>Ga0163144_10005741_pt1 | contig 27581 bp, 23 predicted proteins | sample OliLak19BULKMAT1_FD_123175 | JGI IMG/M metagenome (GOLD analysis project Ga0163144, IMG submission 123175) | Freshwater microbial mat bacterial communities from Lake Vanda, McMurdo Dry Valleys, Antarctica - Oligotrophic Lake LV.19.BULKMAT1 | ecosystem: Environmental > Aquatic > Freshwater >... | reverse complement strand
TGGGGGTCGGCTGCTGGGCCTGGTGGGGATGGTCGGTGCCGGCGTAAATCTTCAGCTTGTCGAGCATCTTTGCGGCCAGCTTGTTCTTCGGCAGCATGCGGCGGACAGCTTCGCTCAGCACCTTTTCTGGCCTGTGCTTGAGCCGGTGGCCGGCTGTTTCCACTCGCAAACCGGTGTAGCCCGTGTAGCGCGTGTACTCTTTCTGGTCCCACTTCTTGCCGGTGAACGTCACCTTTTCGGCATTGATGACGACGATGAAGTCGCCGGTATCGACGTGGGGCGTATACGTGGGCCGGTGCTTGCCCATCAGAATGACGGCGATATCCGAGGCCAACCGGCCAACGACCTTATCCGTGGCGTCGACGAGCCACCACTTCTGCTCGACCTCGCCGGGCTTGGCCATGTATGTCTTTACTGTAATCGCTGTCATCGCGCTCGGTGCTCCGCATTTTCCGGGGGGCTCTGCGACCCCGGTTTCAGTTTTGGCGAAACTGGTAATTTACCGCTTTCCCCTTGTCGGATCAAGGCGGCCAGCTTAATTTGTCAGGCCGGAAAGCCACACCAGCCCGACGCGCCAGCGAGGGAGTCTAGGGCAAGTCTCAGGGTGGCACGCCCTGAGCGCAGCGAAGGGCGTGGTTCGTCGCGGACCGCTTGGTTGAACCTAACGAGCTCCACTCGAAAACCGTCAGGATGCGTGCCTCCGGCCACTGTAACGCACATAATTCCCTCGCTTGCGCGTCGGGCTAGTATCGACTCCCGCCGATTTCTCCACGCATGCCTTGCCGCCGGAACTTGCCATGATCGTCGGAGTCGTCAAGGAGACCTGCCCCGGCGAGAATCGCGTGGCCCTGGTGCCCGCCGCGCTGGCGCCCTTGCTCAAGGCCTCACTCACGTGCCTCGTGCAGTCGAATGCGGGCGTCGCAGCCGGCTACCCCGATGCGGCCTACGAGCAAAAAGGGGCCCGCATCGCCGCCAGTCGCGAAGAAGTCTTCGCCACGGCCGATTGTATCGTGCAGGTCCGCTCGCTGGGGGCGAATCTTGAAGCCGGCATCACCGACCTGGGACTGGTGCGGCAGGGCCAAACGCTGATTGGCTTCTGCGACCCGCTCGCGCAGCCCGAACCGGCCCAGCAGCTTGCCGCCCGCGGCGTGACGCTCTTCTCGATGGAGCTGATTCCGCGGATCACCAAGGCCCAGAGCATGGACGCGCTTTCGTCGATGGCCACGATCGCCGGCTACAAGGCCGTGCTGCTGGCCGCCGGGGCGCTACCCAAGATGTTTCCCATGCTCATGACCGCGGCCGGCACGATCCCGCCAGCCAAGGTGTTGGTATTGGGCGCTGGCGTAGCCGGCTTGCAGGCCATCGCCACGGCCCGAAGATTGGGCGCGATGGTCGAGGCCTACGACGTGCGCTCCGACGTGAAGGAGCAGGTCATGAGCCTGGGCGCGAAGTTTCTCGACCTGCCGCTGGAAACCGGTGCAGCGCAAGACGCCGGCGGTTATGCCAAGGCCTTTGACGAGGCGTTTTACCGCCGTCAGCGCGAGCTGATGCTCAAGGCCGTGGCCGTCAACGACGTGGTGATCACTACCGCGGCGGTACCCGGCCGCAAAGCACCCATCCTAGTTACGACGGAAATGGTCGACGCGATGCAGCCCGGCTCGGTAATTGTGGATCTGGCGGCCGAGCGGGGCGGCAACTGCGAGTTGACGAAGCCAGGCCACACGATCGCGCACAAAGGCGTGACAATCCTAGGCCCCGACAATCTTCCTTCGACCGTGCCGCACGACGCCAGTCAGATGTACGCCCGGAACATTAGCACGCTGCTGTTGTATCTGGTGAAAGCCAGCGTGGCCGGCGCTAAGGGCGCGAAACTCACGATCGACATGGACGATGAGATCACGCGCGAAACGCTAGTCACCCACGACGGCAAGGTCGTGCATCCCAAGGTCCGCGGCGCCTTGGAAACTCACGGCGAGCGGCCGGCGTAAGCCGGCTGAATTTTCCGAACGAACGAGGAATTGTCAGCCACGGATGGAACACGGACGAAACACGGACGAGGATGAAGTGTACGACGAAGTCAAATGATGTTAGCCGCCCCGCTCGCGGGGCGCTCCGCCGATGCAGTGCTTGTTGCGCGACTTCGATGGAACGAGCGATGGCGTGGACCCGCGAAGCGCCCCGCAAGCGGGGCGGCTAACCTCAAACACATCCGTGGCCCTAACCGCCAGTAGATTCAGAATGTCAGCACGAACAATTCTCCAAATGACCTCAATGGCGGCGATCGGCCTCACCGCCGCGCTGGTCTTTGCGGCGGCAGCCTGGGCCGAAGCGCCGGCTGTCGACGGCGCGATCGTCGATACCGCCCCGCTCGCCGGCACTGCCCTTGATACGGCCGACACGGCCGCGGCGCACGCCCCTTCGCTCGATTACTGGTCGATGGTCTTCGTGTTCCTGCTCGCCACGTTCGTCGGTCTGGGCGTCATTCGCCGCGTCTCGCGGTTGCTCTATACGCCGCTCATGTCGCTCACCAATGCTATCTCGGCCATCGCGGTCGTGGGGGCCATTCTGGTTACAGGCGGCGAGGATCATCCCTTGGCCATCAGGATGATGGGCGCGGTGGCCTTGTTCGCGTCGATGACCAACATCGTCAGCGGCTTTTTGATCACCAATCGCATGCTGGGCATGTTCAAGACGAACCGGCCCGGCGGCGGAGGGCAGGCATGAGTTACGCCGACGCGATTCATGCGGTCGTCCAGTTGTCGTACGTCGTCGCCACGGTGCTGTTCGTCTTTTCGCTTCACTGGATGAACGACCCCAAAACGGCCGGCCGCGCGGTCTCGGCCGGCGTCGCCGCGATGGCGCTGGCCGTAGTGGCCACTTGGATTCAGCCCGAGGTGGCGCACCATCTATGGATCGTCGTGGCCATCGTCGCCGGCTTTGCGGTCGGCGTGCCGCTCTCGCGCGTGCCGCTTACGGCCGTGCCGCAGCGAACGGCCCTCTCGCACGCCTTCGGCGGGTTGGCCGCGGGCCTGGTCGGCTCGGCCGAATACTTCATGTGGTTGCAACGAGATCCCAGCCACCTCTCGCAGTTCCGCATGTGTGCCATCGTCGCCGAAGTCATCCTCGGCTTCGTCACCTTCACTGGCAGCCTGATGGCCGCCGGCAAGCTGCAAGAAATCAAGTGGATCCCGCAGCGGCCCGTGACGTACCCGCTGCAGAATGTCGGCAATATCGGCTTGTTGGCACTGGCGGCGGTGCTGGGCTTGGTGCTGGTGCTCTATCCGGCCGAGCCGTGGTCGGCGGCGGCGTTCGCTCTGATCATCGTGATGGCGATCTCCTTTGGCGTGCTGCTGATCATCCCGATCGGCGGCGCCGACATGCCCACCGTGATTTCCATTCTGAACGCCTATGCGGGCCTGTCGGCCGTGGCGATGGGCTTCGTGCTCGACAATAAACTGCTCATCACGGCCGGCGCGCTCGACGGATCGAGTGGGCTGATCCTGTCGATCATCATGTGCAAGGCCATGAACCGCTCGTTTGCCAACGTTCTGTTCGGCGCGTTCGGGCAGACGCAAGCCGTGCAGGGCGAAGCTGGCCAGGGAGTCTACAAGGCCGAAACGGTCGAAGGCGCGGCACAGATGCTGGAGATGGCCAGCCTCGTCGTCATCATCCCCGGCTATGGCATGGCGGTCGCCCAGGCGCAGCACAAGGTCCGCGAGCTGTACGATCAACTCCGGCAGCGCGGCATTGCGGTTAAGTTCGCCATCCATCCCGTGGCCGGCCGCATGCCGGGTCACATGAACGTGCTGCTGGCCGAGGCCGACATCCCCTACACCGACCTGTTGGAAATGGACGAAATCAACTCCGACATGCCGCAGGCCGACGTGGCCCTGGTCATCGGCGCAAACGACGTGGTGAACCCGGCGGCACGGCACGACAAGAGCAGCCCGATCTTCGGCATGCCCATCATCGACGCCGACAAGGCCAAGACGGTGCTGGCCATCAAGCGCAGCAAGAGCCCCGGCTTCGCGGGCATCGACAACGAACTATACTTCGACGACAAGACCTGGATGCTCTTCGGCGACGCCAAGAACGTGGTTGGCGAGCTGGTCAAGCAGCTCTCGGGGCCGAGCGGGATGCACTGAGCAAAAGCGGAAGGCGGAAAGCTGAAGGTGGAAAGGAAAACGGCGAGCCGGATCCGCGCAGCTTGGCGAGCCGGATGCGTAAGCTTCCGGGTTCCTGACACCTTCCGGAACCGCGCCTTCAGGTACCGCAACTCGCCGTCGCCACTACTTCCCCGGCCCAAGCAAATCAATCAACTGCTTCGGCCGCCAGAGAGGTCGCATACGCCGCAGCGCTAGTGCTGTGTCACATCTTGGTTTGCGAGTAGCGGAACTCGTGAGAGTTCCGTATCACCCTGATTCTGCGAACATCAGAAGTCTCACGACTTCTGCTACCCAAAATCTGAGCATTGACAAGGCGCTAGTGATTCATCGAGAAGCCACGCCCTTCGCTGCGCTCAGAGCGTGCCACCCGCTGCCAACGTGTTTCTGTCGTGACTCGTTACGGCGCAATCTCCTGAATTCGGATATTGCGCCAGCGAACCTCGCGTGCGTCGGTTTTATCGCCGACGCCATGCACCTGCAAGGCAATGAACCCCTGGGGCGTCATGTCATCTTTCAGGTCGGCGGCCGGCACGTCGTTGATCCAAGTCTTGATCGAGTCGCCGCGGCACTCGACGCGGAACTTGTTCCACTCGCCCTGCTTGAAGGCCTTGCGCGCGGGCTCGTTGTTCTTGAGATCGTTCAGCCAGCCGCGTCGACCTTCGTCGTAGATGCCGCCGCTCCAGGCCCGCGCCAGGGGATCGATCTCAACCTGGTAACCATGCACGCGGCCGGCGGGGACGGTTTGCTTTTTGCCGCCGCTAGCGGCGGCTGTCATCGGTTTGTCGAAACATTGGCTGCGGATCTGCACACCGGAATTCAAATTTGGATCGACCTTGAATTCCACCTCCAGGATGAAGTCGCCGTAATCGCGAAACGTGCAGAGAAACGAGTTACCCGTATTGGGAACGCTCGTGCCAACGATTTCGCCGTTCTCGACGCGGTACTTGGCCGCGCCGCCGCGCTGCTTCCAGCCAGCGAGCGTTTTTCCGTCAAAGAGCGGCTGCCATTTGCCCTCGTCGGCAAGCGCGGAGCACGCGCAGGAAATCGCAATCGCGAACACGACAGCATACATAAGGGTCGGGACTCGCAAGGATAGGACCTTTCAGAAGGGTGTAATCCGTGGTTAGAGAATCATTTCGCGGTCGGCAAATTGGCAGTCGACGAATTGGCAGACGACAAGGATATGTTCATTTGGCGTTCTTAAGGGCCCCCTAGCCTAACCCCTTGAATGCGTGAATTCCCGTTTTGCGTCCGGCATCCCTTCCGTCTTTCCCGCGAAGGCGGGAATCCAGGGACTTAAAGTGGCGAAAAACAGATGCGCGTCGGTGTGTGAACCTATTGGTGCAGAGCCGTCTTGCACCTCGCTGGATTCCCGCCTGCGCGGGAATGACGGTCATGATGCGTCCTCGAATCGTTTGCCACCGGCGGGTTGAGTTACGGGCTCTATGCCTCGGTGACCGTTCCTCGGTCCCCCTCCAGCTCGACGGGCGTGATGTAGTCGCAGGGCATGCTCATCTGCTTGAACCAGCCTGCCAACGCCTCCTTGCTGGGCGCCTCCATGACGCAGAAGACCTTTCCTTCGGCCAGGTTCAAGAAACTGCGGTAGGGCTTCACCGTGGAGTCCTTTTGCGCCGCTGCCGCCATCTGATCGACCTGTTCGCGCTTCATCATTCCGGGCGGAACACTATGGCTGCTCATGAACTTGGGCATGACGAATCCCCCGCTTAAAGTTGCGATGGCCCCAAGGACCGATAACGCCGCAAGAGAACATCATACCGCGCAAAATTGCCGTGCAAACCAACACCCCAATAGTTCTCGACAGAAGGCACGCATGTCGCTCCCAATAGCCAAGACTCACCGCCAAGTAGCTCCAGCAGTACCAAGACAATGCAAACCGCGCAACAGATGATCGCCGTGCGGCGGTCGACCTGCCTCGCGTTGGGGCCGAAGCCAAAGTGCCGGCCCTGCCGGTGCCAAAGCATCAACCCGAGCGGGATGGTTATTGCGCCGAATAGCCACAATTGCCACGGGGCCGAACCGCTGCGCAGCATGTCGCCGCTGTCGCCAATCTCCCAGAACGATCCGATGCCAAGGTACGCGCCATTGGCGACGAGGCAAAAGCCCGCAAAGAATCGCAGGACGAATGCCCCCGGCATGTGAAGCGCCGCGGCGATGCTCCAAAGCACCAGCGGCAAGGCCGTGCCAACCAGTGGACCGGACCAGACGACCGGCAGCGGTCTTGGGTTTGGCGAGACATCCGTGCGCGAGATGGCCAGCGGGTGCAGCACGACTCGCTCGACGTGTCCGCCCGTCGCCCAAGCGCCTAGCACGTGCCCCAACTCATGCACGGCTTGCATCGCGAGCCAGGAGGCCAGCAGCATCGAAACGATCAGCGCGGGTTGGGCGAGATGTTTCACGTTGCCCTCCGGTCACAGCCTCTGAGTTGCGATTGGCCGTCCGAAGGCATCGCGGCCGCTGCTATTGTGCAACTCCAAGCGTATAGAGGATTCCCAAGACAAGCCACAGTACTCCGAACAGCCAAACCGGAAGAAAGAATAACATTCCACCGTGACTTCCGTCGAACCATTGCGATTTGCCAAAACGAAGGCGATACAAGAGATCGGCCGCGACGATCAAGGGCGCCGAGATAATCATCAGTGGCCCCTCTCCTGCAAAGCCAAATACCTTGCCGAGTAGGAACGCCGCGCAGAAACTGGCCGCGACAATGACGATGCCCACGAGGTTGAAGATGACGATGCCCATGCAGAATGCTGGTTCTTACCCTTCACCGAGCCAATTCGATACGACAAGCAATCCTACCGCGCCCAGGAGCCAGAAGCCACGACCCCGTCGATGCGGAATTACCCCCGTGGGTGCTTCAGGGCGAGCCACTCTGTCCGCGAACGCATGACACATCGCATCTTGACGACCGACAATCAACAGGTGTAGGTTCGCGTTCCATCGCCGTCCATTCAGAGAATCCGTATGTCGCAATCGCATCCGAAAAGTCACGCCGCGTTCGAGCACGCCAAGCAACTGATTCCCGGCGGCGTCAACAGCCCCGCTCGGGCCTTTGGCGGCGTCGGCGGAGAGCCGCTGTTCATCGAGCGCGCGGCCGGCGCGTATCTGTGGGACATCGACGGCCAACGGTACATCGACTACATCGGTTCGTGGGGACCGATGATCCTGGGCCACGCGCACCCAGTAATTGTCGCCGCGGTCAACGCGGCACTGGCCCATGGGACGAGCTTCGGCGCGCCGACCTTGGCCGAAAGCGAACTGGCCGAGTTGATCATCGCGGCTGTGCCCAGCATCGAGAAAGTTCGACTGGTCAGCTCCGGCACGGAAGCCACGATGAGCGCGATCCGCCTGGCCCGCGGATTCACGGGGCGCGACGTCATCATAAAGTTCGCGGGCAACTACCACGGTCACGTCGATAGCCTGCTGGTCGCGGCTGGCAGCGCGGCCGCCACGTTGGGCGTGCCCAATTCACCCGGCGTCACGGCCGGCACGACACGCGACACGCTCGTGCTGCGCTACAACGACCCGGCGGGTGTGAAGTCCGGCTTCGATCAGCATGGCTCGCGGATCGCTGGCGTGATCGTCGAGCCGATCGTAGGCAACATGGGTTGCGTCGCGCCGTCACAAGAGTTCTTGGCGGCGCTACGCGATGAGACAAAGCGGCACGGCGCGCTGTTGATTTTCGACGAAGTCATCACTGGATTTCGCGTCGCGCAGGGCGGCGCTCAACAGCTATTGAACGTGACGCCCGATCTGACCACGCTCGGTAAGATCGTGGGCGGCGGCCTGCCCGTGGGCGCCTACGGCGGCAGGACCGAGATCATGGACCATGTGCTGCCCGTGGGCAAAATGTTTCAGGCCGGCACGCTGAGCGGAAACCCACTCGCTACGGCCGCCGGCATTGCCACGCTCAAGCTGCTGCGCGATCGGCCGCCGTACGAACGGCTGGAGCAGCTTGCCGCACGATTGGAGTTGGGCCTGCGCGCCGCCGCCGAGAAAGCCGGCGTCGCCCACGCAATCCGTCGCATCGGCAGCATGCTGACACTCTTCTTCCAGAACGGTCCCGTGACCGATTGGGACACGGCTAGCCGCAGCGACACGCGGCTTTACGGCCGATACTTCTGGGGGATGATCGAGCGCGGCGTCTACCTGCCGTGCAGCCAGTACGAGGCGCTGTTTGTCTCGGCCGCGCATACCGAGGCCGATATCGACGCCACGATCGCAGCCGCCGGCGACGCGCTTTCCCAGCTAGGGTGACTCTCGTTGTTACTTTACGGGCGTCGCTACACGACGGGCAGTTAGACGATCAGGGTAGTGGCGTTTTCACGTCGGGCCCAGGGTCGTGCCAGCCCATGGCAAAGTCGATTCTTGCTCGATTCGTTACGCTGCCGCCTTGCAAGGGTGCAGATCGCACTTTGCGCGCAAGCACCCGGGACGTCTATTGAAGCGAGCATGTATCTCGGTCATTTTCCTCAGCCCAGGCATTCATGCCTGGGTTTTCGAGGCCCCGAAAACGTCGTTGTCCGCCCGCTTTAGCGGGCCGTGCCGTCGCGAGATCGTTCCGCCCTAAAAGGGCGTTTACAACGAATTGTATTGGTCCCGCTTTTCCCAGGCATGAATGCCTAGGCTGGGGAAAATCGCGCGCTGACGTGAGTGACCAAACGGCTGTACAAAGTACGATCTGCCGCCTTGGACAGGGGAATCCAAGAGAAAAGATGTACAGCGCCAAAATGCCTGTGTACAACTGGAACAGCCATTTCGGCCCCTATTGCGTCCCATGCCTGCGGTCCGACCTCGTCGAGGTAATTAGCATCGCATGCGCTGGCTATTCGTCAACGATCGCCAAATCTTTAAACGGGGAGGTACACCGCGTGATCTCAGAACCAGCGAATCATCAAGATGGACTCCCAGGAGTGTTTCGATTCGTTCTTTTGAGCACACGCGTTCCACGGGCCGTTGCAACGCTGACAGTGGCGCTGGTTGCCGTCGCGCCCCAGAACGCGTACGCGCAAGTACTGTCGGCCAATTCCATCGTCACTGCCAACTTCACCAGCCTCACGCAGATCGGCACGAACCTGGGCGCGATCACGCAAATGACGTTCGGCCCCGACGGGAAACTCTATGCGTGGACCTACGGCCAGGGCATCCGCCGCTTCGACTACGATCCCAACGGCAATCTCAGCAACATGACGACGGTCGCGCACCTCACCGAGGGAACGGTCGACGGCTCGTTGGGCGTCGCGTTTCATGTGACGGATCTGAAAAACGACGGCACTCCAGACGTCGTGATGTACGCCGCGCCGGCCATCCCTTTTATTGCGTCCGCCCAGCCGGTCCCGCTGAATCAGTCCGTCGCGCGACTGACCGACGACGACGGCGACGGCAATTGGGGTGAGGCGGGCGAGGTCAATCAGCGGATCGTCACGGGACTGGAAATGTCCGATCTGCACGAAGTGAATCAATTGCTCGTCCGGGACAATAGGTTGTTCGTGGGCATCGGCTCGCGCATGCGCACGGGCGGCGAAGTGAGCGAGATCTCCGGCGGGGCGAATCCCCAGGACGGCGAATATGCTTACTCGGGCTCAATCAATTGGATCCGCGATTTGACGCTGCTCAACGGCGACACGACCACGGCCAACACGGCCTGGTTTTCCGGCGTCACGCATTTCACCGACACGCGGCCCTTCACGTCGGCCGACGAAAGCAAAATGACCGTTTATTCGACGGGCTTCCGCAACGTGTATGGCCTGGCCTTCGACGGCGACGGTCAATTGTGGGCATCGATGAACCAGAACGAGAATCCGCTCAAGCCCGACGAATTACACAAATCGAACTTCCAGGACGACCACACGTTTCCCAAGAAGAATGAAGTCAGCGGCGATTGGAAACTGAACGCCGACGCGCTGGCCGCGGGGTTCTTCGATACTTTCAAGAACCCCATCGCCACGCTGGGCGACCACGCATCGGCCAATGGGTTGGACTTCTCGTATGTCAATCAACTCTTTTCGGGCAGGCCCTTCATCGTTCGCTACCAGACGGGTGACGATTTGCTAGCCATCGATCCGATCACCGGGACAATCTTGACAATTGCCGTAGGTTTCATTAACCCGATCGACGTGCTCACCGACACCAACGGCAATCTGCTCATCGCGCAGCACGGAAACGGCGGACGCATCTACCGCATCAACGTCGTCCATAACATTCCGAATACGCCCGACCTGAACGTGGACGGCGTCGTCAATATCTTCGACATCAATCTCGTATCGAGCAACTGGGGCAACGCGGGGAACGCGGGCACGGTCACGGGCGACGTGAACAAGGACGGCATCGTCAACATCTTTGACATCAACGAGATTTCGGCCAATTGGACTCCCACCGGCGCGGCCGCGGTGCCCGAGCCGGCGACGGCGCTCCTGGGCCTCCTGGGGTTGCCGGTGCTGTGCCTGCTGCGGAGAAAAAGTCGCGACCGCTAACAACCGCAAGGATGCAAGTCGCCGACTGCGCGCTGCAATATCGATGTGGGAAAACTGGCGAAGAATTGCCGGTTTTTACCTAGCCCAGGCATTCATGCCTGGGACGAGGCGCCCTCCTCGAGTCGTCGTCGTGTCGGGAACCGTTCGTCGCCAGCGAACAATCCCCTGGTGAGTGGGTTGTCGACGAACGGTTCCCGACACTTACAACGGAAACGCGGCCGTCCGATTCCCAGGCGTAAACGCCTGGGCTGGGGAAAAGTGTGCGCAGCGGCGAGTGAACAAACGGCCATACAAACCACGATCTGCACCCCAATCGAAAGACGGACGACATCGTCTCGCTCGGTTGCTAGGATGCGGGAAATGTCAGATGAGTTGGATGGCGTGGAAGTCCGCGATTTGCTCGGCCGTGAAACCCAATTCACAAAGCACCGCATCAGTGTGTTCGCCTAGCGCCGGCGCTGGTCGCAACCGAGCGGGTTCCGGTGACGCTTCGCCTCCCGCGCTCAACCGCACCGCCGCGGGCGAGAGCTTGACCGGAGCATCGCCCGGCTGATAACCGACGTCCTGCAGCAGCCCTCGCGCGGCAACTTGGGGATCGGCCAGCACCTGGTCGAGGTTCTGCACGGGCCCGCAAGGAATACGCGCTCGCTCCAGTTCGTCGAGCGCCTCGTGCGTCGTGCGCACCGAGCACCAAGCCGTCATCACTTCGTTGATTGCCTGGTAGTTGTCGGCGCGCAGCAGATCATCGGCGAATCGCGGGTCGTGGAGAAAATCTTCGCGGCCCATCAATTTGGCCCAGCGCGCGAACATCCAATCGCCGATTGTGGGCACCATGATCCAACCGTCGCTCGTGCGGTAGGCATCGCTGGGCGCAGTCCAAAAAGCGGCGTTGCCCTGTTGCTGGCGGCGAACTGGCGTGGCGGCTCGCTCGGCCAGATAGGGCTGCATGAAGGCGACGCTCGTGGCCAGGAGCGACACGTCGATCAACTGCCCAAGTCCGGTCTGCTGCCGCTGATAGAGAGCCACCATCGCACCAAAGGCAGCGTGCAACGCGGTGCCGTAGTCGGCGAATGGCACGATGCTGCGGACCGGCGGGCCGGGAAAGCCCGTCAGGCTCATGGCGCCACTAACGGCCTGCGCGACCGAGTCGAAGCCCACGCGATCGGCATACGGGCCGTCGGGTCCAAAGGCCGACGCCATCACCAGAATGATCTCAGGCTTCAGCCGGCAGAGCGACGCGTAGTCCAGGCCCAGGTTCTTCATCGTTGCCAGCGGCAAGTTGACGATCGCAATATCGGCCCAGCGGACGAGCGGTTCGAGGATCTCGCGGCTACGCACATGCCCCAGATCGAGCGTCATGCCGCGTTTGTTGCGGTTGAGATTCAAGAAGAGCCCACCCGCTCCGCTTGTTGTCACAGGGCCGACACGGCGATCCTCGCCCCCTTCACGGCGTTCGACGCGCACGCAATCGGCGCCCATGTCGGCCAGGAGCATGCCGCAATACGGGGCGGCGATGAATCGCCCGAAATCGACGACGCGAATCCCGGCAAGCGGCAGCGGCATGAGAGCGTTTCCTTGGAACGTGAATCGACGATCCCTGATGGGTGCCATGCCCACGCGTCGCGACGAACTGCAATTCAGTCGGGAAGACCTACGTGAAAGTTGCCATCCGTTGGCGTGGGCATGCGCGTTGCGGCCACAACATGCTCACGCACCGCGGCTCGGTCGTGTGTGATGGTAAACTCACCGCGCGATGTGTGAGCATGGCACCCGGTTTGGGGGGCAGGCGTCTCGCATGCCACGCCCAACACGGGTCATCTACTAAAGCCTCAAGCAGTCAGGATAACCCACCGGGGCAGGGCAATCCAAACGGCTAGAGATACCGTCCGAATTATTTTCTTTGTCTGAAACGAATCCACAATGCCGTAATGAAATTTAGGGCGGCGACTCCGACAAGGAATGCCGGTGGCGTCCTGTTCTCGGGAAACCAGTGCGGAAAGGCTATTGGCAGAAAGAACGAAGCTCCTATAGCCACTAGCACCCAAAAAACTATCAACGACGCGTGACGCTTTTGCTCTGGACTCTTTTCCATGCCCGGATTGTACCGCGCATGACAAAGCCGAGCGGGCGGGGCGTCTGGCTTAGGCCCTCGCGAATCGGCGCTTGACACGCGGAGTTGCTTCAATTACTTTGTATTGCAAAGTTAAATCGCGGTCGATGAAACGTCACGATTTTTCCGTGCTGTCGCCCACGTGCTGGGCGAATTACGATGGATTGTGACTTTCACTTGTGCCGATTCAACTCCGGATCTCAACACCGCGGGGTAACCCATGCTCAACTGGATCAAGGACCTCGACCGCATCCTCCGCGGCGAGGCGACGCGACTCTCGGCGCTGGAGCGAGGCACGGTCGATGTGGCGCCGGTCGGGCTGGGTGTCGTCATCGTTGTGCTGGGCATGATCTACGGCGCGTGCATGGGCACGTTCGCGCTGTTGCACGACGACGGACCACGGTACGAGCAGTTGCTGGCTACGATGCTCAAAGTGCCGGCGCTGTTCTTTCTGACGCTGCTGGTCACGTTTCCTTCGCTGTACGTATTCAACGCGCTGGTCGGGTCACGGTTGAACGTGACTTCAGTGCTGCGGCTGTTGATCGCATCGCTGGGCGTCAATCTGGCGGTGCTGGCGTCGCTGGGGACAATCGTGGCCTTCTTTTCCGTGAGCACGCCCAACTATGGCTTCATGGTGCTCTTGAACGTCGTCGTCTTCACCATCGCGGGCTTGTTGGGACTCAACTTTTTGTTGCAGACATTGCACCGGCTATCGATCGCGCAGCAGTATGCCGCGCGGCCGCCACAGCCGACGGCGACACCGGCGCCCGCGCCGCAGCCGGCCGATGACACGATTCCCGAATTGGAAGAAGTCGCGGTCGAGGCCGTGGAAGAAGCTCGATTTGACGTGCGCGGCGCGGACGCGGGCCGGCCCGACCTATTGAAAGGCGTGCGTGGCGGTGACGCGCCAGGCGCCTTGGACCGTCTCGATCAACCGGCCATCTCGGCGCCGGTGAAGGCCGTGTTCCGACTTTGGGTGATCGTGTTCGGACTCGTAGGCGCGCAGATGGGCTGGGTGCTGCGGCCCTTCATCGGCGATCCGAATAGCGACTTCACGTGGTTTCGCCCCCGCGACTCGAATTTCTTGCACGCAGTGTGGCACACGTTTCTGGGGTTGTTCTCGTGAGCGTTGTGTGGGTTCTGGATCTTGGGACAGAACGGAGACGATCGACGGTTTATCCGCCGTTTAGCCGCAAGCCAACGGCGAGCGTTTCGTAGTGATCGAATCCCAAAAACACTAAACGGCCGATGAACGCACTTTTGCTGACTGCCGACGACATCCTGCGAAGGGCCCGTTGGACAACCCAGTCGTCGCGGCCCTTCGCGGCGCTGGGTACGCTGGTGACCTGCATCTGCGTGTTCGGCCTGTTCTATGGCGGCGTCATGGGCACGTTCGGCGGAGTTCTGGGCGACCGGGCCTGGCAGATCCGCTATTCCGCCGTGAAGGTGCCGTTGCTGCTATTGGCTACGTTCGCCATCAGCCTGCCTAGCTTTTTCGTGCTCAACTCGCTGTTCGGCTTGCGCCGCGACTTGGGCGAGGCGATCCGCGCTCTGATGGCCACGCAGGCCGGAGTGGCGATCGTGTTGGCGTCGCTGGCGCCCATGACCGCGTTGTGGTACGCCTCGTCGGACGATTACCAGGCGGCCATCCTGTTCAACGGCCTCATGTTCGCCGTGGCCAGCCTGGCGGCGCAGTGGCTCCTGCGCGGATACTACCGGCCACTCGTGGCCCGCAACCCGCAGCACCGCGTGCTCTTGTGGGCCTGGATCGTGGTCTACACGTTCGTCGGCATCCAGATGGGCTGGATGCTGCGGCCCTTCGTGGGCAGCCCCAACACGCCCGTGAGCTTCTTCCGCGAAGACACGTGGGGCAACGCCTACGTGATCGTGGGGAAGCTCTTTTGGGACGTGCTGATGCAGTGATTGCGGCGAATTCATCGCGTCAGGTACTTCCAAAAAGCCGACGCTCGCCACAGTCCACAATTGGTGCTACAATGGTGTAACGTCTCCACACACCGTTCCGGTAGCGTGACGCCGATGCAAAAAAAACTCAGCAAGCACGGAAACAGCCTGGCTCTGGTGGTCGATCGGGCGATTTTGGACCTATTGAACATCGACGAGAACACGCCGCTCGACATCTCGACCGACGGACAGTCGCTGCTCGTCTCACCCGCGGCCACGCCTAAACGCCGCAAACGCTTCGAGCAGGCGCTAGCTGACACGAACAAGCGTTACGGACGGGCACTCAAGCGACTCGCGGAGTGACGCGTGTTGCCGTCGTTTTTATCGCTGGCCGAAGTCGTCGCCATCCACTCCGACCAAATCGAACGCTACGGCGGCGCACCTGGCGTGCGCGACTGGGGGCTGCTCAAGTCGGCAGTCGCAATGCCCGCCGCGACGTTCGACGGCACATATCTCCATGCCGACCTGACTTCGATGGCCGCGGCCTATCTATTTCATCTGGTGCAGAACCACGCGTTTGTCGACGGCAACAAGCGTGTCGGCGCCGTGGCCGCGGCGGTGTTCCTCGCGCTCAATGACGGCAACTTGGTCGCGGATGAAGATGAATATGCGGAGCTGGTGATTTCGGTGGCGCGCGGCGAAACCAGCAAGTCTGACATCGCGGAGTTCTTCCGCGAGAAGGTTCACTTTGACTGACGGACCGCCCCACGCAACCGTGTCGCCGATTCAACAATCCGAATCAAAAACCCGTACCTTCTTCCAGCTCGCCCGGTTCTCTTCGATGAACTGCAAGTGCCGCGGGTGCTGCTGGTAGGTGTCGTGCGCCGCGCGGTCGGAGAACACCACGTGCAAGCCAATGTCCCAATCGCGGTCGTTCACCGGCCGGGCCAGGTCGGGCGTCAACGTGCCGCAGGCGAAAAGCGTCGTGCCGGGATGATTCGTGAGGTACTTCTGGCAGGCGTCGAGCAGCGTTTGCTTGGCCGCGGGCGAGTTGTCGTGGAGCGCGAAATATACATTGTGAACGAGCATGGAAATGGGTTCCAGGAAATAGGATTCCGAGTAATGAGTGATGAAGTATCGAACCAAGCCCAGGGATGGCCGAAATCTCGCCGTCCATTCCCTAAAGCGTATCCAGCCGCGCTCGCCGTTGGCTCGCGGCTAAACTGATTCCTAGTGCGCGGTTTACGCTTTGCCGTTGGTCAGCGCCAATTGGTTGGCCGAGGGGCCGACGATCTCTTCGATTTCGCGTTCGTCCAGGATCTCGCGCTCGACCAGCGCATTGGCCAGATCGTCGATCTTACCGCGATTCTTTTCCAGCAACTTGCGAGCTTCGTCGGCCGCCCCGTGCAGTAGTCGCGAGACCTCTTCGTCGATCACTTGCGCCGTGTGCTCGCTGAACTCGCGCTGCTCGTGAAATTCCTTGCCCAGGAAGGGGTGCTCCTCGCTAGTGCGATAGGCCACGGGTCCCAGCCGCTCGCTCATGCCCCAGTGCGTGACCATGCGGCGTGCCAATTGCGTGACGCGCTTCAAGTCGTCCTCGGCGCCGGCGCTGTACTCGTCGAACACCAACTTCTCGGCTGCGCGTCCGCCCAGCATGAAGACCAGCCGTGCGTGTAGTTCGCTCTCGCCGATGTTCATCCGATCTTCCTCGGGCAACAACTGCGTCACACCCAACGCGCGGCCGCGGGGGATGATCGTCACCTTGTGCAGACGGTCGATACCGGGCACGATCCAGGCTAAGAGGGCATGGCCCGCCTCGTGGTAGGCCGTCATCTTCTTTTCCTTGCCGGTGAGCACCTCCTCGCGCTTGGGCCCCATCAGGATCTTGTCCCGAGCGGTTTCGAAGTCGCTCATGTCGACCTTATCCTTGCCCAGTCGCGTGGCCCACAGCGCGGCTTCATTCACCAGATTGCGAATGTCGGCGCCGGTCAGCCCGACGGTGCCGCCGGCCATGCGCGCCAGGTCGACGTCGTCGGCCAACGGAATCTCGCGGCAGTGGACCTTGTAGATGGCGATGCGGGCCTTCAAATTCGGCCGGTCGACGGTAATGTGCCGGTCGAATCGCCCGGGACGCAACAGGGCCGGATCGAGCACGTCGGGCCGGTTGGTGGCGGCCAGCACGATGACGGCTTCGTTGGGACTGAAGCCGTCCATTTCGCTCAGAATCTGGTTGAGCGTTTGTTCGCGTTCGTCGTGTCCGCCGCCCAGGCCGGCGCCGCGCACGCGGCCCACGGCGTCGATCTCGTCGATGAACAGGATGCAGGGGGCGGCTTCCTTGGCGGTCTTGAACATGTCGCGCACGCGACCCGCGCCGACACCGACGAACATCTGAATGAACTCAGAACCGTTGATCGAGAAAAACGGCACGTTGGCTTCGCCGGCCACGGCCTTGGCCAGCAGCGTTTTGCCCGTGCCTGGCGGACCCATCAGCAGCGTGCCTTTGGGAACGCGGCCGCCGAGGCGCTGGAATTTCTGCGGGCTCTTGAGGAACTCGACAACCTCGGCCAGATCGGTCTTTACGCCTTCCAGCCCGGCGACGTCGTCGAAAGTGACTCGCTTCTTGCCGGTTTCGTAGCGCCGGGCCGGGCTCTTGACGAAGCCCGAGAGAATTCCGCCCCCCATGATCTGATCGCGGGCCCGGCGATACATGAGCCACATGCCTAGAACCAGTAGCGCCGTAATGGCCACATAGAACATCAACACCAGGCCCGTGCTGTCGGTGATGGTGGCGGCCGAGTAGTTCGCGCCAACGTGCGCCAGCACTTCTTCGTCGAGCTTCTCACCGGCCAGTGGGACGAGATTCGTCCAAAAGTGCTCGAGCAGCGCCGGCGGCGTGGCTTGCTTTTCGTCGGTCACTTTTTTGTCGGACTCGGCGGCCGGAGCTTTGCCCTTGGCTTCCTCCTTCGCGTCGGTCTTCGGCAGTTCGGTATTTGGCGGTGCGGCGGCTTTTCTGCCATCGGTAGTCGTGGCGGTGTTTCCCTTTTCCACGGCTTTGGGCACAGCGGCCGTTTCGGTCCGGCTGGGAATTGTCTCGAACTTGCCGTAGGCCCGTTGGCCGTCGATCTTTAGTTCGGTGATATTTCCCTTGCGCAACTGCTGCCGAAAAAAGCCGTAGTCGATCTCCGATCGCTTCGTCCGGTCGCCATTGAACAGAAAAATGCCCAGCATCAGCGTGGCGATCAGCAACAGCAGCATCCCCACGGCGCCAATGCGGGGCCGCGGCGAGGCCGGCTTTTGCGGATTCGTGGGGTCGCCGCCGGCGGGTTGATTGTCCATGAAGTTCCTCTCGTTGATCCGTAATCGCTCCGCAAATCCGGCATATTGGGCAAATCCCGCCCCAGCGCCGGCCGTCGCCTTTCTGGGTCTGGGGAATTGTACCGCATGACTGGCGGCTTTTCGATTGGCCGGCCACTTGTCGATCGAACATTTGCTCGCTAAAAAGCGTCGCAGAAACGAATTGCGCCTTGACCTTTGGGGGGGGCGGGCGTCTCGCCCGCCACGTGCGCCGCAGGCGAATCGACCAACAAGTACGATGCTGGCAACGTCATGTGAGGGGCAGGATGTGTGCCGCGCGGAAGATCAATCTGACGGGCGAGACGCCCGTCCCCCAGAAACACCTGCCCTGTCACCTTCAATGAACCCCGAAGCCCTCCGACCCGGCGTGAGCGCCGTCATCGTCCGAGACGAGCGGCTGCTGGTGATCCGCCGTTCGCAATTCGTCGTCGCGCCACGGGCGATGTGCTTTCCCGGCGGAGGCATCGAACCTGAAGAAACGCAGGAACAGGCGCTGGTCCGCGAGATGCAAGAAGAGCTGGCCGCGCAAGTCGTGCCGCGGCACCGACTCTGGACGTGTACGAACCACGCCGGCGCTCCGTTGGCGTGGTGGCGGGCAGAGCTGTCGCCGGACGCCGTTCCGGTCGCCCAGCCCGCGGAAGTCGAGAGCATCCACTGGTACACGCCAGCCGAGGCGGCCGGTTTGGCGGACTTGCTAGCCAGCAACCGGGCGTTCCTGGCAGCCGTCGCACGGGGAGAAGTGCGGCTGGACTAAACACCGTTCGTAGTGACTACAATCGTCACTTCGGCGGCGCGAACTGCCGATTGAAGATGTCCGGATCGAACTCGTCAATCGGCGCAAGAACCGGCTCGCTCGAACCCTTATCGCCGGCTTTTGCTTTCTCGGCGGCCGCGCCGCCGCCGGCGTTGGGCAATGCGGCCCGTTTGACGTCGTCGAGCGCGTTGACCGTCTGTGGAGATTCGCCAGTTCGTGCCTTTTGCAGTGCGATCGAGGCGGGGGTCGGCAGACTTTGAGCCAGGTTCTCGGTTGGCCTATCGACCGTGGCCGGTTGAGCCGACGGCGTGTTGCTGGCCACGCGTTGCACCCAATCGACCAGGTGCTTGTATTGTGCGACTTCGCGATTGGTGAAGATCGCGGCCTTGGCCGTGCCATGCGGTGCAATGGGCGCTGTGAGCAAGCGGCTGGCTGGCGGGTCGTTGCGATCGATCATCGCGAGCACTGCGTGCAAATTGCGTTGCGTGAGACGCCGGCTGGCGACTTTGCCTAGCGGGAATCGCAGCAGCCGCAGATCGGTTTCCGATTGAGGGCCATGGCAGCCGGCCGCCGTACACGTGTTGAGCAGCAGCGGCTGAATTGTATTGGCGAACGTCTCCGCCGTGCCGCGCGGCAAGCCACGCATCAGTCGATCCAAATCGTCGTTCGAGGGCGTAGCATCCGACGAGGCCGCATTGCCGGCAACCGGCGCGGGCCGTTCGCAGGCCAGCTTCAATTGACGTTCGACCAATGCGATTCGCGGATGTTTCGGATCGGCCACGATGGCGTCCGACAACTCGCTCGCCGCGTAGCCGTACAGTTCGTGGCGAATGCACCACTGGGCCAGGTCGAGCCGCTCGGGGACCTTGCCCTGCTGAATGTCGTCGTGCTTCAGCCGATAACCCTCTTCCAGATCGGCGCAAACGTGCTCCACGGCGTCGGCTTTGAGCCTGATTTCGCCGCTGGCAAGCGTCACGGTGTATTGATCGCCGGTGCGTGCGATTTTGCCGCGCAGCACCTGCCCATTTCGCAACAGCACGACCCCCTCGCGCGGTGCAACCGGCTGGCGCGGCGCCTCGGCCAACGAAATGCCCGTGGCAGCGGCAAAGGCCAGAGAAACCGAACCCAGCGCGAGTGCCCGCATGAGAAGTGACATGGCGGCGGAGAGTAGGCGAAGCCGTGTCCGAGGTCAAGATCGGAGTGGGGGCGATGGGATACTGCCGGGACAACAACCTAGTCGCCTTCCCCCAGCGCTTGCTCCTTGCGGCGAATCTCCAGCAGCACGCTTTCCGAGTCCGTGCCCGGAAGTGGCCAGGTTTCCAGCTTCCGCAGTTGCAGCTTGCGGAACAGACCCAACTCGCGGGCCTCGTGTCGTTCGTCGACCCAGGCCGGGCCTTTGATCACCAGCAAGCGCTCGAAGGAATGCCAATGCGGCTTGAACCAGGTGAGCAGCTTGGTCAGGGGGGCAACGGCCCGCACGGTTAGCGCGTCGAAGGCGTGTCGCGCAAACACGTCCTCGGCACGGCAATGATGCACGGGCGTTTTCAGCCCCACTTCGCCGACAATCGCCTCAACCGCCCGAGCCTTCTTGCCCACCGATTCTGAAAGCGCCACCCTCAAATCGGGCCTGATGATCGCCAGCACCACGCCCGGCACGCCGCCGCCGGTTCCCACGTCTAACACGCGTTCGCGCTTCTCGAGATGCCTGGAAATGGCTCGCGTATCGACCAAATCTCGAGCGACGAACTTTTCGTAGTCCGTATGCCGGGTGAGATTGAGTTTGGTGTTCCAATCCCAAAGTCGGTGGCAATAGGCGTCTAATTGAGTCGCTCGATCGGCCGCCAGCTCAATGTTGTGCCGAACTAGTGCGGCCGCCAGGGGGTCGACCTGGAGATCGGGGGGGGGGGGGGCGCAGGAAGGGTCGTCGGCCGGTGGGGAATCGGAATGCATATTATGCCAGCGTAGCGTGCAGAGGGCGGCAGGACCAGGAGTGGATTCAGCCTGCTTTGGAAGCCAATTTAGGGTGGCACGTCCCTGAAGCGCCGCATGCTAGCGGACGTTGGCGTTGACACCAGTCGTCGCCGCGACTAGCCTCTCCCCCCGCCTATTGCACCTTCCGATCGCGTTCCACGGGCTTGCCAAAACGTCGACTTTGGGCGCCTGGAGATCGATCGGAGGATTTCTCTTTACTGCCAAATCGACTCGGTCGTTCGCATGCTAGCACCACCGCGCGCGCAAATGCATTCTCGCTTCGCGTTGCTGCTCTACGCGCAGTTCGCGATGGCGGTGTGCCTGATTGCGCAAATCACGATCGCACTCTCGATGACCGGCTGCGCCCGGATCGAGCGTCGCGGCAAGTCGCCGTTGCCGCCGCTGCGGATGTCGCAGGAAACCGTGACGGTCGAGAAGTTCTCGATTCGCTTCCCTTGCGACGACGCGGACCTCAACGGTCCGATGTGGAACGACGTCGACGAGCAATGCTTCTCGCCCGAGTTACGCCGCCGGCTGGCCGCTCACGGTTTGCGGGCCGGATTGGTCGGTAACCAGTTGCCCGCGTCGCTGGAGCGCTTACTGGCAACCAAAGAATTGCCGCCGCTCACGCAAACTTCCGGGCAGATTCAAATGCCGGAGTTCGATCTGGTCAACGAGCCGACCGTCCTCCGCGGACTGGTGCAGAACCAAGGGGGACAACGTGCCGAAGTCATCGTGGCCGGTGAGCGCGAGCCGATTGCCAGTCTGTCGTTGCTCAAGACCAGCGCCGCTGGCCACGTGGGCGGCGAGACACTCAATAAAGTGGTCGGCTTGCTGGCACTGAAGATGTTTCCCCAGGGCGATGGCCGCACGCGCTTAGAAATCATTCCCGAATTAAGGCACGGCGATGCCAAACAGCACGTCGAGGCCAGCAACGGCGTGATGCGTTTTAATGTCGAGCCAGATCGAATGGTGTTCCACGATCTGCGGCTCGAAACGGCGCTGGCGCCCGGCCAGATGATCCTGCTCACGTGCCTTCCAAATCGGCCGGGCAGCCTGGGCCAACACCTGTTCACCGAAGAGCAGTCGAGCCAGCCCCGGCAGCAAAAGCTGCTGATGTTTCGGCTAGCCAATAGTCCGCTGGACGATCGCTTCACGATCGAACCGGCGAATACGCCGTAACGGGTTATGGGCCAATACTTCCGCGCAACACTTAGCCGCCCCGCTTGCGGGGCGCTTCGCCGATGCAGTTCGTGTTGGCGGGATCAGAAAAAAATGCCAGACGCCCCTGAATAGCGGAGCGCCCCGCAAGCGGGGCGGCTAACCGCACGATTGAATTCTTACGCTTTATCCGTGTTTCGTCAGTGTTTCATCCGTGGCTGAAAATGGATTGCTGTGCCGCTAAACCTTGGCCGCTTCGAGCGCCGCGCGGACCGCTTCCAACTGGCCTGCCGAACCCAAGGCACGGTTCTTGGCCGTGATGAACTCGGCGTAGGCGGCCATGAAGGGCTTGCCGGCCGTGCGGGGATCGAAATCCTCGGGCTTGTCGCGGAACACTTCGCGGTGAATGGCGCACCACACCAGGCGGCCGTCGGTGTCGATGTTCACCTTGGTCACGCCCAGCCGCGCGGCCGGCAGATAATCCTTTTCGGGCACGCCGCTGGTGTCGGGCAGGCGGCCGCCGGCGCGGTTGATGCGCTCGACCCACTCGCGGGGTACGCTGCTCGATCCGTGCATGACCAGCGGGAAGCCGGGCAGCAGCTTCTGGATTTCGGCGATGCGGTCGAAGTGCAGGCCCTGGCTGCCCATGAACTTGTACGCTCCATGCGACGTGCCGATGGCCACGGCCAGCGAGTCGCATTCGGTGCGGCCGACGAATTCGACGGCCTGCTGCGGATCGGTGAGACAGGCATGATCGGCCGACACGGCGATGTCTTCCTCGACGCCGCCCAGCATGCCCAGCTCGGCCTCGACGGAGACTCCCCGCTCCTTGGCCCGCTGCACCACGCGGCGCGTGATGGCGATATTCTCCTCGAACGACTCGTGCGAGGCGTCAATCATCACCGACGAATAGAAGCCGCTGTCGATGCAATCGTAGGCTACGTCCTCGGTGCCGTGATCGAGATGGACGGCAAAGATGGCTTCGGGGAACACCTCTTCGGCCGTGCGGATCATGGATTCGAGGAATCGCTTGTCGCTGTATCCGCGGGCGCCGCGCGATATCTGGATGATAAACGGGGCGCTGCTGGCCTTGTCGAGGGGGTCGGCGTTCGAGCCCTTCTTGCCCAACGCGCCGCGAAACAGACCGATGGTCTGCTCTAGATTGTTGATGTTATAGGCCCCGACGGCGTATTTGCCGTATGCCTGCTCGAAAAGCTCTTTGGTCGTAACGATCATGGGGGAACCTCCGCTGTGCGGTTGGAATGTTTTGGATTGCTAGCTGCAGCGTGCTGGCGGGCGTGGAGGGTGTCTGGAACCTTTGGCTGCCTTAAGCTGTCCAACTCGCCGAGCATGGACAGCCAAAGGTTCCTGACACCTTCCGGCGCAACCATCCAAGCAAATCTACGCCATCGGCCCAGAATTGTAGCCAAAGTGCGTTCGGTCGGCGACCGCCCAAGTGTTCACTCCCGGCCCGCGTTGTCTCAAGTGCAGGCCCTCGCTACAATCCGCGTCCCCGCTGGGCTGCCGGACGGTAGATTTCGGTCCGGCGACCGCTGCCCCGCGCGCTCTACAGAATCGCACAACCGGCCCCGTCAAGGATGACGCGTCGATGACCAGCGAAGCCGCCGTACCGCTGGGCCACCTGAGCCCCTTCGAGCAGCTCAGTTACGCCCGCGAGATCATTCAGATCGAGGCCCAGGCCCTGGATAAACTGGCCTCGCGGCTCGACACCGATTTCTGCCGCGCCACCGAGTACCTGGTCTCCTGCCGCGGCACCGTGGTGATCACGGGCATGGGCAAGGCCGGGCTGATCGGCCAGAAAATCTCGGCCACGCTGGCATCGACCGGCACGCGGAGCATTTTCTTGCACCCAGCAGAAGCCGTGCATGGAGACTTGGGCCGCGTGTCCGAGGAAGACGTCGTAGTCGTGCTTTCGCAAAGCGGCGAGACGGAAGAGGTCTTGCGGCTGCTGCCGGCGCTGGCGAGGTTGGCCGTGCCGATCCTCGCGATCACCCGCAGCGACACCAGCACGTTGGGCCGCGCAGCCACCGTGACGCTCGAGCTCGGCCCGCTCAAAGAGGCTTGCCCGTTGGGACTCGCGCCCAGCACCAGCACCACGGCGATGCTCGCGCTGGGCGATGCGTTGGCTTTGGTCACCAGTCGGCTGCTGTGCTTCGGCCATGCTGATTTTGCCCGGCTGCATCCGGCCGGTAACCTGGGTCGCAAGCTCAGCCGCGTCGACGATTCAATGCGTCCGCTCGCGGAGTGCCGCGTGGCTTCGGAGACGTTGAGCGTACGCGAGGTCTTCGCCGGCCTGCGTCGACCCGGACGACGCAGCGGCGCGATCATGCTTGTCGACGGCGCCGGCCGGCTGACGGGCCTCTTCACCGATAGCGACCTGGCGCGGCTCTTCGAGAGTCGTCGCGACGAAGCCGTCGATCGCCCCATACGCGATGTGATGACGGTGGATCCGTGCAAGGTCCCGCTGGGCGCCATGTTGACCGATGCGGTCGATATCCTGGCCGAGCGAAAAATCAGCGAATTGCCCGTGGTCGACGCCGGCGATGCACCGGCCGGCTTGCTCGACATCACCGACGTGGTGAGTATGATGCCCGAGGATGTCAGTCGTTGAAGGTTGAACAATTCGGACGGTTGTTCGACGAGACAGCAGAAGTTGATCAGTCGGACGTCATTCCCGCGCAGGCGGGAATCCAGAGAGTCGGGGAGGGGGGCGAACGAGACTTGTGCGCGGCGGTTGTAAGTTTGGTGGTGCAGGACCAACTTGTGGTTCACTAGATTCCCGCCTGCGCGGGAATGACGGTCATGATGGCCCCACACAACGCGCCGCACGGTTTGCCTAATCGCTGGAGTCTCTCAATGACACACGACATAACCGTCGAATCTTGCCCGCATTCACAATGATCGAACCGGCCGCCTCGAACCGCGCACTTCCCGCGTTACGTACATGACAATAGCCAAACGCTGCCAACCCATCGAGTTGATTCTGGCCGACGTCGACGGCGTGTTGACCGATGGCAGCATCATCTTCGACAACGAGGGCATCGAAACCAAGCGGTTCCATATTCGCGATGGACTGGGCATCAGGCTTTGGCAAAAGGCGGGGGGTAAGTTCGGAATTGTGACGGGACGAAGCTCGCACATCGTCAACGTGCGGGCCAGCGAACTGGGGATCGAAATCGTGCGGCAAGGGACGGAGAAGAAACTCGCCGCTGTGTGCGAGATTCTGGCCGAGCGGGGGCTGTCGGCCGAACAGCTTTGTTATATCGGAGACGATTTGCCCGACCTGGCGGCCGTACGCTTTGCCGGACTGGGAGTGGCCGTGGCCGATGCTTGCGGCGAACTGCGCGAGGCGGCCGATCATGTCAGTAGCGTAGCCGGTGGATGCGGCGCGGTCCGCGAAACGATCGAGATGATCCTCAAGGCCCAACGTCGTTGGGATGAGCTGATCCAAATCCATGACGCGTAGCCCGATTCCGCCCCCCGAGCCTTCTTCCCCTCAGCGGCCCGGCCGGCGCGCCGCGGAGGCGGATGCTGGCGCGGACGTCGACTTCGCAACCTCGCTGAGCGCGCCGACAAGCGACCGCCGACCGAGCGTGCCCCGATCGTACGATCCTCCCACGCGAGCACGTCGCATCAAGCGGGTGGCAGCCAGCTTCGCCGGCGTCGTGCTGTTTTATTGCGCTTATGACTTGCTGGCGGTGCCGCTGATCGAGCCGACGACCACTCTGCGGACTGCCGATCATGCGTCGTCAGAAGACGTGAAGTACGCCAGCGAAGCCGTCTCGCGGCAGCGCGAGGAACTGAAGGCCTGGTTCGCCCCCGGCGATTGGGAACTGACTTCGCCCATCGCGCTGCAATCGCCCAAGGGCATGCTGCTCTTGAAGGCGTACACGACGTTGCCCGACGGCAAGGTCGAGATCAAACCCTGCACGCTCGTGTTTCTGCCCCAGGGCCAGTTTGCCGACGAAGCCGAGCGCAGGCGACGCGCGATCGTACTGCAAGCCCCAGAAGCAGTCTTGAAATTCGACTCGCCATTCGACTTGAAATCCGGCAAGGTCGGCAAGCTGATCGGCGGCCAGCTCGTTGGTTCCATTGCGATTCGCAGCGATCAGCGCGAGCCCGGGCCCCACGATGACCTTTGGATGGCGACACGCGACGTCCAACTCGACGGCGATCGGATGACGACGCGCAACCCCGTCGAATTTCGCTTGGGCAAAAGTGCGGGCCGAGGTCGTAATCTGGCCATCACGCTCGCCCCGGCCGAAGCCGAGGCGGCGCAGCGTGGGCTGGCCTTCGGCGGCATGCGGTCGTTGGAACTGGGCGACAGCGTCTGGATGCGGATTCAGCCGGGCCAGACCGATCTTTTTCCCGGCCCAACGCTGGCCAACAATAATCCGATTGCGCCCGTCGCCGCTGCTGGGGTTCTTGGATCGCCACGCTCGCAGCAGCAGCTTCCGCTGGAAGTCGAATGCGCCGGAGCGTTTCGCTTCGACATGGAGAAGTACGAAGCCCGCTTCGAGCAAAACGTCGTTGTCTCGCGCGTGAACGTGAACGGCCCCAGCGACCAATTGACGTGCGAGTTGTTGTCGCTGTTCTTCGAGACGGTCGCGACGACTCCCGCGGCTGCCGCGGCGTCTGGCGCCAAGACTGCTTCTGAAGCGAAAGCGGCGGCCGACAAGAAGTCCGGATTCCCCAAATTGGAACTCGCGCGGATTGTTGCTACCGGCCACCCGGTCATCATTCGCTCGCCGTCGCGCGGTGCGCAGGCCCGCGGCCAGCGATTGGAGTACAACGTCAAGGCGCAAGACGGCAGCCTGACCGGACCTGGAGCACTCCAGGGCATCGCCCCTGGCGGAAATGCTATCGGCCGTGCTGGAGCAACATCCTCAGGCGGGCCGCGGCCGATCGACGCATCATGGACCGACGAACTGCGGTTCGGACCGTACGAGGGCAAACAGGTCCTTTCGATCAAGGGCGACGCCGATGTGCGGCTCACCGGCGCCGGTCGTATCCAGGCCGGTGCGATCTATCTTTGGCTGATCGAACAGGCCGATCCCACCCACCCCAGCGGCGCAGGTGCAGGAGCAGATCGCAAACGTCTTGTGCCCGCGAAGTTGCTCGCTTGCAAGTATGAGAAGAAAGATTCGCCGCAGGTTCCTGGAACGCCCGCGACACAACCGGCACGTCCCAAGCCGCCCCAGCTCGTAAGGATCGAATCGCCTGAATTGAACGGCGAGGTGGGGGAATTGCGGGCCTGGTTCGACTATGCGGCCGAAGCGAGTTTCGTACGCACCAACGGTCGGCCTGGGTTAGCCGTGCAGCCCAGCGCGCTCGGCCTTGTTCCGCACGATCCCACTCCACGTGGTAGTAGCCCCGCCGCGCCACAAGGAACTGACGCCGATGTGTGGCTCGGCGCAACGCATCCGCCCGGTTCCGCACCGCCGTCCGGCGGTACCGCGGCTTCGGATGTCGCCGATCGTGCCGTGCCGCCGCAGCGGCAGTACCGCATCCAGGGTGACCTGGTGCAGATGCAAGTCGTGGTGCGCGGACGGACGGCCGACGTTACCGAGGTCGATATCGACGGCAACGTGCGATTCAACGAGACGCAAACCGCCCAGCCAGCCGAAGGGCCGTTCCGCATCGCCGGC
>Ga0163144_10005739_pt1 | contig 27585 bp, 32 predicted proteins | sample OliLak19BULKMAT1_FD_123175 | JGI IMG/M metagenome (GOLD analysis project Ga0163144, IMG submission 123175) | Freshwater microbial mat bacterial communities from Lake Vanda, McMurdo Dry Valleys, Antarctica - Oligotrophic Lake LV.19.BULKMAT1 | ecosystem: Environmental > Aquatic > Freshwater >... | reverse complement strand
TGTCGGTGAGGGCGCCGGACAACTCGCCGGCTACCAGGTGGGTCTCTCGTATGGCGCGATGATCGACCCCCAAAGCGGCGTGCGGAACTCGACGCTGGCCATTCTGTATACCAACCTGACGCTTGTGTTGTGTCTGTTGTTGGGCGCACATCATGAAGTGATCCGCGCGTGGCTGGCGTCGTACCAGGCGCTGCCGATTGGCGTGGGTGGTGTCGACAGCTCGATCGGGATCATCGTCGCGCGGGTGCTGGGGTTCATTTTTGCGGGCGCGTTGCGTCTGGCCGCACCGGTCATCGCGGTGCTGATGGTGGTGGAAGTGATGATGGGTCTGATGTCGCGGGCCGCGCCGTCGCTGAACCTGCTGGTGGTTGGTGCCCCATTACGGCTGCCGATTGGCCTGATGGTGGTGGCCGCGTCGCTGGCGGCGATGCCGACGCTGATTTCGAGACTGCTGCCACGCGCGCTGGAACTGGCGACGGCGGCCGCCGGAGCGTTCAGGTAACGCCACCATGTCGAGCACCGACGACAAACAGGAGAAACCCACAGCCAAACGTCTCAAGGACGCGAAGGAGAAGGGGCAGGTTGCGCGCAGCAAGGAACTCGGTGCGGCCATCGGCCTGTGCGCGGCGGCGCTGGCCCTGGCGTGGTTTGGTGTCCATCTGGCGCAGGGGATGGCGAATCGACTGGCGGGAGGCCTGAGCAACATCGACCAGTACGCGTTGACGTCGGTCACCGCCAGCGACGTCAACGGCGTCATGCTCGACAACGTGTGGTGGTTTGTCACCGCCATGGCGCCCTTGAGCGCGGTCGTGCTGGTGGCGGCCATTGCCGGATTTGCCGTGCAAGGCGGTGTGACTCCTGCGCCCAAAGCCCTCAATCTCCACTGGGATCGGCTGTCGCTGAAAAACGGGTTCTCCCGATTCAAGCCGTCGAAGTCCGGCGCCGACGTGGTGCGCGCCACGCTGGCGCTCGTCATCGTGGCGCTGCTGACGGTCCCGGTCCTGCAGGATCTGTTGGCCCGTGCGCCACAGTTGGTCGTGGTCTCGCCCACCGAGGCGGCCGCCACCGGTTGGGACGCCTTGTGGCGTTTGTTGTGGCGTGGCGCCTTGGCACTGCTGGTGCTTGGTGCGGCGGACTTCCTGTATCAGCGCTGGACGTGGATCCGGGGCCTGCGCATGAGCCGCCAGGAACTGCGCGACGAACACAAGCAGCAGGAGGGCAGTCCGGAAGTCCGTGCGCGCATCCGACGCATTCAGCGCGAGATGGCGAAGTCGCGCATGTTGTCCTCAGTCAAGACCGCGACCGTGGTCCTCACCAACCCGACGCACTACGCCGTGGCGTTGTCGTATGACCGCGGCCGGATGGCCGCACCGGTCCTGGTGGCCAAGGGCGCGGACGCCATGGCCACACGCATCCGCGCCATCGCTCGTGAGGCCGGCGTGCCCATCATTGAAAACCCACCCCTGGCGCGGGCGCTCCATGCCAATGCCGAACTGGGTGATCCCATTCCCGCGAGTCTGTTCACGGCGGTCGCCGAAGTCCTGGCGTACCTCGTGCGGATTCGCCAACTCGTGCTGTAGGACCGTATGTCAACACCCACTCTCGGTCGATTCATCGGCCCGTTCGTGATGCCCATCGCCGTCCTCACGGTCGTGCTGCTGATGGTGGTGCCGCTGCCGCCGCTGCTGCTCGACCTCCTGTTGTCGATCGACATCGGCCTGGCCGTCGTGCTCCTGCTGACGGCGATCTACGTGAAGCGGCCGGTGGAATTTTCGGTGTTTCCCTCACTGCTCCTGTTGTTGACATTGATCCGGTTGTCGCTCAACGTCGCGGCGACCAGACTCGTGCTCATGCACGGTGCCGACGGCGTCGATGCCGCTGGCCACGTGATCATGGCCTTCGGCCAGTTTGTGGTCGGCGGCAACTTCGTGGTGGGTGTCGTGATCTTTCTGCTGCTGGTCGCCATCCAGGTGCTGGTCATCAACCACGGCGCGGTGCGCATCTCGGAGGTCACGGCGCGATTCACGCTCGACGCGTTGCCTGGCCGTCAGATGGCGATTGATGCGGATCTGAATGCCGGATCCATCGACGAAAAAGAAGCGCGCGTCCGTCGCGAACGAGTGCGACAAGAGGCGGACTTCTATGGATCGATGGACGGTGCGATCAGGTTCACGCAGCGTGACTCCATGGCGGCCGTGCTCATCACCGGCGTCAACATTGTCGGCGGTCTGATCATCGGCGTCGCCCAGCATGGCCTTGACCTTGAGACCGCCGCCCGGACCTACACGATCCTGACCGTGGGTGAAGGGCTGGTGACCGCCATCCCGGCGCTGCTGGTGTCGATGGCGGGTGGTCTCATTACGACACGAGCGGCGTCCGAGTCCAACCTCGGTGACGATGTGGCGGATCAGTTGTTCAGCCGTGCTCGTCCCCTGGCAATCGCGGCCGGGGCCCTCGTGCTGCTCGCGATGATCCCCGGACTGCCGAAGTTCGCCTTTTTCTCGGTCGCGCTTGGTCTGGGCGCGGCGGCGTATTACGCGCGCGCCACGCCGGAGGCAGAGGCCGCGGCTGAACCGTTGCCGACGGAATCGCCGGATGTCGTCGCGCAGGTGGAGCCACTGGGTGTGGAAGTCGGGTACGCGCTGGTCACACTGGTCGACGAAGCGCAGGGCGGCGCCCTGCTGAGCCGTATCCGCGGTATCCGTCGCCAGATCGCCTCCGAGACCGGCATTGTGGTGCCCCCCGTACGGGTGACCGACAACCTGCAACTGGGGCCGCGCACCTACGTGTTGATGCTGCGTGGTGTCGAGGTGGCGCGCGGAGAGTTGTTCCCCGATCGCCTGCTCGCGGTGAACCCGGGACAGGTGACGGCCACGTTGCCGGGCACCAACACCAAGGAGCCCGCCTTTGGCCTTCCTGCGGTGTGGATTGGCCCCGATCAGCGCGACGCCGCGTTGCGCGCGGGGTACACAGTGGTGGATCCGACGACCGCCGTCTCGACACATCTGTCGGAAATCATCCGGACGTACCTGCCGGAGCTGTTGACGCGCCAACAGACCAAGGAACTGCTGGACCGGGCCGCCGAGACGTCGCCGCGACTGGTCGAGGATGTGGTCCCGAAGATCCTGTCAACCGCCGACGTGCAGCGGGTACTGCGCCAACTCCTGCGGGAACGTGTGCCGGTGCGCGACCTGTCGGCCATCCTCGAGGCGATCGCGGACGTGGCGCCGGTCAGCAAGGACACCGATGCCCTGACCGAAGCGGCACGGACGGCCCTCGGCCGCGCGATCTGCCGGAGTTATCAGACCGAGGAGGGCGATCTGCGGGCGATCACGCTGGCCCCGGCGCTGGAAGACAGCCTGTTGGCGTCGTTGACCAGGACCGACCGCGGACCGGTGCTGGCGGTGGACCCGGCGACCGCGCGATCGCTGGCCGTCCGGCTCGGCGAATTACTCGCCGCAGAAGTGGCACAACCTGTGCTTTTGTGCACGGCAGCGCTCCGACCGCACTTGTGGCGGTTGGTCTCGCGGGCCTTGCCCCAGGTCGGGGTGCTGGCGCACCACGAGGTGCCCAGCCAGGTGCGGCTGAACGTGATTGCGACGTTGGACTGATATGCAGGTAAAGCGCTTTTATTCGTCGAGTGTGGAAGACGCCATGAGAGCGGCCCGCGAACAACTGGGCCGTGAAGCCGTGGTGTTGTCCACCGACCTCGTGCCGTCGCCCGGATGGCGCGGCTGGATGGGACAGCGACTGGTCGCGGTGACTGCGGCGGTGGAGAAACAGTTGTCGGCGATCCGACCAGCAGCGTCGCCCCGCCGACAGTCTGCCGAGCTTCCCGTCCGGTCCGGCGTTGTCGCCCGCCTGGTCGCCACCGGCATCGATTCGGCGCTGGCCGAGCGCGTGGTCGGTCGCCTGACGCTGGCGGAGTGTCGTGTGGGTGTGGAAGCCGCGGTGTTGCGTGAGCTGGCCTACGAACTGACGTCACTGGTCGCCACCGATGATCGCCTTGCGCCGATTGAAGTGTTTGTGGGCCCCCCGGGCGTCGGCAAGACCACCACCATCGCCAAGATTGCCGCCGGACGCCGCGTGGTCGGGCGCAAGCCCCCTGTCCTGGTCGCCGCTGATGGGTTTCGCGCCGGGGCCGTCGAGCACCTGCGGGCCTACGCGACGATCATCGGCGCGCCGTTTCGTCCCGCCCGCGGTGCGTCCGAATTGGAACAGGCGCTGGGATCGAGCCAACACGGTGTCCTCGTGGATACGGCGGGACGTCCCCCGAGTGACCCGGCCTTTCGCGAGCTCTGGTCGGTGATCGCGAGTCGACCAAAGGTTCGCACCCATCTGGTGCTGGCCGCTGATACCAGTGTGGCGATGGCGCGGCGGGTGCTCCTGCGGTACGCGCCGACGTCGCCGAGCCGCGTGATCATCACAAAAATTGACGAAGCCGAGACGGTGGCACCGCTCCTGGCGGTCCTGCGGGATCAGCGACTGCCGGTGTCGTATCTGGCATCAGGTCAACGTGTGCCCGAAGACCTCGCGGTCGCCACTGCGGCGGGACTGGCGCATGTCGTGCTCGGCACATCGGAGGCAGACACATGTCACTGAGTCCCCGCGCCTGGAGCGTTGCGATCACCAGCGGCAAAGGTGGAGTCGGCAAGACCAGTGTGACTGTCCATGTCGCGACCGCGCTGGCCGAACAGGGTCTGCGCGTCGGTGTGGTGGATGCGGACCTCGCATTGGGCAACATCGACGTCATCCTCGGGCTGTCGCCGCGCTGGCACCTGGGTCATGTGATCGCCGGGGAGCGCACGCTGGACGACATCCTTCTTGACGGGCCCTGCGGCATCCGCATCGCCCCGGCCGGCAGTGGGGTCCGTTCACTCACCACCCTGGACCCCGCACAGTGGGCGCGCCTGTCACACGCCATTGACGACTTCGCCGGCCGCGTGGACGTGTTGCTCCTCGACACCGCGACCGGCATTGGCGACACCGTACTGGATATGGTCGCCCTTGCCGACTGCACTCTCGTCGTCACGACGTTTGATCCGGCCGCATTGGTGGACGCCTATGCGCTCGTAAAGCTGGTGGACGCGCTGGGGGACACTCGTGACATCGGCGTGTTGGTGAATGCCACGCGTCGCGTGACCGATGCCGACACGGCGTTCCGTCAGTTGTCGCTGGTGTCACAGCGGTTTCTCGGACGAACCCTGCGTGATGCGGGCGCGATCGTCCACGACCCCGAGGTGCAGGCCGCAGGGCAGACGACGAGGATTCTGAACGCGCCGTCCAGTGCGGCGAGGCGCGGATTTCATGAACTGGCGCGGCGTCTCTCGTCGTGGTCTGCGGGGGCGCCGGGCACCCACAGTCAGACCACCCGCGTGCGTCCGCCCCGAGTCGCAGACTTGGCCGCGCGTCTGGTGACGGGGGCGCAGCCATGCGCGTAAATCTGGAAATGCCCGAGGCCAGGGCCCAACGGGATCAACTGGTGCTCGACCACTTGTCGCTCGTTCGAATGTTGGCGAGTCGTTTGTCCCGGCGCCTGCCGTCCCATGTGGATGGCACTGAACTGGTCGGCGTGGGTGTGATGGGGCTGGTGGATGCCGCAGGACGATACGAACCCTCCACAGGCGTGCCGTTTGATGCGTTTGCTCGTCAGCGCATCCACGGCGCCATGCTCGACGCGCTGCGGCGCCTGGATCGCGCGCCTCGCGCCGTCCGACGCCAGCAGCGCGCGCTTGAAACCATTCTCAACAAATTGCGCCAGTCGCTGGGGCGCGAGCCCGAGACCGAAGAGGTCGCGCAGGAAATGGGACTGTCGCTCGACGACTACGACCGCCTGCTTGACCAACTCCAGGCCGCGGAGATCGCGACCGTGTCGCGGGCCGGCGGCCCCGACGGCGAGCGCTGCCTGATCGACGTCGCGCTGGACACCCGCGAAGGGCCGTATGCCCAGCTGGAACGGCGCGAACTGCGCAGCCGCCTGGTGTGTGCGTTGCGTGCCCTCCCTGATCGCGAGCGCCAGATCATCGCGTTGTACTACGACGACGAGCTGACGCTGGCCGAGATTGGCAAAGTGTTCGACATCGGCGCCTCGCGCGTGTCGCAACTCCGCACACAAGCCATCGCACGGCTGCGATCCTTGCTGGCGGTGGAAATGCCGCGCCCGTCGACGGGAGAGGAGCAGTGATGGGACGCACGCACCTGGTCTCATCGTCTGAACTGGCGCTGCTCACGGCGGCGTCCGACAGCACGGTGAGCGCCTACAACTTTCGTCGTCCTGATCGCATCTCGCGAGAGCAAATCCATTCGTTGCATTACCTGCACGATCGGTTCGCACGCAGCGCCGGGACTTCGCTCAGCACCTATCTGCGCGCCGTGCTCGAGATCTCGCTGGTCGCCGTGGAACAGCGGACGTACACGGAATTTGTGTCGAAGCTCTCGGACCCGACGGCGTTTTACGCATTGGCGATTCCCCCGTTCGCGGAGCTCGGCGCGCTGGAGATTCACCCGAACGTCGCCTTCGCCATGATTGATCGCATGCTCGGTGGCGGTGGTCGGGGCCTGGCGACCCCGCGTGCCCTCACCGAGATCGAGCAGCACGTGATGGATTCGATCGTGAAGTTGCTGCTCGACGGGTTGACCGAAACATGGAAGCCCGTCGTGGAACTGGCGTTCGGGATCCGTGGTCGGGAAACGCGGCCGCAACTGCTGAAGGTCGCGGCGCCCAACGAAGTGATCATCATGCTGGCCTTCGACGTGCGCATCAACGACACCCGCGGCACCATGCACCTCTGCCTGCCGGAGGCGATCGTGGAGTCCACCAGCTCGCAGGTGGCGCAGGCCTGGCAGCGCCATCGACGCGAGTTGACGCCTGACGAGCGGGGCTGGCTGAGTCAGAGCCTCGAGCGCGTTCCTGTGGCGTTGATCCCCGAGATCGTCACGCAGTTGCCCGCCTCCGACATCGCGGCGTTGGCGGTGGGCGACGTCATTGCCCTCGGGGTGCCGACCGATCAGCCGGTGGACCTGCGGGTGGGTGGCGTCCCGAAGCTGCGCGGGCACTTGACGGTTGACCGCGGACGACTGATGGCGCGTGTGGAACAGCGACACGGCAGCACGGCTGAAGGAGCCGCAGCATGAGAACACTGTTGACACGCGAACGGCTCTCGTCCGCCCTGGCCGCTGAACTGGGGGCCGCGCTGGGTCGCCGAGTGGATGAGCGGGTGCACCTCAATACCGCCGAACACTGGGGAGAGGCCAGTTGCATTGCCACGATTGCCGTCGGAGGGCGCGCCCGCGGCGCGATCACCGTCTGGATCGACCGTGAGGCCCTCATCAACCTCGGTGATCGTGTGGGACTCGGGGCCTCGCCGGAACCACAGGCGCTGGTGGATGTCACGGCCAGTCTGGTGCACGACGCCTTGACGGGACTGCAGGCGCAGAGCGGCTTCACCACCCTGTCGTTTGGCGCCGTGGGGGTCACGATGACCCCCACGACCGAGCGCGCACCGCTGGTCGCCATGGTGATCACCGTGGCGTCGGGCACCCGCTGTGCCATCGCCGTCGGCGCGGATATTGATCTGCAGGCCGACCCCGAAGATGAACGCCTCGAGACCGTCCTGGATTTTGACCTGCCGATCGTCGTGCGGTTCGGACGCTCGGTGATGCCGCTCAAGGCGCTGGCGGCGCTCGGCCCCGGCGCGATGATCGACCTTGGACGGTCGCCCGACCAGCCGGTCGAAATTGTCATGGGCGAGAAGGTGCTGGCGCTCGGCGAGGTGGTCGTCGTGGGCGGCAACTACGGCGTGCGCGTGACCGAATTGACGAGCAACAGAGCGTCCTTGCGAGCGGCGCTTGGGGGGCACACATGATGACCTGGGCCTTGTGGGTGATGGCGGCGACCCTGGTCGCCTCTGGCGCAACGATCCTGTCGTTGTGGCGCCGAGTGGACACGCTTGAGCGCGGCCGGTTCCGTGTGGATCGCATGGGAGAGGCCGTGACCCTGTTGTCCGAGACCGCCGAAGCCGGGTTTGTCGCGGTCGCTCAGGAAATCGAAAAGCTCCAGCGCGCCCCAGTGGCCCGCGCAACGGGCACCCGTGCGACCGTCTCTCGCCGTGTGGTCCGCGCGGCGACGCGCGGCGAGTCGGTGGAACAGATCGCCCGGCGTGAAGCGCTCTCGGAAGGGGAGGTGCGACTGCATCTGGCCCTGGCGGAGACCACGACGGTCGTCACCAAGAAGGGGGCGCGTCGTGCGGTCCTGCGCGCGTAACGGGTGCGTCCGCACCACGTCGTGGTTCGGACGCCATCCCGGCGTCAGTGTGGACGGTCGCTGGTATTGCTCGGTCGCCTGTGTGGAGCGCATGGCGCGCACACGACTGCTCGATGCACGGCCCCCATCGGGCGGGTTGCCGGCCGCGGGCCATCTGCGCATAGGGGTGTGGCTGCGCCCCTACGGCGTCACCTCCAAACAAATCGACGAGGCGCTCGACACCCAACGCAGCTCGCGTCTGCGCCTCGGCGCACAGCTCGTGACCCTGGGGTATGCCACCTCGGAGATGCTCCTTGAGGCCCTCGCGCGCCAGTCGGGCGCGGACTTCCTGACCCACGTCGATCCCGGCGTCGTGCGACATGCGCCCGGGGGGTTGTCGCCGCATGCCGTCCGGGCGTTGTCTCTGGTGCCGATCACGCGGCCGGATCGAGGTCGTGTGCGCGTCGCCTGTGCGGCCCCGGTGCCGCGCGTCGCGCTGGCGGCATTTTCGCGCATCACCGGACTGGTGCCCGAACCGTGTGTAGTGACCGACGCGACCTATGAATCGCTGGTCGATGCGTACGGGGCCGACGCCACCGTCCACGAGACGGCGGAATTTTTTGAAGCCTCGGATCTGGGCGACGCCATTCGCCACATCACGGCGGCCGCGATGCACGACGGATCGTCGCGTGTGACCGAAACCCGGCTCGAACCCATGACGTGGGTGCGGGTCAAAAGTGACACCGGCGTCCGCGACGTCGTGTGGCACGAACGCTCGAAGGAGGCCTGACCCATGCCTGGTGGACACTACGTCGCGCTGAGCGCGCTCCGCACCCGGATGCAGCAACTCGATACCCTGGCTGATGACCTCGCCAACGGCCACACGTCCGGCTATCGCGGGTCACGAACGATTCAGGAAGCCGTGGTGCGTGACGAATTCGACGGGGCGCTGCGGTCGGCGGTCGACACGGCCAGCGGCGCCGTGCGCATCGACATGACACAGGGCACCATCGAGCCCACCGGGCGTGATCTCGACGTGGCGATCGCAGGGGAGGGATTCTTTGTGATCGAGACCGGGAAGGGGCTCGAATACACCCGCAACGGGCACTTCGCCCGTTCGATCGACGGCACGCTGGTGGCCTCCGATGGCGCCATCGTGCAGGGCGAAGACGGCCCGATTGAACTGGGCCCTGGGGACGCGCGCATTGATGAAAAGGGCCGCGTCTGGAGCGGTGCCGCCAACGTCGGCACCCTCATGCTCGTGACCGTGGAGGATCCGGGCGCGATGGTGCGCGGTCTCGGGTCACGCTTGCTGGCCATGGGCCAGGAGACCACCGAGATGGACGAAATCGCCCTCCGGCCCGCTTCCCTGGAATCGTCCAACGTCGGCATGTCCGAGGGGTTGGCGCGACTGACGATGGTGAGCCGGAATTTTGAAGCGCTGCAGCGGGCGATCAGCACGATGCTCAACGACGTGGATGGGCGCTTTATCGATCACATGGCGCGTCGCTGAGACACAACACAAGGGAGACGATCACATGATTCGAGCCTTATACACCGCCGCGACCGGCATGAACGCCCAGCAGGCCAACATCGACAACGTGGCCCACAACCTGGCCAACGTCAACACCACCGGGTTCAAAAAGAGCCGCGTGGAATTTGAAGACCTCGTGTACCAGCAGGTCCGCGCCGCCGGTGCGGCAGCGTCTGCCGGGTCGGAAGCGCCTGTGGGGCTTGAGAGTGGTCTGGGCACACGCGCCGTCGCCACCGCCAGAAACTTTTCCGCCGGCAACCTCCGGTCGACCGGCGCCCCGCTCGATCTGGCGATTGAGGGACAGGGCTTCCTGCAGGTCGCCATGCCGGACGGCACACGCGCGTATACACGCGCCGGGGCACTGCACCTCGATGCCCAGGGCACGGTCGTCACCAACGAGGGCTACGCCATTGAACCCAACATCGCCATACCAGCCAATGCGCTCTCGGTCAGCATCTCGAAGGACGGCGTGGTGTCCGCGCAGATCGCCGGGCAGGTCGCGTCGCAGACCCTCGGGTCCATCGAGTTGACCATGTTCGCCAACCCCGGCGGTCTGCGTGCGCTCGGCGGCACATTGTTCGCGGCCACCACGGCATCGGGTGACGCCGAAGTGGGGGCCCCCGGTGCCGATGGTCGTGGGAGCCTCGCGCAGGGCTTCCTCGAAGACTCGAACGTCTCGGTGGTCGAGGAGATGGTCAACATGATCATCGGTCAGCGCGCCTACGAAGCCAACTCCCGCGTCATCAAGGCGACCGACGAGATGCTCGCGCAAGTCAACAACCTGGTGCGGTAATGCTGCCGACCCTCCTGCTCACCATCGGCGTGGTTGTTGCCCAGGCGGCGGGGACGAGTGCTGTCTGCAAGGTCATTACACAGGAGGTCATCGACCGCATGGGCCCGGACGTGAATGTGCGGTCCTGTGTCGTGGTCGAGACGGGCGCCGCGATTGACGGCGCGTGGACCACGGCGAAGCCGGACGCCAACGCCCGTGTGGGTGTGGCGTCGTGGTTCACGGTCAGTGGACCCGGTCGCGTGATGCGTGTGCAGGCGACGGTGCAGGTGGAGGCGCCTCATGTCCGCGCAACCCGGACGTTGTCGCGCGGTCGACACCTCACCAGCGATGACCTCCGGACGGAGCAGGGACCGGTGGACGGGGCGAGGTTTGCGCGCGTTCCCGCACCGACGACCGTGATCGGCGCGCGCATGATGCGTGTGGTCGACGCCGAGGCCGTCGTGCAGGCGCTCGACGTGGCGATTGCGCCGGTGGTCAAGGCCGGCGAATCGGTGGTGGCCGTCGTGCGGATCGGCGTGGTCGAGGTGACGGCGACCATGACGGCCGTCGACAATGGCGGGCTCGGAGATCAGATTCGGATCGCGCATCGCGATCGCAAACGTGTACTGCACGCCACGGTGGTGGGCCCCGGGCGAGTCGAGGTGACGTATGAACGCTGAGAGTACGTGTCTCTGTGTCTCCCTGTGCAGTCTGCCGACTGTTGGACTGCACGCTGCCAGAGTGTTTGTGGCGACGATCGTGGCCGCCGCGAGTCTGGCCACGGTCGCGCCGGCGCGCGCGCAGGCCCAGGCGCAGGCGGCGGCCGCGCCCTACAGTTGGGCGACCGACCTGTTGCTCGATCACCGGGCGCGCCGCACCGGCGACCTCGTCACGGTGCAGATCACCGAGAGTATCGCCGCCAGCGGATCGGCCGATTCCAATCTCGGCAAGGCCTCGCGGTCGGACGGCAAGTTGCCCTGGCCCATTCCGAGCAAATTTTCGCAGGCCCTCCAGGCATCGTCCGACACCAAGTTCACCGGCACCGGGACCACGTCGCGCGCGGCCAGCATCACGGCCATCATGAGCGTGCGCGTGACCGAGCGACTTCCCAATGGCGATCTCAGCATCGAAGGGTTGCGCGAGATCGTCATCAACGGCGATCGCCAGTTCGTCACACTCACCGGCATCATCCGGACGTCCGACATCGCTGTCGGCAACGTCATTTCGTCGGCGTTTATCGCTGACCTGCGCATCAAATATTTCGGCCAGGGGTTCATGAAGGACAACCTGAGTCCCGGGTGGCTGATGCGTTTCCTCAACAAGATTTTTTGAGAGCCAATGACTACCACCTTCAAACGACTCATCGTCATTCTCGTGGCTGCGGCGTGTGCGTGGCTGGCCGCGGGCACACCACTCACGGCGGGACAGGCGCGCGTGAAGGACATCGCGGCGCTGCAGGGGATGGGCACCACGCCACTGCTCGGATACGGGCTCGTCGTGGGACTCAGCAAAACCGGCGACAAACGTCAGACCCTGTTCACCACCCAGACGTTGGCGAACATGCTCACGCGGCTGGGGATCGATGTGCCGTCGGAGGAAATGAAGGTCGAAAACACGGCGTCTGTGTTGGTGACGGCCGAGTTGCCGTCGGCGGCGCGGATGGGCCAGCGGATTGACGTGTTGGCGTCGTCGGTGGGTGATGCCCGCAGTCTGCAGGGCGGGACGTTGTTGATCACGCCGCTGCGTAATGGCCGCGGCGAGGTGGTGGCGGTGGCGCAGGGGCCGCTGTCGGTGGGTGGGTTTGGGGGAGGCACCAGCGGCACCAGTGTGATGGTCAACCACCTCACAGTGGGCCGTGTGCCGTCAGGAGGACTCGTGCAGGCCGCACCCGCCCAGATGGTGACGACGGCCGACGAACTGACGCTGGTGCTGCACGACCCCGACTTTTCCACCGCCGCGCGGATCGCCGACGCACTCAACGAAAATTTCAAGACGCGGGTCGCCCGGGCCGTCGATGCGTCCGCGGTGACCGTGGCGATTCCTGACGAGTACCGCGGCCAGGTCCCGCAGCTGATGGCGCGCCTCGAAGCCGTGACCGTGCGGCCCGATGCGGCGGCCAGGGTCGTCATCAACGAACGGACCGGCACCGTGGTGGTGGGATACGGCGTGACGCTGGGTCCCGCAGCGGTCGCGCACGGCAGCTTGTCCGTCCGCATCTCGACCAAATACGAGGTGTCCCAGCCGCAGCCGTTCTCAAAAACCGGTGAGACGGTGGTCGTGCCGAACGAAACGGTCGAAGTGCAGGAAGGCGCGGCGCAGCTGGTCAAACTTGAGGAAGGTTCGACCCTCGAAGCGGTGACCCGTGCGCTCAATGCGCTGGGTGCCACACCGAGGGACATCATTGCGATCCTCCAGGCGCTCAAGGCCTCCGGCGCCCTGCGCGCAGAATTGGTGATTCTCTGACATGGCCAACGATGTGTCGACCTACTCCACCAACGCGCATACACGCGAGTCCGCCGTCTCCACTGACCTGACGGTCGGCCGCGCGCCCGATCGCGCAGACACCATACGCCTGCTCGCGCAGCAGTTTGAATCGTTGTTGCTCGGTCAGATGTTGCGCGACATGCAGCCCAGGAATTCCGGTGAGGAGGGCGCGGGATTTGGTGGCGCACTCACCGACACCATTTACGGCGAACTCGGCAATGCGCTCGTCAAGGCCGGAGGGATCGGCCTCGCCACCTCGCTTGAGGATGCGATGGCGCGCACCACACCCGGCGCCGATCCCGCCGACGCCATCGTCGGTGGCATGCCGACGATGCCGACCCTCCGGCAGCACTCGCCCTGGCTGCCCGGCGCCCCGATGGCGATCGGCCTCGATCCGGACCGCATCAGTTCCGCGTACGGTGTGCGTCGTGATCCCATCTCGGGCGCGAGCCGGATGCATCACGGCGTCGACATCCCTATGGCCACGGGAGACGATGTCCGCAGCCTTCAGGGCGGCACCGTGACCGAGTCCCAGACGCGCGGCGCCTACGGTCAGACCATCGTCGTTGACCACGGGGATGGGTTGACGACCAGGTATGCCCATCTGTCGGCGCGTCACGTGCAGGTGGGCGACACCGTGGCGGCAGGGCAGGTGGTCGGCCTGGCAGGGCAGACCGGGCGCGCTACAGGGCCGCATTTACACCTCGAAGTGAGGGAAAACGGATTCGCAATCGACCCCCTGAGCCTGGACGCCGCACGAATGTTGGGAAATGTGAGCCTCGGGACTGAAAAAAACGCTGGAACTGCCGATGACGATCCTGATGGAGTGTCCCGATGAAAATCGATAACGGTTCCCTGCCGCCCACCCCCGATCGTCTTGACCAGTCCGGCACTGTCACCTCCGGCGATGGCGCCACCCGTTCGCCCCTCGGCGCCGGCCAGTCCGGCGACGCCGTGCGAGTCTCCAGCGAAGCCCAACTGGTCGCACACGCCGCCAACGTGGTAGGCGATGTTGGCACGCAGGACCAGGTCCGGCCTGACGTGGTTGAGCGCGCCAAGGCGGCGCTGGCCAGGGGTGAAGTCGGTGCCGATCTGGACCGCCTGGCGGATCGGCTGATCGACGGGATGCTCGACGAATGAGGCCGTCGCTGACCGCACTGTCCGATGTCCTGGCGGACCTGGCGACTGCGCTCGAAACCGGGCGCGCCGACGAGGTGTTGGTCATGGAGGAGCGGGTCGCCGCCGTGGTGGCCGAGGCGCGTGCGACGGTCCTCGCGGCCTCGCCCGGCACGGTGCGTGTCGACGAGGTGCGCGATGTGGTCGCGATCGTGCGCGACCAGATGACGCGGTGCCGGCGACTCGGGGCGACGGTGCCGGCGTTGATGTCGGTGATGTATCCCGGCCAGGTGGGCTACGGACCCGCAGGGGCACGGGTGCCCGCCGGATCGGCGATTGTGCGGCCCGCCCTCACACAGGTGATTTGAGTGTCGAGCATTTTCGGATCCTTGTCGTCGACGGCCGCCGCGCTCGAGGCGCAGCGCCGCGGGCTCGAAGTGGCGGGGCAGAACATTGCCAACGTCAACACGGCCGGCTACAGCCGACGCACGATGATCCTGAAGGAACGCAGCGCGACGGAGCCCGGTCAAGCCGGGCGTGGTGTTGAAGTCTCGCAGATTCTGGCCGTGCGGGACCTCTTCCTCGAAACCCGGGTACGACAGGAACAGCAGGCGCTCTCGCGCGATCAGGTCGTGGCCGAAGCCATGTCGGTGCTCGAAGCGCAGCTCGGGCAGCCCGGTCTGTCGGTGGATGGCCAACTCTCCGCGTTTTTCAACTCGTTCTCCGCGCTCGCGGAGGATCCGGCGTCATTGACGCTCCGGGATGCGACTGTGCGTGAATCCGAGCGGGTGGCCGCGTCGTTCCGAGAGATGGCGTCGCGTTTTGATCAGAGCCGGCGTGATGCCGACGTCAGCGTTCGCAATACCGTCGATGAAATCAACCGCCTCTCGGCGGACATCGCGGCGATGAATGCACGCATCAGCGGCGTGGGGGGCGTCAACAATGAGGCCGTCATCGACAGCCGCAACGTCTTGTTGGGGCAACTCGCCGACCTGAGCGACATCACCGTGTCCGACGCCTCGGGGACGATGACCGTCAGCCTGGCCTCCGGCCACACCCTGGTGAACGGCACGCATGTGGTGGCGCTCGAGGTCGAAGACGAAGCCGGCACCGGGCTGGCGCGGGTGCTGACCGACGGTCAGGACATCACGGCCGAACTCACCGGCGGGCGAATCGGCGGGTGGGTGCAGGTCCGGGACCGACAGATGCCGGCCTACAGCGAGATGCTCGACCGCTTGGCGTTCACCTTTGCCACCGAGGCCAACGCCGTGCACGCCAGTGGCACCGATGCCCTCGGCAATCCAGGAGGCCCCCTGTTCTCCGTCTCGGCCACCGAAGCCGGGGCGGCGACCTCGCTGGCGCTCTCCGGTGCGGTGGCAACCGATGCGCGACTGATCGTCGCGGAGGGTGCCTCGGCCAACGATGCGGCCCGCGCCATGGCGGCATTGCGTGATGGCTCACTGGTGGACGGGTCCAGCACGGTGTCGGACTACTGGGGACAGATTGTGTATCGGATTGGCGGCGATACCTCAGCGGCCGAGCGTGTGCAGCAGGGCCGTCAGCAGGTGATGAACCAGTTGCAGCAGTTGCGCGAGGCCACCTCCGGCGTGTCACTCGACGAGGAAGCCGCGTCATTGATGCGGTACCAGCGGGCGTATGAGGCCAACGCGAGGTATTTCACCGTGGTGAACGATGTGCTCGAAGTGCTGATGGGGCTGGTGCGGTGATGCGCGTCACATTTCACGAACAACACTCCGGAACGAATGCGCTGCAGACGGCCGCGCAGGAACTCTCCCGCGCGCAACGCGCCGTGACCACCGGCAAACGGGTCAACGTCGCGAGCGACGATCCGCTGGGCGCCAGAAAGATCGTCCACGAGCGTGCGGAACTGGCCGCACTCGACGCCTACCAGCATTCTGCCGACACGGCGTCATCGCGGCTGTCAGCAGCCGACACCGCCTTGTCGGGATTGATTGAGCTGTACACGCAGGCGCTGGCCACCGCCACAGCGGGGCGCGGCACCACCGCGACGCCCGCCGCACGTGAGGCGCTTGCCGCATCGCTGCGTGGGACGCGCGCCGGTGTGCTCACGCAGGTCAACGCGCAGTTTGCCGGGCGGCCCCTGTTTGCCGGCAGCGCGAGTGACGGGCGCGCCTATGACGGGGCGCCGGGGGCCTGGACCTATCTGGGCACCGCCGATTCCGTCCAGTTGGAAGTCCAGCGCGGCCGCATCGTCTCGGTGACCTTTGATGGCCAGACGCTGATGCAGGGCGCCGACGCGGAAAATGCGTTGGACGCCCTTGACGGCCTCGCGACCGCCATCGAAGTGGGTGACGATGCCGGGGTGGCGGCCGGGATGCAGGCGGTCGAGCGCGCGATGGCGCGGGCGACGCGTGCGCAAGGCACCCTGGGCGCCGATGAGCGCGGGATTGCCGACGCCGTCTCGCAGTTGAGCGCCTTGCGCCTGGCCAGTGAAACACGGCGGTCGAAGGCAGAGGACGCCAACCTCGCTGAAGCCATCACCCGATTGTCGGAAGCCGACACCGCCTATCGTGCGGTGCTCGCGGCCGTGAGCCGTGAGGAACGCATGAGCCTGCTCGATTACCTGCGATGAGTACACACACGCTCCCTCGTGAAGCCCTCGTGACGTTTCCCTCCGGACTGCCGGGATTTGAATCCTGTCGGCAATTTGTGCTCGTGCAGTCCGAGGAGTTTGATCCTGGCGTTTGCCTGAAAGGCATGGACGCGCCGGGCCCGACCTTTTTCACCGTGGACCCGCGCCTGCTGGCGCCCGACTACCGCTGTGAGTTGACCGCCGGGGATGCGGCCCGCCTTGGCGCCACCGGCACCTCGCACTGTGTGTGGCTGGTGATCGTGTCGTGCGCCGACGACCGACCGCGCGTCAATATGCGCGCACCGCTGGTGATCAATCCGGAGACGATGCGCGGTATTCAAGTGGTGCCAGCCGATTCCGCATGGCCCGTCGACATGCCGTGGGTGGAACTGGCATGCTCGTCGTAACCCGTCGTGTCGACGAAGCCATTGTGATCGGTGACGGGATCGAGGTGCGGGTCCTGCGCGTCGGCCGGTCCGGCGTGCGCCTCGGGATCACCGCCGCCCCAGACGTGCCCGTGCATCGTCGCGAGGTGTACGACATCGTCGTCGCCGCCAATCGTGCCGCCGTGGCGAGTGATGAGGCCGTCCGCGCCCTGCGTCTGCACATCCGCCGTGACCCCCATCTGTGAATCGTGGCAGGCCGCGCCCACGGCTGAAGTCCTGAGCCTGCTGCACGGCGAGTGCACACGCTGGTCCGTGGACCTCGGCTGGGATCTCGCGCGTGACTGGGCCGCGGTGGAGCCGGCGCGTCGTGCCGGTCTGCTCGCGGGATGGGTCGTGCGCGGCACCGATCGCCAGCCTCGCGGGTGGGCGTTTGGTGTCGACATCGACGGCGAACGCCAGGTCGGCGCTGTGGTGGCCGACGACGCGGATACGGCGCAACAATTGATGCACACACTGACCGCCGATGCGTCCGTTCGTCGCGCGCTGGCGTTTGTGCGGACGACCGAGATTGTCACACCGGACCTGTTGCGCGCACACGGATTTGAGGTGCAGCCGTTCGCGTATCTGGTCGCGCCGACGGGTGGCGCGTCCATCGACGCAGACACCTGGCGCGCCCAGGATCGGATCGCTACTGCGGATTTATTGATGCGTGCCTACGTGGATGACCGGAGTCTGCGACCGTTTGCACGGCAGGGCACGCCCGCCGACTGGCTCGACTATGTGGATGCGCTGACGATGCGGCCTGGGTGTGGTGTCTTTTCCCCGCAGTGCAGTGTCGTCATCCGCGAAGGGCGGCGGCTCCTGGGCGTGGCGTTGGTCACGTCGATTGGTCCAACGACCGCGCACCTCGCCCAACTGGCCGTGGCCCCCGAGGCTCGCGGTCGCGGGCGTGCGCAGACGCTTCTTGCCGCTGCGCGCGCCAACGCCGATCGTGTGCTGCGCGCCTCGCGCATCTCGCTGCTGGTGTCGACCGCCAACACCCCGGCGCTCACGCTCTACGCCCGCGCCGGCTTTCGACACGCCGGCGACTTCGTCGCAGCATCGTTGTGCGGGGAGCGCGAGAGCGTCACTCTTCGCGGCGGCATAGCCGGAGGTGCTGGGCGCGTCGTCGAAGGTGCCGGGCTTTAGCCCGGCACACGGACGGGCTCAAGCCCGTCCGGTCCGGAGAATGTCACCCTTTGCGATCCATCAGCACGGCGCCGGCGACCGGCGGTGACAACGCGCGCCGGTACGCCGAGAGCGTGGCCTCGCCGCGTTCGAGGCTGGCCAGAACGGTGCGCCTCGCGACTTCGGCCTCGGCGAGGGCGTCGAGAGACGTGCGGTCGGTGGCGAGAATGCGTGCGACCTGACTCGCTGTCGACTGATGCAGCGCCGTGGCGCCGGAGAATCCCGCGAGGTGGCGCGCCTGATCCTGGTGTTCCTCAAGTGCGCGACGGATGGGGCGGATCCCTTCTTCGAGGGTCACGAGGCTGCGCGTGAGGCGATCACGGGTATCGGCCGCCGCATGAAACGCCTCGAAGTCACGCACGGCGGTGACATCACGCTGCATCTCGGCCATCTGCTCAAGCTGGCGCAGAACCGTCCGTTCAGCTTCCAGTCCGGCATGAAACAAGTCGATGAGCCGGGCGAGTTGGTCATCGGTCATCGGGTCGCCTCAATGGGCGTCGCGCCCGGGGGAGTGGTGGCGAGCGTGCGCCAGGCGTCCGCGAGCGCACTGAGCACGCGCTGCGCCTCGGCGAGCGCCGAGGCGTCCTGGTCACGCGTGACACGCAGCAGGCGGTCCTGCACAAAGTCGTAGAGCCGGTCCAGTTCTTCGGCGACCGTGCCGCCCTTGGCGAGATCGAGCGTGTTCTGCAACTCGTTCACAATCGCCAGCGCCTTGCTGATCGCCGTGGCACGCGCGGGCACGTCCTGTGCGGCAAGCGCGCGCTCGGCCTCTGCCAGGAAACGCAGCGCGCCGTCGTACAGCAACACGACCAATTCGAGTGGGGAACTGGTCTGGGCCTGGGTCGTGCGGTAGCCACGAAGCGCGCGAGTTGCCTGAGTCATCACTTATCCTCCAATGCCGGCCAGCGCACTGGACTGGGCGTTGAGTCTCGACATCGCGATTTCTGCCGCGATGAATTCCTGTTGGAGTGTCGCGCGTTGCACGGCCAGGCGGTCCTGGGCCTGGAACAACTGCGTGTCCATGGCGCGCACCTGAGCGGTGAGACGGTCCTTGCTGCTCTTCAGGAGTCCGTCGGTGTTGGTGTAGACCTCGAGGGCCGACACCACTCCCGCAAACGCGCCATCGTCACCCGCGAGCAACGCCATCACGCCATCGGCGTCGTCGGTCAGCGCCTTCTCGAAGACGGTGGAGTTGAGCTTCAGCGTGCCCGTCAGCGTGAACTCCACGCCAATTTGAGAGAGGCGATCGAGATCCCCCGTACCGTAGGCGGCGGTCAGCGACGAGCGGAGTTGTGTGCGGATCTGCCGCACCATGGGGTCGCGGGCCAGGCTGCCAGCATCACCCTTGGCCTGCGCGGTGTGTTGGTCGTTGAAGAATCCAATGACGTCGTTGAAACTCTTGACGAACGTGTCCAGGCGGGTTTTGAGGGCTGCCGGGCTCGAGGTCACGTTGATGCCGATGGTCTCCGCCGGGTCCTTCTTGAGCACTGTGAGTGTGACCCCGGGGACCGCGCTGTCAAACGTGTTGCTGGCGCTGATGGCCTGCACGTTGTTGACGAGGATCGAGGCGTCGGTGGCTTCCACCGCATTGCCTCCGAAGGTGAGTGTGCTGCCGGTCAGGCCATTGGTCACCGCAAATGTGGCGTCGGCGCCCGTCTCTTTGCCGGTGAGGACGAGTCTGTAGGCGCCCGAGCCCGATTGCACCACGGACGCATTCACGCCGATGTCTGCGGTCTGGTTGATCGTGGCGGCCAGCTGCTGCAGCGTGACCGATCCGGCCACGGTGACCGTGACTCCGCCGATGTCGAGTGTGCCGCCCGTGGCGGCCACGGTGGTATTGGTGTCGGGAAGGGTGGTGGCCGAGGCGGTGGTCTGCGCGCGCGCCAGTTCCTGGACGACGACGTCGTAGCGGCCGGCGACGGCGCCGGACCCACCGGAGACGCCGACCGCGGTGGCGTCGGTGGTGGCGGCCGTGACGGTGTCGCCCGCCTTGGAGTCGGCGAGGTCGTCGGCGGCCTGCCGAAGGGCGTTGGTCTGGCTGGTCAATTTGCCCAGACTCGTGAGTTGGGCCTTGAAGCCCGCCTGGCGGTTTTCGATCGCGGTGAGCGGGCCGCGGGCCTGCTTCATGACGCTTTCGAGGATCAGGTTGAAGTCGATGTTGTTGAACCCGCTGAACGTGATTGGGGAGCCCATATCTCACCGGCCTCTTGCAGTATTTGTGCCGCCGCTGGTTCCCCCGGGCCGGACATACGCCGGCGCCGGAGGAACCCCTGGTCGGTGTGTTTACCGAAGCAGCGACAGGACCGACTGACCCTGCTGGTTGGCCTGGGCCAAGGCGGCGATGCCGCTCTGGGTCAGGATGTTGTAACGCGCCATGTTCGCCGACTCTTCGGCGATGTTCGCGTCACGGATGCGGCTCTCGGCGGCCTTCGCGTTGACGTTCTGCGACTGCGCGAGCGAGGTCGCAAACTGCAGGCGGTTCTGCAAGGTGCCGATGGTGCTCTGTGACGAGCCCAGCGTGCTGACCGCCGACGCGATGGTCGCGACAGCCGTCTGTGCGTCGGCCGCCGTCGCGACCGTGGACCCCGTCAGGCCCAGCGCGTTGACACTGGCCTCGAGGATCGTGCCACCGACCAGGCCGTCCGCCCCGTCGTTGCTCACGAACACTTCGAACGCGACGTCCGCGTCGAGTCCGACCACGGCCACTTCACGGTCGATTTCCGTGAGGACGTCCTGGAACTCGTCGTTGAGGGCCGAGCGGTCGACGGTGGCGCTCTCCGACGCCGCCTGTGTGGCCAGCGTCGAGAGACGGTCGAGCAGCGTGGAGACGTTGCTCAACGCGCCGTCCTGGATCTGCAGGGCCGACAGCCCGTCGTTGGCGTTGCGGATGCCCTGGGAGAGCACCGCCTGTTGGGACCGGTACGTGTTGGCGACGGCCAGACCAGCCGCGTCATCGCCCGACTGGTTGATGCGGTAGCCGCTCGACAACCGGGTGATGGCCTTCTGGAGCCCGATGCTGGTCGCGCCGAGGTTGGCCTGGGCGTTGGATGCGGAGATGTTGCTGACGACTGAGAACGATGCCATGACTGATTCCTCCCTGATGTGCCAGACCGGCATCCTTGCCGGCCGTGTCGAGCAACACCATGTTGCCCGTCGAGGATGTAATCGGACGGCTCGCCCGGATGTTTAACCCTTCGACTCGCGGCGCTCGCTCAGGGCTGGCAAGAGATTCGCAATTGAGTCGGGCCGGAGGCAGGGTGGAGTCGATCTTCTGGGAATCATTCAGCAACGGCGGCGTGAAGGTGACCGCAGGTGACGGCCGGGCGACCGCCGGTGTCGGTGGAGCGGCCGATCACCCGATCATCAATCGGAGATGCAGATGAGTCGCGTCGGCAAGTTGATCATGTGGTCGGCCGGGGTTGCCGCAATTGGGTGGACCTATGTGCGTCTGGGCGGCAGCGTCGAGGGCGCCGGGCAGTTCATCCAGTGGCCCGCGCTCGTCATTGTCGGCGGCGGCACCGCGCTCGCGCTGCTGGTCAGTTATCCGGTGCGCCTGCTGTGGCAGTCCGCGCGCGCGGTCCACTACGCCTTTAGCGAACCACCCGAGGCCCCCGATGATTTGGTCCCGGTGTTTGCCGAATGGGCATCACGGGCGAAGCGGTCCGGCATCATGGCGGTTGAGCGCGAGGTGCGCCGCGTCGAGGATCCGTTTTTGTCCCGTGCCCTGGCCCTCACCGTCTCCGGCGTTGACGCCATCGTGGTGCGACAGACCCTGGAAGTGGACCACCATGTGTCGGTCGAGCGTGACGAGGAACACGCGCAAGTGCTGGAATCGGCCGGCGGGTATGCGCCGACGCTCGGCATCATCGCTGCCGTGTTGGGCTTGATGCGCGCGATGCAGGACTTGTCGTCGCCCACACAGGTCGGCGCGGGCATCGCGGCCGCGTTTGTCGCGACCATCTATGGACTGGGCGCCGCGAACCTGGTGTTTCTGCCGCTGGCGACCCGCCTGCGCACGTATGCGCGACAACACGCCCTCCGCCGCGAGTTCACGATTGATGGCGTGCTTGCGCTGCACGGCGGACTGCATCCTCGCCTGATGGAAGAACGCCTCACCGGCTACGTCACGCCCACACGGCGGGAGGCCGACGTCGCATGAGACGCCGGGTGCGGGGCCTGCGTCCAGCCGCCAGAGATCGGTGGATGGTGTCGTACGCCGATATGGTGACGCTGCTGTTTGCCTGCTTCGCCGCTCTCTACGCGTCGTCGGTCGTCCCGGCGAACGCGGCGGCTGACACCACGCCGCCGCTCGAATCACCTGCCGTCGCCAACGCCGAGCTCGCCGCCGCGATCACCTCGGCCGTGGATCGCGTGGACCCGAGTGGTGAGGTCGTGGTCAAAGTGGATCCACGCGGCGTCGTGATCTCGCTGCCTGAGGCCGGGGCGTTTGCGGTGGGCCAGGCCGACCTCTCCCAAGCCGCGCGTCAGGTCATCCGGGAGCTGGCGGAGGTGCTCGAGCGGGAGACCGGCGAGATCCGCATCGAAGGGCATTCCGACGATGTGCCGATCACGACGTCGAGATTTGCGTCCAATTGGGATCTCTCCGCCGCACGCGCCACCGAAGTCATTCGTTTCCTCCTGGCCCAGACCACCATTGCGCCAGGCCGGCTGTCGGCGGCCGGCTACGGCCAATTCCGCCCGATCGTCGTCAACGACTCGCCAGAGTCGCGCGCCCGCAACCGGCGGGTGGATATCGTCATCACCACAAAGTAACCCGTCATCTGCTCAACTCCTTCCTCTTTGTGCCGATTGGACACAGTGAGGAGGCCGGGCCGCGTGGACGTCATCACCAACAATTTGTCGCCGGCCGAACGTTTGGCGCGTGTGCAGTTCGCCCTCGCCGAATCGGCGATTGGGTCCACGTCCGGCCTGCTGACCCTGCTGGGCACGCTGTACCGCTTTGAGCCGGACCGTGCCGCACATGTACATCGTGTCGCGGTGACCTCGCTGTCGATTGGTGATCGTCTGCGGTTGCCGCGACACGACCTTCGTCATGTGGAACGCGCGGCGTTGCTGCACGAACTGGGGCGACTGATTCTGCCTGACGAAAATTTTGCGACAGACGATGGCCCGCAGGGGCGGCGGGTGCATCAGGCCCAGGCCGCGCGCCAGGCGCTGTCGGTCTCGCCGGTCCTGCAGCCGGCGGCCGAGATTATCGGCGCGTTGTGTGAGCGGGTGGATGGGCGCGGCTGGCCCGGTGGGCTGGTCGGTGAGGCCATTCCCATCGGGGCGCGAATTGTCGGTGTCGCGGATGCGGTGGACGCACTCGCGGCGTTGTGTGTCGAGTTGTCGCTGCCGGCCGATGTGCTGGCGGTGGAACTGGTGGAGCATGCCGGGACGCGGTTTGACCCCGTCGTGGTGGCCGCCGTGGTGCGGTGGCTCGACGCCACGCCACTCGGGGTGCCGCCCCTGGCGCCACCGATGCACGCGTTTGTGTAGAAGGAGAGAGTCATGTTGCTCATCGTTGGTCTGGTCGTCGTCATCGTCTGTGTGTTTGGCGGATACATGATGCACGGCGGGGATCTGCTGCTGCTCAATCAACCGGCCGAGTTCATCATCATCGGCGGGGCCGCGTTGGGGACGTTGATCATTAGCACCCCGACTCACGTGCTTCATCAAATGTTGGCGCAGATGAAGAACCTGCTGGCACCGCCGGCGTCGCGCAAGGAATTTTCGACGTTGCTGGCGATGTTGTATCAACTGTTTCGTCAGGCCCAGCAGGGCGGGATGATGAGCCTTGAGACGCACATCGAAAATCCGAAGGAGAGTGCGATCTTCAGTCAATATCCTGCGCTCCTCAAGCGGCATGACTCGATTGCGTTTCTCGCCGATTCGGTGCGCGTGATGATCGTCGGTGGAATCTCACCGCACGATTTCGAGGCGTTGATGGTCGAGGACCTCGACGTCCGGCACCGCGACGCGTTGCAGCCGTCGGCGGCGCTGGCCAAGGTGGGCGACGCATTGCCGGGCCTCGGTATCGTGGCGGCGGTCCTGGGCATTGTCATCACGATGCAGGCCATCGATGGCCCACCGTCGGAGATCGGGCACAAGGTCGGCGCAGCGTTGGTCGGAACCTTCCTGGGTATTTTCCTGGCCTACGGATTTGTGGGACCGATCGCCACGTCGATGGAACATCGCGTGCACGACGAAGGGTTCTACGACCAGTGCATCAAGGCGGGATTGTTGGCGATCTACAAGGGGTGCGCGCCGGCGATCGCCGTCGAGTTTTCGCGACGGGCGATTCCGGAGGAAGTGCGCCCGACATTTGAACAGGCCGAGCAGGTGTGTCGCGGCACCCGTGAGACCGCGAAGGCGGCGTAGCCATGAACAAAGACGCCAACGTCATCATCATCCGTCGCCCCAAGAAGGGGCATCACGGCCACCATGGCGGCGCGTGGAAGGTGGCGTACGCCGACTTCGTCACGGCGATGATGGCCTTCTTTCTGGTCATGTGGATCATGGCCCAGAGCAAGGAAGTGAAGGTGGCGGTCGGGTCCTACTTCCGCGATCCCGGTGCGTTTGAGACCGTGCGCGGCGATGGGGTACTCGAGGGAGGGAAGTCACCCGAGGCCGGCGGGAGGATCTCGGACGGGGCAGAGGTGAGCATGGCGACGGAGCAGCAGGCACTGGCCGCGGCGGCCGACCGCATTCGCGACGATCTGATGAAGACGCAGAACCTCGACGAGCTGCGCGATCAGATCGAGTTCAAGTTGACCACAGAGGGACTGCGCATCGATCTGGTCGACCGGAGCGGGTCCAGCTTTTTTGACAGCGGCCGGAGTGTGCTGCGTGGGGACGCCGCCACGATCCTCGGCGTGATCGCCCGGGAGATCGGACGCCTGCAGAACGATGTGGTCGTCGAAGGCCACACCGACAGTGCGCCGTACGGGTCCGGTGCCAGCTACGGCAACTGGGAGCTGTCGGCTGACAGAGCGAATGCCGCGCGGCGGCAGATGGAAGGCACCGGGATGAGTCGCGGCCAGGTCCAGGCGGTACGGGGATTTGCCGATACGCAACTGCATCTCGCCGACGCGCCGCTCGATCCCAAGAACCGCCGCGTCTCGATCGTCGTGCGCAGCCGTGCGGCCGCCGCGCTCGATGCCGACGTCCGGAAGAGCGCCGAGGCGCCCCTCTCGACGAAGGCTCCGGCCGGGGCGATGTCCAAATCCGATCACCCGATCGCCCGTTGACCCGATCGGCACTGATTCGACGTGATCGTGTGTTAATCTGCGCGCACCGAATCAGGTGCACGCGTGAGGGTTCCACCGAAGGTCCCGTGACTTGACGTAGTGAAAGGCCTCGCCCCGAGGGCGAGGGGCGAGGTTACTACGTCAAGTCACGGGGCCTTCGGGATTCTGACGGACGGGCTCCCCAGCCTGGGTTTGGTGGGTGGTCTCACGCACGAGGCGGAGCCTTTGACTGAGGAATTGGTCGTCTTGTTTGTCGGCGCGCAAGACGACGCCGATGCATTGCTGGTGATGCTGGCCGCCGCCGGCCTCCCCATCCATTTGACACGCGTCTCGTCGTGGCGTGCGTTGGCCTCGGTGTCGGCGGGCTGGGATGTGGTCATGGCCGGGGGCCGGAAGTTTCCGGCAGACGTTGACGACGTCAGGGCCGGGTATCCCAGCGAGCTCACCACTCCGCTGTTGGCGATCACCACGGCGCGGCCTGCCGTGCCTGGGGAGGATCGGGACCGGATCGAATGGTTTGAAACCGCCGAACAGGAGCGGCTGATTCCAGTGCTCCGGGCTCTCTGGCGGGCCTCGCTGGCTGAGGGGCGGTTGCGCCAGTCTGAACATCGCACCAACCTGCTCGACCAGCAGTTGCGCCAGATCGGTCGCCTGCATGCCCTGGGGCAGATGGCCGCCGGCGTGGCGCACGAGTTCAACAACGTGCTCACCGTCATCAGCGGCTATTGTGAACAATTGCTGCCGCAGGTCCAGGGACGCGATCGGCTTGAGCGGCTGATCCTTCCGATCCAGCAGGCGGGTGTGCGTGGCGCTGAACTGAGTCAACGGTTGCTCACTTTCAGCCGGCAACAGGCGCCGGTCATTGGCGATGCCAGTCTCATTCAGGCGATTCGCGAAGCGACGGCGATGCTGGTGCCGCTACTGGGTGAAACGGTCTCACTGCGGACCTACCTCGACCAGGACCTGCCGCGCGTGCGTGGCCATCAAGGGCATCTGATCGAAATCATCACAAACCTCGCCGTGAATGCGCGTGATGCGATGGCCTCGGGCGGGACCGTGACGATCGAGACCCGCATGGCGGCCGCACCGGTCGACGGCGGCGAGGGCATGGTCGCGCTTGTCGTGCGTGACACCGGCACCGGTATGGATGCCGAGACGCTGGCGCAGGCCTGCGACCCGTTTTTTACGACCAAGGCCCAGGGCTCGGGCACGGGCCTCGGCCTGTCACTCGTGCGCGATCTGGTCGAACAGTGCGGCGGCACACTCGACATTGCGTCTGTGGTGGGCGCGGGTACCGCCGTGACGGTCACCCTGCCCGGCGTGCGACGTGAGGAGGCATCGCTTGATGTCGCCGGAGTTCCGGAGACGGCGGCTCCCGGCGGCTTTGAAACCGTGCTGGTCGTGGAGGATGACGCGGCCGTGCGGGAGATCGTCACGCAGTTCCTGCGGGGCGCGGCGTATCACGTGTTGGAAGCGAGAGACTCCGAAGAGGGCTTGGCACTGGTCAAGAAGGACCCCAGGGTCATCGATCTCCTGGTGACCGACATCGTGCTCCCTGGCGCCAGCGGTCCGGAGTTGGCGGGCCATTTGCGATTATTCGCGCCACAGATGCGCACACTCTTCATTTCGGGCTATCCTTCCGACTCCGTGGGCGGGCCAAAGTCACCGGTATTTCTGGCCAAACCCTTCTCGCGGGCGGCGTTTCTGCAGGCCGTACGGCGCGTCCTGACTGCGCCCCGGCACCGGACCATTGACGAGGCGGACTCCACAGGCCGATTGACTGATTGTGAGCGACCATCAACCCAAGGACCGATCCGGGACGGATCGCACTAGGCCTTCAGAATCCCCATCGTCGCCACTGCCGGCCGAGGTGCTTGAGGCAGAACGTGCGGATGCCATCGATCAGCTGGCAGGGACACTTGCGCACGAGTTCTCGAATCTGCTGACGGCGATGACCGGG
>Ga0163144_10005738_pt1 | contig 27585 bp, 31 predicted proteins | sample OliLak19BULKMAT1_FD_123175 | JGI IMG/M metagenome (GOLD analysis project Ga0163144, IMG submission 123175) | Freshwater microbial mat bacterial communities from Lake Vanda, McMurdo Dry Valleys, Antarctica - Oligotrophic Lake LV.19.BULKMAT1 | ecosystem: Environmental > Aquatic > Freshwater >... | reverse complement strand
ACTTTGGCGTTCGAGGTCGGGCAAAGCGTTGTCTACCCGGCTCACGGCGTCGGCCGCATCACGGCAGTCGAGAAGCAGACGGTCGCCGGCATGGCGCTCGAAGTCTATGTCGTTGCCTTCGACCAGGACAAGATGATCCTGCGTGTGCCGACCAACCGCGCCGAAGCCTCGGGCATGCGCGCCCTGGCCGGCTCGAAGCTCGTCGATGACGCCCTGAAAACACTCGGCGGCAAGGCCCGCATCAAGCGCACCATGTGGTCGCGCCGCGCCCAGGAATACGAAGCGAAGATCAATTCGGGCGACCTGATCTCGATCGCGGAGGTCGTGCGCGACCTGCACCGCGGCGATGACCAGCCGGAACAGTCCTACTCCGAGCGCCAGCTCTATGAGAGCGCGCTGGACCGGATGGCCCGCGAACTGGCCGCCGTCGAGAACATCGACAAGGTCAAGGCGATGGAAAAACTCGCCAAGTCGCTGGCCAAGAAGAAGATCGCCGCCTGATTTCAGGGTAGGCTAAAGTAAATTGAGGAAATCCCCGTGAGCCGACAGGCCTGCGGGGATTTTCATTTTGACTCTCGCTGCGGGCAATGGCATTTTGAACAAAACATGAACAATTTGGGAGAAGTCCATGTCCATCACAGGCGGCTGCCGATGCGGTGCAATCCGGTATGAACTGGGCAGCGCGCCGGACCGTGTCTCGATCTGCCATTGCCGGGATTGCCAGTTGAGCGCCGGCGCACCGATGGTGGCCTGGGCCGTGATGCCGGCCGGCAACCTCAAGATCACCAAGGGCACACCCGCGACGATCAACTCCTCCGGCGACAGTTTCCGCCGCTTCTGCAGCCAGTGCGGCACCGGCCTGTTCTATGTGAACGAGACCTTCCTGCCCGGCCTGGTCGACGTGCAATCGGTCACGCTGGATGACCCCTCCGCCTTTCCGCCCGGCGCGCAGGTACAGACCGCCGAGCAACCCGGATGGATGGCGCACATCCACACGCTTCCAGCGTTCCGCCGCTACCCGGGGATGGACTGAAAGATCCGCTCACGGCGCAGATCCTAACACCGGGCGCCCAATCCTTCACACAGCCGCCGCTTGGCAAACCGCAAATTAACCAAGCGCCAATCCCTTCAGGTCACCTTTGATCCGTTGCCGGGTGGTCTGGCAGGTGAATGGTTTTGCAGCCGGACAAAGGGAAAATCCCGGCCCGCTGCGCAGGTGTCAAAGGAAGAACTACAATGGCTTATTCAGATATCCCCGTGGAGCCCGGCGCGCTGATTGGCGCCCACTCCCTGCCCGACGATCTCTACCGCGCAGGCCTCGCCTTCGCGACCGGCACGGGCACCGAGATCAATCTCGTGGAAGCGCACAAATGGTTCAACCTCGCTGCCGCGCGCGGCCATGAGGAGGCCAAGGCCCAGCGCCAGGACATGGCCGAGATGCTCAGCTCCGCCGAAATCAAGATGGCGCTTCAGGCGGCCCGCGACTGGATGAAGCTGGCGAACTGATCGCCGCCGGACTGACTAGTCCGGCGCACCGGCGCTGCACGAAGCCGGCACTCTTGCGCGTGCCGCTTCTATGTCTGGTTCGACAGCATACGGACGGATGCAGTTTACCAGCGTGATGAGCGTCGCGCCCGGCTCCTCCATGTAGGACAGGTGCGCCGAATGCTCGAACCAGTAGGTCGCCTTGACCCGCGCTGACAGCTTGTCCATCCACGCTGCCGCGATCGATGACGGTGTGTTGAGATCATCGCGGCCGAGCAGCATGAAGACCGGCACCGGACTTTCGGTGACACCGTCGAAATCAACGTCCGTCAATTCCGGCAACAGCGCCGACAGCGCGGCGAGACCGCCCGTATCATACGATTTGCGGTCGTCCTCGGAATATTCCGGCGCAAGCTTGATGGCGCGGAACCAGGGATCCATGTTGCTGCGGTAGGCAGCCGTTCCACCATAATGGATCAGCCAGTTGCGCTGGGCGCCGATGCGCTCGATCGTCAGTGGGCCGGGGCCCGGATAAGGCGCCAGCGCCTCGAGGTCGGCTATCGCCTCCGCATTGCCGTCCGCCTTCGCGGCCGCAAGCGTGCCCTCATACCCGACCTGCTCATTGCGGTGCATGTTCACCACCTGGCCGCTGGCTATGTAGACCGAAACCGCGTCCGGCCTCTCCAGGGCAGCTTGCAGACCGATCACAGTACCCCAGGAGTGTCCCAGCAGGATGACCTTTTCCTGCCCGAGCCGAGCCCGGACGAAGTCGATGACTTCGATCAGGTCACCGCGCATGCGGTCGATGGAGAAGGTGCCTTCGACTTCCGCTGCATCATTCAGGCGGTAGGTCTTGCCGGTGCCGCGCTGGTCCCATTGCACGACGGTGAAATAATCTTCCCAGCCGCGCAGGTCCAGCTCATGGCCATTTCCGGCGTGCCCGGCCCGCCGTGCACGACGATGAGGATGGGGTTCGCCTTGTCCTTGCCGCGGATCGTCAACGCCTGGTCGATACCGCCGATACGGGCCGTAATCGCCTCGTTGACGCCGTTCGGCGTGTTGATCTCGCCCAGCATGGCGACAATGTCCTTGGCGTCCTGCTGCGTGAACGCCGGCGCGGCCCCGGCTTCGCTCTCAGGCGCGACCGGTGTCGCGCAGGCCGCCGCAAGCATCGCAAGCACGGCAGTGCCGAGTGTTAGAAAGGGGGATCTGGTCATGCGGCTTCTCCTCATCGCTGCATCGTAGATGCACCGGCAAGCCGCTCCGGATGCACCCGGCCGCAAATTTTCCGACGCGGCCTTATCCCACCCGGCGCGTCATGCCCTTCCAGTAAGGCTCTCGCAGGTCCTTGCGGAGGATCTTGCCGGAAGGATTGCGCGGCAGGGCGTCGATGAAATCGACCGACTTCGGCGCCTTGTAAGCCGCAATGCGCTCCTTCGCCCAGGCGATGATGCTTTCGGCCGTCGGCTCCTCGCCAGGTTTTTTCACCACGATGGCCTTCACCGCCTCGCCCCACTTCTCGTCCGGCACGCCAATGACCGCAACATCCGCCACACCCGGCGCGCCGAAGATCGCGTTCTCGACCTCGGCCGGATACACGTTCTCGCCGCCCGAGACGATCATGTCCTTCACCCGGTCGTGGATATAGAGGAAGCCGTCCTCGTCGAAGTAGCCCGCGTCGCCCGTATGGAAGAAGCCGCCCCGCACGGCGTCCTGCGTCGCCTCCGCGCGGTTCCAGTAGCCCTTCATCACGAAGCCGGACTTGATGACGATCTCGCCCACCTCACCGGTCGGGACGGACTTGCCCTCCCCGTCCACGACGCGCACCACGGCGCCCGGCCAAGGCACGCCGCAGGAGCGCAGCTTGCCCCAGGCGGGATCGTGCGCTTCGGGCGGCAGGAAGGTGCCCGCGCCCACCGTTTCGGTCAGGCCGTAAAGCTGCGTGAAGCGCGCATCCATGATATCCACCGCCTCGCGCAGCAGCGCTTCTGAGATCGGCGAAGCCCCATAGAATACCTGCTTCAGCGCCGAGAAATCGACCTCGCGGATATTTTTCTGCTGCGTCAGCATCAGGATCACCGCCGGCACCCAGAAGGCATGCGCAATCCTGTGCTCCGGGATCAGCTTCAAGATCAGCTGCGGATCGATCTCGCGCAATATAACCGTCTTGGCGCCCTGCAGCGTGGCGAGGACACCGACGTTCACACCCGCCACATGGAATTGCGGCATCGCGTTCATCACCGCCTCGCCCGCATCATAGCTCGACCATTCGAGCATGCCGGCCTGCGTGAAGAAGGCGCGGTAATTGTCATTGGTCAGCTGCACGCCTTTCGGCAGGCCGGTGGTGCCGGACGTATACAGCTGGATCACATCATCATCGCCGCGCACGGCGAGAGCCGGATTAGCGACAGGTTTCGACGCGCGCCACGAGGGATAGAAGTCCCAGTCCTCGCGGTCGCCGTCCAGCGTGATGATGCGTTTCAGATCCGGCAGCTCGGCTTTGATCTGGTCGATCAGGGCGTAGAATTCCTTGCCGACGAACAACACCTTGGCGCGCGCGTCCGACAGGATGAATTTCACCTCCGGCGGGGCGAGGCGCGTGTTGACGCCGTTCATCACCGCGCGGGCCTTCGCCGCCCCGAACAGCATCTCGTAATAGACGTCCGTATTCTTCGCGAGATAGCCGATCCGGTCCCCCGGCTGGATGCCGAGCGCAAGGAGGCCGTTGGCCACCTGGTTGGTGCGGGTCTCGAGATCGCCATAGCTGGTCGCCTCGCCCTCGAACCAGAGCGCGGCCTCCTTCGGGCGCCGCTCCGCCTGCACGCGCGGAATGTCTGCCAGGTAAGGCATCGCCTCAATGTCGATCATCGCTTCCTCCACAATCTTTGCGGTTGAACTTACGGCATTTCCGGAACCTGTCAGCCCCTCTCAGGCGGCCGGGCGCTGGGGGCTTCCTGCAGCCCCTTTGGCAATGGCCGATTCTGTGCAAACGTTCGCCTCGCATGCGAGCAGCCATGAACGCGGCGTGGGGACAAGACGATGGCAGACATATTCCTTTCCTACAGCCGGGCAGACAGGCCAAAGGCGCAGATCGTGGCCGAAGCATTGATCGCCGAGGGCTTTTCCGTCTGGTGGGACAAGGTCCTTCGCGCCGGGCAAACCTATGACGAAGTGACCGAAGGCATGCTGCGCGATGCCGATGTTGTCATCGTGCTGTGGTCCGCCGTTTCGGTAAAATCGAAATGGGTGCGCGCAGAGGCGACGCTCGGCCAGCGCACGTCCGTGCTCGTTCCGGCGATGATGGAGAATGTCGACCGGCCGATCATGTTCGAGTTGACCCAGTCCGCCGATCTGGTCGGATGGGAAGGCGACCGGAGCGATCCGCGCTGGAAGGAATTTGTCCTCGACATTCGCCGCGCTGCCGAGCACGCGGCGCCGCAGCCGGCGCCAGCCGCTGCACCGCCGCCCGCCCAGGGACAGGCCGCCGACAACACGATGGAGCTGACTTTCTGGTCCTCCGTGAAAGACAGCGACGACAAGGCTGACTTCGAAGCCTACCTGAGACGCTATCCGGACGGTCATTATTCCGACCTTGCCCGCAATCGGATCGCCGCGCTTGCCCGAGCAGCGGCGCGCGCTGCCGCACCGCTGGCGGTTGCGCCGGCGCCTCCGCCGCCCGCACCTGCACCGCCCCCCAAAGCGGCTGCGCCCCCACCGCCGAAGCCGGCCCCGGCGGCGGCGCGCGTCCCATCAGCGCCGGTCAAACCCGCCGCGTCTGCCCCGGCGAAGAAACCTGCATCCTCCGTACCCGTCATGATCGGCGGACTTGTGGCGATCGTGCTCGCCGGTTGGGCCGTCTCCCAATTGCTGCCGAACGCAGACGAGGAGCCCCGCCTCGCCGGAATGGCCGATGCCTCTGCAGCCGCGCCCGCACCGGTGGTCTCTGCGCCTGTCATTCCAGCAGTGGAACTCGCCGCAGCGCAGACGCCTGTCCCGGAAACCGGATTGCCTGTCGAAGTGCCGCCCGAGCCGGAAGCCCCGCCTGCGCCGGTTTGCGATCTGTGTCCTGCAATGGTCGCGCTGCCCGGCGGTACGTTCCAGATGGGCTCGCCCGTCACCGAATCCGGCCGCGAACCGATAGAAGGCCCGGTTCGGGAGGTCACGCTGAAGCCGTTCGCGATCAGCAAGACCGAGATCACCTATGCGGACTGGATTGCCTGCATCGAAGCGGGGGGCTGCAATGGCTATCGGCCCGGCGCGCCGGTCAGCGAGGCGATGCCAGTCACCGCCGTTTCATGGCGGGATGCATCCGCGTATGTAAAATGGTTGTCGGCCGAAACGGGCCAGGCCTTCCGCCTGCCGACCGAAGCAGAATGGGAATATGCCGCACGCAGAGGAACCGACACCGCCTACTGGTGGGGTACAAAATTCGACGCGGCCAACGCGCCGCGCGACAAGCTGCGCGAGGCTGCCAGCCTGCCGGAGAACATGTTCGGTCTGCAGGGCATGCTGGGCAATGCCGGTGAATGGGTGGAGGACTGCTACGTCAATGGCTATACCGACGCGCCCCTGGATGGCGGCGCCGTAACCTCCGGCGATTGCAGCCGGCGCGTCGTGCGCGGCGGGTCGATCAAGAGCAGCCCGGCCGCTCACCGCGCGGCCAACCGGGCGCGCCTTCCCGTATCCACGCGCGACCGCCAGTACGGTTTCCGCATTGTGCTGAGTGAGCAGTAGGGACCTCGAGATGCACCGTGGACTGATGTACGCCACCGCGCTGATACTTGCAGGCTGTATATCAGCGCCTGTTGAGCGAGCGGCGCCGGCCATTGAAGAGCCTTCATCGCCGCCGTCTGCGCCTGCGTTGCGATGCGCGGTCAACCCTGCCCTGTCTGCGGAAAGCGCGGCGCGCGACGCTGCCTACATGGCGCTGGACGCGGTCAGGCGCCGCGAAATCCTGAACACTTTGCCGGCCTGTCTCGAAAGCCCCGATCCGGCGGTGCGCGACGGATATGCCTTCGAAATTCTCTCCCTCATCCTGCGGGGCGACGGACAGAACGCCGAAACCCTCCGCCCCCTGAAGGCAGACCTGCTCGCGCGCCTCGCGGGCGCGGGCGATGACCCCAACGGGTTTCGCGGCCCGTTTGCCGCCCTCGCCCTCGCCGAAGTTGCCCGCACCGACCGGATCGAACCCTGGATGAGCGAGACCGAGCGCAGCAATCTGATCTCTGCTGCCCACACTTATCTCTCTTCGCTTAAGGATTATCGCGGCTATTCGGAAACCGAAGGCTGGCGCCACGGCGTCGCGCATACGGCGGACCTGCTGATGCAGCTGTCGCTCAATCCTGAACTGACCAAGCCGCAGGCCGGGGCGATCCTGGCGGCCATCGCCCTCAAGGTCGGCACGCCTGACCATGCCTATGTGTTTGGCGAAAGCGAACGCCTCGCCGCGCCGGTCACCTACCTCGCCTTCAAGGAGACCTTCACCGCAGAGGAATGGAGCGCCTGGTTGCTCAGCCTCTGGCCACCGGAAGATCCCTTGCGCGAGAACCCGTTCAAATCCGAAGCCGCGCTCACGAAGTTGCATAACCTCAAGGCCTTCACCCAGTCCGTCTACATCAACGCCGTCGCCAGCAATGACGACCGCATGAAGCCGGTCGCGGGGGCGGCGTTCGAATTCCTGAACCAGCTGCCCTGAGCCAAACCTTGCGGCAGGCGCCCATTTGCGGCACATCCCTGCCTGTCATGACCCTTGCCCCCCCGCCCCCCAACGCTGTCCTCGCCGAGCAGATGCACGCCATGGGCGCGCGCGCCCGGGCGGCCTCTCGCGCGCTCGGCCTGATGACCGCGGCGGACCGGACACGCGGCCTCACTGCCATCGCGGCCGCCCTCCGCGTTGCCGCGCCGGAGATCCTTAAAGCGAACGCCGAGGATATGGCCGCTGCCACAACCAAGGGCCTGTCCGCCTCGATGCTCGACCGGCTCGCACTGGACGCAAGCCGCATCGAAGCGATGGCCACCGGCGTTGAAACCGTCGCCGCCCTGCCCGATCCGGTGGGCCGCGAGCTCGCCCGCTGGACGCGCCCCAATGGTCTCGACATTGCGCGCGTCGCCGTGCCGCTCGGCGTGATCGGCATCATCTACGAAAGCCGCCCGAACGTGACCGCCGATGCGGGTGCGCTCTGCCTGCGCTCCGGCAATGCCGCCATCTTGCGCGGCGGCTCGGAAAGCATCCACTCCTCCCGCGCCCTCGCCGGCGCCATGCGCGCCGCGCTCGCGCAGGAAGGTCTGCCCGCCGATGCGATCCAGCTCGTCGAGACGACGAGCCGCGATGCGGTCGGCCACATGCTCGCAGGCCTCGGCGGCGCGCTGGACGTGATCGTGCCGCGCGGCGGACGCAGCCTGGTCGAGCGCGTGCAGGCCGAGGCCCGCGTGCCGGTGATCGGCCACCTCGAAGGCCTCTGCCATACCTATGTGGACGGCGCCGCCGATCCCGCCAAAGCGGTCGCCATAGTCGTCAACGCCAAGATGCGGCGCACCGGCGTCTGCGGTTCGACCGAGACATTGCTGATCGATGTCGCGGTGGCGGCCACACTGCTGCCGGTGATAGCTGCCGCGCTGGAAGCCGCCGGCTGCGAACTGCGCGGCGACCGCCGCAGCCGCGCGCTGCTGCCGCATATCACTCCGGCTACGGAAGAAGACTGGGCGACGGAATACCTCGCGCCGATCCTGTCGGTCGCCGTGGTCGACGGTCTCGAAGGCGCGCTCGCCCATATCGCGCGCTGGTCATCCGGCCACACCGACGCGATCATCACCGAGGATACGGCCAACGCCGAGGCCTTCCTCGCCCGTGTGGACAGCGCCATCGTGCTGCACAATGCCTCGACCCAGTTTGCCGATGGCGGCGAGTTCGGCTTCGGGGCCGAGATCGGCATCGCCACCGGCCGCATCCATGCGCGCGGTCCCGTCGGCGCCGAGCAGCTGACAACCTACAAATATGCCGTGCGCGGCACCGGACAGGTTCGCCCTTGAAACGCGCGCACCTGCCCGGTCCGGCAGCCGGCCGCCGCATCGGCCTTCTCGGCGGCAGTTTCAATCCCGCGCATGACGGCCACCTGCATGTCGCGGCCATTGCCCTGAAGCGCCTGCGCCTCGATGCTGTCTGGTGGATTGTGGCGCGCGGCAATCCGCTGAAGTCCGAACACGGATCATTCGAGACACGCCTGGCGTCCGCACGCTCGGTGGCCGGCGCGCCTGGGATGTTCGTGAGCGATATCGAGCAACAGCTTGGGCTCACTTACACCGTCGATACACTACGCGCCCTGCAAGAGATGGAACCGGAAGCGCACTTCGTCTGGCTGATGGGCGCCGACAGCGCGGCAAGCTTCCATCTCTGGAAGGACTGGCAGGTCATCGCGGGCCTCATACCCATCGCCATCATCTCCCGGCCGGGCACGCGCCTCACGCGCGCGCTGCCCTTCACGCGGCAATTTGGAGATGCGCGCATTGCCGAGCGCGATGCCGGCACGCTGCCGGGCCTCGCCCCACCCGCTTGGGTATACTTGAGAGCGCCCGGCAACGCCCTGTCCTCGACGGCGCTGCGAGGCGCGCAATGAGCCTCGCACCGGAGGATATCGAGCGCCACAAGCGCCACATCCTGCTGAAGGAGATCGGCGGACCCGGCGTGCAGAAACTGCGCGCAGCGTCCGTGTCCGTCATCGGCGCCGGCGCGCTGGGCGGGCCTTGCGCGCTGTATCTTGCAGCGGCAGGCGTCGGGCATATCGAGCTGTGGGACGACGACACGGTAGAGCGATCAAACCTGCAGCGTCAGATACAGTTTGCCGACAGCGACACGGGCAGCCGAAAAGCCGGTATCCTCGCGGCGCGCCTGCGCTCAATTGATCCTGCACTGACGATCACTGCGCACGCCCGGCGCTTCACAGACGGTGACGCGCCCGCAGGCAACATCCTGGTGGACGCCTCCGACAACTTTGCGACGCGGTTTGCGCTGAACCGCCTCGCGCATGCCACGCGCCGCCCGCTCGTCTCCGGCGCCGCAAGCGGCTGGGCGGGACAGGTCAGCGTGTTCGCCTCTGGCGTGGTGGCGGACGCGCCGTGCTACCAGTGCTGGGTGCCGGAAGCGCCGCCTGCGGCCGAGGCCTGCGAGGAGGTGGGCGTGGTAGGCGCGGTGACAGGCATGACAGGTTCGGCCATGGCGCTGGAAGTGATCAAGCTGATCACCGGCGCAGGCGAGCCTCTCGTTGGCCGCCTGCTGCTTATCGACGGTCTGGAAGGCCGCATGCGGACGATCAATCTGCGGCGCGATCTGCAGTGTCCAATATGTAATGCCTGAACTGAGAGTTTGACACCGCGCCATCCGAGGGCGTTATCTCCGCCCAGATTCGAGTTTGAAAGTTCGCGCTGCCATGTTCCGACGCTTCCTCGCCGTCCTCCTAACCCTGGGTGTAATCCTCTTCGCCGGTTGGATGACGCTGCGCCGCGATGACATTCCTTACGAACAGCTTGAAACGATCTATGCCAATACCGATAGCCGCTATCTCGCTTTCGGTGACGACATGCGCGTTCACTTCCGGGATGTCGGCCCGCGCGACGCCAAGGTGATCATTCTCGTGCACGGCTTCTCCGCCTCGCTGCACACCTGGGAGCCATGGGTCGACAATCTCAAACGCGATTACCGCGTGATCAGTATCGACCTTCCTGGCCACGGCCTCTCGCGTTGCATCGACAATGCGGAAATCGGCCCGGCGCAATTTGTCGAGACGATCAACCGCGTGGCCAATACGCTCGAAATCGAAAAGTTCACGCTCGCCGGAAACTCGATGGGCGGTGCGGCGGCCTGGAACTATGCGCTCGCCTTCCCCCAGCGGCTCGACGGGCTGGTGCTGGTGGACGCAGCCGGCTGGCCGCGCACCGGCGCGGAAAGCGAAGAACGCCCGCTGGTCTTCCGCCTCCTTGAAGTCGACCTGGCGCGCCGGGTGATGAAGGATCTCGATCTCTCCTCGCTGATCCGCGGCGGGCTGGAAGACAGTTTCGGCGATCCGGGTTTCGTCACCGACGAGATGGTGGAGCGCTATGCCAGCCTTGCGCGGGCGCCCTGTCACCGCGAAGCCTTGCTCGAACTCGTCTCCGGCCAGGGCGAGACCCGGCGCGAGGCGACCGCCGAACTGCTGGCGGGCATCACGGCGCCGACGCTGGTCATGCACGGCGAGCGCGACAACCTGATCCCGTACCAGCACGGCGAACAATTCGCCGCCGCGATCCCCGGCGCACAGCTGATGCTGTATCCCGGGGTCGGACACTTGCCGCAGGAAGAGATTGCCGAACTGTCCGCAGGCGACCTGCGCGCCTTCCTCAGCACCCGCGTTTACGGTGTGCAGGACGTCGCCCTCGAGACTATTCCCGAGACAACGAACTAGAGAATAGCGGGAATCACGCGGTCAGGCGGGCGGTGGCCGTCGGCGAAGGTCTTGATGTTGATGATCACCTTCTCGCCCATCTCGGTGCGTCCCTCGATCGTGGAGGAGCCCATGTGCGGCAGCAGCAGCACGTTGGGCAGGCCGATCAGGTCCGGGTTCACCGACGGTTCGCGCTCGAACACGTCGAGACCGGCGCCGGCCAGCTTGCCGCCGCGAATGGCGCGGGCAAGCGCTGCTTCGTCGATCACTTCGCCGCGCGCCGTGTTGATGATGTAGGCGTCCGGCTTCATCAGCGCGAGGCGGCGGGCGTTGATCAGGTGGAAGGTCGCCGGCGTGTGCGGGCAGTTGACCGAGACGATGTCCATCCGCGCCAGCATCTGGTCCAGCGAATCCCAATAGGTCGCCTCGAGGCCTTCCTCGATGCGCGGGCCGACCGGTTTGCGGTTGTGGTAGTGGATTTGCATGCCGAAGGCCTTGGCGCGGCGCGCGACCGCCTGGCCGATGCGGCCCATGCCGATGATGCCGAGGCGCTTGCCGGAGAGGCGGCGGCCCATCATCCAGGTCGGCGTCCAGCCATCGAACTTGCCGCTTTCCATGATCTGCACGCCCTCGTGCAGGCGGCGCGGCACGGCGAGGATCAGCGCCATCGCCACATCCGCCGTGTCGTCGGTCAGCACGCCCGGCGTGTTGGTGACGGTGATGCCGCGCTGCACGGCGCTGGCGACGTCGATATTGTCCACCCCTGCCCCGAACTGGGCGATCAGGCGCAGCTGCTGGCCGGCGCGGGCCATGAGACGCCCGTCGATCCGGTCGGTGACCGTCGGTACCAGCACATCGGCGGTCTGCATGGCCTCGGCGAGCTGTTCCTGCGTCAGGGGGATGTCAGCCTCGTTCAGGCGAGCATCGAACAGCTCTTTCATCCGCAGCTCGACCGGAGCCGGCAGCTTGCGAGTGACGACGACTTTAAGCTTCGATGCCGGCATGGGACTCCCGTAGAACCTTCTTGTTGTCATTGCCGCTTACCAGAGCAGGCGCGCCGCGCCAATGACCCGCAGTTTTACCTCGGATTCATGTAGGGCGTTGTAGAGTGACGTCTCCCAGAAATTGAGGATCGTTGCACATGAAACGGGCATTTCTTGCACTTGCCTTTCTCATGGCCGGTCCTGGCGCGCTGCCTGTGTCGGCTGAAGCGGCTGGCGAGGTCATGATCAGCCGGTTTTCCGGCAAGCCCGTGCCCCGGTTCGAAACGCTGAAGCACGAGAAGGTAAACGGCCGCAAAGGGCCGAGCGAAGACTACAAGGTTCAGTGGGAATATGCCCGCAAGGGCCTGCCGGTACTGATCGTGAAGGAAAGCGGCGACTGGCGCTATGTGCGCGACCCCGACGGCGACGAGGTCTGGATCAAGAAAACCCAGCTGGCGGGTCAGCAGAACGCCCTGACGACCGGCGATCTGGTGCTGAAAGCCGGCCGCGCGCAGGACAGCAAGGACGTGGCAGCCGTCGGCGCGGGCGTGCTGGTGCAGCTGGGTACCTGCGACGCCGCCATGTGCCAGATTACCGCCGGCGATTACCGGGGCTGGGCCCCGCGCGATCAACTCTGGGGCGCAACCGCCACAAAAGGTTGACTTTACCCGCGTCTGGCGGTGGGAAGGCGCCTGTTTCAGCGCCTTTCACAGGATAGAGCCGATGCCCGGTCCGCACGATTTTCACACCCCCCAGTCCTCCTATTCGAAGGAAGACCTGCTGCTCAGCGGCAAAGGCGGCTATTTCGGCCCCGGGAACGCCCAATTGCCCGAGCCGCCGATGCTGATGATGGACCGGATCACCGAGATCAGCGTCGATGGCGGCCCCTTCGGCAAGGGCCATGTAGTGGGCGAACTCGATATCACCCCGGACCTCTGGTTCTTCAAATGCCATTTCCCGGGTGACCCGGTGATGCCCGGCTGCCTCGGCCTCGACGCCATGTGGCAGGCCGTCGGCTACTGGCTCGGCTGGTCAGGCTCGCCCGGCAAGGGCCGCGCCCTCGGCGTCGGCGAAGTGAAGTTCACCGGCGAGATCACGCCGGACAAGAAGCTGGTGCGCTACGAGATCGACATCAAGCGGGTGCGCCGCGGCAAGCTGAACCTCGGCATCGCCGATGGCCGTGTTTATGTCGACGGCGAGCACGTCTATACCGCGCTCGACATGAAAGTCGGCCTCAAGAACCTCGAAAAAGACGCGTAGATTCCCCCCGGAAACCGTCCATAAAACGGCGTATGGAGGGGCCCCAAGCTATGGACTGAATTCGCCTCGCAGGCGAGTTCAGAAACCGTTCGCTCGGGCGACGTCGGCCCAGACCGGCTCAAGGAAGATCGCGACGATCACGAAGATGGCGATGGCGATACGCATGTCGGCTCCCGGAGCGCGTGAGGGCGTGATAGCCCGTTGTGACGCCCTGAGTTTGCAGGAAGCATGCCGGAAACTTGACGTGCCCCGCAGGCCCGCCTAGCCCTCGGCTAGCACCGCAAGATCAATGAAGGGAGCCCGCGATGGCCGATGACTGGAACATGCCCAAGGGCGACTTGATGAAGGGCAAGCGCGGCATCGTCATGGGCGTCGCGAACCAGAACTCGATCGCCTGGGGAATCTCGACCCAGCTGGCCGCGCAAGGCGCCGAAATCGCGTTCACCTACCAGGGCGAAAATCTGGAGCGGCGCGTCCGCCCGCTGGTCGAGTCGATCGGCATGGACACGATGATTTCCGCCGACGTGACCGATGACGCCTCGATGGACGCCGCCTTCGCTGCCATCAAGGCCAAGTGGGGAAAGATCGACTTCCTCGTTCACTCGATTGCCTTCGCCGGCAAGGAAGAGCTGCAGGGTTCGATGGTGGCGAACACCACGCGCGAGGGCTTCCGCCGCGCCATGGATATCTCCGTGTACAGCTTTATCGACTGCGCCCGCCGCGCCTCGGAAATCATGCCGGATGGCGGCTCGATCATCTGCATGACCTATCTCGGCGCCGAGCGCACCGTGCCCTCGTACAACGTGATGGGCGTCGCGAAAGCGGCGCTCGAAGCCTCCACCCGCTACGCCGCGCGCGACCTTGGCCCGCAAGGCATCCGCGTCAACGCGATCTCCGCCGGCGCCATGCGCACGCTGTCTCTCGCCGGCATCAAGGGCGGCAAGAGCCTGATGGGCACGGGCCGCAGCTGGTCGCTCCTGAAGGAAGACACCAGCATGGAAGGCGTCGCGGGCTGCGCGCTCTACCTCCTCTCCCCGCTCGGCCGCTCCATCGCCGGCGAAGTGATCCACGTCGATGCGGGCTTCCACGTCGTCGGCGTTCCGGATGCGGGGGACGAAGAATAGGCCGGACCCTGACGATTCCATCAGGGCTTGACCTCTCCGCGCCTTCACGCGACAAGACGCGCCTAACCGGAGCGCCTATGTCCCTCAACCTGTCCGAGTCCCGCTAGAGGGCCTGCCGTGCGTGCACGGAGCATTCCGTGCAAGGCAGGCCGACAAGAGCGACGCCCCGGCGCCTTCCCCTGAACGGGATCGCGCGCCGGACACGTTTTGTGCGCCCGCTGCTCCGAGAGCAAGGCGCGAAGCCGGACACTCACACACAATGGATATTTCACGCGAGGAGCAGCGTGTGCTGCACCTGTTGGCGCAAGGCGGATGGATTGAAGTTCAGCACAATGATGGCGCCAAGATCATCGAGGCCGATTGCTTCACCCGCGAGGGCTGGCGCTATACCGGCCTGAGGCTCGACCTTTTCCGCAAGCTGAAACGCCGGGGCACCATCGCCTCGAGCGCCGGCAAGCCCTACCGCATCACGCGGCGCGGCTTGCGGCTCGTGCGGTCCCAGCCGCACAATTGCTAGCGGGCCGTGGCCCCTTCGGTTAATCTCGGAACGAAACACCGGAGGGGCCATCCCAGGACAACGCGCACCGCTACCTGTCGCTGCGGGCAGTTGAGAGCGACCTGCGCCGGCGAGCCGGTGCGCGTGTCCGTCTGCCATTGCCTGAACTGCCAGAAGCGCTCCGGCAGCGCCTTCGCGGCGCAGGCGCGCTGGAGCGACGCGGACGTCTCGCTGGAGGGCGCGGCGAAAGAATGGGCGGCGATGGGCGACAGCGGCCAGCGCACGACGTTCCGCTTCTGCCCGGATTGTGGCTCCACCCTATCCTGCACGTCCGAAGATCTGCCCGGCCTCACCGCCGTCGCCGTCGGCGCCTTCGCGGACCCGTCCTTCCCTGCCCCCATTTATTCCGTCTACGAAAACCGCAAGCATGCCTGGGTCGCCATTACCGGCGACGGGATTGATCACATCGACTGAACCGGAAAGCCGCAAGATGATCCCGGCCCTGCAATCGCTCGAAAAGACCTGCCTCGCCTGCCCGGCGCAATGGGCGGGGACGCTGACGGACGGCACCTGTCTCTATGTGCGCTACCGGCACGGTGTGCTGAGCGTCGGCTTCGGGTCTACGCCGGACGCGGCCGTGGAAGATCACCGCTTCGAGTGGGAACTCGGCGACGGGCTGGACGGCTGGATGGAATGGGATCAGGCAAGCGCGTATATCGCCCAGGCCGCACAAGTGCATTTCGGAGAGACCCCATGACCGCACGCATCTTCCTCTGGGTCGGCCATCCCCGAGAAACCTCGCTGAGCCATGGCATGGCGGACGCGTATGAGCGCGGCGCGACGGCGCACGGCGCCGAGACCCGCCGGATTCACCTGTCGGACATGGTTTCCGATCCGGACCTGCAGGACGGCTACCACGCGCGCAAGACGCTGGAACCCTGCCTCGAAGAGTGGCGGGCAAACATTCTGTGGGCGAACCATCTCTGCTGGGCCTATCCGCAATGGTGGGGCGGCATGCCAGCGAAGATGAAGGGCGTGATCGACCGCGCCTACCTGCCGGGCTTCGCGATGCGCTATCACGAGAAGGATCCCTGGTGGGACAAGCTGCTGACCGGGCGGTCGGCCGACGTGCTTATGACGTCGGACGGCCCGGCCTGGTTCGACCAGCTTTCCTATGGCCGCCCGGCCAAGCTGCAGGTGGAGAATCTCGTGCTGAAATTCGCCGGTATCAAACCCGTCCGTACCCTGCAGGTCGGCACGGTGAAGTCGGCCAATGCGGCCAAGATCGATGCCTGGCTCAAGCAAGCCGAAGCCCGCGGCGCTTCGGCCGCGCGCCGCCTCAAGGCGTGACCGTCACCGCCGGCCCGAGGAAACGTATCCAGTAGAACGACAGCCGGTCCTCGCCGGGCTGGGTGGCGTAGGCGGCGAGGCGCGCGTCGGCTTTCTCCGGCGGCAGGCGCACGGCAGGGACGGGATCGCCTGCCTCCGTGACCAGATCAAACCGCACGAAGGTCCACCCCTCCAAGCCCTTCGGCGCGCGCAGGCGCGAGGTCTCCGACAGACGCAGCGGCGCGGCTTCCGGCAGCGTACCGGAGAGGCGCAGGAACAGCTGGGTGACCCAGACGCCGCCCTTCGTGCGCACCACACCGAACGCCACATGCGTCGCCTTGGGGTGCAGGATGTTCACCCGGTGGCCGGGGCTGTTCATCAGGTTCTGGTGCAGCCGGTCCAGCGCAAAGTCCGGGTCCATCCGGCCGGAGGATTTCGACACGGTGGCGACGTTCTCGGCGGAGAAATCGGCCAGCGCGGTGCGGTCAAAGGCGGCGATGCGGTCATCGCTGGCACGCCCGTCAAGGCTTTCATGGCCGAAGAAGGAATTGACCGCCATGTCGAGGGAGTGAAAACGCGCCGCGCTGCGAAGTTCGGTGCGGACCTGCACCGGCGCGAGCCCGGCCGCGCGCCGCTCGGCGTTCACGCGCTTCAGGAAGCCCGCCTCCAGCGCCGCGTCAAAGGCGAAGCCCTCGGGCGGCGCGGCAAGACAGGCACTGCCGCGCTCGACATAGCCCGCCACATCGGCCGGGCGGCCCATTGTGTCGAGGTCGCAGGCAAGCGCCGGCGCGACCGCAAAAACCATCAGGACAAGGACCAGAAAGCCGCGCATGCGGAGCCATGCCTAGCATGCTTCGCGCAGGCTTTCACCGGTCAGATCACACCGGCGGTCTGCAGGCGCGTCAGCACCGGCGCCATCATCCGGTCAATCGCCTCGGCCGACGGCTTCACGTCGCCGTAAGCGGGCACACCCTCGTCCGCGATCACGAGGTCGGCCTCGAACATCGCCGGATAGGTAAAGCGGTAATGCGCAGCACGCACCGTCGACATATACTGCATCAGCACCGAATCCACCGTGCGGCCCCGCTCGATCACGTCGCGGCGGATGCGGCGCGCGAGGCGCAGGTCGTCCGGCGTATCGACATAGACCGACAGGTCGATGAGCGAGCGGATCTTCGGCATCGACAGCGCGTGGATACCCTCGAGGATCAGGACCGGCGCGGACTCGATGCGCCGCGTCTTTTTCGATCGGTCATGCAGTTCGTAATCATAGATCGGCTGGTCCACCGCCTCGCCGGCCTTCAGCGCCTTCAGGTCCGAGACGAGGTGATCCACCTCTTTCGATTTCGGGTCATCATAGTTGATGCCCTTCACCAGCGCGTGGCGCTCGTCCTCGCTTTTCGGGGCGCCGTAGAAACTCATCGGCAGGTAATAGGCGTCCTCGCCGAACATCACCGCCTTGCCAGGCCCAAGCCGGTCCAGCAGTGCCACCGCGAGCGTAGACTTGCCGGAGCCGGAGCCGCCGGACATGGCGATCAGGAACGCTTTTTTCTTCGACATCACACACGCCCTTTTGCCCGCAAATGGCTTTCCCATGAAAAAGGGCCGCCCCACAAGGAGCGGCCCTTCCGATTTCTTGAAGCTGCGGGGCGATTACTCGCCGGCGTCAGCGCCTTCGATTTCCTTGCCGGTCTCCTGGTCGACGACCTTCATCGAGAGGCGAACCTTGCCCTTCTCGTCGAGGCCCATCAGTTTCACCCAGACCTTGTCGCCCTCTTTGACCATCTCTTTCGGGTGGCCGATGCGCTTGTTGGCCATCTGCGAGACGTGGACGAGGCCGTCCTTCGGACCGAAGAAGTTCACGAAGACGCCGAAGTCTTTCATCGACACGACCTTGCCTTCGTAGATGGCGCCGACTTCGGCTTCCGCGGTGATGCCGCGGATCATCTTGATGGCGGCGTCGATGGACTTCCGGTCCAGCGCAGAGATCTGCACCGTGCCGTCATCCTCGATGTTCACCTTGGCGCCCGTCTGGTCGACGATGCCGCGGATGACCTTGCCGCCGGAACCGATCACGTCACGGATCTTGTCGACCGGGACTTTCAGGATCTCCATCTGCGGCGCCGTTTCAGCCAGCTTTCCGCGTGCTGAGGAAAGCCCCTTCGCCATTTCGCCGAGGATGTGGTGACGGCCACCTTTCGCCTGATCGAGGGCCTTGCCCATGATCTCGCGCGTGATACCGGCCACCTTGATGTCCATCTGGAGCGAGGTGATCCCCTTCTCCGTACCGGCCACCTTGAAGTCCATGTCGCCGAGGTGATCTTCATCACCCAGGATGTCGGAGAGAACAGCGAACTCGCTGCCTTCGAGGATCAGGCCCATCGCGATACCGGAAACCGGCCGCGTGATTGGCACGCCCGCGTCCATCATGGCGAGGGAGCAACCGCAGACCGTGGCCATCGAGGACGAGCCGTTGGACTCGGTGATCTCGGAGACGAGACGGATCGTGTACGGAAAGTCCTCATGCTTCGGCAGGACGGCCTGAAGCGCGCGCCAGGCCAGCTTGCCGTGACCGATTTCGCGGCGTCCGGCGCCGCCGAGGCGGCCCGTTTCCCCGACCGAGTACGGAGGGAAGTTGTAGTGCAGCATGAACTTTTCTTTGCGCGTGCCGTCCAGGCCTTCGATATATTGTTCGTCATCGGAGGTTCCGAGCGTCGTGACGCAGATCGCCTGCGTCTCGCCGCGCGTGAACAGGGCCGAGCCGTGCGTGCGCGGCAGGAAGCCTGCCTCGGCCACGATCGGACGGATCTGGTCCAGCTTGCGACCGTCGATACGCTCACCCGTTTTCAGGATGTCGCCGCGCACCACTGAAGCTTCGGCTTCCTTGAACGCCGTCTTGAACAGCTCACCGGACATCTCGCCCGGCGCATCTTCCGTGCCGACGAGTTTCGCCTTGGCCGTATCACGGGCCGCGCCGACGGCAGCATAACGCTCGCCCTTGGCGGTGATCTTGTAGGCTTTCGACAGGTCCTTGCCGACGATCTTCTCGATCGCTTTCACGGCGGCGGAATTGTCTTCGGCTTCGTATTCGAACGGCGCGTTGGCGGCTTTCTCGGCGAGCGAGATGATCGCATCGATCACCGGCTGCATCGCGTCATGACCGGCGACAACGGCGCCGAGCATGATTTCTTCCGAAAGCTCATAGGCTTCCGATTCCACCATCATCACCGCGTCGGACGTGCCGGCGAGGACGAGGTCAAGCTCGGACTCTTCGAGTTCGGCCACCGTCGGGTTGATGACATACTGGCCGTTGATATAGCCGACGCGGCTGGCCGCAATCGGGCCCATGAACGGGGCGCCGGAGAGCACGAGCGCGGCGGACGCGCCGATCATGCCGATCACGTCGGCATCGTTCTCGAGGTCATACGACAGAACGGTGATGATCACCTGGACTTCGTTCTTGAAGCCCTTGACGAACAGCGGGCGGATCGGACGGTCGATGAGGCGCGAGGTCAGCGTCTCTTTCTCGGTCGGGCGGCCTTCACGCTTGAAGAAGCCGCCGGGGATGCGTCCGGCTGCGAAGTATTTTTCCTGGTAGTTGACGGTCAGCGGGAAGAAGTCCTGACCCGGCTTGGCCGATTTTGCGAAAACGGCGGTCGCGAGCAGCGTGGTGTCGCCATAGGTAACCATGACGGCGCCGTCAGCCTGACGCGCCACATGGCCCGTCTCGATCGTGAGTGTGCGGCCGGCCCAATCCAGCGACACGGAGTGTGTATTGAACATGTCTGTCTTTCTTTCACATACGAAAAGCCCGCCATGGCCCTATTGCCTGGCGGGCTTGTTTTGGAACTAGCGGCGGATGCCGAGTTCCGTGATGAGAGCGGTGTAGCGCGCCTCATCCTTGCCCTTGACGTAATCAAGGAGCTTCCGGCGGGTGGCGACCATGGTCAGCAGGCCCCGGCGGGAATGGTTGTCTTTCTTGTTGGCCTTGAAGTGGTCCGTCAGGCCATTGATGCGGGCCGTAAGGATCGCAACCTGGACTTCCGGCGAGCCCGTATCGCCCGGTTTCGTGGCGAACTTCTTGATAAGCTCTTGCTTGTGTTCAGCGGTAATCGACATCGGATATGCCTTCTTGCAACACGCCCGCAGGCGCTGGGTTCATTAATCGCCTGAATTGGCGGGGTTTTTTGGGAGCGGACCTGTACAGGTGGCCACGGCCGGGATGTCGTCCAGCAGGGTCAGAAGACAAGCTTCCACCCCAAAAACGGGCTTATGACTCAAATGGGGGGGAATGGGAAGGGCTTGGGGTGATTCCGGCGGCAAACCGGGTAGAGTCCGCAAAGAATCGCCCCGGACCCTCCCCATGCCCGAAATCACGCCCCTCCCCTCCGACATTGCCCACATCATCCAGCTGGCCATCGCGCCGGTGTTCACGCTGGCCGGCATCGGCGCGCTGCTGAACGTGATGGCGAACCGCCTCGCCCGTGTCGTGGACCGCTGGCGGGCGCTGGAGGAGGGCCTCGCCAAGGATGACGAGACATCCCGCCGCCTCCACCATACCGAACTCGGCGTGCTGGACCGGCGCATGGTGCACATCCACCGCGCCATCGGCCTCTGCACCCTGGCCGCGCTGATGATCTGCCTCGTCATCATCCTGCTGTTCACCGGCCAGCTGATCGCCGTGCCGGTCGCGGCCGCCGTCTCGCTCCTGTTTGTCGTCTCGATGCTGCTGCTCGTCGTCGCGCTGATCTCCTTCTACATCGAGGTGCGCATCGCGAGCCGCATCCTGCGCGTCACGCGCGCAGTGCTGGAGGCGGGCAAGACGGGCTGAGCCCTTGCCTTGGAGCGGCGGGCAAATGACCCGCACCGCGCGTCCTTGATGCAGCTCATCCTGAGCGAAGTCGAAGGATAGGCACCGGGGAGGTGGCAGCTCGGCTTGTGCAACCAAATCCGCCCCCTCCGGAAACAAAATCCTGAGCCGCCTCAAGCGAATGAAAGATTTCTCCGGAAACCTTGCGCCACACCCCTGCGCGCGGGGTTACACTCAGCTCCCCCCCACACCGTAGGTCGGACAAAGGCCCCAGGCCGAAATCCGACACCCCGAGAGCAGCCGATAGCCGTTCGATACCAAGTGATAAAGAATGAGAATCAATGAGAAAGAATCGACATCCGGAATACAAAGCCTGCAACAGGCTGAGGCCGCCTGTGAACGCAGCGGGAGGACTTGCGCCTACAAAAACGGGGACGCAAAAAAATAAAACCCAACCCCGTCAAGCCATTATGAAATCCGCCCCCAAACCTTCCGCAACACCTCCGCCCACGGATCCATGAAAAACATAGCCAAATTACCCTAAACTCCCATGGCAGAGGGGCGCGCACCCCGCCCGCCTCTGGACTTCCCCTCGCCCCGGTGAAACGTTGGGATAAACCCGGGAGAGACAACACCATGCAAGTCGCCGCCTATGCCACTGAGGGCCCCACCGACCCCCTGAAGCCCTTCGAGATCACCCGCCGCGACCTGCAGCCCGATGACGTCCTCATCGACATCACCCATTGCGGCATCTGCCATAGCGACATCCACTCGGCCCGCAACGAATGGGGCCGCGCCAAATATCCCTTCGTACCGGGCCACGAGATTGTCGGCCGCGTCAGCGCCATCGGCCCGAAGGTGACGAAGCACAAGGTCGGCGATCTTGTCGGCGTTGGCTGCCTGGTGGACGCCTGCCTCAAATGCCCCGCCTGCCATGACGGCGACGAGCAGTATTGCGAGAAGGGCTCCGTCGGCACCTATGGCGGCACCGAACCGGTGATCGGCGGGCCGACCTATGGCGGCTATTCCAAACAGATCGTCGTGCGCGACAGTTTCGTGTTGAAGATCTCCGAGAAGCTCGACCCCGCCGCTGCCGCGCCCCTGCTCTGCGCCGGCATCACCAGCTGGTCGCCGCTGAAACACTGGGCCGTCTCGAAAGGCGACAAGGTCGGCGTCATCGGTCTCGGCGGGCTTGGCCATATGGGCATCAAGTTCGCCGTGGCGATGGGCTGCGAGACCGTGATGATCACCACCTCGCCGGAGAAGGGCGCGGATGCCCGCCGCCTCGGCGTCTCCGATGTGCTGGTCTCGAATGACCGTGAACAAATGAAAGCCCACCGGGGCAGTTTCGATTTCCTGCTCAACACCGTGCCGGTGAAGCACGACCTCAATCCCTATCTCGGCCTGCTCGCGCGCAATGGCACCATGGTCATCGTCGGCGCGATCGAGCCGCTGAAAGAAATGCATGGCGGCCTGCTGCTGGCCAACCGCCGCAGCATCGCGGGTTCCGGCATCGGCGGTATCGCGGAGACGCAGGAGATGCTCGATTTCTGCGCGGAGCATAACATCGTCTGCGATATCGAACTGATCGACATGAAGGACGTGAACCCCGCCTATGACCGCGTGGTCAAAGGCGACGTGAAGTACCGCTTCGTCATCGACATGGCGACGCTCTGACGGGCTCAGGCCGTGCGCGGGAGATTTGCCATGACGTATTGCACCGCCCACGCAACGCCGCCGCCATGGTCGAGCGCGACGGGAAAAGTTTTCTGGTAAACCGGGTCCTGATTGTCCGGGCACCATTCCGCCAGCACAGCGAACCATGTCATGGGACGCGCGCCGGCCTGGATCATGCGCTGGCAGGCGCGGTCATGCGCTTCGGGCGAGAGGCCCCCGGATGCGTCCGCGACGAAGTAGACGTCATAGCCGGCCTTCAGGGCGGACAGGGCGGTCTGGGCAAGGCACACTTCCGTCCAGAGCCCCGCCATCACCAGCTTGCGCCGCCCCGTGTCTTCCACCGCCGCCCTGAACTGCGCGTCGGCCCAGGCGTTGGTCACGTGACGGTCAATCGGCTGAACGTCCGGGACGGCAGCTGTGACGGATGAAAAGAGAGGGTCCCTCAAGGGGCCGCCTTCGGCGTTGATGGTCGTCAGGATCACCGGTACACCGACGGCGGCTGCGGTTCGCGCCAGAGCGGTGACATTGTTGGTGAGCATTTCCGGAGCGATGGAGTGAATGGGGAAAGCGACCCAGGGCTGATGGTCGATCAGGCAGAGAACCGAGTTTTCGATTGTAAGTTCATTGATGTTCATGTGCTGATCCTTTGTGCTGAGGATACAACTAAGACTTACTTTTAGTTAGTCAATGGCCTTCCGGTCTAGTCTGTTGATGATTCCAGAGACGCTGGTTTGATGGCCTGCCCAGGAAAGAGTCGAGATGAAAAATCCAGGGTTTGGGCATGGCCCGTTCAGCCCCGAATTCCACGCGGCATCCGAACTGGTTGGCCGCAAATGGACGGGTGCGATCATCTATGCGATTTTCAACGGACGCTCACGTTTCGCCGAAATTGCTGCGGTCATTCCAGGCCTGAGTGACCGGTTGCTGGATGAGCGGCTCAAGGAGCTGGTGCAGCACGGTATTCTGGAAAAGCTGAAGGAGGCCGGGGACGCCCGCCCCCGGTACGTTCTCACGGAAAAGGGCCTCGCGCTGCGCGGGGTCCTGATCGCGCTTTATTCCTGGGCGCTCAAATGGCCGGACACGGACAAAACCTAAACCGCAAACACCCGCACCGGTTCGAAATGCCCGGCCCGAACTTCGCCGAGCGCCACCGCATCATCGCCCGCAATCGCCAGCGCCATCCGGTCGTCATCCTCCGTGCGCCCGGCGCGCCAGCCTTCGATGACATGCGGCAGCAGCATGATCGTGCGTCCCTGCCGCAAATTGCCGGCATCGTTCGCGGTAACCTGAAGATGGGGCATCGCATTCAGCACGGCGTGCAGCGGCTTCAAGTTTGCGAACAGCGCGTCCCGGTCATCGGCCAGCGCCTGAAGGTCTGCAACCGACACCGCCCCGGCGGCATCAAACGCACCGACGCGTGTGCGCCGCAACTGGCTGATATGCCCCTCCGCACCGAGGTCGGCGGCCATGTCACGCGCCATGGCGCGGACGTAGAAGCCTTTGCCGGAGACAACATGGATCACCGAATGATCCGCATCCGGCATACCGATCACCTTGGCGGCGTGGACATCGACCTCGCGCGCTTCCAGCTCGAACACTTCCCCGCCCCGGGCAAGGTCATAAGCCCGCTCGCCCGCCACCTTGATGGCGGAGAATTTCGGCGGGACCTGTCTTATCGTGCCGATGTACTTCGTCAGGGCCGCTTCGACCTCTTCGCGCGGCGGACGCACGTCGGACGTGGCGGTCACCTCGGCTTCGGCATCCTGACTGGCGGTGGAGATGCCCCAGCGGATGGTGAAGACGTATTCCTTCTGCGAATCCATCGCCCATTGGACGGTCTTCGTTGCCTCGCCCAGCGCGACCGGAAGGATACCGTCCGCCAGCGGATCGAGCGTGCCGCCATGGCCGACCTTCTCGGCATTGAACAGGCGCTTGATGATCGCGACAGCCTGTGTCGAAGTCATGTCGACGGGCTTGAACAGGTTCAGCCAGCCCGTGACAGGCTCGCCTTTGCGTTTTCTCTGGCGGGACAAGGTATTCTCCAAATGCTCCGGGCGCGCGGGTCGAACGCGCGTCTGGACCTGATACTGAAGGGCGCCGCATATCTGCTGCGGGCGGTCCGCGTCAATCCATGCGGCTGTGGGCCGCGCCCGGCAGGGTCAGGGATTGGCGGGCGGCGCGTCTTCCTCTTCGTCCAGAACATCGGCCGCCGCCGGGCGCACCGGCGCAGCGCCGGCGCCTTTCGGCAGGCGAAGGTTGACGATGTCGAGGTTGAGGTCGAAGTCACCCGTGATCGACGTGTCGCCGGAATCCAGCTTGTGGCGGATCACGTCGCGGATCTTGGTCAGCACTTCGCGGTTGTTGTCGACCAGCGGGATCTGGCGGCCATCCGACGTGCCGATCAGGAGGCGGTAATAGGGCTCCTGCTTCTTCAGCTTCATCGCGATCATCGCGGCGCGCACACCGAGGAACAGGCCGAGCAGCATCAGGAGGGCGCCGATCATCAGACCGATCACGCCGTCGCCTTGTGCCGGGCGGATCGCCCACCAGGCAAACCCGGCGAGGCCGAAGAACAGGAAACCGACACAGGCGGTCGCGTAGACGCTCTGGGTTTTCCGGTTCGCCGGCGTGTCCCAGGGAAAGAAATCATGCCGCTCGACGGTCATGGTCGCAATGCGGCGGATGGCGATCGTGTCGTCACCCAGCTGCAAGGACGCAGCCGAGACTTCGCCCTGGCGGGCACCTTCCTCGTCAATGGTCTGGCGTTGCATGCCCTGGTTCCCCGGCTTCTTGCGCAGTGTTCGTGTCGATACTGGGCGAAGACCTGTCAAATGACAAAGCATCAAGGCAGAAACGCGGCAAATGCGCCGCCGCGCTCAGCCCTCGACGTCGCGGCGGACGCGCGGATCAGACAGCAGCTTGTCGATGGCGGTGGCCTCGTCATAGGACTTGTCGGCGATGAAGTGCAGCTCCGGCGTGAACTTCAGGTCGATCTCGCGCCCCAGACGCCCGCGCAGGAAAGCGGCCGCACGGTTCAACGCGCCGGCGAGGCGGGCGCGGCCTTCTTCGGAATCGTCGCCCAGCGGGGTGACGTAGACCTTGGCGCGGCGCAGGTCCGGCGAACAACGCACTTCGCCCACCGTGACCAGCACGCCGTTGAGTTCCGGATCGCGCAGGTCTTCCCGCGCGATGACATCGGCGAGGGCATGGCGGATAATCTCTCCGGCGCGCAACTGGCGCTGCGACGGAAGACCGGGGGTCGAAGGTTTCTTGGCCATCAGTGGCTTACCCTTGAAGTGACAAATTCGGTGAAGGCGGTCCGGCGCGCCGGGTCATTGCCGAACCAGACGTTCGGGATGATCAGCGTGTCGGCGCCCTCGATGAAGACCGCGAGATGCCCCGGCCCTGCGGTCACCTTGCGGATTCCGGACCACCCGACGCGGGTTTCAACCGGACCGCGGCGGACGGAAAGGCATTCCTCCGTCGCCGTCACCTGCGTGTCGAGACTGAGTTCGGTGCCGCGCCCGGGGCGGTTGCGATAAGACCAGCGCATGAAGATGAGATACCACGCAACGCCCGCAAAGGCAGCCAGATTGGCCGAGACCAGGAATTGCAGCAGCGTGTCCCAGCCGAGCGAGCGCCCCAGATCCTTCGCCAGCAGGGCCACGCTGGCCGAAATGATCGGCGCGGTCACGCCCGCATAGTAAAGCGCGGTCGGCCCGATTGTGCCGGTCCGGCTGACCCGGACCAGCCGCTTGAGATCACGGCTTGTCAGCCGGCCGGATACCGCCAGGGGTTCGCTCATGCGGCCAGACTAGGCGAGCGTCCTTGCGATTTCCTCTACCTGGAAGCATTCGATCTTGTCGCCGGTGCGAATGTCTTCGTACCGTTCAAAGGCCATGCCGCATTCCATGCCGGACGCCACTTCGGACACTTCGTCCTTGAAGCGCTTGAGCGTCTTGAGCTTGCCTTCGTGGATGACGACGTTGTCGCGCAGCAGGCGCACGCCGCAGCCCCGCAGCACCTTGCCTTCGGAAATCCGGCAGCCGGCAACCTTACCGACCTTCGTGATGTTGAAGACTTCGAGGATGTCTGCATAGCCAAGGAAGGTTTCGCGCTTCTCCGGCGCGAGCATGCCCGACAGGGTCGATTTGACGTCGTCGAGCAGGTCATAGATCACCGAATAATAGCGGATTTCCACGCCTTCGCGCTCGGCAAGATCGCGCGCCTGCTTGTTGGCGCGGACGTTGAACGCAAAGATCGGCGCATTCGACGAGCGGGCCAGCAGGACATCGGATTCCGAAATTCCGCCGACGGCGCCATGGATGACCTTGGCGCGGACTTCGTCGGTCGAGATCTTGTCGAGCGACATCGAGATCGCCTCGACGGAGCCCTGGACATCGGCCTTGAGAACGATCGGCAGTTCGCGGGTTTCCACGGTGCCGTCCTTGAGACGCAGCAGCAGCTGATCGAGCGAGGCACGGGCCGCAGCCCCTGCTCCGCCGGACACCTGACGCTTCGTCCGGATACGGTATTCCGTGATCTCGCGGGCACGCGCTTCGCTGTCGACGACCACCAACGGCTCCCCCGGATCCGGCGCGCCGTCCATGCCGAGCACTTCGACCGGAAGCGAGGGGCCTGCGCCGTCCAGCTGCTGGCCGCGCTCGTCAACGAGGGCGCGGACCTTGCCCCACTGGGCGCCGGCCACGACGATGTCGCCGCGCTTCAGGGTGCCGCGCTTGATCAGCACGGTGGCGACCGGGCCGCGGCCCTTGTCGAGTTTGGATTCGATCACGACGCCGTCGGCTTCGCGGTTCGGGTTGGCTTTCAGTTCGAGCACTTCGGCCTGCAGCGAGATCGCGTCGGTGAGTTCGTCGAGACCTTCGCCGGTCTTGGCCGAAACCTTGACCGCGATCGTCACGCCGCCCATCGATTCAACCTGGATGTCGTGCTGCAGGAGGTCTGTAAGCACCTTGTCCGCATTGGCATCATAGAGGTCGGTCTTGGT
>Ga0163144_10005736_pt1 | contig 27589 bp, 18 predicted proteins | sample OliLak19BULKMAT1_FD_123175 | JGI IMG/M metagenome (GOLD analysis project Ga0163144, IMG submission 123175) | Freshwater microbial mat bacterial communities from Lake Vanda, McMurdo Dry Valleys, Antarctica - Oligotrophic Lake LV.19.BULKMAT1 | ecosystem: Environmental > Aquatic > Freshwater >... | reverse complement strand
GTCAGTGCAAGACAACAAAACAAGACAACAACCAAGACACTACACATGAAGGGTGGTTCACTCGGATTGCCATTAGATCTTTCTCCGACAAAGAACCGTTTTTCTCTTCTTCTTTTCACATCTGCACCTCCCTATCAACTAGCTAAAAGCTAGCCTACCTAAAGTACTCCCAAAGGCTCTATTCTTGCTACAACCCAATCAACCATCATGGAACCGCCAGTGGCTGCGCCAGTACCAGTACCAGTGGCTGTGCCAGTGCCAGTGCCAGTGCCAGTGCCGTCCGTCCAAGATGCATTCTTCGGCGGGGCATCGCGGGATCCCGTCACCAAAGGAAGAAAACCTCCGCTTCATCCCAAAAAATCGGCCCTCAAAGTCCAGTTTGCCGCCGATACGGGGACGCCCAAAAAGTCCTTGACCTTCAAAGACGAATTGTTAGACCCCGAACCCCAATACCTGTCCATTCCCCTTCAATATACCGATACCGTCTACAACGAAGCCGAACAAGAGAATTTTCGACAAGTCTGGCGGGAAGTCTCCTCCAAGAAATTACACTACGCCGCGCGGGTCTTGCAACAATTCGCCCGGAAATTCATGTTGTGTTGGATCATGACGAACGATCGTCGGACGGAATTGTACGAAGAATTGGACTACGTCCAGGAGCGACTCGCCGGCGATTTGGAACGCGTGGAATGGGAACGCGAAGACATGTGGCAACAGGCCAAATTGGAAGTGGAAGCGGACGATTTGGACGAGGCCGAGGACGGTGGGACGGAACGTAGTGCGGCCGAAAAACCCAAGAGTCCCACGCGTATCAATTTGGAGTTGATCAAGGAATTGCAAAGTGAAATCCGCGACCTCAAAGCCGATACCGTTCACATGAAGGCCGAATGCAAGGTCTTGAAAAAAGAAAACAAACAATTGGGATACGACCTCAAAGAAAAGGCACCGCCCGTGGAAATGGCCAAGCACAAGGTCCAAAATTTAGAAGACAATCACAAGGCCATTGCGAGAAATGCCCAACAATACTTACCGACCATTGACAAATGGAATGCGTCCGTCCAACAAGTGAACGATCAATATCAAGAACAGCATCGATTGGCCACGCTTTATAAAGATTGTGTTTTGAATATATGGAATACCCTTACGGTACAATATCCTCGCAAGCACTTGCTCAAGCCGGTGCGGGATATTTTAAAGGATGAATTTGTCAAGGTAAGACAAGGCCAATTGGAGTTGGAGGAGTCTCGTGGTTTTAGTGATTTGGATATGAACTCGTATTTTGTGTTTTATTGTGGTTTATTGTGTTGGATCCTATAAAATCCGATAGGATACTTTTATGGATCCCGGGTACAGCAATTGTGTGCCTGTGTTCCTCGTGGAATGGAACTGAACTGTACCCATGGATGGAATCCTTCTGTTTGATCTTGCTGAATCAAATGCGTGTAACCCTCCTGAATTGGAATTGATTTGGGACTGGCTCTCTTCTTTCGAAAATATTAGATTGCTTTGATGGTTCCATTCCGGCGTCTGGAATCATCGTGAAATCGTGTCGATTTCTGTTTGAATTTTGTGACACTCATCCAATTCATTTTTTAATTGATTTATCTTTATTACAGTACCACGCCGATATTAATTTGGACGTCAAAAATATCATGGACGAGTCCAGCAAAATGAATGGATCGTCTCGTCGTACTTCCAGTGGCCGTCGTTCGTCCAACTTGAGCCCCAGTCGAGCCGGAAACGGTACTCCCACGACGACTCCCAAACCCGTCCGACGATCCAAAACCGCCAGTGACAATACTCCTCCTCCCACGCGTGGTAATTTGAAGCGTGGCAAATCAAGTGACGCCGGTGACGTACCAGGATTGTCGACCATGGATGAAGAGGACAATGACAAGCCTATTCTACGCTCCAACAGCAACGTGAGTACTATTAGCAGTGAAAGTATTCTCTCGTCCGTGGTGTCTTCCGTGGCAGGAGGTGACACAGCTGCGGTCGTTGCCCCCCAGGACGAACCAACAGCGGCAAGCGACGAAATTATACCACCACCAGCGGTGGTAACAACAGCGGCAGCGACAGAAGAGATCAAAGAGGAGAACGACACAAACGCCGGCTCTACTGTCGAATCGCCTTCACCTACTGCAGATGCCACTGCAGATGCCACTGCAGATGCCACTGCAGACACCACTCCAACTGCCGCTGTACCTGACTCCCCAACGGCTGCGCAGACCACACCAAGGGCAGAAGGGGCAACGGAACCCGCAGCTACTAGTACGGATACGCCATGTGATGCCGCAGCTGCAGAGAACAATCCAGAGCTGGACAACAACAACGACGGCACAACAATTTCAACAGCTGTTCCTGATATTGTCAGCCCCGAGAGCAACTTGACGGATGAATCCATGGTAGACGCATCCGTAATGGACGAATCCATGATGACGACCGCCAGTGACGGTGCAGCTGATGGCGAGGGCACTCTGGAAGACGGTGAGAAAAAATCCAAATCGAGTCGTCGCAAATCGTCCTCGAAACACCACAAAAAGTCTTCTCACAAGAAGAGCAGCAGCAAAAAGAAAAAGTCCAGCAGTAGTAAACACAAAGATATCATTATTGATGAAGGGTCGGAAGATGAAGACGAAAAGATTGAAACCAAAGACGGGGCAGAAGCAACAACGGCTACAGAATCACCAACAACACCTTTCTCCGAAATTCCCCCCGAACAGGAAACTGCCGAAACTACCAAAGAACCGGGAGCCGCCGAAGGCCAAGAGGAAACTGCCAATACCGAGGAACCAACTGCAACGCCCACTGGTGCCGCCGTGATCACAGAGGAGAAGGATCCAGCTCCAACCAAGAAGGACGAACTTTCGACCGAGGAAGTACCACCCACACAACAAACCGTAGAAGCATGAGAATTCACCTCAAGCAGAAACTGCAAGAAGGCCTAATACAACAACGGGTGGCCGGGAGAGGGAGATGGAAAACAATTGTACAGGAAGAAAGGCACCACAGGCAGCTGCGAGTGAGACAATAGATGTATTCGATGCGATTTGTGACGGCGGCGGCGGCGGCGGTGATGTGTCGGCAGCGGCGATGTGTGGTAATGCATTCGGTTGAATGCTTTCTCAATAAAAAATGGCAGGAACACCAACACAACAACGAGCAGAAGCTGCAGTAGAAAAAGGAAAATAATTGTACCGGAAAAATGGCATCGGAGGCTTAGACTCCGTGTGCTATGAACGAAACAGCAGTTTCATCTGATATACATGGTGGCGGTGGCAGTGAACTTTGCTGTGGTGTGCATTTGAGCTCTCGCTCGTGTGCATCCGTGGTTGATAATGTCGTTGGTATATGCATATTTTTTCTATAAAATACGTCTTTGATATTGCTAGTCATGAACAATGTGTTGGTCAATACTAGTATCATGTTTCACACGTAAACGCAGATGCCTTCTTTTGTCAGATAACCGCAAGTCATTCTACCTTTCGAACACTGCGCCCTTCGCCACCAGCAACAACGAGAACACCTGCTGGAGAATATATTGGTGGTATTTTGTTCGTGCCTGCGTTGGCCCCGTAAAGACAAGGAACGTCCCATCGCGGAGCTACTAGTAGCACCAGGGACGTTGCCGGGCCATCAACCCATCCGATCGTCATATGACCTTGGACTACTTATTTCTTTATTGTATAGAACTCCTTGAAAGGTTTTGGCGTTCGCATCCCCTTTCCTAACATTTCCAGCAGGTCAATAAAGAGTGGGGAAGTCACAATGGTAGCACGGTCGTTATCCTGTAGCATGTTGTGAGGGAAGTTTAGATTCGCAACCAAGAACTGCCAAAACGCCCTTCCTACATCGCCATCCAAGAGATACTGCTTCATATTATCTACTAGCATTCTGCGTGTTGAATCCCGTTTCTGTCGCGAAAGGATGAAGGACAAATACAGAAAAAAGTGCTTGATCTGATGTTTTCTGCATTCTTGAAATGCAGGAAAAGGCAGATGCTTGTACTTGCACCAGCTCTCATAAGATGGGGCGTAAGCTGGCAAGTCAAGATCTACGAGACAGTTTGCCAGCATTTTGTCATATCTCTGTACGAGAGTTTCCATGCCAAGATAATCAAACCAGCTCAGAAGACGAAGCGTTACATTAAATTCGCCTTTTGTGTCTTCGTTGTTACATAAACCGAATCGAAAATTTGCATCCTTCTCGGCATCGGATCTTGTAGGGTCCAAATACTTGTACACTGTTTCCCATTCATCGGGGTCCTTGTCTGGAAATTCAATTCGGTTTTCTCGGGATTCTTTCATGTTATTCCGCGTCGACAACATGGTGTCAATAAAGGGACATCCCAAGCAAAGAAGCAGCTTGTAATGGTAGAATTCTTTCCCTCCCACCACCACAGTTACATCCGGATCCATCGACTTGAGGCGCATGTTAGGCGGCGTCTCGTCAAATTCATTACCCTCATCAACTTTTCGATCCACGCCCTGGCTGCTCTTCTCCTTGTCGTCGTTTGACCCAGACATTGTCTATGGTGTCTTCTTTGCGGCGTGGTGTAAGTGCAGTAAAAACTTCTCGAAGAAGTTTGGACTCCAATTGTTTTGCTCGCAATCAACTAGAAGTAACACGTTGGAAGTGCTCGTCGGCTAAAATACCGGAGATGCTTCTAAAGGACCTACTTTTGTGTCGATGCTAAAGATGCTGTTAGCGGGGGGCAGCGGTAACTCTCTGCCATGGATCACAATCATTATGTGCACGATTGCAGCGGTGATTGACGCACAGACCAACCAACTGTGTCGCTCACTTATTCGGGTGTCCAACCTAAGGCAGACTTTGGACCTAACTGTTCACCCTTTCCGAGAGGTAGCTTCTATTAGTAGTAACTAATAGCTAGGTAATAGCTAGCTAGGTACAGTATTAGATAGCGTAAAGTCTCGCACGTCGTACCACTAGCGCACTAGCAACTACTGTGCCAGTATAAAAATAGTAGCTAGAAAGTGGTGGCTAGGTTATACCGACTATGCAAAAGGCGGGCTTACCTCAGTGCTTTATAGTATTTGGCAAGTTTGCTTCGTCAAAAGTGCGAACATTTTTTCTCGCCCTGGCGTATCTTTTTCTTTACTCTCGAGTCGGAGCTCTTTCTTTACTCTCGAGTCGGAGGCTTCGCCACAGCCTTCCTTGGAATGCTTGTGAGCGAGCATCCGTTATGATTTTTACATGTATCTCCCCCCATTTTTTTCGTGCGTAAACAAACACCTGTGACTACTCCCTAACATGAGATTGATTTTTTTTTCGCTTTGAGTTTTGTTCCGGGTCTTACAATGACACAGGCCCAGGGACCAAGGCACCCATGTGATACCGATGATGGTTATGCGGAACAGAGCTCTGGAACTTCCACAAGTTGTTTCGGCAACAAACTCAGGCATATCACAATCGGAATTCGCTGGCATCTTCCACAACTACTCCAACTCGTTGGCCGCAGGGGCTCCAGACGTGCCATAAGTCGATGACGGGCGGAATCCATTATAAGAATTGGCAGAGAGACGCATGGCACAAAACGGAATATGAAGGAAGGGATTGCTGCGTTCCGTACTAGTACGACACTAATGTTGAAACTGATTGCGGTAACAATTGATCGGGCTAGCCTTTCTGGCGTGAGTAGGAATTAGATTCAATTATTGCTGTGTGCTTTCGCCACCGACAAAATATATTGTTGAAGGTGGTTACGGTTGCAAAACCACGGCCTATCTAGCAGCCGTCCATGATCATCGGAAAGGCTGGGATTTACCACATATCTTGCGCAATCAGCGTGCTAGGAAATAAGTTTGACGAGGTATAACGACTATATTGATATATATTTTAAAGATGTCTGAATCCCAAACCAATTTTGGTTTCATCGCAAGCCGAAGTTGAATTCCCTGGCACCCCAAGGAATTACAATGATTTGCGGAATTCTTTGAATGGTTTTGGTTTTTCAAGAGATCGTCCACAAAGTTCAAGAATGCCAATAAAGATTGGTGAGCTAACAATGTCCGCTTTGTCAGTTGCCTGCAACATGATGGGAGGAAAGTCAACTTTGGAAAGAAGAAATTCCCACAACTCATTCCCAATTTCTTCATCCAATAGATATTTCTTGATATCGTCCACGTTTTGTTTTAAGGATGGCCATTCACCCTCTTGCAAGCGAGAAAGCTGGTGCGATGCTTTCATCATCATCAGCTTCATTCTATCTGTGAACACTTTGAGTGAAAGTGGGGCGGGATGGTGCTTGTATCTGCGCCAGAATCCATACCCCGGATAACTTCCTTCGAACGTAGTCTCTAGACGAATCGCCAACATATGGTCGTATTTTTTGACCAACGTTTCCATTCCCAGAAAGTCGAACCAAGCCAAAAGTTTAAGCCCGTCTTTTCCAAATGCGTCTCCAATAATTGACTGAAACATATCATCCTTCTCGGTTTCAGTCATCGTAAGGTCCAAGAATTTGTAGACTAGCAACCATGCCGCCGGGTCCTTGTCTGGAAATTCAATCCTGTTTTTGTTGGATTCCTTCATGTTGTGTGACAACATGGTGTCAATAAAGGGGCAAGCTAAGCAAAGCACGGATTGGTAATGGTAAAATTCCTTGCCTCCAACCACAACGGTTAAATCAGGTTCCATGGATTTAAGACGTTTGGGAGTCCTCTCGTCGTCATCTTGCACGTCAATTTCACGTTTGGTGGATGCCACACCTGATTTGTCTTCTTCCACATTGTTCTTACTATCTCCGTCATCTGATCCAGCCATCCTCTCCGAGTGCAGTCGACGTGTTGTATGCCTTCTGAGGGCGGGGACTCTTTCTTGTGCTCGCAAACAACTACAAAGACGCACACGAGATGAAAGACTCTTTCGTCTTGTCAAAGCAAAGCCACCGATTCTAAAGTACTAGCTAGCAAGCTAGTGTCGGTGCTGAGATGCTGAACCCGCTGACAGTGCCCTGCCATGGTCGCGCTCCAGTTTTTCGGTCATTTCTGTTGTTGTGTTGAGTCATGCCGTTGGACAAAGCACGGACCATTTTTTGTGTCGCTCACTTATTCTTTTTCGAATTTTGACTTAAAGAAGAAGGCAATGCTACCTTAGCGGGTGCTGGTAGCTACTATCTAGATAGACAGCCACCTAGCAGGCAACTATCCAGCTTTCGTTTACCACTATCGAGCGTATTGCGAATACTTCTGGAAGCTACTAGCTACTCTAGCTAGTAGGCAGGCATCGCTACTGCCTCATGTGGTGTGTGCGACGGACTTTCATTCATTGCTGGCGCTTCGTGGTCAATAGACAACACTGCGACCATTTCCCTCGATCTAGCTAGCGTCTCGATATTTCTGTCTCTGCTCTGCGATTAAGGCTGCCTTGCTATCCAGCTACAAAAATGAGGTGCGAATGGGCTAGAGATTCATAGCAGCTAGCCAGCTAGACTCTTCAGTTCAGCATTTGCTTCTCGCTGCTGCCTATCCTCTCTGGCTAGAAAACAGGTCTGCAAAGAAGGAAGGAGGCTATCTACATGCATTTCCAGCCCCAAACAACTTCTAGCATTGAGGTGTCTTTGGCACGACAACAAGCAGCATGTTTATGTTTCTTCTGGTCCAGCTCCACACGGATCTTCGGCTAAACTAACGCTAGCGCAAATGCACAACCAAGCTGAAACTACCTAACAACCACAAACGTGATTTCACTTGTTTACGTGTCTTTAACCTGCTTAAGCCGACGTCTCCGATTCGTCCTTGCAAGTCTCAACCTCGCTGGCCTTGGCCAAGATTGGGCCATCACAACATGGTTCGGACATTTCTGCACCTGCGTCGCGATCCATTTCCTTGGTCGCCACACTCTGCAACATTGGGCCACACTCAAAAACTGGCTTTTCCAAGGCGGGACAACGAGGGGCTCGGACACAGCAACCGAATTTGGGAGCACACGCGAGACAACAATGCGCGCACACGGGTTCGTCCAAATGTTCCTTGTCGCAAGGCAAGGCAACAGCTTCCTTGAGACAACAAATTTGGACAGCTCCTTTGGTACAAGTCTCGGGTTCTTTGCACCCATGCGAGCAAAACACACATCCAATCTTGCAACATTCCTTGTTGTCCGGATTGGTGACCATTCCGCAACCGGTCGTGGGTTCTCCAACAGCGCAAGCAACTTCTCGGGTCAAACATAGCAGCTGGCTTTTTCCTTTGCAACCAACAATGCAATCTTCAAAATCCAAGGCCTGATAAATGCACAAAAAAGCACTGATCAAGCAAGGCCCGCTGTTGTTTTGGCTCTTGTCGTGTCCATCGCAATTGTTTGCCATAGTTGGGATTTTGTCTTCAAAATGACAAGAAAGGGGAAAGGTGGACAACTGGATCTTTTTCTTCGAGATGTTGCTGCAACATTGTGGCATCAACAGAAACAGGAAATCAACAGACTGCTGATCAAAGTTCTTCTGCGTGCTCTAATGGCTAGCTAGAGCTGTTGGTCTGCAGCAGTTTGATGCATCCATCAACAAAGAATTTTCATTGTTCACGACTGGGATAGACAACATCGATCCCAGTCGTGAACACGTCTGCCCACAGAAGAGTGACGTTAGCTGCTTGGTCGAACCGGCGCCCGCAAAGACATGGGTCACCTTTGAATTCCAAGATGCTACTCTAGACTAGCTAGCTAGCTGCTAGCTAGCTAGCTGCTGCTGAGAGGTTTGCTACAGTTTTAATTTCTTGCGAATGGCTAGCTAACATTAGCTAGCGTAGCTAAAGCTAGCTAGCTAGCTAGAGTAGCAGTGATCGACATCCACATTGTCTCGCCGCTTGGTCGATCCGGCGAGTGTCACATAGTTGAACAACATGGTGCAAGATGGCAGAAGACGCAAGGCACGTGTGACCAAGGATGTTGTGAAGTTGCATGGTGAGTTGAAGCAACTTGAACTCAGCAAAAAAAAAGGGTTTCAGAATTTCAGACAGTCTTGTTTTGACACACATGCAGGTCATTGATTGCAATGAACACTTGTGTGACAAATGGATGTTGCAAACATTTTGCTCAATGTTCTGCATGATTTTTGGTCCTTAACTTGAGTTGTTGATTACAATGTCGACTTCCATCACAAATCGATGGTTCAAAATGTTTGATGCATCCATTTTCATTGTTTGTGACACTTGACATGAAAAAAATGTCAGATGAGTCAAATTTTCAAAAATGCAGTTTGAGGGCACTGCGCTGACACAATCTTGTGGTCCTGAACCAATGACAGGTTGATGCTGAGCAACAATCGTCAAATGAATTGTGTCCATTTTTTGGTGAAGTTGATTGAAACCAAAGGTTTTGTGATTTGTCTTGAAACCAGACATGTGATTCCATGTTGCAAATGACCACATCACAGTGAACCTTTATGGCCTGATTTGCAGTGTGGCATTGTGCAAAACATGGTCAAACTGCGATTTGTGAGGATGCAAGAACCAACCGGCTTGACATTGAAGCAAAGCAGCAAACCACAACATTTTTTGGTTTTCAGCAACAGCCAATGAGGCACAGGTGAAATCATTGACAAGAATGATGCAGCTTGGTTTTTTGGGGTGACAATTGTGGCACACATGTTCAAAAAAAGTTTAAAAAGAAAAACAACAGACATGTTTGTGAAAAAACGAATGTGTGCTTTGTGAGAGTTGCAACAAAAGTCCTGGTAGGCCATCACAATGTTAAAGATCAATGGAAGTCCTTTTAAATGTGCAGTGCAAAAAAATCACATGATGCAAATGTTGCCACAATGGTTGCAGTGCAACAGAATAAAAAAATTATGTTTAAAAAGGACAATCATTGTGCAAGTGGTAAATTGCACAATTTGAATAGAGAAGACCTGCCTTTTGTTTAATTGCAATCACATGATTAGTTTTTGATGAGCTTCAAAATTGGCTTTTTGCCAACCTTGTTGAACTTTTTGTCATTTTGGCACGTTGCAGAGATCTGGTTCCCTGAAAATCCCAGGCAAGAATGACAACAGTCACATTCTCCAGGCAGATTTAGGGTTTGCATTGTCAAAGTTAAAAAAATAAGAGAACAGATCAGTGTGTGCCAATTTTAACTAACACGTCAGTTGCAATTGTTTTTTTGTGCTTTGTGATTGTGACAATCATGAAACCCATCTAATTTTTTAAGTCATGCAGATGGCATTTAATCTTGTTCTTTCTTCTTTGACTCCTTTCGATCCACAATTGCAATGGTCTGAATTTGTGTTTGATCTTGACCCCTGATCATTAACCACAACACATTGTGTTTGATGTTGTTGAGATGTGTGATGCATGCTCAATGGGTGTGCTGCTTTGGATCATCTGTGCAAAAATGGGTGCTTGTTTGCAAGAAAAACACTGAACAGACAGACACCTACAGGCCAAAACAAAGGCAAAGCCATAACTAAGATGAAGGATTTAAAATGAAGAGAACTGCCAAAAGCAAGCATGTCATTGTGTCACGAAGGAAATTCTTTTGTGGCCTAGCTTCAACACAAAAGTTGGCGGTGCTGACTTTAATCCCGAGACAAAACTTCTGATCACCCCACATCAAATTTTCTCGTCAATCGCAAATGAAGACTGCAATGCAAAAAGACAATGCCAACAAAACGACAACATCATCAAGCAAGTCTGTTGGAATCCAAGATGAGGCAGCATTCCCAAGTGCAGGAAATAAAAACAAAATCAAGCATTTGATAATCAAGAAAATGACAAAAACCATGGAAGTCTTGAACTCAAGAAGGCTGCAAAACAACTGGCACTGGCAACATGTGATTCCCAAATTGTGAACAAAGAGAACAAAGACAACACTTGGAAAGCAAGCAAGAACGAGCAAATCGACACCATCAAGTTCACAAAATGACCAATTTTGGTGTTGCTACAAAGGTGTCAATGGATCAACAGGGACAATGCACAACAGTGTGGGATGTGGAACCACAAAACTCAAATTTAACAAAGTTCGCTCATGAATTGTTTTTGAAAAATGTTGAAGCATTCAGATGATCTTTGTCATGTGTGTCATTGACCTGATGCCGATTGAAACTTCTGTTTGTCATTTAGAATTATTTCAGTGCAATTTGAAGTTGTCCACAATTGCGTCACTGTTTTCTGCCACAAAGTGAAATTTAAACTCAAAGTGATGTGAACCACAAGATGACAAAAACTGCTCCATGTTGCATGGCTCTGTGAATGTCAACTAGTGCGCCAATGAACGGCTATGACATGGGTGTCATCAAAGAACAACTTTGTTGAAAGGGTTTGCAAGAAAATGCTATTTCTTGTGCTCTTATGGTGTTTGAGTCCATTCCCAGTCATTCAATTGGTTCATCAGAGCCCTCCTTTCCTAATCGCCCACGTGGGTGCACACATGCTCCGAGGTAATAATTTGCGCGTGGGTCTAACCGGTCAATGTCACCGTTGATTGAATGATGCTCAGTCGTGAACATTATGCCAGTTTAATCGGAAGAACATCTCCAGCAACAGCTCCAGCAACCGTCTTTACCGTAGATACTTTGATGAGTAGTAGATAAAGGACGTTGGAACAGTTGATTGGCATAAAAAAACGAAAGCCACAACAACAACTACTAGGCAAGCAAACACATATATTCCTACAAACACAATCATACTATTGCCACCATGATGCTACAAGACATTAGCAGGAACCAGGATTATGAATTGGATATATCTACGCTCTTTCACGCCGACGATGACGAACTAGACACGACCAACCTTGATATGTACGATTATTCGGTGCAAGACGGTATCAAAGAAGAGGAATACAAAGAGATGAATAACAAGAGCGGTAACATCCCCGACCAGTCGACGGCAGCATTGAGTTTCAATCACAGCAGAACCAGTATCTGCAGCTTGGGCGCAAGTCAGCGAGATGAGTTTCTGCAAAAGACATTTGAGGAAGCCACTGACTTTTATTCCGATATTGGCAAGATTGAAGGTGAAGATTTGAGCGACACGGAAGATGAATCAGAAGCAGATCCCTCGGGATCCAGTAAGACACATACAAGTAGTAAACCTGCCCGTCCATCACTCCAATCAGGAGTCTGGAGTTCAGTGAAGTCTCTGGTCCATGCGGATGAAATCAACAAGCAGTGGTCGAGTTTTCGAACGCCCAAGTGCAAGTCCCTCATGGCCGATGACAGTGGTGATGATGATGTTTATATTGAAGACGAGGAACCTCCGGCGGAAGAAGCAAAAGAGGAACCTGTTCGAAGATTGCCGCGACGAACCACTAGCATGCAAAAGCTGATCAGGAGTGCCGGTCAAATGATGCCCAGCACAGAAAGGACGGCGGCAGCACAACCTACCAGAGGTTTGCCACAGAAAAGTGCCAGCTTTAAGATTTTCAATAGAGGAGAGGGCGACATTTGTAACATTCGAAGAACACCAAGCACTGCTGAAGCGGCACAAACCCGAAGTCGCAACATTTTGAGACGATCACGCTCCACTGAAGGCCTTCCAGCCCGAATGATCAGAGGGAGTAAAGATACGGCTCCAGTTCGAAATACAAGCTTTTTAAGAAGAACACGCTCTCATGCTACGGCAGAGCCGGAAGAGCCGGCACCGAACGAGAGATACAAGGCAGCTGCTGATCGAGTCGCGAAGGCCCGCAAGATCTTGGAAAAAGCCAAGTGCAACGACACAACACCACAAGCATCATCGCGTCCCGACGCTGCTCCGACTCGGAGGCAAATTCGGAAGACGTCCAGCTTTCGAGTGTTCGGAGGAATTGACCCAGCAAGTCAAGGCGTGGGCGAGGATGCACCACCTTTGGCCGCGATCAGGAGGACGCCAGAGCGAGCAGCCAGTATGAAAGGGCTTGCGCGACGTACGCCCACGGCGAATTACTAAACACTCGTCTCCAAGTTTGTCAGTTCTACATTAAGATCGAATGTACTAGCTACAAACTATTTTCTCTAACTGTCACTACCGTGATGTCCATTTGGTAACTTAAACCTTTATTTAAAAAACTATTAGTACTAACGACGATGCTCTCTCACAATAAATACAATACGACCTGCAGTAAATCCAAACTAAGCGGGTGCACCACGTGGTTCAATAAGGACTTCATTGATACCAACATGATTGGGAGCCGACACGGCATAAAGAACAGCTCCAGCAACATCTTGAGGGTCCAGCCAAAGCTCTCTGCTCTGGGATGGCTGGGCGAACTCCTTTCGGGCCTCAGCTGCGACAATTCCGTCTTGCAGTCTCCTGGCTGGATTGTCGTCACTTTGAGGCCCTTGTCGGCATTCTCCAATCGCATACCTTGGCAGAAGGCTTCCACAAAGAATTTGGTGGCCGAATAGTTGGCCAATCCTTGAAAGACTTTTCTACCAGCATCGCTCGAAGTCACCACAATGTGTCCGCTGCCGCGTGCCAACATTCCGGGAAGTACACATGCTGTCGCATGAAGCAATCCCTTGCAGTTGACATCCAATTCCATGTGCCACTGCTTCTCGTTCATGGCCGCCAATCGTCCGTAAAACATGACACCGGCGTTGTTGACAAAGATATCAATGGGGCCCAAGGTAGCTTCGCATTCCTTGCAAAAGACTTCCATTTCCTCTCGGTTCGTTACATCCACCTTGCAAGGATGAACCTTGTCCACTCCCTCCACTTCCGACAGCTGTGCTGCTAGCTCCTTCAAGCGATCCAATCGCCTTCCGCCAATGCCCACTTTGGCACCTGCCAAACTCATCGCGTTGGCAATGGCGGCGCCAATACCGCTGCTGGCGCCAGTAATCACCACGACCTTTCCAGCCAGAGGCTTTCCTTCCACGCCGGCCATGGTCTTGGGCAAGGAAGGGACGACGAGTCCAGCCTTGCGCCACGCCTTGAGATATCCTCGCATGACGCTGAGCGTAATCTTGGGGATGGCCATACCCAAGGCTTCGCACTTGGCATTCCAATTGTCATTTTTCAAAATGGAAAGCTCGCTCAGAGTTTCCACCGAAGCCGTAGCGCCTCCTTGAATGGCATTGCGAAGCTTTCCGAGCTCGGCCGAGTCTGTCGCCAGGACCCGCTTGTTCCACTCCTCCAAGGAGCACTTGTCGAGTGTAATGCCAGCGCCACGAAGCGTATCAAAGTATTCGTTCGCCATGAGACAGTTGCCAAAGTTGGTGACGTGAAAGGTCTCGCCCAAATTGGAATTGTCGCTCATAATCTTCACCATGGCCCGGGCGGCAAAGTCGACCGGTGTGGCCTCCAAGACCCATCCAGGAACATTGGGAGCCGCTCCCACCGCAATGCAGCCTTGGAGGAACAAAAAGTTAAAATCCGACGAATTCCAAACCGAGCCGACACCGCCCATGTTTCCGGGACGAAAGACCACCGTGGGAAGACCCCGTTCGCGAGCATGACGGACCAACATTTCGGCGACCCACTTGGTTTGGCTGTATCCGTTGGCACCATGATCACCGGCCAAATCCTTGGCATAGGTTTGCAACTCCACGTCTTCGCGGACCCCCTTGAGGCCGTCGGGAATGACGGCATCGGTTGAAATGTACGCCAACTTTTTCACGCGTCCGTAGAGGGCAAATTCAATCACGTTGCGGGTTCCTTGCACGTTGGCCGATCGGAGTCCTTCGTACGGGTACACCAAATTAACTAGGGCCGCACAATGGACCACCATGTCGACGCCGGTTCCCAGCATGGCATAATCATCGTCATCCAATCCCATGTGATGGAGGGATGTATCGCCCGCAAAAACTTGAAGACGAGAGGCATAATCATCATTCCACAATTCGCGTTCTTGCATGGCTTCTTGCAATCGCGACGCGGCGGCGGCATTGGATGTGGCCCGGACCAAACAGTACACGATATCAATGTTGGGATCCTGCAACAATTCGTGCGCCAAAAAGCTTCCGAGAAAGCCGGTTCCTCCCGTCAACAAGGCCGACCGTGCCACGACTTGACGAAAATGAGTCGATCTCCAAAAGGCCCGCATGGCAATATCATTGACAGCCTCGGGGGCATCGTGCGCTTTGACTTCTTCGTCCAAATCAATGGTGCGGTGTTTCATAACAGGAGCCGGTCCACCACCGGCGGCGCCGCCTTGTTTTTGCAAAATCAAATTGGCCAAGGCTTCAATCGTCGCATTACTAAATAATTCGACGACACTGACATCGGCTTTCATTTCGGCTTGAATGCGTTGGACCAATCGTGCCGCCAACAAGGAATGACCGCCAATATCAAAAAAGCTGTCAAAGACAACATCGATTTGATGCATATTCATAATCTCACACCAAATCGCGTGAAGTGTCGCTTCGGTATCGTTGCGGGCCAAGGTACAATCGGCACCTTCGGTCGAGACATTGGTACGTCCCACGACTTGACCGGTGGACAAATCGACCTTGGGCAAGGCCTTCTTGTCGAGTTTGCCCGACACTTCGTGGGTCGGCAAATCTTCCATATCGACCAAAAAAGCGGGGACCATGTAATGCGGCAATTTGGCTTTCAAGGCGAGTCGTACATTTTTGCAGGTCGCCTCGGCATTGTCCTTCATGAGTACCACATAGGCAATGACGAATTTGTCTTCTCCTTCTTCGCCTTGGACAATGACACAACAACTCGAGACCAATTCCGTCAAACTCATAATGGCCGCTTCAATGGCCCGCAATTCGACGGAATAACCCCGGACTTTGACCATGCTATCGCACCGGCCCAAAATTTCCAATTCGCGATTGGGCAAGACCCGGGCCCGATCTCCCGTCTTGTAGAGCCGAACCCCATTCACGGTGGGAAATCGTTGTTCCGTGAGGGCTTCCATGCCCAAATAACACCGCGCCAACGTCGGTCCCGCCACGTACAATTCTCCTTCTTCGCCCATGGCTTTTTGGGTATACTGCGGAAGAAGGGGGGTGGCATTCTTCCCATCGTCGTCGGCATCATCATCGACGCGATCCAACACGAAAGCGTCGACGCCGACAAACAATTTTCCGACGGGACAATACTTGCGGGTGGAATACTTCCCGTGCGTCAACTCCAAGGCGGCGACGTCGTGACACTCGCTGACGGAATACAAATTCCAAATTGCGGCGTGCGGCAGAAGTTTTTGAATCCGTTCTTGCAAGGCCACCGTGACGACTTCTCCGCACAAAATAATGGTGGTCAAACTGGTCATTTGACCACACAACGAATTTCCGGTATTGGTTTGCGCCGCATGAGAATGCGCGTCCAGAACGGCTTCCAACAAACTGGGCGTGTACAATTGTCGGGTAATTTGAAATTCTTGAATAAAACTGGCCAGGGCGGGTGGATCGTAAATGACCGTGTCGGGAATGACCACCAAAGTTTGTCCTCGCAGGAGGGGCCGCAGCATTTCCCAGACAAAAAAGACATTGGCGGCTTCCACTTCGGGTGGGGCGGTCGCGTCCACGTCTTCCCTGTAGGGCGTTTGTCGAAAGCGATATTGATACGAGTAGACGGCACCCCGATGAGGACAGGCAATGCCCTTGGGTTTTCCCGTCGTTCCACTCGAGTACACGATGTAGGCGAGAGAATCCAAATCAATTTCCGACGCCACTTGATCCAACGAAGCTTGTCCTTCTTGTGTGAGTGGCAACAAAGACGCCTTCCAATCGTCCGTCAAGACAATCTTGGTTTGGGTTTCGGGCAATCGCGGCGCCAAGGCTTGGGTACACAAGACGACGGTCGGTTGACTGCCCACCAAGACGTCCGACAACATGCCATCCGGGTAGGCCGGATCCAAGGGACAATAGGCCCCGCCGGCCTTGTGAATGGCAATATACGACAAGACGTATTCTTTGCGCCGATCCATGAAAATGCCGACGCAATGATCCTTGCCGACGCCATGACTTCGTAGCATGGCCGCTAGCTGGTCAGTAGCTTGATCGAGTTCTCGGTACGTCAATTTGTGGTCCCGTCCCATCACGGCGATTCTCTCGGGCGTCAGTGCGGCCTGTCGACGAAAATGGTCGTGCAGACAACCGCCCAATTCCTCGTCGGAGACCAGAAAATGATCGGGCAAGGGTGCCAATCCAGTGGCGGTCAACGCGCCATTCGTCTTGCTACTAGCAGTGTTGCCGTTCATGCTGATGGGTGCGGTGGTGTTGGTGGCAATAATACTGGTGGGACTGCTGGACATTTATTCTTGTTTTATTTTTTATTTTTGTTAGTCTTTTAGATTTTAGTTTTTGGGATAGATGGTGTATCGTAGTAATGTACGATACAACTAAAAATATAATAAATTAATTGTTTCGTCTATTCCATTGCTACCACGAATTATGGAGCCGTGTTCAAAATAAATGCGAAACGGAATGTATTGTGTGTATTACTGTATGTACTACTACTAGCTAGCAAGCTAGTAGCAAGGATGGGATGCTGCTTTTTGCTGCCTTCGTGTTTGTTTGTTAGTCCAACACCAGTCCAATAGATAGAAGGCGTAATAAACAGCACCAATCGATATCGAGGCTCAAACCGACCTTTGATTTCACGGAAGAAGAATTTTCGGCCAATGACAGACACACACGAAGGCCACGTTGTCCGTAAGCGTGACACCTTCCGATTCGAACAAAGTAAATTCTTCAATAAATTGAGGAGTGTCCATGTGCATCCAACAATGGCGGTGGCCATGGTAGGTTGCCTTTATTTGTGCGGCTTGGATTCAATCATGGATCTGAATCAAGTAAGATTCAATTGTAGCTCATAGCCTATTATTCGTAGTTTTCTTTGCCACAGTACTTACTCTAATACGACAGTACCTCTAGCTAGCTAGCTAGCTAGTAGCAATCATCTACTAGCTAGTAGTAGCTAGCTAGCTACTACTGTACTATAGATCTCCTGCTATCCATCCAGAGCTACCATACTAGCTAGCTAGGCAAGACTTTTGTAGTTGTGCGCACCAAGTTACAGTAGAAAGGAAAAATGAAACAAGGGAGATGATATAATTAGTATTCGACGGACCTTTCTCTTGTTCGTTCATTTTTGCGTGGACGACATGGCGGAGAGTGGCGGCTTATTCAGGATGTACAATTGACTATCTAGAAATCAAAGGATGCGATCAGCTTACAACAAAGCTACTGTGGTCTACGTCGTTCGAAACTATATGAAGAAATCTTCTTTCTGGAGCTGCTCCGTTCCGTTTTGCTAAACACCGCTACTTCGTCATATGTAAAGTACGATCGACATACGAGCAGTGCAAGCTGGAGTACTTGAGGGACGCTCTGGTCACGAGACCGATGTCGTCTATGAGCCAATCATGAAAGCCCCAGTCCATCATGAAGAGACCGCTGGGCCACAACGGTTGACGCATGCGTACGACATGCACAGTACTGCGATTAGGAGCACAATTTTTCTGCCTAACTCTACGTACCAGGTCTTACTTCTAAGACTTGGGGTTTCATCAACAGTGTATGAATTGCGATTAGTAAAAATAAACAATTACGACCACATACATAGCTTTTTTATTTTATTCTGTGGCTAGTGGCTAGTAGTAGTGAATTTTGTTTCTTGTGGATGCAGCCCATCCATGACGTCGTGTAACAATATAGCAGGATCGGTTGCATCCTTCTCTCATTAGCTTGCCAAGTAGTATCACGCATCCTTACGGCATCTACATCTCCACATTTCCAGTAACGTAGCTTGTTCTTAAAAGGCATAGAATTCCGCTTCTTGTCGTTCCGCCAATTTCTCTGCCCGACAAGCGGTCGTTCCTTTTTGGGTCGCCAAAAGGGCATCCACGCTATCTTTGGCATGAATCAAGTCGACTCCCGACGCCATGTGAAAGACGGAAACGACGCTGTCGTCGTTGTGGATAAAGGACGTGATGGTTAACAAGTACTGCTTTTGACACTCAAAGCTGGTCGCCGACACATTGACCAGATTATCCTTGACGAGAATGAGTCCAATCGAGTTGTCGTAGGATTGAAAGCGAATGCCCGAGGCCAACACAAACAGACCTCCCGGGCGGTCTTCATACACCACAGCATCATAACTGTGATCTTCTTGGTCTTGGGTGGTTGGCGGCATGGTGGTGTGGTGGTGATTGGTTTCGAACGTTATTCTTGTTGGAGGCTTTTGTGTGAGTGGTGTCACTCTCTGGCCTTTGCATTGCGGGCAAGGCGATCGATGCATGCTGTCGTATGGAAGGTTCTTTGACTCGGTTTTCTTCTATTATCTCGAGTGTTCCGACTCCGACATGTAGATAGATGATCAGTGAGTGATGGGATTGCATTCTCATCCTTGCATTCTCATCTTTTGTAGTCTCATTTTTTGGTGATGGCGTGTTCGTCTTGGCCATCGAAATGAAAGGGATAGAGGTAAAACAAAGGTTAGGTGCCAGTACACCCGTTCCATCACATAGGTGATATTAATATGTCGCAGTGACAAATTTTATGTCTTAGTGACACGTATTTGAGTACCGGTTGTTAATCAGTTATCACGCGCGATATAAACGTGTGTTAATCAGTTATCACGCGCGATATAAACGTGTGTGATTTTGTACAGTATCAAAATAACGCGCGTAATAATTGATCAACAACCGGCACTCATTACGACCTACATGACGTCACTCGACAAACAGTTTAGCGAACAGTACGAAACATTCAATCACGAGCAAACCTTCAGAGCACGAAAGCAGAGCGCACTGTTTGGACGCACAGATGATTTGGATTGTACAAACTGAACTTCCTTCCAATAATGTCTCGGATCAATACGTGGGGATACTACTTGCTACTCTGCTACTAGTAGCTAGCTAGTAATAGCTATCTGTCTATCCAGAAGCTCGGTATGTCGAACATTCTTCTTCACAAACGCTGGATCCTTCTCGCTAGTTGTACAATAGTAGATCAGGCAGCGTGGCTTGGTAGCGAAAAAGAGCTATCTCTTTACCATCTGCTGTGCTGCACTGGTAGGAAGGACTGAATGTTTCAACTCTGGAGAGTGCCAGTGAAGAGGCTGCCGATCTTTCCCGTGTTTCCACCCAACAAGAAACAGTACAAGCGCCCGATATTCATGCATTGATTGATTCCATTCCTGTAGCATCCTCCACTGTGCCATCTGCCATGTCGTTTGCGCGACAACGACTCTTCCTGATTGCATTTCTCGTCCTCATTGCCCTGGTGGTTGTGCTCAAGCCATCGCCACTCTTTTTGTCTACCACCAACAATGTTACCAAGAGCAATAAGGATAATTCTACGGCAGTTGCTACGTCGACATTGACGTTGACGACTACGGCGACCTCGAACCACACAAGCCACACAGCCGATGATAATAAAATGGCTGCTGCAGCTGCTCCTACTTGGAAGAAGAAACTTGCTAGGAAGATTCCATTGTCCGACGACGATCCCGATATGAGTGCTAGCACTAGAAGCGGCAATACGAATACTACTACGATCAATGGCGAAGCAGTCTCTGATTTACCGCCCGCCTACAAGATTTGTCGTGTGGATCATCCGGCACCCCAGCTCGGGCAAACGAAAGTATTGGGAAAAGAATCCTCCTTGTTTCGAGCCATGGGATTCTACTTTCTGTATCAATGTGCAGGTCCTTTGTACGAGGACTATATACAAAAGCATCAATTTCCGTTTGTCCTACAAAAACGTCAAGCCGATCTCAAAGAAAATAATCCACTATCACAACAGCAATTCTGGGGACAACGACCCACCATGGTACCACCCTCATCATCCAAACAACAACCACCACAACATATTGTCATTATAGGGAATTCTCATACACGTCAAGTGATTGGGGCCTTACTGTGTCAATATCATACACAAATAGTGTCGAAAAAGAATTTGCAACCCCATCCCAATATCACCGTCACGGCCATGCAATACACTCTTCGCGGTGGGACTCGGTTGTCCATGTTGATCAATCATGCGGCTTTTTACAGCCAACGATGGAACCAAAATCTATTGGATATCCTCCAAATCACAAGTCTTGCAGAAATTACCGCCATGATCTTGGGGAGTTGCAATCGCTATGACCAAGACTACCGAACCGCCAAAACCTGGCAAGCCGTCTTTCACTATGCCCGTGTCATGCCCGAGCATCAAGTGGAGGTGGAACAACATGGTCGCGGATTGATCTTGCAAGACTTGATGAACGAGTACCCGGGTCCCATTGTGTGGCATTCCATGATGGCGCAAAGCAATGATCGCATCCACCACCACAACCTGCGAGTCATTCAAAATTATACCCAACACTATGGACGAACCAATCTACGGAGTGTTCATGCCCGACAATATCTATTCGATTCGGCACGAAGCGACAATAGTACTACTGGTTCTACTGGTACTAATAATACTCCTGGTCCGCATTTGGGCAAGGAATGCAGTTCCATTGGTGGTTCCTTGGTTCAGGACTGCTATGATCCTTCTACTAGTACCAAAGATAGGCACGTGTATGCCAATGGGCACAAGTGCATGGGACAATGGGGTGGACTCCCCGATCTTGTGGCATGGGATATTGTGGAAGCCTTGTGGGATGTATTGTCCTAATTCATTGCTGTAATAATAAGTAAGAGTAATTGTTTAATTGTACATTGTTGTCGTACCATTCATATCTTCAGACTCTCTCACGGCAATACTAGTAATAATTATCATACAGCCGGTGAAAGGCCCCAAAGCAATAAGTATTGCAGCAGCTAACAAAATCACTTCCAGCTACGAACTGGTTGGGCTGCATTTCCTAGAGTAGCTAATAGCGCCCCCTCTTTCGTGTTTTTCTCAGGAATGAAAGGGCTAGGGTGAGACATCAGGTTAGGGTTATGGGTGAGGCATGTCATTGGTCGCACAGATGCTTTGGATACTGTTTCCGTCATCGCGGATTTCTCAAGTACGATTACATACGACAGTATCTTTTTGCCCTTCTTCGGCACAGAAACATCCTTCCTTCTTTCCCCTTATTTTTACAATTCTTTTTCAACCTCACTACTAGCTAGTATCCATCCTCCTCTTGGCATACTAGAGCATTATCTAGATTGCTTGATATACACACCGATGATACTAACAGCTTCTACCAGATTGGGAGCACGTCGCATACTGGGTACTGGAACCTGCCGTTCCTTCTCCGCCATCTCATCATCAGTATCATCATTACGGCATGATTTTCCAACCAAACAACACATTCGTCGCGAGGCCTCCTCTTCGGCAGCAGTCGAAGCATCCAACAACACCGCCGCCTTTGATGGCACTAAGGATTCCCTCGAACAGTGTGTGATTCGTGACTTATTTATGAGTTATGCCAAACCCCTCCACGACAACGGCGGCGGCGACGAGACTCCTTGCCTAGACATTCAAAACCTTCACGATTTATTGATATCGATTGGCGAACACCCGTCTCCGGATACGCTCCAAGAAATTGTCGAGGCCGTCGATCACGATGGCAATGGTACCATTGAATGGCACGAATTTATGGCGGGCTGTGACAAAATTCTGGGACATCACAAACAAGACGACCAGTATTTAGATGTTGGGGCGCTCATTCGGACCTTTCGAACGTTAGATCGAGATGGAAATGGCAGTTTGACCTTGGACGAATTGGAAGGTCTCTTGTCGGCCGCCGGAGGACGCATCGAAGAACAAGATGCCCACGAAATATTAAGGCTAGCGGATCACGACCAGAATTGATCCATCGATTTATCGGAGTTCATTGCCTTTGTGACGGATCCCTCCCATCATCGACATTCCTGGCGGCTGACCAGTGGCTTTCGCGTTTTATTAGTGATTGGTGGTCCCGGATCCGGCAAGGGCGTCTTGTGCGACCGATTGGTCCAAGAAGCCGGCGTCAAACATTTTAGTTCGGGACAAGCCCTGCGGAACGAAGTGGCCTCGGGATCGTGCCTGGGCCGATCCATTGCCCACTTGTTGGAAGAGGGTCAACTGGTACCGCCCTGTACCATGATTGCCCTCCTCAAAAAGCAACTTGGCAAATTTCCCGGTCAATTGTTGGTCTTGGATGGTTTTCCCAGAACGCTGCAAAATTACCACGATTTTGATGACATTTGTGGAGCTCCCGAAGGAGCCATTTACATTGATGTCCCCGACGAGGTCATGGTGGATCGGATTTTGATTCGCGGAAAAAGTGGGAGTGGACGCTCCGATGACAATTTGGAAACGGCCAAGACCCGCATCGATACCTTTCACGAACTGACCAAACCAACGTTGGACAATCTGCAGACGTCTGGGATTCCCGTGTATACCTTGGATGGAAAAGGGACTCCCGACAATGTTTGGCATCAATTCGTATCCATGTATCCTCCCATACATCATCGTGTCCAATCCTGGACTGGATGACTTAATAATCATAACATTTCGCTGATGGTGTTGAGGTAGAAACGTCAACAAAAGAGGAAGGCACAAGGCATAACTCTGGAGTGAGTGGCCAATGCACTTGCGGGCATTCGTACGACGTACCAATCCACCAGCGTCATGGGGATGACCCCCGCCACGGCACACAAACCAGCAGTATGTTATAGTCAGCCCAAAACAATGTGCTATAGTTACTTTGTAGATTTGCCAAGTTGCAAGTTATAATATATGCTTGCAATAGAGGCACTGTAGAAACTACATATAAAAAAAGTGCGCGAACTACAGTATGTGCGACGGTACAGTAGAGTAATAGAGTATGTGCCTAAAGGGTATGGTACATACGAAATTGTATCTGTGAGTCAATACTGTAGGACATGTTACCCCCGCCGTCCTACTTTTGGCGGCGGAGCTCCTGTCGGTGAGCAAAGTTTTGGCAGTTGGTTATATATCAATAAATCAATCTTAGGGTTCAGTATTATAATCTATTAGTAGTTGTTACTAAATTGGAACCTCAAAGTATGGCCCCTGTGCTGCCGCAAGTATAGGAGAACAATTTGGCTCCCCATCTGTCTATTGGATTGCTTCGGAAACTTGGTCTGGATTGAGTGGTCTTTTCATATCCTACTATGATCCGATATATTATTTGAGCTACTAGTAAAGGTTTCCTAATATGAATCTGGTTTATCATTACAGGACAACTAGCTAGCTAGCTAGTTGATAGTAGCTATTATCTCATTTGACTAGTTACCGTCACACAGAGTCCCCTAACCCTCGCCCGGAAAATCGAACGAGAAACGCACGACTCAACTTTTAAAGGTGCGCGCACGAAAACATTGGAACAACGGCCGAAACAAAGAATCTTTCAACCAAGCCAGCAGATCCACAATGTCATTCAGGTCGTCCTTGGTCACTAAATTAGTATATTGAAAGCCGTGAAAGGTATAATGTCATATATAATAACAACAATAGTAGCTTCGATGGTTCGTAAAAGCATACTGAATCCCCCTGTGTCGCCCAGCAGACAGGCTCCTGCAGCACTGGATTCTGCAGGAGCAAGTCGCGACTATTGCAGACCCAGAGCAAGCCATTTTTTTCTGGGTGCTGGTATCCTTTGGGTGGCTTGGAACACCAACGTGAACGACAGTGTGAATGGCAACCGAAGTCTTGACATCACTCCCAGTTCCACGCCGGCAAAAATAACGACAGCTGTGCCCGAACCACCACCGCAACCAACGAATAGCCCAACCCCTTCACCTACGCGTGACTCCAAAGACGAGTATCAACTGGCTTGTTTACATCGTGTCCTCCATAAGGAACTTCCCATTGCGATTGGCAAAGACAAGCGCACCGACAAAGCCGTCCTCTTTGCTCATCATGGTGATGCCGGCCATTGGCAAATATGGAACAATGCTATTGCAGCACGGTTTTCCGGTCTGGTCGCCATGGACATTGCCAATGCCAACAAGAATTGCAGTGTCTGGGAAGTAGGAGCCAATGTTGCTGCCGAGGATTCCAGAGAACTTTTGAAAGTCTATCCCCATTGTCAGTACCATGGATTCGAACCCGTTCCCGAATTTCATCAGAAATTGGCCGCGGCGTGGCAGGGAGAACCACGATTTACGGTTCGTCCGTTTGGCATTGGAGCCACGGATACCAACTTTAAAGTATCACGAGAAGCCTTGCAGGGCGATAATGGAGTTAGTACCTTTTTGGGAGATTCTGCGTCTGCCAGTGGCGACATTGACATTCAAATACAATCCTTTGATACGGTCTTGGCCCTTCCCTCGCTCCAAATTCCGACCCTGATGCAAATGAATTGTGAAGGTTGTGAATGGACCGTTCTGCCGGAGGCCTTGCAACATGGTTGGTTGAAACAAGTTCCCATAATCCAAATTGGGTGGCATTCGTACGGTGCCGTAGGAGTGGGAGCGCGGGCTTGGGAATTGTGTCACATACGACACGAACTTTCCAAAACGCATACCATGGATTATGGATTGGCCTTTGGATGGGAACGATGGTCTCTCAAAACAGCAACACCTTCTTAGACACAATCCGAAATAAAAGGGGAATCACAACGCTGATTGATTTAGGAGCGAAAATCAGGTAACCCTCTTTCTTCCATGAGGTCCGTGAATGCCCACCAGTAAAATCTTCCGTCGGCAGGATGATGGACCGTATTCCTTTCAAACCGTAAGCTTCCTGTCATTGCTTTTTCTTGAGAGTGATTCCCAAAGGCTAAATCATGTTTTGCTGGGAGGCCACAATCCATCAGCGGGTTAAAGTTTCGTTATCGTGGTTGATATGTGACAGAAGTATGTTGCCACCAGCGTTTACTTTAGTTGTAGACGCTTTCATTTCATGGGTATACCAATCCAGCCAAAAATAGCCATTGCGGAGTTGGTTGGCAACAGCAACAACGCGAACGAAGACGTTTGCTTTGTGTGGATGCACTACAAAAGAACCAAAGTCAACTGTTGCCGTTTGCGACAAAGCCTTGCGTGGCAAGATCAAAGCGTCCAGTTGCCTCTTATTTTCTGGCTGGATGTACTCCTCTGGCGCTGTGTCGGTAGTAGGGTAGGGCTGTGACAGTTGTGTGGAATTCGGTTGGGTTGTTGAACTTCATTAAAATCGACACATGCCTGTTGTTGCCCCCATTTCGTTCGTACATAATCACAAGAAGAGATTGTAGGATGATCTGAAGCATGTCGACTTGAAATGACGGGTGCATTGTAAGATTCCATAATATAGATCGTCATTGTAAAAAATAAAGCCCCTCGAGAAAGAAAATCACCATAGCGGTCCATTCTATGGCGGCAAGAATGCCCTACTAGCAGCAGGGTTACGACGAGCATTATGATACTGATACAAGGCCGAGACACATGATTGTCCTGATTGTTCCATCTTGTCATCGTGAAAGCTGGTCATGTTCATTTTGGCATACTGTTTCTTTTTGAGGGGCAGCGACAACATTTCTCGGGTAATGAATTCGCCTTCGTGTTCGCCGGTTCCCACCACGGTAATGGATCGATGATCCGTTCCCTCAAAGACCCCGGCCCACACGGGCTTGTATCCTGGACCCTGTGGGTCAATGTTGACATGGGCGTCTTTGCGAAAGTCTTGATAGGCCCGATGCAAGGCGTGGGGTCCCGTCACCAATGCGGCATTGAGTTTGGCGGTATCCACTTGGGCAGCCAATTTTTGTGTCGCGTGGTGAAGGGCATAGTACATGAGGGGGTGCCGGGGCGACAAAGCCATGACGTATTGACTTAGAACGTGAAACTGTTCCACGACAAACCATCCATCATCGGAGGGTTGTAAAATGGGAGTCGTCGTATTGAAGAGAGCCGTGGGTTGACTGTCAATATCCGCATACAGACCTCCATATTCCCAGAGTACCAAATAGCGCCAAACATCCGCCTTGATGGTTCCGTGCCGCAAGCAATGGGCCTGGACCAAATCGTGCAAGAGGGGAAATTCCCGTGTGTGACGGGTCAACAATCGCATCATGGAGGCGTCGTCGTGAAAGTAGTAGTCATAGCCCGGCAGGTTCCGCCATTTTTGGGAGACCTTGGCAAAGACTTGCGTCAGGCAACGGGATTTGGAGGTTTGGTGAATGATTTTGGGGATTTTCGTAGGAGTACTACGAGTGGAGGAGGAGTCCTTTTCCATTTGATTGGAAATGTAGACAAAGCTCTTGGCTTCACATGCTTGCCTGTCTTGCAAATTGTAGGTATTGGTCAGCTCTGTGAGGGATGGGAGTGCTCCCACGGCGTTCGGATCACTCATGGCAGAGCTTGAGAATTCCTGGGATCCTGTAGAGGCCCGAGTCAAAATTCCCCGGAGAAGCCAAAGCCATGGCAATACCAACAGCACGGCTGCCAAAAGTCGCACCAAGGAGAAGGAAGATGGAGGTCGCGCCCGAGGCACATGCGTCCGGTGCTTGCCGCTGCTGCTCGACCAAAGAGGAGCCATCTTGCAGGGATTCATTAAATATAGGTCATCTTGAAGGGGCTACTAGCTAGTATTGCGAGGCTGCAGCTTCTTGCTGGAGTAGCAAACGCAATGAGAACCACAAAATTAATGGAGGCTATTTCCGGCTGCCAGTAGAATGGATTGTCCGGGCCGTATGGAAACTATTGACCAACTACTAGTAGACTAGTGGTAGGCAAGGTGCGCCGTTGCTTGTGGGGTTGTCCAGATCGCGAAAGCTAATAGACAATCACAAGTAATTGAACCACTTCTTCGTCGCCAAGTAATCTTCAAGTGTTTGTTGTATCATCAGTT
>Ga0163144_10005735_pt1 | contig 27591 bp, 26 predicted proteins | sample OliLak19BULKMAT1_FD_123175 | JGI IMG/M metagenome (GOLD analysis project Ga0163144, IMG submission 123175) | Freshwater microbial mat bacterial communities from Lake Vanda, McMurdo Dry Valleys, Antarctica - Oligotrophic Lake LV.19.BULKMAT1 | ecosystem: Environmental > Aquatic > Freshwater >... | reverse complement strand
CACCAAACCCGCTTCCCCTGACACCCGTTTCAGACTCTTCCGACATTCCAACTGCTGGCGATTGATCACACTCGCCCCATGACTCTCGCCCGCCGCCTCTTCGTCCCCGCCGACGCTCCCGGCGCCTATCACTGCGCGTGCCGCTGCGTGCGCCGTGCCTGGCTGTGTGGCGTTGACGCGCTCTCCGGCAACGACTACTCCCATCGCAAGCACTGGGTCGAGGACCGGCTTGCCGTCCTCGGTGAAATTTTCGCCGTCGGCCTCTATGGCTATGCCGTCATGAGCAACCACCTGCATGTCGTGGTTCGGGCCGATCCGGACGCTGTTCGTCTTTGGTCGGATCACGAGGTCGCACGCCGCTGGTGCCAACTGTTCCCCAACCGATAACCCACGGACACCCACCCATCACCCAGACAGGCTCCCCGCCCCACCATCACGAAATTGCCACATTTCCATGCTTCCATCATCATCAAATAATGAACAGTCAATCCGCCGTCACCGCCCTTGCCGCACTCGCCCAGTCCTCGCGCCTGGCGGTGTTCCGCCATCTGGTCCAGCGTGGGCACGCTGGCGCCAGTCCCGGGGAGATTTCGGGGCAGCTGGAAATACCGGGCGCGACGCTGTCGTTCCACCTCAAGGCGCTGCAGCACGCCGGCTTGATTGCTTCGGAGAAAAGCGGTCGCACAATCTGCTACCGCGCCAACTTCTTGGCCATGCAGGGCCTGCTCGACTACCTGACCGAAAACTGTTGCGCTGGCGATGCTGCAGCCTGCGCGCCACGTTGTGCACCTGTTTTGTTGCCGACAGCCGCACGAAAACCCTCCCCCTTGCGCTAACAGCCACCATGACGCTGAAAATTGGCATCAACGGCTTCGGCCGCATCGGTCGCCTCGCACTGCGCGCCGCCTTCGACTGGCCGGAATTTGAATTCGTTCGCATCAACGATCCGGCCGGCGATGCCGCGACGCTGGCGCATCTGCTCAACTTCGATTCGGTGCACGGACGCTGGTCGCGCGAGGCCAGTCACGACGACGGGGCAATCATCATCGACGGCAGCCGGATCGCGATGACCCGCGACAAGACCATCGCTGAAACCGACTGGTCGGATTGCGATGTGGTGATCGAAGCCTCGGGCAAGATGAAGACGGTTGCCGTGCTGCAGGCCTACCTCGCGCAGGGCGTTGGCCGCGTGGTGGTGACGGCACCGGTCAAGGAGCCGGGCGCACTCAACGTGGTGATGGGCGTCAACGACGACCGCTTTGATCCCGCCTTGCATCGCATCGTCACCGCCGCCTCGTGCACGACCAACTGTCTGGCGCCGGTGGTCAAGGTGATCCATGAAGGCATCGGCATCCGGCACGGCAGCATCACCACCGTGCACGACCTGACCAACACGCAGTCCATCCTCGACCAGCCGCACAAGGACCTGCGCCGCGCGCGCGCCTCGATGATGAGCCTGATTCCCACCACGACCGGTTCCGCCACGGCGATCAGTGAAATATTTCCCGAACTCCGGGGCCGATTGAACGGCCATGCCATCCGCGTGCCGCTGGCCAATGCCTCGCTGACCGATTGCGTATTCGAGGTCGAGCGCGCCACCACCGTTGAAGAAGTCAACACCTTGTTGCGCACGGCGGCGGAAGGCCCGTTGCGCGGCATCCTCGGCTTCGAGACGCGCCCGCTGGTGTCGATTGACTACCGCAGCGATCCGCGTTCGAGCATCGTCGATGCGCCCTGCACCATGGTGGTCAACAACACCCAGGTGAAGATCTACGCCTGGTACGACAACGAATGGGCCTACGCCAATCGTGTCGTGGAGCTTGCGCGCAAGGTCGGACTGGCGGCATAACGATGAAGCAGCGGCTGGCCACGCTGTCGCCGGGCGTCAGGCAGTATCTGGTCGTCACCGGCAACTATTGGGCGTTCACGCTTACCGACGGCGCGCTGCGCATGCTGGTGGTGCTGCATTTCCACCAACTGGGTTACTCGCCGCTGCAAGTGGCGATGCTGTTTTTGTTTTACGAAATTTTTGGCGTGGTCACCAATCTGCTGGGCGGCTGGCTCGGCGCGCGCCTGGGTTTGAACCGCACCATGAATGTCGGCCTGGCGCTGCAGGTCGGCGCCCTGCTGATGCTGGCCGTGCCGTCTGCTCTGTTGACGGTGCCTTGGGTGATGGCCGCGCAGGCGCTGTCAGGCATCGCCAAGGACCTGAACAAGATGAGCGCCAAGAGCAGCCTGAAGCTGCTGGTGCCGACCGAGGCGCAAGCGACGCTGTATCGATGGGTGGCGCTGCTGACCGGCTCCAAGAATGCGCTGAAGGGCGTGGGCTTTTTCCTGGGCGCAGCGCTGCTGGTCCTGCTCGGTTTCAGCGGCGCCGTGACCGTGATGGCGGTGGCCCTCGCGCTGGTGTGGATGCTGAGCCTGGTGCTTTTGAAACAGGATCTCGGCAAGGCGAAATCGAAACCGAAATTCCGCGAACTGCTGTCGAAAAGCCGCGCCATCAACCTGCTGTCGGCGGCGCGATTGTTCCTGTTCGCGGCTCGGGATGTCTGGTTTGTCGTGGCGCTGCCGGTTTACCTGAGTACGACGCTGGCCTGGTCGCACTGGCAGGTGGGTGGTTTCCTGGCGCTGTGGATCATCGGCTACGGCGGGGTGCAGTCGTTGGCGCCGGCGATCACCGGACTGCAAGGCGGTGGCGCACCGGATGGCCGCAGCGCCTTTGGCTGGGCCATCGCCTTGTCCATATTTCCCGCTGGCATTGCTCTAGCGCTGTCCTCGGGCTGGCCGCCGGCCATGGTGCTGGTCGTCGGCCTGTTCGCCTTCGGCGCATTGTTCGCCGTGAACTCGGCCGCGCACAGCTTCCTGATCGTCAGCCACGCGCGGGAAGACGGTGTCTCGCTGGATGTTGGCTTTTACTACATGGCGAACGCCATGGGCCGGCTGCTGGGCACGCTGCTGTCGGGCTACGTTTATCAAACCTCGGGCTTGATCGCCTGCCTGTGGATTTCGTCGACTTTTGTGCTGCTGGCGGCGTTGATTTCGCTGGCGCTGCCGCGCCATCCACGTGAACGCACAATCGTTGCGCCGCTACCTTAGAAACAGCGCGAGCCGCAAATTGCGCTTGATAGCGGCTTGCGCCACTCGTACGTGAACCTGCGGGACCCTTGATCAAATTATGGGTCAGGTGATGCTTGCGGCTCGGTCGAAATATCAGCAGTCGGCGAAAATCGCCGTGCCGCGGCTGCCATCGGGCTTGATCCAGCCGCGATACATGCCAGTGGTGTTGAACGGCATGGCGATATTGCCGTCTTTGTCCAACGCGATGGCGCCGCCGTCACCGCCCATCTGCGGCACGACGTGCATGATCACTTCGTCGGCGGCTTGCATCAGCGCGTCGCCGCGATAGGCCACGCGTGCGCAGATGTCGTGGGCAACCGCGGCACGGATGAAGAACTCGCCCCAACCGGTGCCGGACACGCCGCATACTTCGGTGGCATAGGTGCCGGCGCCGATGATCGGCGAATCGCCGACGCGGCTCCAGCGCTTGTTGCTCATGCCACCCGTGGAGGTCCCGGCGGCGATGTTGCCGCTGGCATCCAACGCGACGGCACCGACGGTGCCGAAATAAGTGCCCGGCACCGTGTGCAGCAGCTGCGCGGCGTCCTTGGCCTTGGCGTCCTGCAGCTGCAGCCAGCGTTTTTCGGTACCGAAATAATCAATGCCGACGCGTTCGATTTCCGCCCGGGTATCGGCGAATTTTTCCGCGCCATCGCCGGCCAGCAGCACGTGCGGTGAATGCTCCATCACCGCGCGGGCAAGGTCGATGGGGTTCTTGATCGTGGTCACACCGGCGACCGCGCCGGCGCGCCGGGTGTGGCCTTCCATGATCGAGGCGTCTAGTTCGTGTCCCCCGTCATGGGTGTACACCGAGCCCTTGCCGGCGTTGAACCACGGCGAGTCCTCGAGTACGCGAATGCTGGCGCTGACCGCATCGAGCGCGCTGCCGCCTTCGCGCAACACCGCGTGGCCGGCGTCGAGGGCCCGATCCAGGTCGGCGCGGATCGCCGCTTCGTCCTCGGCACGCACGTCGTCGCGGCTCATGATGCCGGCTCCGCCGTGGATGACGAGGGCCGTGGCTTGGTGCAGTGCTGCTAGGGACATGGATGGGCCGTGATGAGGATGGGCTTGCAATCAGGCGTCGGCAGCAAGCCGAGCTGCGGGCCGGCATTTTAACCTGCCCGTGCCTCGCGCTACTGCTGGCGCAGCGCTTCGATCGGGTCCAGCTGCGCCGCCTTGCTGGCCGGGTAATAGCCAAAGAAAAGTCCGGTGGCGATGGAAAATCCCGCCGCCATGCCAATCACCTGCGCATCCAGCTGCACCGGCAGCGAACCTAGCTTGCCCACCAGCAGCGCGCCTGCAACACCGATGGCGATGCCCAGCGTGCCACCGATCAGCGAGATCAACATGGCTTCGGCGAGGAACTGCCGGCGGATATCGCGCGGGCCGGCACCGACCGCCATGCGCAGGCCTATTTCGCGGATGCGCTCGGTGACCGAGACCAACATGATGTTCATGATGCCGATACCGCCGACGATCAGCGAGATGGAGGCCACCGCGCCCAGCAACAGCGACATCAGCTTGGTGGTCTGGGTGCGCGTGGCGACGATCTGGGCGATGTTGCGCACGTTGAAATCATCATCCTGCCCGGGCTGGATCTTGTGCCGCTGGCGCAGCAGCGCTTCCACTTCGCCCTGCGCGTATTCAAGGTCACGCGCCTCGGCGACGCCCAGTGCGATCTGCTGCACGGCACCGGCCGGCATGGCATTGGCGCCGCTCAGTCGTCGCCGCGCGGTTTGCAGCGGCACGACAACCAGATCGTCCTGGTCCTGGCCGAAACCGCCTTGACCCTTGGACTTGAAAGTGCCGACAACGACGAAGGGTACGCGCCCCAGCCGCATCGTCTGTCCCAGCGCCTGCTCGTCGCCAAACAACTCGCGACGCACGGTCTCGCCCAGAATCACCGACTTGGTGCCGGAACCGTAGTCGCGCGAAGTGAAGCCATCGCCTGACGCCAACTCCCAGCTGTTGATCGCGAACCAGTCGGCTTGCACGCCCTGCCATTGGCTGGACCAGTTGTTCTCGGCGTAGACCAATTGGCTGCCGCCGCGCAGTGAGGCAGCGACGAACGCTATCTCCGGTATATCGCTGCGGATCGCATCGGCGTCGTCCTCGGTCAGCGTCAGCGAACTGCCGGCGCCCATGCGCACGCCACCACCACCAAAACCAGCGCCCGATTGCACGTCCAGTCGATTGGACCCCAGGCCACTGACCAGTTTGTCGATCTCGGCCTGCGTGCCTTGGCCCACCGAGACCATCACGATCACGGCGGCGATGCCGATGATCACGCCGAGCGACGTCAGCGCGCTGCGCACCCAGTTGCCACGCAGCGAGAAAACCGCGGTGCGCAAGACATCTGAAAGAGTCATGCCGTCCGCTCCTGTTCCTGCAATTCACCGTCGTGCATCACGAATACGCGACCGGCATGCGCAGCGACACCGGCATCGTGGGTGATCAACACGATGGTGTGGCCTGCGGATCGAAGCCGATCGAAAAGCGCGAGGATTTCCTCGCCCGTGCGTGAATCCAGGGCGCCGGTGGGCTCATCGGCGAGGATGATCGGCGGGTTGTTCACCAGCGCGCGGGCAATTGCCACGCGCTGCTGCTGGCCGCCGGACAATTCACTGGGGCGATGGTTGGCACGTTCGGTCAGGCCCACGGCAGCCAAAGCCTCGCGTGCCTTTGACAAGCGCTCGACCGGGCTGCTTCGGGCATAAGCCATCGGCATCGCCACGTTTTCCAGCGCGCTCATGCGCGAAAGCAGGTTGAATCCCTGGAACACGAAGCCGATCTTGTCGCGGCGCAAGGCCGCGCGCCCTTCGGCATCGAGACTCGACACATCGACGCCGTCGCACAGATAGGTCCCCGAGGTCGGCGTATCGAGGCAGCCGATCATGTTCATGAGGGTGGATTTACCGGAGCCGGACGGCCCCATGATCGCGATGAACTCGCCGCGGCCGACGCGCATGCCGACGTTGCGCAAGGCGACCACTTCAGCCTCGCGGCCGGGCGAATACACCTTGCCAAGCCCGCGCGCCTCGATGGCCGGCACGGTAATATCCACCGTCATTTCGTGGCGCGCCCGGTGCCGACGATCACCACGTCGCCTTCGCCCAACTCTCCACTAACCTCGGTATGGCTGGCATCGGCGGCGCCGATCCTCACCGTGACAGCCACTGGCTTTCCGTCCACCTGCTTGTAGACAGGCGCACGCTTGGCACCCACAAGCGCGGTGATCGCGGCATCCCATTGCACTTGTTTCGCAGCGTCCAGGGTTTCCCTGAATGTCGAGAACTGCTGGTTGAAGCGTTCCTGCATGCGCTGGCGCATCGCGCCTTCATTGCCCGCAGGACGATTGCCGCCCGACGACTGGCCACCGGGTCCGCGCCCAAACAGAGAGTTGCCACCGCCGCTGGACGCTGCGGGCGCCGCCATGCGCGCGGCCGCACGCTCGCGCAGTGCCGACAGCGCAGCATCGAAAGCCGCCTGCTGGCTGGCATCGAGCTTGAGTCCGGAAGCGATGCGCGGCAGTTCATCGGCAAATCCGCTGCCGCTGCGCGGTGTTGCCGCCAATGCCTCGGCATCGGTCGGCTTGTAGCGCAGCGCGGCATTGGGCACGCGCAGCACGCCGTCGCGACGGCTGACCTCGATCTCGGCATTGACGGTCATGCCCGGCAACAGCAAAAGGTCGGTGTTGTCGACCGCCACCACGACTGGATAGGTGATCACGTTGGCCGTGCTGGTGGAGGCCAGCCGCACTTGGCGGACGCGACCATCGAACTGCCGCTCGGGAAAAGCGTCGACGGTAAAGCTGGCGATCTGGCCCACCTTGACCTGACCAATATCCGCCTCATCGACCGCGAGCACGATCTGCATCTGGCCCAGGTCCTCGGCGATGCGGAACAACACCGGCGTCTGGAAGCTAGCGGCCACGGTTTGCCCTGGCTCCACCGAGCGCGCCAGCACCACGCCATTCACCGGCGAAATGATCGAGGTGTGGCCAAGCTCGACCATGGCGCTGTCGAGCGCTGCCTTCTGTTGGCGGATGCCGGCATTGGCGGAAGCGACCTGGGCGCGCGCCTGGTCCAACGCCGCCGTGGCAAGGTCGAGCTCGGTGCGGGACACGAGCTGCTTTTTTACCAACTCGCTTTTGCGGGCATGGTCGGCCGCGGCTTGACGCAAAATCGCCTGTGCCTGCGCCAGCGACGCCTGCGCACTAGCCAAGGCCGCGCCGACCTGAGTGGCGCGCGCCTGCACGGTTGAAGGATCGATTCTGGCGATCACCTGGCCCTTGCGGACCTTGTCGTTGAAATCAACGGAGACGCTTTCGACCAAACCCGAGACTTGGGTGCCCACATCCACGGTGGACAGAGCGCTGAGGCTCCCAGTGGCCGAGATCGCCACGCGGATGTCGCCGCGGTCGACCGTGGCGGTTCGGAACGGCTCGACTTGCTCCGTGCCGGCGGCCTTCCAGCGCCAGCCGAGTAAAACCACGACCAGTAGGACAACGATGGCCAACCAGCGGCCCGGACGGAAATTTTTCATGTGCTCAACACTGTCCTTGCAACGTTCAATGATGGAAAAGCGCCAGGTCGTGCGGCGTCATGCGGCACAAGGACAATACGAATGGGTGTTCCACTGACTGCCTGCAACGGCTGGAAGTTCGCGTCAGGACAGGGCTGCACCCGGGAAGGATACGGTCGCAGTGGTGCCGCGCCCGGGTTCGCTTTCCATGGTGACCGGCCAACCGTAGCGTTCGGAAAGCCGCCGCACGATCGACAGGCCAATGCCCTGCCCGTCCTTGCGACGGTCGCCGGCACGATAGAAGGGCTCGAACACCTTGGCAAGCTCGTCGGCGTCCATGCCCACGCCAGTGTCCTGCACGGCGATGCTCCCAGACTTCACCGTCACCTGCACGCGGCCGGCATCGGTGTAATGGCAGGCATTGCGCAGCAGATTGCCGACCAGTACCGACAGCACCCGCGCCGGCGCCCGTAGCTCGAAATCCTGTTCAACCAGGAGCTGCAGCTCGACCGGTTTGCCGGCCAGCAGCGGCTGCGCTTTTTCGATTTCTTCGCGCAGCGCGTCGCCGACTGAAAAATCCTCGTCGGGAAGACCGGTGTCACCCTCGCGGGCGAGGATCAGGAAGGCCTCGATCAGCGCTTCCATGTCGCGTCCTGCGGACTGGATGCGCTTGAGCGAACGCCGCGACATCGGCGACAGCGCGCAATCGCCGTCCATCATGTCGCCGGCCACGCGGATCACGGTCAGCGGCGTACGCAGTTCGTGCGAAGCGTCGCGGGTGAAGTTGTGCTCGCGCTCGACGAAGTGGCCAATACGCGAAGCAAAATCATGCAGGGACGAAGCCAGCGTCAGCGTCTCGCCTTCCACGTCGACCGGCAAGTTTTCCGGTTTGAGTGCGCTGACATCCGGATGCGTGGGATCCCAGCGTTGCACTTGCCCGGCCAGCCAGATCACCGGCGACACCGCCCGTTTCGATGTGCGGTAATTGCTCCAGGCAATCAGGTAGACCACGGCCAACACCAGCGCCAGCGGCGCCGTGCCGAACCAGAACGCCAGCGAGTCGACCTGCTCCTGCTTGAACAGCAGATACAGGCGCATGTCGTCGCGATCCTCGACCATCACCAGTGATCCACCCTTGGCGCGCGGCAGGCTGTGGAAACCCGGCGCGAGCTGACGCAACTCCGCAGGCAGGCCGGTCGCTGGGTTTCCGGCGGCAGTGAGATAGCCGGTCATGTTGTAGGTGTCGGGGACTTCGGCAGCAGGATCGCGCTTGTGTCGCGCCCAGTAGTGCGTGGCCTCTTCCTGCAGTGCGCGCTGGATCAGTACGTGCTTGAGCACCGCGGAAGCGCCATAGACGCCAAGAACGGCGGCAAAACTTATCGCCGCCGCCTGAAGGATGAAGGCGGCCCATATCTTGCGACGCAGGCCGCTGCGCTCGCTCATGCCGAAGGTGCGGAATCGAGGTCGGCGATGCGATAGCCGGCGGTCTGCACGGTGTGCAACAGCTGTTTCCCGAACGGACGGTCGATGGATTTGCGCAGGTTGTACAAATGGCTGCGCAGGGTGTCGGAGTCGGGCAGTCCGTCGCCCCAGATTTCGCGCTCGATATCACGGCGGGTGACGACGCGCGGCGATTCACGCATCAGGATCGTCAACAGCCGCAGGCCGATCGGCGACAGCTGCAGTTCCTGGCCAGCGCGGGTGACACGCAGGCTGGCGGTATCGAGCACCAGGTCGGCCACCTTCAGCACTTCCGAACTGACCTGCCGGCGATCACGGCGGATCAGCGCGCGCACGCGGGCTTCGAGTTCCTGTATGGCGAAGGGCTTCACCAGATAATCGTCGGCGCCGGCATCGAGGCCGCTGACCTTGTCGGTGAGCGTGTCGCGTGCGGTCAGCATCAGCACCGGCGTCGATTTCTTGGCCTCGCTACGCAGGCGCCGGCAGACCTCAAGGCCATCCATGCGCGGCAGCATCAGGTCGAGCACGATCACGTCGTAGCTGTTCTCGCTGGCCAAGCGGTAACCGTCAAGGCCATCGCCGGCATAATCGACGCCGAAGCCTTTCGACTCCAGATATTCACCGACCATTTCGGAAAGGCTGCGGTTGTCTTCGACCAGCAGGATCAGGCCGGAGGGATCGTCACGTTTCATGGGATTTTTTCCTTGCGTCAGTACTTCTTCAGGTTTGTGAAGATTACCCGGCGCTGGGGTGATTCCCGCGTGAATGCCGCCGGCCACCCTGCCCCAGCACTGCCGCCGAACCCGTCATGGACCCAGCCTCTCCGCCTGCCTGACGCCGAAACTGCCCCTGGTCGACTCCAACTTTTTCATGACCTTCGCCTGCTGCGGCCATCTCACATACAAGACCATTCCGCTGCGGATCGCGGTCTTCACCAGTTGGAGCAGAGGATTTTTCGAACACTGCCTGCAGGAGCGGCGCACGTCGCGACGGTTTACACGTCACCGATTGCATGGGCATCGGCCATTGCAGGTCGGGCCCCGGCCCGACGCTTTTGATTTTTCCCGACGGTTGGCAACGGCAGGCATGGGGCGAGCGCAGGCTTGGCGCGCGGGTTAATGCGCGGGCATGTTGTGATGTCGGGCCAGACGATGTCGGGCCCGACCTACGGTTGGCCCATCGTGGCCGCTGCCGGGCCTGGAGCGCGTTTTCTTCACGGAATTGCCACTGAAAAATCGGCCAATATCTGGCAACTTTCTGGACCTCGGCGCAGCGCGATTGGCAGCCGCCAGCGGTCTTGTTCATCAGGGGCTTTTCAATAAGGGGAGTGGGGTCAAGCGAGCAATCGTTACGGGATGCGACATTTTACGGTGCTCGGGCTGTGTGCCCTGGGTCTTCTGGCCGGGCCGGTATCGGCAACTGACCTGATCTCGTTCAATGACCCGACGGCCAGCAGCCTGCAAGGAAACGGGACCAGCGAGTCCAGCGCAAGGGCGATCTCCGCCGACGGCCTCTACGTGGCTTTCCAGTCCGGTGCCAGCGACCTGGTGGCCCGCGGTACCAATGCCACCAATGACTTCCTCCGCGTCGCCAACCCGCTGTAAGTGTCGGCTACAGTGCCCGGCACACCGACCATCGACACGGGCCACAGCCGGCAATGCCCAGGCCTGGGAAACCTTCACCGCTCCCGGCAATCAAGGTCAATCTGTCGCGGCTCGTCACGTCGCCAGTGACGGCAGCGCCGTAGCCGGCCGTGACTTTGTTGCCAAGAGCCAGACCGGCCTGACCATCCCCGCCGGGGCCTCGGCGGCTACTGAACCCGGACAGCGCGCTGGTGCTGATGGGCCAGTTGGGCGAGAAAGAACAGCTCGCCCTGCGTCGCCTGGGCCTGAGCGAGGTGGATGCAATCAATACCTCGGCACAAGCCAGCCGCGCGCTGCTGAATCAGATACTGGCTACACCGGGCCGCACCCGACTGGCGCGCGGCGGGACCGATCCGAAGGCAACGTCCGATGAGCACGGCCCGATGCTGTTGATCATCGAGCCGTGAGTTCGCATTGACTGAAAAGCAAAGCCCGGCCCGTGAAAGCGGGTCGGGCTTTTTAATGCTTTCGACAATCACACGGCTTGAACGACAAGCCCCGGCAAAACGGTCAAAAGCGGATCTTGCCGATGAGGATGTCCTTGTACATCACCCAGTCGCTGATGAACGAATAGAACGGGTACTTGAAGGTGGCCGGGCGATTCTTTTCGAAGAAGAAATGGCCAACCCAGGCAAAGCCGTAGCCGCACAGCAGCGCCGCAAGGATCCAGTAGGGATTGCGGCTCATGGCCAGCATCAGCAGGCAGCCGATGACCAGTGACGTGCCCACGAAATGCAGGCGACGACAGGTGAGGTTGCTGTGCTCGGACAGATAAAACGGATAGAACTCGCTGAAACTGGCGAACTGGCTCATGGCATCACTCCATTTACCGGATGGTGCTACGCCCGGCTGCGACGTTCAAGCTCCCACCGAAATGACCCCGCCGTGACAACAGGCCTCGCAACTGAGCCCACATGCCTAGCGGGTTTCGCTATCACCAACGGTCTTGATGGTTATCGACAAACGCCATGTCTGCAAATAGCAGCTGTGCAAAAATATCCCCATGAAAATTGCCCTCGTCACCGCCATCCCCGCCCTGCTGCTGGATGAAGACCTGCCGCCGCTGGAGACCGCCCTGCGCAAGGCTGGTTTCGAAACCCAGGTCCTGGCCTGGGACGACCCGACCGTGTCATGGGCGCGCTTCGATGCCGTGCTGCTGCGCTCGCCCTGGGACTATGTGGATCGACTGCCGGAATTCCTCGGCTGGTGCGAGCGCGTCGGCCGGCTGACGCGGCTGCTCAACCCGATCGAGGTCGTGCGCGCCAATACCGACAAGCATTACCTGGCCGAGCTTGAGAAAGCCGGCGTGGCGGTGGTACCCAGCCACTTTATCGAGCCCGGCGATAATGCTGCAGCGGCCGTGGATGCATTCCTGACAGAATTCGCAACGGCCAAGGAATTGGTGGTCAAGCCGGCCGTCGGCGCCGGCTCGCGCGATGCCCAGCGCCATGGCCGCGAGCAGCGTGATGCTGCGGTGGCGCATATCCAGCGCCTGCTCAATGCCGGGCGCAGCGTGCTGCTGCAGCCTTATCTGGCTTCGGTGGACCAGGCTGGCGAGACCGCACTGATCCATTTCTACGGCGTGTACAGCCATGCCATCCGCAAGGGCCCGCTGCTGAAAAGGGACGAAGGCCCGACCGCCAAGCTTTTCGCGCCGGAAGCGATCACCGCACGCGAGCCAGGCGCCGATGAACTCGCCCTCGCCAAGGCGACGCTTGCGGCACTGCCCACCCTGCTCAAGCTGGACGGCCCCTTGGCATATGCCCGGGTTGACCTGATTCGGGACAATGACGGGTCACCGCGACTTCTTGAGCTGGAACTCACCGAACCCTCGCTATTCTTCCTGCATGCTGAAGGTTCGGCGGACCGCTTTGCAGCGGCACTCCGGAAACATCTAACCTGAAGCATCCAAGCAGCTGATTCGACGCGGGTTCCGGCCTGTCGTCGGGCCCGCTCGGGCGCGCCGGGCGGACCCCGACAGGTACAATGCGCGTCGTTCCAGCGCCCGCCTGCGGCCCGTGCCGCGAGCAGGATGCGTAGCGAAAACCGGCTCAGCGAAATCAAGCCCCTGCCACAGGAAAACCCATGAAGATTCTGGTTGGTTACAAGCGGGTCGTGGACTACAACGTCCGCATCCAGGTCAAGCCGGACGGCTCCGGCGTCGTCACCGACGGCGTCAAGCTCTCGCCCAACCCCTTCGACGATATCGCGCTGGAAGAAGCCCTGCGCCTGCGCGACAAGGGCGTGGCTACGGAAGTGATCGTAGTCACCCTCGGCCCGGCCGACTGCCAGGCGCATTTGCGCAACGGCCTGGCCATGGGCGCCAACCGCGCCATCCACGTGGTCACCGACCAGGCCATCCAGCCGCTCACCGCCGCGCGCGCCCTGCTCAAGCTGGTCGAACGCGAGCAGCCCGGTCTGGTGCTGATGGGCAAGCAGGCGATCGACGATGACGCCAACCAGACCGGCCAGATGCTGGCCACGCTGTGGGGCCGGCCGCAGGCGACCTTCGCCAGCAAGCTGGACATATCGCTTGAAGGCGGGACCGGCGGCAAGGCGACCGTTTTGCGCGAAGTCGACGCCGGTCTGGAAGCGCTGGAAGTGGATCTGCCCGCCGTGGTCACCACCGACCTGCGCCTGAACGAGCCGCGTTTCATCAAGCTGCCGGACATCATGAAAGCCAAGAGCAAGCCGATGGAGACGATCGCTTTCGCTGACCTCGGCGTGGAATCCGGCGATCACCTCGCAACGGCCCACTACGCGCCTCCGCCCAAACGCAGCAAGGGCGTGATGGTGAAAGATGTCGCCGAACTGGTAGCCGCATTGAAAGCGAAAGGCCTGGCGTAGGTCGGGTCTCGACCCGACAGCTCCGCAACCCGAATCATCGCCAACGGTGGGCCAAGACCCACCCCATGTCCGAGGCAACCCCATGAGCAAAGTCCTGATCGTCGCCGAACACCTCGACGGCCACCTCAACTCCGCCACGGCGCGCTGCGTCACCTGCGCCCATGCCTTCAATGCCGAAAGCATCGACATCGTCGTGCTCTCCGATGCCCCGGACGCCGTCGCCGCACAGGCCGCGCAGATCGCCGGCGTGTCCAAGGTGCTGACCATTGCCAATCCGGCCAATGCACATGCGCTGGCACAGGTGCTCGCACCGCAGATCGCCCAACTCGCCGCCGGCTACACGCATGTGCTCGGCCCCAGCACCACCTTCGGCAAGGACCTGATGCCCTGCGTCGCCGCCCTGCTCGGCGTGGCCCAGGTTTCGGACCTGTCCTCCGTCGAAGGCGCGCACAGCTTCAAGCGCCCGATCTACGCCGGCAACGCCATCATCACGGTGAACGCACCCGCCGATAAAACCGTCGTGGCCACGGTGCGCACGGCGTCATGGCCGGCCACCGGCAACGGCGGCAGCGCTGCCATCGAAGCGGCCAACGTTGACGCCACTTTGCCCACGCATACGCGCTTCGTCAGCCTGCAGCAGGGCAAATCGGATCGCCCCGACCTGCAAAGCGCCAGCAAGGTTGTTTCCGGTGGCCGCGCGCTGGGTTCGGCCGAAGCGTTTTCGATCATCTATTCGCTGGCCGACAAAATGGGCGCCGGGGTCGGCGCCTCGCGCGCGGCGGTGGACGCCGGCTACGTGCCCAACGACATGCAGGTCGGCCAGACCGGCAAGATCATCGCGCCCGAGCTCTACGTCGCCATCGGCATCAGTGGCGCCATCCAGCACCTGACCGGGATCAAGGACGCCGGCACCATCGTCGCCATCAACAAGGACGGCGACGCGCCGATCTTCGAGATCGCCGACTTCGGTCTGGTGGGTGATTTGTTCCAGATCGTGCCGGAGCTGGAGAAGGCGCTGGGTTGATCGAACCTGTGTGCCGCAACTGAAACGGCCGCTTTCGCGGCCGTTTTCGTTTCCGCATGAGCGATGGCAATCGCGACCATGGTTGCCTCGACGCCTGTTGTCGCGATTGCCATCGCTCCTGCGTGTGCGGCTTACGTCGCACGCTTGAACGGCACGCCGGTTTTCTCACGCAGCTCATCTTCACCGACGCCCGGCGCCGCTTCGACCAGCACAAGGCCGTCGGCGGTGACATCCATCACCGCAAGCTCGGTGATGATGCGATTGACCACGCCGACGCCGGTCAGCGGCAGCGTGCACTGCGGCAGGATCTTGTGTTCACCGCCCTTGGCGGTGTGCTCCATCAGCACCACAACGCGCTTGACGCCAGCGACCAGGTCCATGGCGCCGCCCATGCCCTTGACCATCTTGCCGGGCACCATCCAGTTGGCGAGATCGCCTTGGTCGGTCACCTGCATGGCGCCGAGGATGGCGAGGTCAATATGGCCGCCGCGGATCATCGCGAAGGAATCGTGGCTGCCGAAATAGCTCGCGCCGGCACGGGCAGTGACCGTCTGCTTGCCGGCATTGATCAGGTCGGCGTCGACTTCGCCCTCGGTCGGGAACGGACCGATGCCCAGCAGGCCGTTTTCCGACTGCAGCCAAACGTCCATGCCGGCGGGAATATGGTTGGCCACCAGGGTCGGCAGGCCGATGCCGAGATTCACATAGGCGCCGTCGCTGAGTTCTCGTGCGGCGCGCTGCGCCATTTCGTCGCGGGTCCAGGGCATGGTTCCATTCCTTTCTGCTGGTCACCTCTCCCGCCGGGAGAGGTCGCGCCAAAGGCGCGGGTGAGAGTTCGGATTCGCGTGGATCAGGCGCGGCTTACGCCCGCACCGTCCGCTGCTCGATGCGCTTTTCCGGATTCGCATTGAGCACGATGCGATCAACATAAATGCCGGGCAGGTGCACGTAGTCGGGATCGATGCTGCCGACCGCGACGATCTCCTCGACTTCGACCACGCAGACCTTGCCGGCCATCGCCACCGCCGGGTTGAAATTGCGCGCGGTCTTGCGGAAGACGAGATTGCCCGAGGCATCCGCTTTCCATGCCTTCACCAGCGACACGTCGGCCTTCAGCGCCGTCTCCATCACATAGTGGTGGCCGTCGAACTCGCGGGTTTCCTTGCCGTCGGCAACGATGGTCCCGTAGCCGGTGCGAGTGAAGAACGCGGGGATGCCGGCACCCCCGGCGCGCAGGCGCTCGGCCAGCGTGCCCTGCGGATTGAATTCGAGCTCAAGCTCGCCGGACAGATACTGGCGCTCGAACTCCTTGTTCTCGCCCACGTACGAGGAAATCATTTTCCGTATCTGCCGCGTGCTAAGCAGCTGGCCGAGGCCGAAACCATCGACACCGGCGTTGTTGGAAATCACGGTCAGGCCACTGACGCCAGTATCACGCAAGGCGGCAACAAGCGCTTCGGGAATGCCGCAAAGGCCGAAACCGCCGACAGCCAACGTCTGCCCGTCCTTGACCAATCCCTGCAGGGCTTCGGCCGCACCGGGATATATCTTGCCCTTGCCGCGTGCGACAGGAGATGGGGAGGTGATGGTCTGGGTCATGGCTACGGCTGCTGGCAAAGTTCCGGGAAGCGAAGTTTAACCGCTCGCCAAGAAATGCGAACCCGTACCTTTGGACAGGATGCCTGTCAGGAAGCGGAACCCGACGATGTCATTCGGGACGGCGCGTGCCGTACGCACCGAGATACTGGTTGACCAGGTACAAGGGTCGATGCTTGGTTTCATTGAACATCCGGCCCATGTACTCACCCAGCGCACCCAAGGCAATCAACTGCACGCCACCCAGAAAAAGCACCGTGCACATCAGCGAGGCATAGCCCCTGACCGGCTCCCCGAACATGATGGTCTTGCCGATGATCACCAGGATTGCCACCAGTGCCACGGTCGCCACCACCACGCCGAGGTAGGTGGCCAACTTCAAGGGAACGATGGTGAATGACGTGATGCCGTCAAGGGCGAAGTTCCACAATTTCCAATAGCTCAACTTGCTGGTGCCTCCGTGGCGACGGTCGCGGTCGTATTCAACCGCGATCGATGGATAGCCTATCCAGGCGAACAGGCCCTTCATGAAGCGATGCTGTTCGCGCAACAAGCCCAGGGCCGTGACGGCGCGCCGGCTCAGCAGCCTGAAATCGCCGGTGTCGCGCGGAATTTCAACCCGCGTCAACCTTCCCATCAATCGATAGAACCCCGAGGCCGTCGCCTGTTTCAACCAGGTCTCACCATCACGTTGCCGCCGGCGCGCATAGACATTGTCGTAACCCTTGCGCCATTGCGCCACGAGTTCCGGAATCAATTCCGGCGGGTCCTGCAGGTCGGCATCGATGATGACCACGGCTTGGCCGCGGGCATGGTCGAGCCCGGCGGTCATGGCGATCTCCTTGCCAAAATTCCGGCTCAGGCTGACCAGCGAAACAGCGCCATCGTCACGACAGAAACCCCGCAACAACTCCAGCGAGCCATCGCGGCTGCCGTCATCGACATAGACGATCTCGTAAGAGTCCCCCATGGCCGACAGCACCCTGGTCAAGCGCGACTGCAGTTCAGCAAGCACTTCGTGCTCGTTGAATACCGGGACGACTACCGATAGCACGGGACCTGGAGCAGAATCCTGTCCCTTGCCCGTCGAGTCTGCATGGATCATTGCCACCCTGTTTGCCTCGCTTGTTTACATGGCATGCAGGAGTGCATTGCCGCGACTTTGCATGGAAATTCGACGACTCTTGACTGGTTCCGTGAATGACCATGACGACGGCCGGCGCGGCAAGCATGGATAACGCGGCCTTCGATGGCGGCATCTCCGCGTCAGGATAGGGGGAATAAGCGAAGCTGTCAGCCCCGAAACAATGACCTGACTCGCGCGCCCGTCCGCTGGCTGCAGGCGCCTGTCGTGTCGGCGGCATCAGGGATGTGCTCGCAGATGGAAAATTTTCCTGCTGCACTGGCTTGCGATCCGGTGCGTCTGTCGGGCACTTCTGGGTCAATCCCGGAAGCCGCAGGGTGTTAGCGTGTATTCTCAGCGCGTTTTGAATTCCCGACAGGTTGGATGCGCCAATGCATGACCACGACAACGGTACCATCGAGCTCCGGTCACTGGCCGAATGGCAACAGCACCTGACCGCGCAAGCAGAAAAACTGCATCGGCAGGATCGGCTGCTGGCAGACCTGAGCACCCGAACGCAGCGAACTTTTCCTGCCAAATGCAGTATGTGCGATCGGCAAAAGCCGTTCGTGCTGCCGCCTGCTGGCGAATACGGCAGCGTGGATTTCAGGGAAACGCTTGTCTGCCCGGATTGCCGGCTCAATGCGCGTATGCGCGCGGCGCTGTCGCTGCTGATGGATTTCGGACTTCCCGACACGGCCGCGATCTACGTGACCGAGCAGGCCTCGTACACCTATGTGTGGCTCAAACAACACTACCCGATGACCCGGGGCAGCGAATACCGACTCGATGCCACCCTTGGTGCACAGTTGGTGCACTGGCTGGCCGAACTAGGCGTACCCGGTCCAATTGCAGACGAAGACATCATGGCGCTCAGTCTTGGCAATGCCGACCTTGATGCCATCGTCAGCTTCGACGTGCTCGAGCACGTCCCGGACTACCGCGCCGCACTGCGCGAGTTTGCCCGCTGCCTGAAGCCGGGCGGTCAGCTGCTGCTGACGATTCCATTCCTCGACAATAGCGAGGCCACGATCACCCGGGCGCGACTGCGTCCCGACGGCAGCATCGAACACGTGTTGCCGCCGGAGATCCACGGTGATCCGATTTCGGGCGGCGCGCTGTGCTTTTTCCTGTTTGGATGGAGCCTGTTGGACGATATCCGGCTCGCGGGCTTCAGCGATGCCTGCTGGTGTCGGACCTGGGACACCGAACACGCGGCATTCGGACTGTGGACACTGCGCGCAGTGCGTTGACCGCCTCACAGCAGCATCGTTTTTCTACACAGATAACTGCGGCTCAGTGCCGAAGTACGGCACTCAGCAGGCGATAGGCCAACTCGCGCTCGTCGCCGCCGGCGCCCGAACTTGCCGGTCGCCAGCTGGCATTCGCGCTGACGCCAAGCGTCAGCAGCTTGCCGACGGGCATCGGCACTTCCAGCGTCAAACCGCCGCTGCGGCCCGGCTCGATCACCAGCCGCCTGCAGCTGCCGTCTAGCGAAATGCTCAATTCCAGCGCAGTGGGCATCTGCTCGGGCACCCAGAAATCGAGCTTTAGCGCCTTGGCAGCGACCGTGGTCGAAAAACATACGCTCAGCTCACGCGTCATCCAGCCATCCGGCCAGAAACCCTTCGCGCCTTTGTGCTGCACGGCATATCCCTGCAGGTCGATTTTCATGTGCGCAGCGGATTCGGCAAGCGCACGCTGCTGTTGTTCCAGCTGCATGGAAAAACCCAGCTCGCGCTGGTACAGGAACTTGAGCTGGCCTAGCAGATGGCTGTAGCGCCGCTCAAGCTCGTCATGCCATTGCCGGTCCAGCGTCATGCCCGGCTGCAGGGCTGGCGGCATGCCGGCGGGCACGTATACCGTTGCGTGCGACGGCACCTGCTCCTGCTCGGGACGCTGCTCGGTATAGAGGTAGATGGCGAATGACTTGCGACTGGTGCCGGCCTGCTCTGGCGGCAGCCGTATCGTTTCGAAACCATGCCATGACACTTCGTTGGTTTCGAAAATCACGCAACGATTGAATCCAGGCAGGAAGGACTTTCGCTGGTTCTCGCGCGGATTCCATGGGTTGGAATGCAGCTCCAGGCAACCGCCCCAGGCCTCTTCCCAGATCGGGTTGAGGTAGATGATCAGGTTGAGCCGTCGATGCCAGCGGCGTCCGGGCAGGATGTTGAAATCGATATGCGCTTCGAGGCTCTGGCCGTCTCGATTTTCGTGGGTGCCGCCGCCGATGTAGTCGGGGTCGTAGCGCAAGTCCGGGATGCCGGTGATCGTCGATACCAAGTCCAGGAATTCCAGGGAACGCACCTGCGCATCCAGGGCACGGTAGATATCCGTCAGGTTGTCGACATCGGTGCGCACCGCTTTGCTGCCGATACCGCCCATTTCATTGAGCGCGTAGCGATCCTCGAAGGAGGGAAACGCATCCAGCATCGCCTGGCAGGCCTGCGGCTCCAGAAAATCGTCAATCACCACATGCCGGAATGGCTGCGCCGTGGAAAAAATGCCGGCATAAGCCCGACATTGGTCTTGGACGTGTCTTGCAATCATCGTAGGTCAGGCCTTCAAATCCGTGGCGATGCCCGCGGAGGATAGCCGATGCAAAAAAGCGCTGCCGCGACCGTTGCCTCGATCTTCCTGTTCCTGTCAGTCGTCAATCCCGGGCGGGGAACCGGGCTCGACGGTGATGCAGGCGGCCTTCGCCTGTTCCCGGTGCAGCTGGCACAACTGGAGCTTACCGCTATCGCTAGCCACCGGGTAACAGTTGCTGCCCGTCCTAAGGCCATAGTGAAGTCCGAGCAGGCGTTCGCCTTCATCGCCGGAAGGACTGCTTTCCCGCAGTAGCCATAGCGGTCCTTGGTGCGCCAACAAGCGTTGCCCAGCAGCCACCTGAAGTTGCGTGCAGCGGCGAGGATCAAGCAGGTTGTTGTACACGGCGATGGCCGGCACGGCGTCGGGCAATCGCGAGACCACCATGCCCAGCGGTGCGCTGCCGCTGATCACCACCATTGATCCGGCTGGCAACACGGGCAGGCTGACTTGCGCCATCGGCTGTCCGAACGGCTTGCGCCCGAACAGTGGCGCATTGGTGCCGGCCACCGCCAGCAACAGCACCAACAGCGACATCCAGCTGCGTTCAGTACGCGGCAGTTGCGCCACGAACAAGGCCACGCCGAGGCAGGCGAGCATTTCCAGCGGCAACAGGTAGCGGTAAATGCCGTACTGCAGCGCCCAGATTACGAGGGAACCCATGAAAAAAGCGGCGATCAGGCGCAGGCGTGCATGATCGCCCGCGCCATCGACTCGACGCGTGTTGCGCACCAGCAAGATGGCCAGCGTCAGGATGCCCAGCAACAATCGCGGATCGCGCAGGATCAGCTCGGAGTAACGCCTTGTATCGTTGAGCAGGCGCACGGGGATCATCACCAGGTCGACCAGCGATGCCGGGCGGAAGCGCAGGTCGGTGTGCGCCACAGGCAAGGCATCAGGCGACATGAAGAAATGATTGAAATAAGGGAATACCGGGTTGCCGTGCTGCTGGTACAGCAGCCAACCCCAATAGCCATAGGTCAACGCAAAGCCCAGCAGCCCACCCGCCAGCAGGGCTGCAAGTCGCATCGGACTGCGGCTAAGCGGCATGGCAAAAAGTGCAGCTGCGGCAAGGCCAAGGCAATACACCGAGGCAGTCAGCTTCAGGCCGGCAACAGCACCAGCCAAAACGCCGGCCGCGCACCAGCGCCGCCAGTTGTTTTCATCATGTTCGCCGGCCAGCAGCAGGATCGATCCAAGTGCACCCGCAGCGACGAAGGCATCGTTGTAGCTGGCACCCATCGCCATGCTCGCGGCCGCACCCGTGCTGGCAAGCAGAGCCAGCACCAGGGAATCGAAATGCGCAGCACCCTCAGGGCAAGCCAGCGCATACAAACGCAGTAGGCAATACAGCGCCACCATGAACGGCAGGCATAGCCAGAGGCCGATCATCGTGCCGGGCAAACCTGCGCGCACCATCAGGTACAGCGGCATATCCAGCAGCGGATTGTGGAAACTTTGCAGTTGGGCCGCGGCGATATCCGTCGCCATCCGGCCGTGCAGCCAAGCATGCGGGTTGTACAGATGGTAGTTGTGCAGGTCCCAGTTGTTGTCCATCCCCAAATTGGCCAGCACAGCCAGCGGAATGGCAATGCTCAGCAACAGCAGCCAGGCTCGAGATGCTTGCTTCGGGATCCAGTTGCTAGAAATCATGGGCAGGTGCTGCAGATGGAATGCGGTGCGGATATTGTCCCAGAACCGGCCGCCGCGCGCGGCCCAGCTTGTGGGCTCAGGGTGGATCCATCTGGCGATCACGCCGCGCAGGCATGCCGAACACCAGATGTCGTGCGGCAAAAAAATTTACCACCAGTGCCACGCATGCGCCAGCCGCCACGGCCAATGCCGGCCACTGCCTGGCTGTCGCCAACGTCAACACCAAGACGGCATAAACGACGAAATTCACCGTCAAACCGGCCAGTTGACTCACCACGTAATTCATCCATTCGCGCAACAGCGAAACATCCGGCGAAGGGACAAACGTATAGCGGCGATTGAACAGCCACGTGCAGCTGACCGCGCAAGTGAATGACGGGATGCGGGCAATGATGGGATCCACGCCGAACATCCCGACCAGCACCTGCACGATCCCGGCATCGACCACGAAGGCCAGTGCACCCGCCACGCAGAACAGCGCGAACTGGCGCATGCCTCAATCCACCGCCGGGTATCGCAAGTAGGCCAATACCTTGAACTCCCGGCGGCCGCGGGTGACGGTATCGAGCACCAGTCCGGCGGTGGCGCTGAGCGCGGCGAGGATCATCAGGCCCGTGGCGAGGATGGCGGTGGGGAAGCGCGGCACCAGACCTGTGGCGAGATAGGTCGAGAGCACGGGGATGGCCAACAGCAGCGCAATGCCCGCAAGCATCAAAGCCACAGCGCCGAAGAACGCCAGCGGCCGTTCGGCGCTGAACAGTCGCAGCATGGTGTGCAAGATGCGCAAGCCATCCCGGTAGGTGCTCAACTTGCTGAACGAGCCTTCGGGGCGCTCGCTGTAGGGCGTATCCATCTCGCCTACCGACATCTTAAGTTCAAGCGCATGGACGGTCAGCTCGGTTTCGATCTCGAAGCCGCCGCTGAGCACCGGAAATGATTTGGCGAAGCGGCGCGAGAATACCCGATAGCCGGACAGGATGTCCCGGCAGTTGCGGCCAAACAGCCAGCCCAGGAATCCGGTGAGCATGCGGTTGCCCAGCAGGTGGCCGGCGCGATAGGCCTCTTTCGCCGAGGCATGGCGAACGGCCACGACCATGTCGTGGCGACCCGTGCGCAGTTTCCCGACCAAGGCCGGCGCGCTGGCGGCGTCATAGGTGTCGTCGCCATCGACCATCACGTAGACGTCCGCCTCGACATCGGCAAACAGCCGGCGCACCACGTTGCCCTTGCCCTGCAGCGTCACCGACTGCACGCGGGCGCCGTGGGCGCGGGCGATGGCGGCGGTATCGTCACTGGAGTTGTTGTCGCCCACCCATATTTCCGCATCGGGCAGCGCACGCCGGAAATCGGCAATCACCTTGGCGATGGTCACCGCTTCGTTGTAGCAGGGCACGAGGACGGCGATGCGGGGAGCGGGCATGAGTGGGTCCGGAGTGGTGACGTTGACCAGCGCGTCGTGCTGACTGGCGCGTGTCTGCGGCATTGTCTCAGCATTGGGCCCATCCGGCACCCGCCTGCCAGCGCCACGCGATGTCTCGGAACAGGCCGCGTCATGATGCGGGAAACTCGCGCGCATCTGGCCCGGGACCTGCCAGCGGCAGCGGCGGGCAGGCGCTAGAATCCCTCATCCACGCCACCACGAATCCGCCAGCAATGACCCAGACTCCCGCCCTGCACGCCATCATCCTCGCCGCCGGCGAAGGCAAGCGCATGAAATCGACGCGGCCCAAGGTGCTGCAGGCGATCGCCGGCAAGCCGATGCTGGGCCATGTCATCGATGCAGCGCGGGCGCTTGATGCCCATGGCGTGCACATTGTCTTCGGACATGGCGGCGCCCAGGTACGTGCCGCTTTCGCCGGGCATACAGACCTGTCATGGGCTGAGCAAGCGCAGCAACTGGGCACCGGCCACGCCGTGCAGCAGGCGATGCCGCAGGTGCCGGACCGTGCGCGCGTGCTGGTGCTGTATGGCGATGTGCCGCTGCTGCGGCCGGAAACACTGCGCGCGCTGCTGGCGACGACTGCAACACTGTCGGTACTTGGGGCCGAGCTTGACGACCCGACCGGCTACGGCCGCCTGCTGCTCGATGACAGCGGCCGCGTCAGCGCCATTGTCGAACACAAGGATGCGACGGCCGAGCAGAAAAAAGTCCGGCTGATCAACACCGGCATCATCGCCTGCGACGCTGTGGCGCTGCACCGCTGGCTGGCTGCGCTGGGCAATCGCAACAGCCAGGGCGAGTATTACCTGACCGATATCTTCGCGATGGCCGCGAATGAAAACATGCCGGCCGATGTCGTGGTCTGCGCCGATGCCGTCGAGATCGAAGGCGCCAATGATGCCTGGCAGCTGGCCCGTCTCGAACGGGCGTTTCAATGGCGTGCAGCACGGCAATTGGCCGAACAAGGCGTGCGATTCGCTGACCCAGCGCGGTTTGACCTGCGCGGCCAGATGAGCGTGGGCCGCGATGTCGAGATCGACGCCGACGTAATCATCGAGGGCCACGTCGAGCTTGGCGACGGCGTTCGGATTGGCCCGTTCTGCCGGATCAGGGATGCCACGCTGGCGGCGGGCACCGTGGTGCATGCGCATTGCGATATCGACGGCGCGCGCACGCTGGGAGCCTGCACCATCGGGCCTTACGCCCGCCTGCGGCCGGGCACTGAACTAGCCGAAGGCGTACATGTCGGCAATTTCGTCGAAACTAAAAAAACCCGCCTGGGCATGGGCTCGAAGGCCAACCATCTGAGCTATCTTGGCGATGCCGAGATCGGCGCCGGCGTGAACATCGGCGCTGGCACCATCACCTGCAACTACGACGGCGTGAACAAGTTCACCACCCGCATCGGGGACGGTGCCTTCATCGGCTCAAATTCTTCGCTGGTGGCGCCGGTGGATATCGGTCGCGATGCCACCATCGGCGCCGGCTCGGTGATCAGCAAGGATGCGCCGGAAGGGCAGCTCACGGTGGCGCGCGTCCGGCAGGCAAGCCTGCCCGGATGGAAACGGCCGCAGAAAAAACAGTAGGAGCGATGGCAATCGCGACCGGGGACATGGCGCAAGCCATGGTCGCGATTGCCATCACTCCTGCAACGGCAGGATCAAGGCCACGGCCAGGCAGTCCCCTTGGCGAAAAGCCCCCTCGCCGGTTGCTGCCACGAGTCACTTCCCTTCTTCCGTTCGCGTACGAAGGTGCCCGAACAGCCTGCCACGGACCCGATCCGAGGGCCGATGAGGGCGCTTTTCGGCCTGCCCTACTGTCCAACACGACCGCGCACCCCAACCCTCTCACGCACGCGGCAGAGGGGTTGTGCCCATCTAGCCGCTGAGATTCGACACCAATCGGGAAGCAGAAACCATGCCATCTGCAACTTAAGCACGCAGGCACCCTCGGCGCCGCCCAGACAAGCTCGGCCACGATGGCGCTTCGCGGTAAACTGCCGACCTTGCGAACACGCGGCATGGAAAAGGAAAGCCCAGCATGTGCGGCATCGTCGGCATCAGCGCCCAGCGCCCTATCGTCCACCACCTGATCGCCGGCCTGCAGGCGCTGGAATACCGCGGCTACGACTCCGCCGGCATCGCCATGCTTACCGCCAACGGCATCGAACGCCTGCGCGCCAAGGGCAAGGTGCGCGACCTCGACGAACTGCAGAAGCGCAATGGGCTCGACGGTTTTTCCGGCATCGCCCACACCCGCTGGGCCACCCACGGCGCGCCCAGCGAGAGCAACGCCCATCCGCACGCCTCCGGGCAGGTGAGCGTGGTGCACAACGGGATTATTGAAAACCACGCGGCATTGCGCGACGAACTCAAGGCCGACGGTTTCGAATTCAGCTCGCAGACCGACACAGAAGTGATCGCACACCTGATCGAGCGCGACCAGCAGCGCGGCATGAGCCTGCTGGATTCGGTAAAGAAAACCGCCGCCCTGCTGCACGGCGCCTACGCCATCGTCGCCATTTCGGCGCGCGAACCCGGCACCCTCGTTGGCGCGCGCCTCGGCTCGCCACTGGTGGTCGGCTACGGTGACGGCGAAAACTATTTCGGCTCCGACGTGCACGCGCTGATCCCGCTGACCCGCAACTTCAGCTATCTCGAAGAAGGCGACGTCGCCGAAATCACCCGGCATGCGGTGCGCATCTTCGACAGCAGCGGCCATGAAGTCAGCCGGCCGATGAAGGTATCCAGCTTCAACTCCGACGCCGTGCAGAAGGGTGACTACGCCCACTTCATGCTCAAGGAAATCCACGAGCAGCCGCAGTCGGTGGCCGACACCCTGGAAGGCCGCATCGCCGGCGGCAAGATTCTCACCCAGATCTTCGGCGTCGACGCCGAGCAGCTGCTCGCCGATACCGACGCCGTGCACATCGTCGCCTGCGGCACCAGCTACCACGCCGGCCTCGTCGCGCGTTACTGGATCGAACAACTGGCCGGCGTGCCCTGCACCGCCGAGATCGCCAGCGAATACCGCTACCGCGACCCGGTCAGCCGCGCCGGCACCCTGTTCCTGACCATTTCGCAGTCCGGCGAAACCGCCGACACCCTGGCCGCACTCAAGCTCGCCAAGCAGCGTCCGTACCTCACGCAGCTAGCCATCTGCAACGTGCCGGAATCATCTATCGTGCGCGAGTCCGGCCTGGTGCTGATGACCCGCGCCGGCCCGGAAATCGGCGTCGCCTCGACCAAGGCCTTCACCACGCAGCTGGTGGCACTGGCCCTGTTCGCGCTGGAATTGGCGCGCAGCAAGGGCCTCGACGCCGAACGCTACGCCGACGGCGTGCGCCAACTCGAACACCTGCCGGTGCTGATCACCGAAGCGCTCAAGCTAGACGCACAGATCAAGCTGCTCGCCGAGCGCTTCGCCGACAAGCAGCACGCGCTGTTCCTCGGCCGCGGCACGCACTGGCCGGTGGCGATGGAAGGCGCGCTCAAGCTCAAGGAAATCTCCTACATCCACGCCGAGGCCTATGCCGCAGGCGAGCTCAAGCACGGCCCGCTGGCCTTGGTCGACAAGAACATGCCCGTCATTGCTGTGGCCCCCAACGACGCCCTGCTCGACAAACTCAAATCGAACATGGAAGAAGTCCGCGCACGAGGCGGCGAGCTGTATTTGTTCGCCGACGAAACCGTTGCGCACGGCATGTCCGGCGACCACGTGATCGCCATGCCCGCCGCCGGCATCATCGCCGCACCGGTGGTCTCGACGATTCCGCTGCAACTGTTGAGTTACCACGTTGCGGTACTGCGCGGGACGGATGTGGATCAGCCGAGGAATTTGGCGAAAAGTGTCACTGTGGAGTAGTCGCCACCCCCTCTCCCGCTTGCGGCTACTTGGCAAGCGCCAATAAATGCTCCGAACGAATCATAAATGCGCCAACTCCGCGATCACTGGCGACGTGACGCAGAATTACCGGATGGCGTAGAAGATTGACCAACAAAAGCGTTCTCGAATGATGTACGGAATACGTGGGCGCAATACAAAGCCGGCGCTCACAGCTCGCTCATTCCTGCGCGCGCACGGCTTTCGCTTCAGGCTTTATGGGGGGCTGGCCTTTTAGGCGGTCCAGATGTCATTGGCTTCCGGCGGAGCCGATGGCGCTTCAGCCATAACTTCCAAGCTGAGCGAGTACCGGATTTCATCGCCAAACTCGCGGCGCTGGTATCGCCACCGCGCGCGCACCTGACCCGGTTTCACGGCGTCTTTACTACGGGCATCCTGCCCTCCGCCCTCCGGGCCAGCCTTCGGCTGTTCAAATTCGCCCCAGGCGAATTTGTGCGCCAAACGCGAAGTTGCGCGCGCAGCTCACACCCTCCGGGCGCGGCAAACGTCCTCCTGCGGACGAGGAATCGACTGCGGCCAACAGCGATCGCCGCAGCCTCGACGAAAAGCGCCGCTCGATGACCTGGGCACAGCGCCTCAAGCGCGTTTTACTCCGGGCATCCTGCCCTCCGCCCTTCGGGCCAGCCTTTCGGCTGTTCCAAATCGCTCCAGGCGATTTGGTCAACAT
>Ga0163144_10005733_pt1 | contig 27595 bp, 17 predicted proteins | sample OliLak19BULKMAT1_FD_123175 | JGI IMG/M metagenome (GOLD analysis project Ga0163144, IMG submission 123175) | Freshwater microbial mat bacterial communities from Lake Vanda, McMurdo Dry Valleys, Antarctica - Oligotrophic Lake LV.19.BULKMAT1 | ecosystem: Environmental > Aquatic > Freshwater >... | reverse complement strand
TCTCTCGCCCCATTAATGAATGCTTCTCCTGCCATCAGCGAATCGTTGCTACAACAAGCGCGTATCAACGGACTCGGTGCTCAAATGTCGATATTGTGTTTGAGCCAAGGCCTGTTGCTATGAGTGCCTACCCTGTCTAAGTCACAATGGACCAGGTACCACGTCACTGGTCGGAACCGGTCCCTTAGGTTCCTTAAACCTGTTCTACTGGCAGCGTCGTCATGTAGTGAAGAAGCCTCATGGAGACCGTGCAGAGAGTCTGAGGTGTACTCATTGGAATACAGTAAATACAATGAAACCTGTTACGGAGCAGTGTGATGTCGTGGTCAAAGTTCGTGTACCGTAGGAGAAAGGTTACTGGTCGGGCCACCGATCAGTACGGATTGCGCCTCCTGATTATGAGAAGGCCAGCTGAGAGAAAAAAGTATGATGTCACAGCGTTCATCTGTCTCTGTACACCCCCTTTGCCTAGCGTCTTCGTGAGTGTGTCAGAAACTCTCGTGAGAGAAATATGGTGATGCCATTTTCTTGTCTTATTCGAGCGCAGGTCGAATGAGGTTGAATCATATGGATGAAGTGGCGCCTGGGTGTGGCTCATCAAAAAATCTTCATGAAGGAGTTGACTGACCTTGTTGCTTTTGATACAAGCAGCTTCGCTGTGACGACAGACTGCATCGCACATTCTCCTGGAGCGGTTCATTGCAGCATTCAGATTCCTGGTCTTGGACTCGCCGCACGTTCCTGAAAACGTCTGTTGTCGGGCTGCTGTTGCTCGGGAGCAAGCTGTTGTTGCCCGCATCTGTGCGTGCAAACGAGCTTCCTGACGGCGAACTCACGTTCTTCAACGTGCATACGAACGAGCGATTACGAGTTCGCTATCGTGATGACGAGGGGCACTATGACCTGACGGCGTTGGATGAAGTGAATCATGTGTTTCGTTGTCATCACACAGGAGAAGTCGCAGCCATCGATGTGCAATTATTGGAGCACGTCAACCTCGTGCACAAGACGCTTGCTGGCGCAGGAGAGATTCATGTCATTTCCGGCTATCGGTCGCCTGAGTACAATGCCTTGCTTCTAAAGCGGAGCCGGCGAGTCGCGCAGCACAGTCTGCACGTTCAGGGGCAGGCGGTTGATTTCTACATGCCTGGTGTCAAGCTTCGTGAAATTCGGCAGGCCGCATTGAAGCTCCAGTATGGTGGGGTAGGGTTTTATCCGCGCGCGAAGTTTATCCATCTCGATTGCGGTCCATTCAGGACCTGGTAATCCGCTTCCAACATTTCCGCATAATTTATCGAGGCTGGTGTCAGTTTCGATGGTTTGTCTGTGTGCTCAGCTAAAGAACTTTCCCGCAGGATGCTCAAAAAGCCTGTCCAGCAAGGCCGCAGCGAGTGAAGATCCCGAGGCGTACCCTCAGGGGTACGTTGAGGGTCTGAACGATGCGAGAACGCCGCTGGCGGGCTTTTTCAGCGTCCTGCCCTATCAGATCCGTTTGAGGAACAACACCGACAACGGCGGAAGCGTGACTGCGAGTGAATGGGGCATCCCGTGAGAGGAGACCGCGTTGGTGTGAAGGCCTCCCGCATTTCCCATGTTACTGCCCCCATAGACTGCGGCATCGCTGTTGAAGAGTTCACGATAGAAACCTTCGTATGGCACGCCAACTCGATAGTGCTTGCGAGGAACAGGGGTGAAGTTGCACAGGCATACGATTTGATTCTCCTGCTCCTTGGCTTTTCGAAGGAAGGCAATGACGGATTGTGTGGTGTCAGAAAAGTCGATCCATTGGAAACCGTTCCAGCTGTGATCGACTTCGTGTAGCGCGGGCTCTTCGCGGTAGAGATGGTTCAGGTCGCGTGTCAGGCGCTGGAGCCCTGCGTGCCGCTCGAAATCGCAGAGGTGCCATTCCAGGCTGGAATCGTGGTTCCACTCATGCCACTGTCCGAACTCTCCGCCCATGAAGAGCATTTTTTTCCCGGGATGTCCGTACATGAAGCCATAGAGGGAACGGAGATTGGCAAATCGCTGCCACTCATCGCCTGGCATCTTGTCGAGTAGCGCCCGTTTTCCATGCACGACTTCATCGTGCGACAATACCAACACGAAGTTTTCATTGAAGGCATACAGGAGCCCAAATGTCAGTTGATCGTGGTGAAATTTGCGGTGAATAGAGTCAAGACCGAAGTAGTTCAACATGTCGTGCATCCAGCCCATGCTCCACTTGAATGTGAAGCCCAGTCCTCCGGCATAGGTAGGGCGTGAGACTCCTGGCCAGGACGTGGATTCCTCGGCGATGGTCATCGCGCCAGGGAAGTCACGATGGACCAGGACGTTCAAGTCTTTCAGCAGCGTGACGGCGCCGATGTTTTCATGTCCGCCGAAGCGATTGGGAATCCATTCTCCTGCTTTCCGTCCATAATCGAGATAGAGCATCGACGCGACGGCATCGACCCGTAGACCGTCGATATGGTATCGATCCAGCCAAAACAGCGCGCTGTTGAGCAAAAAGTTCCGGACTTCAACGCGATCATAATTGAAAATGCGGCTGTGCCAGTCCGGATGGTAGCCGAGGCGTGGGTCGGCGTGGTCATAGAGATGGGTACCGTCAAATTGGGCGAGTCCATGCGGATCATCTGGAAAATGCGCGGGGGTCCAGTCCATCAGTACGCCCAGTCCGGCCTGATGGGCCGTATCAACAAAGGCCATAAAGTCTTCAGCAGACCCGTGGCGGCTGGTGGCAGAGAAATAACCGGTGGTCTGATAGCCCCATGACCCATCAAACGGGTGTTCTGTAATTGGCAACAGCTCAACATGGGTATAGCCCATATCTTTCACGTATGGGATGAGCTTTTCAGCGAGCTCGATATAGGTCAGCCAGCGATTCCCTTCTTCAGGGATACGCATCCAGGAGCCAAGATGGGCTTCGTAAACTGAGAGAGGGGTCGCGAGCGGATCCTGTTTGGCTCTCGCGGTCATCCAGGACTGATCCTTCCAGCGGTAGGGAGAAAGGTCATGGACGATCGAAGCGGTCTTGGGGCGCAGTTCCGATGCGACGGCATAGGGGTCAGCTTTCAGAAGCGGTTCATCATGATGGCGTGAGCGAACCTCATATTTATAGAGCGTGCCATCTGTGAGTTCAGGAATGAAGAGCTCCCACAGGCCGGTCGACCCGCGGTTCGTCATGGCATGGCGACGTCCATCCCATGCATTGAAGTCACCCACAACACTCACTCGAGCAGCATTCGGCGCCCAGACAACAAAATGGACTCCGCCGATATCCTGCACCGTTCTGAGATGGGTGCCCATCGTCTCATAGGCTTTGAAGAAGGTGCCCTCGGCGAAGAGATGTAGTTCAAAGTCGGTAAGGAGCGGCGGGAAGGCATAGGGATCATGGCGCTCCAGGACCTGGCCACCATGGTCGGTGATGCGGAAACGATACGGGCTTCCTCCGAGTGGCCCGGGGACGATGGCTTCGAATAAACCGGCCTTATGGATACGTGTCATAGGAATGGGCAGTTGGCCTTGCTCACTGAGGAGTAGGGCTACATCTGTGGCTTCCGGTAAAAAACATCGAATCGCAGCGGCAGGGGAACCGCCCTGGGTTGTCGGATGGGCACCAAGGATAGCGAGAGGGTCCCAGTGTTGACCCTGTACGAGTTGTTCGAGTTGATCACGTGATAAGTCTGACATAAGAGGGGGCTCCTCAGTTGTATATAAGACGTATGGTAAGAGGGGAGAGCCAGGAATGGAAGCAGAAAACGCAGTGCGGTTGTCGTCTTCCCTGCTCAGTGTTTCATGCCGTATCGACCAATGTCCATCGTCGGAGGTTTGTGCGGGATCGTGCTGTGAGGCCAGACCTCGGAGACGATCTGTCGGGCGTGATATTCGCAAATCTTACAAAATGGTTCTTGACGTTGGTTCCAAGGCAGGGCATTCTAGCCCGCGCACTGTCATCTTCTGGTTGGGTAGCCATGGACCAAGCCAAAGCTCAGCGGGAGAATGGACGAGAGCCGCCTCCCGATAAGAACTTCATCTCTGCCCCCACAATCGCTCTTCCTCAATGCGGTGACGTAAACCAAAGGATCAGCGAAAAGTTCGCTACCAATTCAGTTGCAGGCGATACCTCCATAACAGCTTCTTATAAAAGTATGTCTCCTCATATCAGGATATGGCAGAACGAAGAATAGAGGGTCGGATAGTCTATACAGGAACGAACAACGGGATCCAAGATCTCGAGATCGTTGCTATCGATTTAGATCCATTTTTCTCCGAGGACCAACTTGGTTCGACATCGACGAATCACAACGGCGATTTCAAAATCCCATACTCTCAAAGCCGATATAACGACTGGATACCAGGCAGAAATCCGGACATCGTTGTCCGCGTACATACGGCTGGAGGACGCCTGCTCCATGAAACGGCGGAGCAAAGCAATGTCGCGGATACAGTCCTGACAATTGCCACGATAGAAATACATCGTGCAAATGTTGAAGGTTGGCTGGTGACGAATGCAACGCTCGAACCGGCCCATCCGAAACTCGACGCGGCGGGAGCTCCGATTACCTGGACGAAAGGGAATCGGGTCGAAATCTTAAAGGATGGGGAGACGGTGTTTCCAAAGTTAACCGACGCCATCAGCCAAGCCAATCGCTCCATTCACTTCATGAACATGAACTTTTGGCTCGGCGCCGGCTTGATTACCAAGTTCCCAGCCAAAAATGATCCTGTACATCCTTTCGATCCGCAAAATCCGAAACTCGGCAAGCCGGTGGTCGGTGAACGATTCCATGAAATCCTGAAAACGAAAGCCGGCACGCTGTCTTCTACCAATGTTCTTGTTCAAGACATCCCATTCGTCGATCAGATACCGGTGATTTCCTACCTGCTACGCCGTTGGGTCAATCCGGACACCGCCGACGAGGTCAAAGAGTTTTTTCGTGGAAGTCGCGTCGCGGTTCGTTTGTCATCAGTCCTCTCGCTTTCAAATTTTCCGACGTTTATGCATGCGAAGGCGGTGGTGATCGATGGCACAACCGCGTTCGTTCTGGGCTCGACGTTTTCACGGTCCTATTTTGGCGCCGACGATCATCTCATTGATGACGCGCGTCATGGTGGAGGATTGATTCATGACGTAAGTCTCAAGGTCGAAGGCCCGGCGGTGGAACACATCGACCGATCATTTACCACCTTGTGGAACTCAGCCGACTCGTCCAGTTCTGCGCTGTCTCCTTCCCCTGCGCAACCCTCAATAGATCATCCGGGGGTTGGGATACAGGTCGTACGGACGCTGCCAGGTGGAACGTTCACAGCGTCTCATACTGGCGGCAATGCGATCCCCCACGGCGAGACCGGTGCGCTCGAGGCGTACCAACGGGCGATCGCCAATGCCACGAAATTTGTCTACCTCGAAGATCAGTACTTGACCGCACCCGAGATTTTCCACGCACTGCTGAAGCGTATGGTTCAAGTTGAGAAATTGGAAGTGATCATTGTCATCAACAACGAGCCGGATGTGAAGGGGTATCCCGAAAAGCAGATTCAGCTCTTGAAGCAATTTAAGGCGGAGCTTATCGAGGAACTTCAGGCAAAGCGGGGCCTTGCAAAAAAGTTAGCGGAAGCGCAGGTCGCCAAGCAGTTGGGTATTTTTACGCTCTGGAGCTGTAACGAAAAGAAACCTAAGTATGAAATTATGCCGATCTATGTCCATGCCAAGGTGGCGATTGTTGATGATGTCTGGGCGACCATCGGGAGCGCGAATCTTGACGGCGCGTCGCTCAACCAAATCGAACTCGACACCATCGTGCAAGGCACACTCGCAGGCCTCTTAGACAAAGAGGAATTATGGAAGCGACTCTTGTTTGGAGTCATTCTTTTTATTGCCACACCGTTAATTTTATTGACAGTCTGGGCCACCAAGATCGGTTTAGCGAGACCAACGCAACATGCTAACCCGCGACAATCTCGACAGCCAACCCGCTCTACGGAGCTCAACGTGGTAATTTGCGAAAAAGATGCGAGCCCTGCAATTGCGAATACGGCCGTCCTCGATTTCCGGAAGCAACTGTGGTGCGAACATCTCGGTGTGGCATCCCTGCCAGTCCCAACGAATGGTTGGGTCGAGGTTTGGAATGTACGCGCCGAAGAAAAGTTGAAAAACGTGCAACACGATTCCCAAAAGGCGATAGGCGCGCGGCAGAAACACCCGGCAAAAATTCTGAAATGGACGCCGGAGGTTAAGCCGAAAAATTACTTGCGAGCACTTGGCGTCGCACCCCTCGATCTTGTTGTTCGAGAAGACGCTGATAAGTTCGACGTCACAACAGGTCAGTGGAAGAAAAAATAGGGATCGGCATGGCGAATACACTCAACTCCCTGACAGTCGAGATCGGCACCGTGCTATCGGCGCTGGAAGAAGCTGTCGCGCGCTCCGCTTCAACCAAGGCGTACATCAATTTCCTCGGTTGGGAGCTGCCGCCTGGCTTGGATGATATCGGGCTCGCCGGGTTGGACTTCGCCGCATTTCTCGAAAAACTTCGGATCGTTACAGAATCTTCTGAAACCGAGTGGGAAGACGAAATTCTCATGGCTCCGCGAATTGCCGAACTCGCGATCGCCGCCGGTAAGCTTGTGCAGGCGATTCGGCAATTGGCCGAAACGCTGCCGACGCAACTTAGCGCCCATAGCGATTACGTCGCTCGGACTAATATTCACAAAGAACTGCCCAGACGCATGTTTGATTTACTTATCGCGGGCTACATGGCCGATCGTTCCCCGCTGATTTTTGCTGTCGCCAATTTGCTGAATGTCGTTGAATTTAAGCATTTTGACGCGGACGAGGAGACGTTCCAGGTCAAGCATGTCCGTGCGATTATCCATTACGATCACATCCATTCGCTCCTGTCCGATCCTTCCGCTCATATGCGGGAGTCGTATGGGTGGGGCACAACGAATTTTGCCGTTCTGGACCTCTTGACACGAATCGCCCAAGTACTCCGCGCCATGGGTGCTTCGATTCGACTTCAACCCATGGACCTTCGAGTGGAGCACGCGCTGCTGGCTCGTACGTTGCCTTCGACGGCAGAGCCGTCGCCACAGTTGAATCTCTATCTTTATGAACAGCTCGGAGTGCTCGCAGGACAGAGGCTCGGCGTCTCCGTGTTTGGCGTTCGACCTAGCACAGCGGATGCAGCTGACGGTGGCATCGGGTTTTTGCCAATTATGCAAGGCCAAGCAAAGGGCGCGATCCCACTGCATGCGTTCACGGATACGTTTCTTGAGTATTCAGCTGAGGCAGAACTACTCCAGCGAATTGCGCTGATATTGCGCCCGAACCACCCGCTTCAGGTTCAGAGAGCAAGTAGTCTTACCGATCTCACCGAGGGGCGTGTTGCGCTCGGAATACACCACGGCGAAGTCGATTCGGCGCCGAAGGTGCTCGTCACGTTACCAGGTGGAGGCGTATTCAGTATACGACAGTTCTCGTTGACGGGAGGGCTAGACAGAGTATCAGGATCAACCGCCGAAAGTTTTTTGGAGTTAGGACTCTCGGGTTGTCAGATGACCTTTTCACTATCGGAGTCCGATGGGTTTCTTTCAAGTGCGGTTTCCCAGGATCAAATCGAGGCACTAGTTGACCTCCGTTTGGGCTGGACCAGTAGCAAAGGGATTTACTTTCATGGCGGCGGAGGGCTACACGTCACCCTTCCGCTCCATCTTGTCCAAGGGCCATTCCAACTAGATTCCTTGCATCTTGCTTTTGATATCAAGGAAGAAGGCTTCGATGTTGAAGCCAGCACAAGCGGGAGCCTGAGTATAGGGCCTGTGACGGTCACGGTTGATCGTCTCGGCTTGCTTGTGAATGTGTCGTTTAAGGATGGCAACCTGGGATTCTTTGGCCTGTCACCTCGCTTCAAGCCTCCGACGGGGCTGGGGGTGGTGATCGACACGCCGCTGGTGGTAGGGGGCGGGTATCTGTTCTTTGATCCGGAGCAGGCAGAATACGGTGGGATTTTACAATTGGAGGTGGCGGAGACGATTGCGGTGAAGGCGATCGGGCTGCTCACCACCCGGCTGCCGGGTGGCGCCAAGGGCTACTCCCTCCTGATTCTGATTTCCGCCGAAGGCTTTGCGCCCATTCAGCTAGGACTTGGCTTCACACTGACCGGGATCGGGGGCCTGCTGGGGGTCAATCGAACCGCGCGGGTGGACGTGCTGCGGAACGGGCTGAAGCAAGGGACCTTGGGCTCGATTCTCTTTCCGCAGGATCCCATCCGCAACGCCCCACAGATCGTGAGCGACCTGCGCGCCGTGTTTCCCCCGGCTCCCGGGCGGTTCCTCTTTGGGCCCATGGCCATCATCGGGTGGGGCACCCCGACGATCCTAACCCTCGAACTCGCGCTGATTCTGGAACTCCCTGCACCGGTGCGCCTGATCATTCTCGGGCGCCTACTGGCCCTGCTACCCGACGAAGCCCACGCCCTGGTCCGCGTGCGGATGGATGCCATCGGCGTGATCGACTTCAACAGGGGGGAGATTTCGCTCGACGCCGTCCTCTACGACTCGCGGATTCTGGCCTTTACCCTGACCGGCGAGATGGCCCTGCGTGCGAGCTGGGGCGCGCAGCCCCGTTTTGTGCTGGCCATCGGGGGATTTCATCCGCGGTTTGCCGCGCCCGCAGACTTTCCCAAGCTCAAGCGGCTGGCGCTCAATATTTCGGATAGCGACAGTCTGCGGCTCCGGTGCGACGCCTATCTGGCCCTGACCTCCAACACCGTGCAGTTCGGGGCGCGGGTGGAGTTGCACGCTGCCGGGGGTGGGTTCAGCTTTGACGGCTATCTGGGGTTCGACGCCCTCTTTCAATTTTCCCCCTTCGCCTTTGTCGTAGATCTGGCCGCGGGCATTGCGCTGCGGTATCACGGGCGGCTGTTGATGGGCATCCATTTTGAGGGGCGGCTTTCAGGGCCCACGCCCTGGCAGATCCAGGGCAAAGCGACTATCAAGATCTGGTTCTTCAAGGTCACGGTGGATTTCAAGCGGCAGTTTGGGCCGGATGTGCCGCCGCCGGTGCCCGCGCCGCTCGATGTGCAGGCGCTCGTGCTGGCGGCCGTGCAGGACGCCAGGAACTGGAGTGGGACCTTGCCGCGCGGGGAGCATCCGTTGGTCACACTCCGGGACCGAGCGGGCAGTGGAACGCCGCTCTTTGTGCATCCGCTCGCGGACGTGACCGTCCGGCAGCGAATCGTGCCGCTGAATCGCACCATCGACAAAGTGGGGAGTGCGCCGGTGCGGGGCGAGCGGCAGTTCACTCTGCACGCGATCCGGGCGGACCAAGCAACCGGCGCCCTGCCACTAGTCACCACGCCGGTGTACGAGGCGTTTGCGTTGGCGCAGTATCAGGAGATGAGTGACGAGGCCAAGCTGTCTCGCCCCTCGTTTGAGTCGCAGGAGGCGGGGTTGCGGTTGGGGACCGAGACGGTGGCGTATGCGTACGATCCGGTCGTCAATGATGCCATCACCTATGAGACAGAATTGGTGGTGCCCGGCCAGGGCCCGGAGCCTGCGGCTCCTCCACGCACACGTTATACGATGACCGCCGCGGTCCTCGACGCGGTGGTGGGCACCGGCGCCGCCGGCCAGGCCGCCATCCGCCGACGGGGCCGGACGCGACACACTGTCGGAGAGCTCGTCGCCTAAGAGACACGAGAAGGAGACTCCCTCATGCCAGAAACCACATCGACTCAAGCGATCGCACGACTCTTCTCATGGATGCGTCAAGGTTTGCATGCAGGGATGACAACGGCATCGAGTGGAATGACGATCCAAGATGGACATCTTGCCGTGCCGATTCGACTCCGGGTGAACAGCAGCAATGCGATTGATGTTCCCGTGCGACTCTATGGACCAGGGGATGTCGTGGGGATTGATCAGCGCGAAGTGATACGGACTGAACCACATCGTTTCTCGACGGACTTTGAACCCAATTACTTTCCGCTGATTGAATGCGATCGACCTGACTTTCCTTGGCTGTTCACTCCGGCTGCTGCCGATGCAGCAGGACATCTCCAACCGTGGCTCTGTCTGGTTGTGGTACGGAAAGAAGGATCATCCATTACCACGAATCCCACTCAACCCTTGCCGGTCTTGATCTGTCCACAACAGGAGCTTCCAAATCTGACGGAAGCATGGGCCTGGGCTCATGCACAGATTGTCGAAGGTAGTACGAGAATAATGGATCCTGCTCTGAATGAGAAAGCTCAGAAGGAGAGGGTGAAGGAGTTTCTCAAGAAGAGTCCGGAACGGACCGTATCCAGACTGCTCTGTCCGCGTCGTCTGGATCCGAATACGGCGTACCATGCCTGCCTCGTCCCAACGTTTGATGTGGGCCGAAAGGCCGGGCTGGGAGAATCAGTGACAGTTGAAGACGAGCGAGCAATGCGTCCGGCCTGGGCGTCTGGCTCAGGTGCTTCTGGAAATGATCCCGTCAAGCTTCCGGTCTATTATTCCTGGGAATTTAGTACGGGAGTGGGTGGGAATTTTGAAGCCTTGGCTCGCCGGCTTGAACCACGGATTCTTTCAGCTACCGTAGGTCTACGCTCCATGCACATCGGTGCCCCTGGTTGGGGTATGCCGACACTGTCGACGAATGCGTCAGGTTCGGTGCTTGGACTTGAAGGCGCGCTTCGCACGCCTGACACTGAGCCAACCGCCTGGCCGAATGAGGCACGCATCGCATTTCAAACCGCGCTTCGGAACATTCTGAATGCGCCGGCTGAACAGGCGCCACCGGGCAGTGAGATCGGTCTTGTCGGTCCACCACTCTATGGACAATGGTATGCCAAACAGCGAGTGGTTCCAGCCGGAAGCAATCCCCCCCAGTGGTTTCGAGAACTGAATATGGATCCACGTTCCAGAGTTGCGGCAGGGCTTGGCACACAGGTGATTCGCTTTGAACAAGAACAACTCATGGCCTCGGCCTGGGAGCAACTGGCTCGGCATGAGCAGGATAATCAGCGGCTGAAGCGAGCGCAGTTGTCCGAAGCCGTCGGCCAAGTGCTGAGCAAGAAACATTTCGAGCCGCTGCCGTTCAGTCGATTTTTGCAGATGACAGCACCAATTCAACACCAGGTCCGGGCGAACGATACCAGATCGCTTCAGACACCTATGTCTTCGGGATCTCCTCTGGTCTCAGCGGCATTTCGTCGGGTGACTCGTTCTCGTCGTCCGGTCGCGCGGCGATTGCCCATGGCTGTGGAGCCGACCGTGAGTGAGCGTGGTGGGCCCGCGACTTCCGGACATCAGCGGGATCGCGGGCTTCGTCAGATCGCCACCTTGGCTGCGGCCTTCGGTACTCCATCAGAACGACAAGCTTCACATCTTGACAGTACCTCGGCCACGCTTCTGGCATCGAATGAGGAACATCCGATAGGGACAGCGATCGCCAGGCTTCAGACGGTGAAAGAACGGGTGCTGCGTGAGCTCGATTCACGCGTCACGGTGCTGTCGGCGGTTCAACGAGATATTCCCAACGCTGAAAGCACCGACCTCATTCGGTTTGCCCCCGAGTTTCCCCAGCCCATGTACGAGCCGTTACGAGATTATTTCCAGGACCAGCTCCTGCCGGGGATGGAACTGGTTCCTCCAAACACGATTACGCTCTTGGAAACTAATCCGCGCTTTATCGAAGCTTATATGGTGGGGCTGAATCACGAGATGGGGCGAGAACTCCTCTGGCGTGGCTTTCCCACTGACCAACGAGGTACGTATTTTCGACAGTTCTGGGACATCCAGGGGCGTGTGCCGGTCCCAAAGCCGGAAGAGCGGGAAGGGCTCAAGGACATCACGCCCATTACCGCATGGGCAGAGACCGCGCATTTGGGTGAGCAAGCAGGGAAGGGTAGCACTGAAGGCCAGATGGTGTTGCTGGTTCGTGGCGATTTGTTGCGTCGATATCCACGCGCGATTGTCTATGCCGTGGAGGCCGTCTGGTCTGCGAACGGAACACGCCGAGAGCTGGGAACGGAAGAGCGCTATCCCATGTTTCGAGCGACCCGCGCACCGGACGTCACCATGCTGGGGTTTTCTCTCACGGACACACAAGTCCGCGGCGCCGACAGTCTAGCCAATGGGCATGCAGGTTGGTTTTTCGTACTTCAGCAACAACCGACCGAAGCCCGTTTTGGCCTTGATGTGGCAACCACGTTCGGCAGTGAGGCTGAACATTGGAGCGATCTGTCCTGGGGCCACGTGGCAGCGGATGAACAAACATTGAAACAATTGGTGCATGTTCCACTCGATGGGCTGTTGCGAGGCAAAACTCTCGACAATGTTCCTTGGGGCAAAAACTCAGCTCACATGGCCAGTATTACCAGACAACGATCGTTCCGAGTCGCGGTTCACGCGCGAACGTGGTTGAAAGACTCATAGGGGGAGCGATGCCGTACTTGCAACAAGAGCAGACGCGGGCACAGGCCGAAATCCAGGCTGCGGACGCAGTGGTGACGAGTCTGACGACCCAAGTCGACATTCAGCGCCAGGCGCTGGTCGCAGCACAAGTGCAAGTGGATGCTGCGCAGAATGCGCTGACGGGACTTCAATCCCAGCGCCCTGCGCTCGATGCTGCGGTGTCGGCCGCTGATCGAGCTGTCATCGATCTTGATCGGCGGATCTCGGAACATGAGGGGAATGAGCCACCGCAAGTCATTGGAGGAGTCGAACCAATTATCCAGCCGATCGTCGTGGGCCCTCTGATTCGTCCAGTTCGCCCCAATCCAGCATGGAAAGTCTGGAAGAGACAACTTGGTGTGTTGATCCAACAGCGGAGCCAAGCCCAGGAGGCGGCGAATGGGGCACGTGCTCGCCTGAACGAGTTAAATACCCGCGTGGCTCAAGGGCAATCCGGCGTACAGGCAGCTGAGGCCCAAGTGGCTCAAGGGGGGCTGCGCCTGGAGCAAGCGAATCAAGCCCTTGTTGCGGCACGTGATCGAGCATCCGTTGCTCGCCAGGGACTCAATGACCTTGTGCGTCTCAGTGAGGAGATTGATCGAGAGCCCTTGGAACGCAAGGCATTGGAACAGGCCGCTGCCACATTGTCCGTGCGCACGATGGAGTTGGAAGATGCATTAACCGTAGCGCGTGCCCTGTCCGCACAGGCAGATGCGACTCTCTCGTCATTGCTGAGACGTCGGGATGAGCTTGTGAACGGATTGGCAACGGTGATTGGTCAGCTTCCTGGCGCGGAAACTGCGGTTCAGGCTGCAGATGCGATGGCTGCCGATCGATTGAGCGAGCTGACGGCGCTTATTGAAGGAGGGCCGTAAGGTGAAGATCGTCACAGACTTTGGGGACGAACCTGGCTCCACTCCTCCGAGGCCTGCTGCCATTGCCGCATGGAGGCGAAGGCTTCAAGGACTCCAAGCGGCCTACGATCGAGTCCTCGACCGCGCCCAGGATGCGCGTCATAAGCGGGACGACTTAATACGAGATCGGGACCGGCAACAAGCAGAATTGAATACGATCAATAGTCAAATTCCCGGCGCTCAGGCAGCAGCGGCGCGGGCGCAGAAACAGGTCTCCGATCTTGCCGATCGAGTTGAAGCGCATCGCACGGCGCGTGATGCCGCGACCGGCCGCCTTCTTGGCATGGTGCAGACGACTCACCCGTTGGTCTTACTCCCAGTTCGTTTGGAAACCCGGTTCGTATCGAAGCACGGTGAGAATGGGAATGGAGAATTATTCATTCGCATCTATCCCGATGACATCCACGTCGATGCCCACGAACCTGGCCTGACCGAAGGAGAAGAACGCTGGGGCAGGCAATTCTGGGAACACACGACAGCTGCCGGCAACGACACCTCGAAAAAGAAGGCGGCGTGGCAACAGCTGACCGATCGGTTCGGTACGAAGCGGGCTGCCTGGATTGCCCATGCCCTTGACCCGTCACAGACTAAGCCTCTCAGTCATCGCAATGACACATGGACTCGCGCTCCGGAGACAACGGTGCTTCCGGATCGTTGGGTGGTAACAGGCTATCGGAACGGTCGCCCGGTCTTTACGTTCTGGGGCGATCCGATCCCCGATACGTTACCGGTTGGGCCGTCGCCGCGAGCCGATGCAACGATGATGGGTGAGGGGCTGCCGCCCGTGGATGAGGGTATGCGATGGATGATCGATTTTGATGCCGCAGTGGCCGTCGGCATGGGGCTTCGGATTCCGCTCGCCGGCGATCTCCTTCAAGGCGGTTTTGAGCGGGTGGTGGTCGTCGGTATCAAGTCATCACTCGATGCGACAGTGTCGGGAGGCCGATTGGCCAGCCTTCTCGATGCGCAACATTACACTCAGGGCTTGGCGTTTGTCCCACAGTACACCGCAACCAACAATACGACCGAAGCATCCTCAGGGTTGGCATCGGGTGACGGACCGGGGGATCTGAGCTATGACGTTGAGCGTGGAAATGCTCTTGTTCAGACCGGTGCCGATTCAGGTGGCGAAGTGGTTGCCACTGCGCTAGGGCTCTCCAACCAGGTCTTCGCGCATGTGCACTATGCCGACGAAATGGAACAGTCTGTGGCCCAAGCAATGAACCGAGCGCTCTGGCCCATCTTGGATGGTCCTTTCATTCGACAGCTGTCCGGTCAACCAGATACCGCGCTGGTGCATGAACACATGCTGCAATACGTCTACGCGCGGGGGCCCTTTCCAGGGATCCGTGTCGGCAACCAACCCTATGGGTTGCTGCCGGCTGCTTCTCTGACTCGCTGGAGGTCGGTGGATGGGGCTGCGGTCGATCTCCCCCTTGTAAAGGGGCTTCGTTCCTTCTGGCGGATCTGGACACTCTACGCCAAGAGCGCACCGCATATCGCACAGGGGATCGATATGCCGACGCTGCTCCGTCAGGAGCCGAGCTCCTGTCACTATGCGTCAACGCCTCTGAACGATATCCGTCCATCATCATCCGCTGCGGCATCACTCGGATTGTTTCGTTCGTCCATGGCGGTCGATGACCCTGCACTGAATGTGCCGCCAGTTCCTCAGTATCTGGCTTTGCTTCGACAGAGTAGTGCGGACACGATTCGCGAGGAGCGGTATCCAAACTGGGATGCGAGGAACGCACCGCAGCCTCATCCACTGCTCTATCTCTTTCTTCGCCAAGTTGCTCTGTTGATGGCGACTCGCTCAGCGGCTGAGCGCACGGCTTTTCAGCAAAACCTGCTGCGGCTTGAGGCGCAAACGGTGGCGGTGCTCCAGTCGCTGATGGCTGAAACATTGGATCTCTGTACCCATCGGATAGATGCGTGGATGACCTCTTTAGCCACGAAGCGACTGACGACCATGCGTCAACAACATCCCCAAGGTCTTCGCCTCGGCGGGTATGGCTGGGTGGTCAATCTCCATCCTGGGCCGGCCCTTCGAGAAGTTCCTGCTCCACCGGGTGACACGAAAGGGCCACTCGCTGTTTCAGAGAGTAATAAAGGTTTCGTCCAGACCCCGTCATTGGCTCATGCCGCCACTGCAGCGGTGCTTCGCAGCGGATATTTGTCACATAAGAATCAAGGGGATGGTGAACCCCTCGCTGTGGACCTTTCATCTGAACAAGTCCACCGAGCCCAATGGATCTTAGATGGTGTGCGACAAGGACAGTCAGTAGGCGCATTGTTGGGATATCGATTTGAACGAGGTCTGCACGACAAGAGATTGAATCGGTACCTCTATCCCTTCCGAGCCTTAGCCGGTTTACAGAGCGATGATACGCTGGCGGTAGCCAATGACAAGGTGAGACAGGCAGAAAAGTTGTTCAAGGAAGTCAGTGCGTTGTACGAACAAAGCCGAGAAGCGGCCGCACGAGCACAAGAAGCTCGGATGCTCAAAGCACAGCGGGAAAGCGCGCGACAACGCTATCAAGTCGAGATCGATGCGATCAAATCTATTGAGAATCAGGCGAATGCGGCGGATGGCACGGCTACTGGTCTTAGTCAACGTGTCGCCGATTTGATGGTGGCCAAGCCTCTGAGCGGCGTCCATTCCAAACCGGGCTCCTCGATTAACTTCAACGTGATTGTTGTCGAGGAAGGAGAGATTCGGGAATGGAACAGTCAGCTTCGTGATATGCAGCGGCAACAGCAGCAGGCACTCCGTGAAGCGGTGCTTGCCCGCAGCAAGTTCACTGAGCGAATTGCGGTTCGTGACGCGGCTCAAGCCAGAGTCCATGCGTTCAATGACCTGAATAACCTTGCCTCTGTGCTGGCTGCTCAGGCGGAAGCCGACAGACACGATACTGCTGCGAAGGAGCTTGATCGTCAAGCCGTGAGTAGGGAAGGGACACGCGGGAAGGCCGAGGCTGACCTCACTGCAGCTCGTGCGGCGTTAGGTCAGCTGTTGAGCCGCGAATGGGAAAAAGCGCTCGAGTCGTTGTCCGCCAACAATGTCCTGGATGGGTTGGAGTTACAGCGACGGTGGAAAGCCGGCAAGCAGCGCAAGCCTCCGGCGCAGTCATGGGATGCGACGACGATCCCATTCGGAAATACCGCGCTAGGTTTTCCCGCACCGAACAGTGAGGAGTTCAGGCACCTCGATACTCAGTTGCAGGCGCTGGATGAGATGGTGGATGCGGTGAGCGATGTCATGGTCGCTGAAAGCGTCTACCACGTGGTACAGGGAAACCCGCTTCGCGCGGGTGCGACGCTGGATGCCATCGCAACCGGCGAAATCCCTCCGCCGGAACTGGAAGTTGTGCGGACACCGCGCACTGGGGTCGGCCTGACTCATCGAATGCTGGTCCTGTTTTCAACGAGTCCTGATACGGCTGCGACAGGAGTGCTGGCAAAATGGAACACGAATGCCGTTCAAGTGCGCGCACAGGCGGAGCCGCTCTTGAATGCCTGGGCCGCAACCCTTCTGGGTGATCCAGAGAAGATTCGTTGTCGAGCCGCCTATGTGGATCAGGAAACGGATACGGTGTTGCGTTCCACTGAACTCGCCTTGAACCGGTTGCAACTCTCTCCACTCGATGTCCTATTCATGGTCGAAGGCAATGAGGAAGCGCAACGTTCTGAACTCGAACAGCGATTGCTCGCTCAGCTGTTGCAGATACGACCTGACGGCATTTCACATGAGGCTGAAGTGCGTGTCAGTTTCGATCGTGATCCAGCCTGGTCCACCGATATCATGAGCCTTGGTGAATTGGTCGAGGTTGCCAGGACTATCCGAAAGCTGATCGCTGGTGCTCGGGCAATCGATGGCCGTGACCTGTCATTACCGGAAGCGCCTGCCCTGTCAAAAATTGACGGGAGTGAGTTCACACAGCGAGTGGATCGTGTCGTCGCTGCGTTCCAACAGGCCCAGGCGACTCTGCAGGCATTGTTGCCTCGAGATGAGAGGGGAGACGCTCCGAACCCAGACGCCCTTCGCTCATCCCTCGTTCGGATGGCGTCCTTTGGGATTCAAGGCGCCTTCCCGCTTTCGGCCACGGGGGATACTCCTGAAACGCGAAGAACCTTGTTGGTTCAGGCACAATCGGTTGAAAAGGAGGTGCGCCGAAGGTTGGACCGTGTTGTGAAGCTGCCGGCAGCCGCTGATCCTTCGAGTGACGCTCGGCGAGAGTACGATGAGAAGCGCATAAAAGAGATCTTAGGGGCCGATTTCAGGATGGTGCCTCGGATCACTCCAGTGAATAGTCAGGCTCTGAATCAGACGTTTAGCGACAGCCTCATCCTTCAGGGCAACGACCCGCTTGCCGCGATGACCTGGTTCCAACGCTCCGCTCGGGTGCGCGATGGGGTGGGACGACTGGATACCGCCATGATGTATGCTGACGCGCTGGGTCATGGGACAGGATTGAGTCTGCAGATCGGCCAACTTCCCTATCAGCCGCATGACCGCTGGATCGCACTCCCGACGGCACCGGACCAACGCATTCCGGGTGGCCGTCTCTCACTGATCGCCTACCTCCCGTTGCAGCGGACGATCCGCTTTGATCAGCCGTTGGCCGGGCTCCTCATTGACGAATGGGTTGAGGTGGTGCCGAGCCAAAAGGAAATCACCGGTCTGACCTTCCATTATGATCAGCCGAGTGCCTGCGCGCCTCAGGCGGTTCTCGTTGCCGTTTCGTCCGATGAAACTCGTGCAGTCTGGGATCTCGATATGCTGGCCTCAACACTCAATGAAACGCTCGATCTTGCGAAGAGCCGTGCGGTTTCTCTCGACGGATGGACAGAAGGAGTATGGGTTGAAGATCAGTTGCCGGAAGGAGCGACTCCTTTCAGTGATGGTGAGCCGTGGAACTGGGTACGTACAGACCCTACTCCCTTCTTTGGGGCGGTTGCGCATCAGTCTGGACTCGTTCGAGGGATGCATCAGCACTTCTTTCATGGCGCCGGCTCCCCAATGCCAGTGAGCGCAGGGGAAATTCTGTTTGCGTATGTCCATGTGGACCCTCAGAACCCGCCGACCGAGCTGATGCTCCAGTGGAACGATGGGACATGGGAGCATCGTGCCTATTGGGGGACAAACCGTATTGCGTGGGGTGTTGATGGAACATCAAGCCGTCGCTTTATGGGACCGTTACCGCCTGCCGGTCAATGGGTGCGATTAGAGGTGCCGGTTGAGCTTGTGGGGCTGGAAGATCGGGAGATTAACGGTATGGCATTTACGCTCTACGACGGTCGCGCAACATGGGATCGCGCAGGGAAGGTCTGTCGGCCCGTACTATTCTTCGATGCCGATGCGATCGACTTGTCGCGCGCGGCTACAGTTTAAACAGGAGGATTCCAATGCCCTCGATTGTGCGGTTGGAACCACGGACACATTATCCAGAGGAGCAGGGAGCACGGCACGGAGAAATGCAAGACGGGTTGCAGGCCCGTCTCCACGACCCTCTGTGGCTGTTAGCTCGTCAGTGGCAGTTTGGAGAGTTTACAGGTGATGACGCAGGCTCGCCGGCAGCCGCCCACGTCGTCATGGAGCATGCGCCCATCAGCCGGTATCTTTCCGGCCCGTTTCCTGCGAACCCCGCGCAGGCCCAAGCCAACGCAATCGATTATTCTCCGATGACGCTGCCACTCGAGGCCATGGTTGAACGGGAACCTGTCGCACGCGAAGGCCGACAGAATTTCCGCCTCTCAGCTGAAGCGGGGCTGCACTTCTTCCGCGTTCTGGAGGCACAGGGCTTGGAGCCACAAGCCACGACCGTATGCCGCAACATATTTCTGACTGCCTATGGGCTGCAACCACCGACCGAGGAGGAGCGACGAAATATCGACGGGGAAAGTCTTCGCTTTTTGAATGTCATGGCGACTCGCGTGCTTGATGGCGCCAAGCTTTACGCTAAACTCGCTCCGCTCCGTCAGAACAGGAGGCTCGAAGCCCTGTTCGAAGAGGCACCGACTACCGGCATCCCGCCGAATGTCCGGACACGAGTGGTTCTGGCCCTGACCATGTGGCTAGATTGGTCCGACGGACTCTTTAGTCAAACCAATCAGCAGCCGTCTTGGGTCAAGGAGCGACTTGAGTATGCATTCGCGGTGTCCGGCAACACGTCTGGAGGTGAAGTGTTGCTCAGCGCGCCGGAATACCTCGAAGGCCGTCTGGACTGGTTTTCCTTTGTGGTGAATCCAACGGTCTCCCTCGGTGCATCACAAGGTGTGAAATCAGAGACCGCCACCTTTCTTCCCACACCCGTGACCTTTCGAGGCATGCCGGCTTCTCGCCTGTGGGAGTTTGAAGATGCCACGGTTAACTTTGCGAAAGTGGACGCGAATCCTCAAGATCTTGCACGGCTGCTGCTTGTTGAGTTTGCCTTAGTCTATGGCAACGATTGGTTTGTTGTGCCGCTGGAGGTCGATGTGGGCTCACTGTGTCGTGTGTCATCGTTGATTGTGACCAATACGTTTGGTGAACGGCTGCTCATCCCCCATACGACCAAAGTGGATGGAGCGACATCGCCTTGGCGCATGTTTTGTTTGTCTCGCGATCCACTAGCTGCAAAGAGCAGTGAAGGCGATGCGGCTATCGAGAAATTTCAAGATCTGTTCTTTCTGCCGCCGGTTCTCGGCGTCAGCCTTGAAAGCCCGGCAGTCGAAGAGGTTCTTTTTCTCCGCGATGAGATGGCGAATATGGCCTGGGCAGTCGAACGTGTGGTGGAAAGTCCGATCGGGAGACCGCTTGACCGGTTTGAAGCGTTCCAAGAGTCGCGTCGGCGGCAAGAACAGGCTACGCCACAGGCAAATCCCAACGGTCAATCGCAGACAGCCGACTCGGTAACCTATCGTCTCGGCACAAGCGTCCCAGACTATTGGATTCCTCTACTTCCTGTGCAAGATGAATCGTCATCAAGCCGACTGAAGCGTGGGGCACTTCCGCGTATCCAGGACGGCACGATCGAAGGGATACTTGAACCGCAAGGTTGTATTTTAGATCCAGGCCATGAGCTGTTCTTGCAGGATGAGGAAGTCCCACGCGAGGGAGCACGTGTCACGCGGTCGTATCAATACAGTCGATGGATTGATGGCTCCACGCATCTTTGGATCGGGCGGCGCAAGCAGCCTGGCCGCGGTGAAGGTTCGAGTGGGTTACGCTTCGATGTTGTTGAACCGAAGTGAGTTGGATTTCCGTTCTTCCTGGGCGGACGCTACGCCGCGTGCTTGACCCTAAGGTGTGCCGACAAGGGCGATGATGCGGATGAGTCGTCCGCGACGACGTCAATGAGTGCACAAGCAACGCCATCCGGTGGAACGGATGTGTGAGTACTTCAAGCATTTCCATCGGGTGGCGACTCGAGACGACAAGACAGCGCTCACCTTCTTCTCGTTCGTCCAGCTCGCGCCCAGTTACTGATGGCTCAAAAATGTCGACAGAACCTAGATACCCCCCCCGCGTGAAATTCTCTGAGATCAGAAGCGGGAGTCTTCGGTGCTGCGCAATGTTTTGCTCGGATATTTACGATGTCGTACCTTCGATTCGGTGAGTCGCAGGTTTGGCTGAGCCAGTGATTCGGGCTGAAATATTTTCTAACATCTTTTGGTCTTCGAAGCTCTATTTCTTCTCAGGGAAGAAGTCACCTTTCCTGCCGCTCTGCGCCCGTTCAATTTTACATTCACCGTTATCGCAACTCTTCACTCGAGCGTCCTTCTTCTCCAGACAAGACTTTTTGTCCTCTTGACTAATGGCCGCAGCAAGGCACTTTTTCAACTCTTCCTGAGCCGCCTCAAGACATTGCAAACATAGGCTGGGGGCGTTAGTTCCCGCATTCTTGGTATCCGCGATGGAGTTGGTGGAGTAGGCTGGGTCCACGGCTTCATCTTTCGCCTTCTGTGCCGGATCGAGCGGACCCAGCAATTCGTTGTATTTCTTCCGAGCCTCATCGCGTGCAGTCTCCGCTTCTATTGCCGCTTTCTCTGCCTCTGCAATCATTTTTCTCTTCTGCAAGTCTTCAAGACTGTCTTGTGCCTGCGCCATCGCCACCCCGAAAAACAACAATATTAATAAAGTCAGATTCCCTCCTCTGAATGTGCCATTCTGGATGCGAGGCATGCGATCTCCTTCATTCGAGGTGGTCATAGCCGAGCCATGTCCGTGATTTTGCCAAGTGACAGCAGTTGGCCAAGACCGACACGTTTGATGTGCAGATGTTGGCTCGCTTTGCCGAGGGAATCCACCCACCCCCGCGAGTGATTCCCGATGCCCAGACGCAGAAGCTGGCGGGCTCTGCTGGCACGGCGACTCCAGGGTTTGGGAGCGCACAGTTCTCTCCCGTGTACCTAGGCGCCGGATGGCCGTGTGTTCTTCAACGAGGTCCGGACCGGCGCCATTTGTATCATCAACAACAATGGCAGTTCGTAACCCAGCCGTTCTATCAGATCTCCTTCGAGACCAGCACGGCCTGCTGCTCACCAGGTTTTCACGTCGACCCCAGAAACTCGCCCATCTTCTGGAAGATACGACTTGCAGTCATCCTCTCATGGATCTTCTTGACACCGGGCTGGCGCGAATCAGCCAACAAACTTGCGGCTTCGTCGAACGGTTTGAGCCTGATAAGCTGCGGTAGAGATTTGGTTGCACGTACAGTGGTGCCAAATGTGTTGGGTTTTATTATTTAACCTGGCGCATTGATACCGTGTGTTTCTGATCGTCTACGGTATTCATCTTAATTTTCGCCTCAATATTATCTCCTTGGCGGATGTTTCCATCCATCTGAGTGGTGCGGTCGACATGCAAAACCGCCTCCTTACCATCCGTCTTCTTGATGAAGTAGGACTCGTTTTCAACTCGCAATAATTCGCCCTTGATGGTGTCAATACCCTGTAGTGTTTCTTCATTACACTTGACGAGGCCAGGTTGCCCGCCTTTCCTATCGGCACATGGGTCAGGTGTCATTCTATCGGCGCCTGCGCGGCATTGGATAGACTCAGGCACAGTACGAAACCACACGACATGACACCGACAAGTTTTGGAATAGATACCATGGGAGCCTCCTAGGTTATTAACAATACACGCATAGAAGTATCTATGCGCTTCTCGGAGCGTTTTCGGACCTAGGAACCTGCCTAGCTTTGATGATTGCGAGAGGACTCTTCTGCTGTGTACGTACATATGACATTCCTCGCCCAGAATACCTTTGGGACTCGGTGAATCGAGGAAGTCTCTTCGGAATCGTGACCAGAGCCACAACCACGGAGGAGGTCTCAGAGGTGGGGAGAGTCCAACCAGGTAGTCTGTGGTGCGCCCGGAGGGGCCTGAACCCCCAACCCCAGATTCGTAGTGGCTCCATTAAGTCATTGTCCTACGATGCGGGGGCGACGGCAGGGAGCACGGATTACAAGCAGTATCCAGAAGTAAACTAGCGCAACATAGTTGTTGGACCATCGGGGTCGCGAATCTAGAAATCAGCACGACACATCACGCGTCGAAAGCGGGAGAGCTGAAGACGGACGAGCGGAAATAAGGGCGTCGTTTCGGAAGGGCTGGCGACAGCAGAGACCATCCTTATAACTATCTCCTGAGGCGACGATATGAACGTAGGGGACCCGTGGTAGAGAACAATCTCGCAACTAGGGCCCTTCCTAGTGGGCCCGCTACGCGTTCGATAGTATATTGATGATGAGCTTGAGAAAAACGCTATGGGAATACGGCGGGAGTACGGGGACCCTTAAACCAGGTCCTTACCCATGTCAGTGAACCCTTGGCGATATTCCGAAGCACACGAGGGCTCGGTTCCGAAAGGCACCGGGCCTTTCGTTTACCAGTGAAGATAACGGTGGAGACAGAAGCCGTGAGCGCCATTGAATCTCACGGACACATGGGCCTAGGCTATTTTCGATAATGGGGACACCACGCACACGGACACGAACTGAACGGGGGGCGACACATGGAACTACCTCAATGGGTTGAAGATGACATCGGTAGCTGCCGAAAGATTTTTCTGGCCAGATCGTCATTGAAGTGTGGGAGGGCGGCGTGACGCGGCGCGACATCGTCAACCGTCGCCAGGCTCCGGAAACAGCAGCAGAGACGCTGCCACGAGAAATTTGATCGACGCCTGATTCGCATCAGCTCTTTCGAAGTTCGCAGGCTAACTCGGGCCTGCTGAAGGAGGGGAGTATGCTTCAGAAACAAGTGACAATTCTGATCGTGATCATATACCTGGGGCTCGCCGCATGCATGGAGTCTCAACCGACTTCAGCCCCACTGTCAGAACCCACCGTGTACGAGTGGATTGGCCCCGAGCCTTTACCTTCGTTACAACGCCTGGCGCAGGACAAATCGACCTGTTTTCACGAATCCGAACGGACTGACACACAAAAGGCCCCCGGTGTTGTGAGCGAGCACTGGAAGGCGCAGGTGAAGCTCTGCATGCAGAAGCAGGGTTGGGGTGAGAAAGTGGTCGACTAGGCGTGCAGCAGGATCACGCTCCCATAAAGTGCCGGCGCGGGGGAGGCCCCAGCTCCTGAACAAGGGCCCGAGCCGGTTGATCGAATCCGTAGAAACGAGACGGTCAGCCAATCGTTCACCCGGAAATGCTCTGCTTCGTCTTATTCGTTCCCCGCAAACGCGATCGTACTGAGTAACGCATTTTCTGCCTGGCGTGAATCCAATCTGGTGTGTTGAACGACGATGGGTACATCGGATTCAATCAGACTGGCGAAGTCTGTATCGGTAGGGATCGGGGCCGGGTCTGTCAGATCGTTGAACCGCACATGCATCGTCCGCTCAGCGGGCACGACAGCCTGTAGGGACCGACCGGCCCACGATCCGTATAAAACACGGTGATTTCCACACGGGCGTCACACGGCCCCACATTCAACACGCAGACCGTTTCGTGGCTCGTCATCTGCGGATGCGGACCTGTGCTCGTCGGGGAATATAACCTTCCGCTATAGCCCAACGTTTCTTCCCAATTGGTTCCATCGGTCCTCCTTCATCGTTTCGAGCTTCGCATTGAAGTCATGCCCCACACTGGCCTTGAGGCGGGTCAGTATCGTTCTGCAAAAGGAAGGCGACACTGCCTAGTAGTGTCGTGGTTACGGAGGTGGATAGAAGCCCACTGGACGCTGGTCATATCGCTGAGCTCTAGCAAGCATAGTGTGGGAAGCGGCGTAATCTGGTTGCAGTGCCATTTTTGGTGAGACATAAAAAGTCATGCAAGGCGTCTCCACCAGATTGCGATCAGTGGTGATGGAGGTATATTGGCAACCGTGCCCTAAGCCGTGACCGAACCGTAACGAAAACCATAACCAGAAAAGTAAGAACTCGCAATCAAACTGTGAGGCATACCATCGCAGTTTTGCATTGCGCCCAACGACTCTGCGACCACTGACGAACCAGTGCGACCCACTAGGACGCTTGAAGAGATGATCTGATATTGGGTTAGATTTTGAACCGGGACCAAAATCGGGAGCAGGACCGGGAGTAAAACCTGAATCAGGATGTGGACGGCATAGTCTCGGCTCGAATGAAGGAATGGATGTTGATTCAGAGTGAGCCGCTCAGTTTCGAACGCCGTCACGCGTGGGTCAAGCCAGGCGGCGGGGAACAGGGAATTTCAAGCGTGAAACTTGTTCCGATTCCTTCTGCACTTGCCACATCAATTTTGCCGTTGTGGGCATCCACCACACCCTTCACCAAGGTCAGACCCAGTCCCCATCCCGGTCGCGTACCGGCTTCTTCGCTCGACGTGGCGCGTCGGAATTTTTGAAACAGCCGTGGGATTTCATGATCAGGAATCTCGGCCCCTTCATTGTGCACCGTCACTTCGATGGTTTCGATGCTGGAGTTCCAACTGATTGTGATCGGCGTTTCGTCAGCGCCATACTTCACGGCATTAACAATCAGATTCTCCACCGCGCGCTTTAGGCCATCGGCACCCCAGTTCCCATGCAGTTCCCCCTCCGACACCGCGACGATCCGTGGCCCGTAGACCATCCGCATCTCCTGGACGACTTCACGAATGACCACGGCGAGGTCACAATTCGTGAATTGGAGCCAGAGGCGTTCGCCCCCGCGAATCCTGCTCCCGTCCAGCAGGTTTTGAATCATCGAGTCGAGGCGGTTCAAACTGACCAGGATATTGTTCTGCGCGGCAATCGCAGGCTCCGCGAGACCGCCCCGTTTCAAGGTGATCTGGGCATTCATTCTCGCCACCGCGAGCGGCGTCCGCAGATCGTGGGTCAGCGTGTCAACAAATTCCTGTTGAATGTCCGCCTGCACCTTGGTGAACTCGATGACCGCGTCATTCACGGCTTGCTCAATGCTATCTAACACGATGTCACGCGGGATCGTTGACATGGGGCCGTCTGTTTCGAGTTCCTGGAACAAGACCTCCCGCAGAATGTGGTATTCAAAGATCACTTCCCTCAGTAGATAACTCCGATTACTGGCGCGATCCGCCCCATGCAGCTTCCCTATGCGCAACGACTCGTGGATGTGGGAGGCTATTGAGTCGACATCCATCTTACGGGCCGACGCCAGGGCATCGCATAAATGGTCGAGAAACAAAGGCAGAGAGTCGAGAAGGGCGAGCGTGCCAGCCGACGACGCGGATGTCACCTCTTTCAGGCATCGTTCGACCCACAAGCCTAATAGGCGTTCCTTGTTGGCCTGGAGACCTCGAGCGTAGGAGTCAGACATGTATGAACTCATTTTGCATGGAGGTGGTCGCGTGGCTCAGGATTTGGTGCGTCGGTGGCCGTGGGCTGTTAAAATGGCCTGGCACAACTGCTCGGGGGCGGCATCTTTAGTCAGATAGGTCACAGCGCCGGCCTCCTTCATCGCCGTCATGACCTGAAGACTGTTGTGGACCGATAAGCCAATGACGAGCACGTTGGGGCAGGTGGCCGTGATTTGTCGGGTGGCCTCAACGCCATCCATCTTGGGCATATTGACGTCCATGATCACGACATCCGGGAGGAGGCTCTGGGCCAACCGCAGTGCCTCTTCTCCATCCGCCGCCTCCCCGACCACCTGAAGGGAATCGAACTGTTCCACGACGGCGCACAGGCCCTGGCGCACCATCGGATGATCATCAGCCATGAGAACGCGCACCAGTTGAGCCTGTGCCTGGTTCGTCGGGAGGGGCGGAGCCGTATTGGGATTTGAGGGGGATGGGGTTGTCGCGGGAGCCGGTTCCACCGGTATGCTCAGCCTGGCGGTCGTTCCCTGTCCCGGTCTGGAGGTGAGTACAAAGTCGCCTCCCACCGCTTCCATCCGCTCGCGGATAGTAAAGTGCCCGAAGTGCGGTTCGGGAGATGACGGTTCTGCTGAAAGATCAAACCCTCGGCCTGGGTCCTTCACGGTCACCACAAGCGTCTGCTGTATCAGATCGACCGTGAGAGCTGCCTGGGTCGTGTCGGCATGCTTGACGGTGTTCATGAGTAATTCCCGGACGCTCTGAAACAGCAGGATGGCATGTTCTTCGCTGAGTTCGACGGAGGTGACGTTCAGCGTCATCTCGACACGCAATCCATGGTGCTGCTTCATTTGTTCGGCCAGCCACGTCAGCCCCATAATGAGCCCAAACTCGCGCAGGACCGGCGGGGTCAACTGGGCCACTAGAGAACGGGTGTAAGTGATGGCATCCTGAAGAATCCGGTCAGCATCCCGTAACTGTTGCTCCCTCTCTTCCTCCGTCCCTTGGCTGGACTGGGTGAGCTTGAGACGACACACCACCAGCATCTGCCCGAGATAGTCATGCAATTCACTGGCAAGGGAGCGGCGCACCCGTTCTTCCGCCACGCTGAATTGGGTAGCCAGGGCGCGCAACCGGTCCTGAGAGACCGTCAAGCTGTGTGTCCGCTGCGAGACCCGTGAATCAAGTTCAAGCGTCAGCGACTTGAGGTCCTCCTCCATACGTTTCCGTTCGGTAATCTCGCGCGCGCTTTTCGACGCGCCAATGATCTGTCCCGAGGCATCTTTAATCGGGGAGACCGTTAACGACACCTGCACGAGGCTGCCATCTTTGTGCATCCTTATGGTTTCAAAATGATTCACCCGCTCACCGTGTCTGATTTTTTCAATGATGTGCGTCTCTTCGGGAAGCCGATCTGCTGGAATCAGCATGGTGATCGGTTGGCCCACGGCTTCGGCTTTGGTATAGCCGTAGATCCGCTCC
>Ga0163144_10005732_pt1 | contig 27595 bp, 22 predicted proteins | sample OliLak19BULKMAT1_FD_123175 | JGI IMG/M metagenome (GOLD analysis project Ga0163144, IMG submission 123175) | Freshwater microbial mat bacterial communities from Lake Vanda, McMurdo Dry Valleys, Antarctica - Oligotrophic Lake LV.19.BULKMAT1 | ecosystem: Environmental > Aquatic > Freshwater >... | reverse complement strand
GCATCATCGCTGCGGGCGAGGAGCGCGTTGGCTTTGAAGATCTTCCTCTCGTACGTGGCCGAGGACGAGCGGCACCCGAAGGCGCTGGAGACGCACCTCGCGCCGCTGGTCAAACAGCGCGTGATCGAGCCCTGGAGCGCGCGGGCGCTCGCGGCCGGCGAGCACGTGAGCGCGGCGATCGAGGCGCACCGAGGGGAGGCGTCGATCGTGCTCGTCCTCGCCAGCCCGGACTACCTCACGCACGAAGGGGGCGAGGACGGCGAGCTCGCCGCCGTGCTGCGGCGCCGCAAGGCCGAGGGAATCCGGGTCATTCCCGTGCTCGTGCGGCACGTCGGCGAGCTGCCGGAGGCCCCCTCCCCGACGACCCGGGCGCCTTTCAGGCATGGAAGGACGCGCTCACGGCCTTGAGCTTCGATCGCGGCAAACACGCTGGAGTCTCCGAAGGCTTCGACCGCGGCGAGTCCGCCGCCCTTGCGCGAGCCGTGCTCACCGTTCTGGAAGTCCGCGGGATGACCGTGCCGGACGCCGCGCGCGAGCGAATCCTCGCGCAGAAAGACCCGGAGCAACTCCAGCGCTGGCTGAAGAAGGGCAGCGTGGCGACCTCGCTCGACGACGTCCTCGAAGAGCGGAGCTAAAGCGGCGCCGCGAAGGGTGAGCAACCATTCACGCGACTCACCGTGCCGGCAACGCGCCGGCCGTTCCGCGACTCGAATTCTCGCTTCGAAACCACCACCAACCGGTGTGCCGCATCCGCCCGGCGTCGTCCCTGCGGTCCTGAGCGCGACCGCCGCCCCAAATGGGGACTGTTTTCGCCCTGTTTGTCGCCCCTTTTCCCGATCCCCCCCCCCCGCGAAGCAATTCCCCCTCCCTGAAAACCCCAATCCCCACACGATTCCGTCGAGCCCCCTCCCCGAAAACCCCAATCCCCGCACGATTCCGTCGAGCCCCCGCCTCGAAGGGACGAAGCCCCGTGGGGAATCGTCTCCGGGCGGAGGGGACAAGGCGTCGAGCGACGAGGAGGAATCCGCGTGGCTCAGGGTAGTTTCGATCTTTTTGGGGGGTCGATCCTTTTCTACGCAGCTGCGCCCGCGCCGCGCCGATGAACCCCACGTGAGCGGCGGAGCGCCTCGTGCGCCGCCCCTCGCGACGGGTGAGGCGTGTCCGGCGACCGCCCGGCACGCGGCATCGCCCGCCAACGACACGGAACGAGGAGAGGTATCGCGATGGCAAGACTGACACTGAGTCGAGAGGCGACACGTGTGCTCGGCTTCTTGATGGGGTTGCACAACGCGCGCGTCGCCGCGTGGCCCGAGCCCTACGGGTTCGACGGGCCAGTGTTGCAGGAAGGGCGGACGCTGCTGCGGACGGATTGTGCGTCTCGCCCCCCTGGCTCCACAACAAGCACAGCGCCGCGGCATAGCCCCCCCGCGGCTCCTGGCTGCGCGGGGTTGGGCGGACGTGGTAGTGTCAGCGGCGCCCGATGTACCTCAAAAAAGTGGCTCTCCGCGATGTTCGGTGCTTCGAGTCGATCGATCTCACCTTTCAGCACGCGAGAGAGGGTGAGCCACGGCAGCGAAACTGGAACGTGATCGTCGCAGAAAATGCGGACGGCAAGACAACGCTGCTTCAGAGCATCGCCGCTTGTTTTCTGGACGGCCCGACAGCGGCGAAGCTGCTGAAGCTGCCCACCCTGGTGCGGCACGGTGCCGAGGCTGCTCTGCTGTCCGCAGAGATCGTGCGTGGTCCTTCGGATGTCGTCGATGGCGCGTCGGCGAAAAAACCCAAGCTCGACCTGTCGGTGACGTACGCCGTCGTTGCGGCCAACAAGCCGAACGGAAAGAGTCACCCGGGACCGTTCGTGCCGACGGCGACGCTCCTGGAACCCGCCAACAACGACAATACGTTCTGGCGATGGGGTCTCATCGGGTCCGCCCTTGACGACGTGGAGTTCTTGAAGCGTCACGCGTTCCTCCGCGAAGACAACCGCGGCTGGTGCGCCTGCGGCTACGGGGCCTATCGTCGGTTGACCGGGTTCAGCACGAGCACCGTCGACGAAAAAGACCCGCTCGCGCGCCGATTCCTCACCCTGTTCGAAGAAGGAGCCGCGCTTCACGACGCCGAGTACTGGCTTCTGGAGCTCGACCGAAGGGCGGCGCGCGCTCGCAAGGAAGCCTCGCCGCAGAAGAAATCCCTCGCGGATGCGAAGCAGGCGCTGTGCGACCTCCTGCCGGAGGTGACGGAGATCTCCATCGGCGAGCGCGTCGAGCTGACCTTTCGTGGCGAGAAGGTGCATCTCGGGCACCTGAGCGACGGCTATCGGTCCATGTTTGCGCTCATTGTCGATATCCTGCGATGGCTCGAACAAACCAGGCCCAAAGCCTCTGTGAAAACTCCGCTCCGCGAGCTGCCTGCCGTCGTGCTCATCGATGAAGTGGACACCCACCTTCACCCGATGTGGCAGCGTGAGATCGGGTTCAAGCTCACGACGTTCTTTCCGAACGTGCAGTTCATCGTGACGAGTGATAGCCCTTTCGTTGCGATGGCTGCGGAGGGACACGGCATCACGGTGCTCGAGACCGCCACGGGAGCAGACGGCCACCCCTCCGCCGTCGTTCGCCCGGACGTTCCCGACGTTCGCGGGTGGGTAGTGGACCGTGTACTGACCGAGCTCTTCGGCCTGCAGAGCCTGCGCGACCCGGAAACGGCCCGGCTCATTCGCGAATACGAGTCGCTGCGCCTGGCCCGTGGCGCTTCAGAGCTTGATACCACCGGTGAGGCGCGGCTGAAGGAGCTCGAGCAGAGGCTCGGCGACATCGACGAAGGGACTTCCCTGCCGCGACAGGTCGCTCTCCAGCAAGATGTCGCCCTGCTCGCGCGAGGCCTCGAAAAATGGGGCAAGCCGTGATCTACGTCCAGCGTCTCGAGATCGCTTCCCGGAAGGTTCCAGCGAAGAAAGGGGTCCAGGATGCGACCCTCGCAACAGACCTGGCGGAGCGGCAAAAGAAGCTGAATGACGCGGTTCTGGCGACGCCGCATGCCGCTGGCAAGCTCGCCGACAAGCACTGGAACACCTTCAAAACATCCGACAACGGTCGGTACAAGAAGAAGGTTCCCTCGATCAAGGGTGTCTTGCAGGAGATGTCTTCGGGGAGATGCGCCTACTGCGAAGGGCAGGCGAGCGGTATCGAGCATTTCTGGCCCAAGGCAAAGTCTGCTGAGAATGCCAATCTTGGAACCCACGCTCGGGCGTTCGAATGGACGAACCTCCTGTGGTCCTGCGGCATTTGCAACGACAAGCAGCACAAGGGGCAGAGAATGGAGTGGACCGTCGCCGGGACGCCGAAGCTCCTCGATCCAACCAAACCCGATGACGATCCCTGTGATTTTCTCACCGTCTCGCTGAATCACGAGCCCCCCATCGAGCTTGGCTGGGTAGATCCGCGGCCCGACCTGACCACCGACGCCGCCGAGCGGGCACGCTACACCATCTCCACATTGAAGCTCAATGAGCGCGATGATTGCAGAAGAGGACGAAGAACTGCCATCGAGCATTTCTGGATCGTCCTCGAAGCGATCAAGGAGAAGGGACCCGATCACTCGATCAAGACGAAGCGAAAGGCCCGAGAAGTGCTCTACGACCTTCTCGAAGATGGATATCTGGGTGCCATTCGTCAGATCTTGCTCGACTCCCCGGCTCTCCGCGCAAGCATCGTCGCCGCCATGCCGGAGCTGGCCGCCTTGATCGCTGCCTTCGCCCGGCCACCGCGCGCCCAGGCGTCATGACCTCGCGGAGCGCGAGGCCCTCGCCCGCACTCCCGCCCCGTGAGCACTCAGCCAGCCTTCTTGATTGGCTCGATCGCGTCGATGTTTGACCGCGTCCGCCCCCATTTCGGGCACGCCTGCCGCAGCGTTGCATCCGCCTCCCCCAGAACCCTGCGCCCCTCGTTACCGGCGGTGCATCCCCCGCGCACAAAACCGGGCGCCCTCCCCGCACCGCTGCACCTGCCGCCCCGCGCGCCGCCGGCCTTTTCTCCGCCGCAGCCGCGTTCGAGACCATGACACCCATGGCCTGCTGCCCTGCGGGACTACGGTGCCGCGCGCTCCGGCTCGATTTCGGACGGCTCGGGCACGGTCGCGACCGCCGCGTTGCGCGCTTCGGCGAGGGCGCGGATGCGGCCTTCGTGGGCCAACAGGGGTGTGGGCCAGGGGCCGGCGAGCAGCGCTATCGATTTGTCGAACTCGCTCAGCTCGCGCGCGGCTTCGGCCTTGAGCAAGCGCTCCTCGGGGTCGCGCTCGCCGAGCAGATCGAACAGCTCGCGCAGGTTGGTGAAAAATGGGCCGGTGCCCGACTGGCGTTCTTGCTGCGCGCGGGCTCGGCGGCTTCGCGTGCGCGCGGAGCTCGCGACATCGCGGGCGCCGCTCGCCAGAAGCACCAACGAGGCGAGCGCGAACAGCAGCGCAATGAGCCCGGCGTTCGCACCGAAGGCGATCCGATAAATGGCCAGGACGAGCAACAGAGCGCCGACGAGCGCCGTGAGCGCCGCCAATCCAAAGGCTTCGCGGGGACGCCGGAGGGCGTGGTTGTCGGCCTGGAAAATGAGGCTTCGCAGGCGAATCTCTTCAGTCCGATCGCGCGCGAGCCCGGCGGCGACCGCCTCGCGCAGGTCCTGGGGCGCGGGCAGCTGTATGTCCGGCGGGCCCCCCTCGTGAGAGGGAGGTTTGGGGCCGTTCACCTTGTCGCGGCGCTTCGCCTGTGCGAGCCAGAACAAGCGCGTGCATCGCGGGCAGCGCGCGACCTGCGGCGAGCCCGGAGGGTTCGGCGACGGATCGAAATAGCCGTCCGTCCAGAGGGTGCCCATCGACGTGCTGGTCTTGCGCGGCGCGGGAGCGCGGGCGGGCGCTTCGCAATGTGGGCACGCGATGATCTCGTCCGGTCCAGGTTCCATATTGGCACGTCGGGTGGCGGCTCAGCGCGCGAACGGGCGGAGCAGCTCGTGGACTCGCTCTTTGGGCCGGCCCACGATGGCCTTTGCCTCCGTCACGACCACGGGGCGTTGCAAGAGCGCCTTGTGCTTGACCAGCAAGGCGACGACCTGCTCCCGTGTCACGGCGTCGTCTTCGCGGAGGCCGAGCTTGTTCCAGAGGCTGTCGCGCCGCACCAGGGTCGTGACGGGGTCCTCCAGCTTGTCGATGATGGCATTGAGCGCCGCCGCGTCGGGCGGCGTCTTCATGTAGAGGACCACGTTGGCCTCGACGGCCAGCTCACTTGCAATGCGGACCGCATTGACCGAGGAGTTTCAATGGGGGTTGTGAAAGATGGTGACCTTGATCATGGCGCGACGCTAGCGCGGTCAGCGCGAGAAATCGAGCCTGTCCTGCCCGCGAGCGGGGGATGGGACATCCAGACGGTCTCGCAAATCCGGCGGCTGGCTTGCGGGGCCGCCGGCCGCGGGGAGGGATTGCGAGGACGCTCTTGCCTGAATGCTGCCGTTGCGGGCGCGAGCTGCCGGCGAGGGGGCTATTGTCCGCTGCCGCCCCCGACGCTGGGGGCGGCGCCATAAGCGGGGGTCGCCCCACCTTCGCCGCCGCTGCCGCCGGAACCGCCGCTGCCGCCGAAACCGCCGCTGCCGCCGAAACCGCCGCTGCCGCCGGAACCGCCGCTGCCACCCTCGCCGCCGAAGCCGCCGCCGCCGACGCTGGCGCCACCGCCGTAGGCGCCGCCGATACCGCCTTCGCCGCCGAAGCCGCCGACGCTGGGGCCGCCGCCGTAAGCGCTGCCGATGCCACCCTCGCCGCCGAAGCCGCCGCCGCCGACGTTGACATTGCCGCCGACGCCACCTTCGCCGCCGATACCGCCGCTGCCCCGCGTCGAGGATTGGCTCGCGATGGTGACGTCGCCGCCACAGCCGACCGGAGCGACGAGCGCCGTCGTGAGCCCCATGATCATGGCGACGGCGGTGCGCGGGATCGAGCCGTCGGGGCGGCGCACAGCGGCGCCGCACTCGGGACATGCCGTTTCGCTGGAACGAGCGTGGCATCCGCACGAAGAGCAGGCGATCATCGTCTCGAACAAGGGAGCCATGCTCGGATGATCGACGAGAACGGCGCCGTAAAGCAAGCTCGGAAAGAAGCGATGGGCATCGCGTCCGACGGCACGGTGAAGACCTGTCCGTCGTTGTCATGGCAGCTTGATCCTGCACGCCAAAGTCTTGCAAGATCGTGCGCGAGCTTGCGAAGCAAGAGACTATTCCCTCCGACATGGAATCCGCGAACCTCCCTCTGCCATCCGACACGCGGTGGCGGCGCCTCCTCGGCGTCGTCATTTTCCTGGGCCTGCTCTACTTCTTCCGCAAGCTGGCGCCGATCTTCATCTGCTTCGTGGTGATGGAGCGCGCGCTCGGCTTCCTCGCCGATCAGATCGCAACGCGCACGCGCATGAAGAGAACGCGCGCCATCGCCGTGGTGCTCACGGCGCTCACGATCGCGCTGAGCGCGGTGGTCTTCGCGATCGTGCGGCGAACGCTGCCGCTGGTCGCCACGATTCGGTCCGACGGAGACGGGTTTCTGAAGTCGCTCTTCGAGCAGCCGACCGTACAGCGCCTCCGCGCGATGGCGGGGCTCGAAGGGGAGAGCCTGTCCCACGCGATCAAGGAGCACGTCGGCGAGGCCATCAAGTACGCGACGGGAACCGCGCACCTCTTGCTGTTCATCCTGATCGGCGTGGTGCTCGCGATCATCTACCTGTTCGAGCGCGACGACCTCGAAGAGTTCTACGACGAGCAGCCGCAAGCTGGCATCCTGGGCACGCTCGCGCGGTGGTTCAGCTACGTGGCCGACGCGATCGCCGTGACGGTGCGCATGCAGGTGGTCGTCGCCATCGTGAACGCGGTCGTCACGCTGCCGGTGCTGCTCGTGCTCGGGCTGCCGAAGATCCCGCTCTTGTTCCTGCTCATCCTCGTGACGGGTCTGTTGCCGGTCGTGGGCAACATGATCTCCGGAGCGGTCCTCTGCTACGTCGCGTACACGGCGAAGGGCGCGTGGGCCGTGGGGGTGTTCCTCGCGGTGACCTTCATCCTCCACAAGATCGAGAGCTATTATCTGAACCCGCGGCTCGCGGCCGAGCACGTGAAGCTGCCCGGCCTGGTGCTCGTGATCAGCCTCCTGCTCTTCGAGCAGGCGTTCGGGTTCGTGGGGCTGTTCCTGTCGTTCCCCGCGCTCTACGTGGCGGCGCGCATCTCCAACGAGTGGAAGCTCGGCGTCCCCGCGCGCAAGCCGCGCGCGCGCGAGCCCGCGAAAAAGGGTCCCGCGCCGGCGCAGCGAGACTCCATTGCAGAACAGGGCGCCGGCGAGGGCGGGCCTGCCGCGGGGGCGAACGCGCCCGCCGCGCCGGACGTGCCTGCTGTTGCCGTGCAGGCCCTGGATACGCGCAAACCGGTCGGGTAGACGCGGCGATCGCGCGAGGGTCGCCGCGCGGATGGTGCTGCACCTTGCCTTGCAACGTCGCGGCACCATTGGCCCGAAATCCGCAAAATGCAGGACGACCCGACCGGCATCCTCCAATTTCCTGGCGCTGCTGACGGGACGACTTTACAACGATCATGGAACGTCGAGCTTCTTCGTGACCGGCCGCGCGAGCTTACGTGACGGTGCCCATGCGCAGATCGAGGACACTGCCAACTGCTCGAAACGAGGTGTCGACTCTGGATCCCGGATCCGGGTTCCTGCGCCGGGCCGGCTGGGCAACGGCGCGGGGGTCGTATCGACCCTGTCGTGCCGCCGGCGTGACGCCGAAGATGACAGCCGGCACCGTGTCCCTGTCCAGGGGCGGGGCGACTCACGAGCTCGACAAACTGGCAACCGAAATCTGGCAGTTGTGCGACGGGCGCCGTTCGTTCCAGGAGATCGCCGCGGAGCTCGCCAGAGGCTCCGACCTCTCAGGCGACGGGCAGGTCGGCGACCCGGAGGCCGAGGTGTCCGTAACCGTGCGCCGATTCCAGCGGCTCGGGTTGCTGGAGACGATCGAGGAAGCCGCCCTCAGGAGCGCGGTCGCCTTCCACGGCCCCCGCCTCCAGGATCTGCAAATCGTGGACATTTGCACCGGGGACTATTTCACGGCCGTCGCGCTGAGCGACGGCAGCCAGGGGGCTGCCATCAACTTCAATAACGTCATCGGCCCGCATCGCGTATCCCATGACTATCATCATCATGATGATCTGCTCATGCGATCGGCGCAGACCGACGGTCTGCTGTTCGACACGTTCTTGCGCCAGCCAGCCCTCGATTGCCTCGGGCAATCGGTGAGGATCGCGATCCTGAACGCGCTCTCGCGCGACCTCGTGACACCATCTCATCTGCGCGAGCATTCGCTCGGGCTGTTCGACGGCTACCTCGATCTCACCTCGCGCTTACGCGAAGGTGATACGGTGACCATGATCGGCTGTACCGGGAATTATTCGTGCGCCGAGGTGGGACGCGTCGCCGCGCTCGGGAAGATTCATTTCAGCGACTTCCAATACACGGAGCCGTTCAAGGAGGATATCCAGGCCTTCATTGATGAGTGCTTCGTCCTTCCGGAGAAGGTCATCCTCTCCGACGGAAAGAACAACGAGGCCATTTGCCGTGAGGCCGACGTCGTCATCATGATCGCAGATACCATTTGCACCAATACACTGGACGAGCTCCTGGTATGGAGTGCCGGCGCCCGGGAGGTCCTGATCACGGGGCGATCTTACGTCATGGACCCCATCCACGTGTTCCTCCGGGGTGCGACCGGATTGACGACCCAGCGCATCATTCATCCCAACTTCGTCAGCTTCGTCAAGGACAAGCTCCGCCGGGGCGAGCTCGGGTTCACCGACTCGCTCGTGCGGTGCTTCGAGCGAATGTTTGTCGTCGCAGCGTGAGCGAGCTCCGAATGATGCCCGTCTCCAGCCCCCCCAATCCGATGTGGCCATTCGACCCCAACAAGCTGCAGCTCGACGCCTACTGTGACGCCATCTTCGATCATCGCTCCCTTCTGGACGACGTCGAGGTCCGCTACGTCGACCGCGCCCTCGCCGCCGATCGCCCGGCGAGCGCCGGCGAGCACCCGATCTCGTGGAAGACGTACGGGCACAAGATCGAAGGTGACCGCATCGTGGCTTTCCAGCTCGGGCTCGGCTTCCAGAGCATGACGCCGAGCGATGTGGAGGCCATCGAGGCCGTCCTCGGTAGCTGGCTGGGAGCGTCTTCCTTGTCACCGTATTGCGATCTGCTGGCGCGGAGCCGGGGCGCGGGCCTGGGCTGGGTCTTTCCGCAGGGGCAGCGCCGCCTGTACTTCTTCTTCGAGGGGCCGGACGGAGGTGTGGAGCTCCGGCACCAGCGCCACCTGGCCGAGCTGTGCCTGCCCGAGTTCATACTGGGCTACACGTTCGACGGGTCGACGCTGGTGGAGAGCAAGACCTATCATTATCCGCATCGCCCGCACTGGCCACGTCTGCTGCAGGCCTATTCCCCCGATCGAGAGCAATGCCTGGCGCTGGCCGCCAATGCGCACCGGCTCGCTCTCGTGGTCTCGCGAGAAGGCGCGCCGCGGCTCCAGTTCGATGTCTCGCACCGCACCCGAACGGCGACGCTCCATGCCCTCGGAAGCCCGACGGCGCTCGAGATCGCTCGCCGGTGCGAGGAAATCTTCCCGCCGCTCCAGCTCGACACCGTCGCCATGACGCGCGCCGGCTCGTGCCTCTACTTCCAATGAGCGCTCACGGGCTTCGGGCGAACAGGAGGAGCTCGTCACTGCAATCGACGGGCGCGAGCGAGACCATCTCGATCTCGCCGAAGCCGGCGGCCACCACGGCCGCTGTCAGGACCTCGATCCTGGGCATGTAGAGCTCGTGCCGGCGCTCGACGATTTCGAGCCAGGGGAGGACGAAGGTCTCGTGGTAGTAGACGAGGTCGCCTTCGCCGTGCTCCCACCGACTACGGTACTCGAAGTCGGGATACTGGGTCACCGCCTGCTGCCCGACGCTGCGCGAATCGGCCGAGGTCGCTGCGCACAGGCACGTGGGATCGAGGACCTCGAGACATGCCATCCCGCCGGGGCAGAGCCAGCGCCGGATGTTCGCGAGGATGCGCTCGAGCTCACGGTTGTAATGGATCGCTCCATAGAGCGACAGGACGTGCGTGAAGGCGCCTTCCGGGACCAGATCGGGATCTCGCATGTCCCCCCGCAGGAAGCTGGTTCGGGGGCTGGTTCGGCGAGCCACCTCCAGCATGCTCGGGGACGAGTCCACCCCGGTCGTGCGAAACTCGGCGGAGAGGACCGCGCAGTGCCGGCCGGTGCCGCAGCCGAGGTCCAGCAGGCAGACGCTCTCCGGGCCCGCGGGCGGCCGGATTCGACGTCGAATCTCCGCGGTCTCGAAGCGAAACCTCTCCCGGCCCATGGCGCTGTCGTGGAAGAGCTGATCGTAGCGGCGAGCGTAGAAGTTGTCGTAGATTGGTTCGCCCACGTCGATCATCCCAGGCCCTCTCGAGAGGATCTTCACGCTGATGCTGTCAGATCGAAAGACTCAGGACAAGGACGATGCACGCGCCCTGACGATCCTCGACGAGACGCTCGAGCTGCTGCTGGAGCGAGACCCCGCCGAGGGGTCGCGGATCACTTCGATTCACCTGACCCCTTTCTTCACGGTGATCGAGGTTGACGGGTTCTATCTTGGCGCCGCCATGAGCTACTACCGCCTCGGACCCCGGGTGCAAGCCGAGGTGGAGTCGAGAATCGAAGCGCTGCTCGCTCGTGATCCGCTGCTGCTGGGCTGGCTGTTGCGCGGACAGGCTCCCGACCTTCCCCTCGGCGCCCAGGCCGATCAGCGTCTCCTCCTGGAGACAGCCCTGCGAGCGGCGGTCGCGAGCGCGCTGTCGGCGCCCTGGTTGATTCTGGGCGGCGACTCCACCTTCGCGGTCGGCTCGGCGCCTCGGCTCGACCCGTTCGCCCGCGCCAGTCGTGCGCTGGTCGTGGGGTTCGGAGGGTATGTCCCGTGGCTCGCGGGCGTACCCCACATCGCGCGACTGGACATCTGCGATCTCTCGTACTCGTCGCGGCGAGAAGAGATGGATGGCTTCGCTCGGGCGCACGAGCGCAGCCAACCCGGCAAGGTCATCACGCTCTCGGACGGCCACGATCTCCCGGAGCTCATGGCCCAGGCCGACGTGCTCGCGATCACCGGATCCGCCCTCTCGAACGGGACGATGGAGAAGCTCCTCTCGCACGTGCCGCCGGGTCTGCCCGTGGTCGTCCAGGGTCAGACCGCCGCGATTCACCCCGTCGCGCTCTTTCGCCGCGGCGTCCACGTGGTCCAAACCACCCTGAAACCCCCTGCGCTTCTTGCGCTGGCCCGCAGGGACTCGACAGGAGACGCCATGAGAGGCCTGCTGGAAGACAGCCGGCTTCCCTGGCTTTGCCTGACGCCGCGCTGACCGCCGCCGGCCGCAAGATTTGCTTTACTTGTCACGCGCGGCCATCTAGCGTCCTCGGGTTGGTGGTGTCGTATTCACCATGAGCGGAACTGAACGGGGCACTCGCATTCAGGGCTCGGCGCGGTTCCAACATCGATGCTGTTTCCCAAACTGCTGGTTCAAGGAGCTCTGCCAAGATGAGTAATGCCGCCCTCTCCAAACTGCTCGGACGCATGGCCAAGGATGAGACTCTGCTCAACGAGTTCTGCGGGAATCCGGCCAAAGTCCTGAAACGCGAGGGGATCCAGGTCCCCCCTGCCGAGATCCCTTCTAAGATCGACGCTGCCGAGTTCTCGAAGAGGCTCAAAGGAGCCGTCGCCTCGGGTGCCGGCAGCGTCGATCTCACGCCCTATTCTGGTGGTTCCGGCGGGGCGGCCGCGAGCAAAGGAGGAGGGGTACACATCGACATCGGACACCTCGACAACTTCTACATCGACGGCCCCATTGGCATTCACGTGGACGGTGACGACGACGAGGAAGACGACGGCCCGAAGGCGCCGACGGGGCCGAAAGCGCCAAAGTAGTCGGCGGCAGCTCCCGGCAACAGCGCTCGGGCACGGGGTGCTGTTGCGCCGTTTCGGCGCGGAACGACACGTGCGAAACGAGGAGGCGCGACCTTGCGTTCCACGATCGAGAAGCTCGGAGCCTGGGCGTCCGAGCACCTCAGTGTCGAGGAGGAGGGGATGCTCTCTACCTTGCACCCCCACTTGACCTCTCCACGGCACGCCGTCGCCGTTGAGCGTGCGCGGCGTGTCGCGGCAGAGCCGCAGGCTGCTCCACGCCCCGGAGCTCGTCCGGATCCAGCCGCGGCGAACGATCGCGAGTTTCGCTTCGCTTCCACGCTGGAGACCTTCGCCAAGCTCTCGGTGCGGCTCGACGAGCACGCTCGTTCCCTTCCCGAAGAGGAGCAGCAGGCCTTCACGTCCGCGCTCCTCGGTGAGGTGGACCCCGGATCGCTGCTGCGGCATCTCTTTGCGACTTCTTCGACGGTGGCCCGGCCGCAGATCGAGCCGCGGGAAACCGAGGAGACAGAAGCTTCATGACGATCGAGCTCCGCCCGCTGGGCGTCCGCTGCAACATCGCCTGCCACTACTGCTATCAGAACGCCATTCGCGAAGCCGACAACGTCGCGCGCTCGTACGACATGGATGCCATGAAAGCCGCGCTGGAGCGCGAAGGGGGGGCGTTCTCGCTCTTCGGTGGAGAGCCGCTGCTCGTCCCCAAGGCCGATCTGGAAGAGCTCTGGCGGTGGGGCTTCGAGCGCTACGGCCACAGCTCCGTGCAGACCAACGGGGTCCTCATCGACGAGGATCACATCCGTATGTTCAAGGCGTACAGAGTCCATGTCGGGATCTCGATCGACGGGCCCGGAGAGCTCAACGACGTTCGCTGGACGGTCTCTCTCGAGAAGACGCGCCGCGCCACCCAGAAGACGGAGGCGGCCATCGAGGCGCTCTGTCGTGAGGGGATTCCGCCCGGGCTCATCGTCACGCTGCATCGCGCCAACGCGACGGCGGAGAAGCTGCCCATCCTCGCCCGGTGGTTTCACGATCTGGACAAGATGGGGGTGTCGCGGAGCCGCCTCCACATCCTCGAATCCGACAGCCCGGAGATCGAGCGGCGCCATGCGCTGTCAGTCGCGGAGAACATCGAGGCTTTCCTCTATCTGGCGCGGTTCGAGGAGGAGCTCGAGCGCATTCGCTTCGACCTGTTCAGCGACATGAAGGGCATGCTCATGGGCGACGAGCGCGGGACCGCCTGTGTCTGGCAGCCGTGCGACCCGTACACGACGCTGGCCGTGCGCGGGATCGAAGGAAACGGCCAGTCGACGAACTGCGGGCGGACCAACAAGGACGGGATAGACTTTCGCAAGGCCGAGGCCCCGGGCTTCGAGCGGGTGCTGGCGCTCTATCAGACGCCGGAAGAGTTCGACGGTTGCAAGGGCTGCCGCTTCTTCCTGATGTGCAAGGGGCAGTGCCCCGGGACCTCGGACCGCGGCGACTGGCGAAACCGGAGCGCCCATTGCGAGGTATGGAAGGCGCTCTATGCCCACTTCGAAGAGAGGCTCCGCCGGCAAGGCTTGCAGCCAATCTCCTCCAGTCCCATTCGGTACATGCTCGAGCGGCAAATCGTCGAAGGCTGGGAGCAGAACCGCAATACCGCCATGTGCACCATTCTCGAAGGGCTGCGGCAGGAGACGCAGCTCCATGCCGGAGCGGTGGCGAAGCTCCGTGCCAGGGCGTCCCGCGCCTAGGAGTCATCGTATGCAAGCAACACGGCTGCCTTTTCGACTCCCCCCCTCGACACGCGTGGCGTGGGTGAGCGAGAACGCTCGGAGCGTCTGGCTTCCCCGCTTTGAAGCCGTCGCCGGCGCCCTCGCGACGATGGAGCTTCGCTCGGTCGCCGAGGGCTTCCGCGCCGCCGCCCTGCGGGCCTGCGCGGCCGACGGGCTGGTCGATCTCTGCCGTCACGCGGCGGCCCTGGGGCTCGTCGCCCATCCCTTCGACCGCCGGCAGCTCCCCCTCGCGGGCGAGCCTTCCGCGCAGTTCCATTACCGTCCCGAACGCCCGTTCGCCTTCGCCGTGCTCGTCACGAAGAGGGCAGATCTCGCCAGGCTCCAGGAGGAGATCGAGGACCCTTCTTCCCGAGCGAGCCTGCTGGGAGCCCCGGCGTGTTGCGCCGGATTCGTCGCGGAGGCGTGCCGGGACGGCTGGCTCGATCCGACGTGGCCGATGGCGCTGAAATCGGGACCGCTCCGTGATCTCGTGGTCGATCTGGCCTCGAACCCGGGCTCGAACACTCTCCTTCGCCCGATCGGCATCTACCCTGTCTTCCATTCCCCTTGCTCGTTCGGCTGCCCGGAGACCGTGGCCCTTTGGCGCGGCCTCGGCGATCTCGGCCGGGGGGCCGGCCTCGCCGAAGAGATGAGCTGGCTCGAAGAGATTCTCTCGTGGCCCACGCTCTGGTCCGCGTTGCACGGGATCGCCGAGATCAAGAACCCCGTGCTCCGGCTGGTCACGACCACCGACGCGACCGGCGAAAAGCTCGAGATTCGCACGCGATCCGACCGATACCCCACGGAAGGTGCGCGCGGGATTCACTTCCCTTATCGGGATGCTTCCTGTGCCCCGCCGGCCGACCGGCCTTTGCTCCAGATCATACGATGAACGGTCTTCCGGCGCTCTCGTCCCCGAGCCCCGCGCTCGATTCGCCTCGGGTCGCGCTCGTGAACATGCCTTTCCACGCGTACTACGCCCCTTCGATCGCCCTCGGTATCCTGAAGGCCGAGCTGATGCAGCGGGGCATCCCGGCGCGAGTGTACGAGCTCACGTTCGAGCTGCTGCCTTTCATCGACCCGGACGATCCCGCGAGGGGCGGCGAGATCTTTCGATTCCTGGCTGACCGGTGGCACCTCGGGTTGGGAGAGTGGCTGTTTTCTTCCCCCATGGAGGCCGAGGCGGAGGCGCGTCATTTCGACTGGGTCCGCAGGCGATGGCGAAGGCTCGCGGCGTACGGGGAGCCGGAAGAGATCATCGCCTCGCTTCGGCGCGCCGCACCCCTGTTCATCGACCGCATGGCGAGGAGGATCACCGGCGCCGGCCACGACGTCGTCGGATTCACGACCACGTACTTCCAGACTCAGGCGAGCGTCCATCTCGCGCGTCGCATCAAGGAGCTCGCTCCGAGCACCCGGATCATGGTGGGCGGCGCGAGCACCACGGACGTGATGGGCGTGGCCATGCTGAAGGCATTTCCAGTCATCGATCTGGTGTGCCACACGGAGGCCGAGGAGATCATCGCGCCCATCGTCCGCGCGCTCCGCGGCGAGCCCGGCTTCTCGCTCGGTGAAATCGGGGGAATCTCTTACCGAACGGCGACAGGAGCGGTGGTGGACCGTTCCAAGATCGAGGCCCCGCTGCCCCGGATGGATGATGTCCTCCTCCCCGATTACGACGACTATTTTGTCGACGCGGCGGCCTTCGTCGAGCGCGCGGGAGGCAGGATGCAGCTCCCCCTGCAACTGCCGGTGGAGACGTCGCGAGGTTGCTGGTGGGGCGAAAAATCCCATTGCACCTTCTGTGGCCTCAACTCCAATCGGATGCGATTCCGCGGCAGATCGCCCGAGAACGCCGCCGAGAGCCTCCTCGCTCTGTACCGCCGCTACCGCTTTCCCAGCTTCTTCGCGGTCGACACCATCATCGATCACCGCTACTTCGATTCGTTCTGCCGTATCCTCGCCGAAGCCAAAGAGCCCATCCAGCTCTCGTACGAGGTGAAGGCCAACCTGAAGAAGCCGGAGATCCAGGCGCTGGCGAGCGCCGGCGTCACGTGGGTCCAGCCGGGCCTGGAGAGCCTGTCGACACCGGTCCTCCAGAAGCTCATGAAGAAGGGGACGAGCGCCATCCAGAACGTTCAAGCGCTCAAGTGGTTCGCGGAGCATGGCATACGGGTGAGCTGGAATCTCTTCCCGACCTACCCGGGGGACCGGCTCGCCGACTACGAGCACGTGCCGGACCTCTTGCGGCGGCTCAGGCACCTTCCCGCGCCGAACTACAACCCGCTCCAGGTCCAGCGCTTCAGTCCCCAGCACAACGAGCCCGAAGCGCACGGACTCCGGATCCTGGGCGTCCACGCCGGCTGGAAGCTCGCGTTCCACGACGTCGCCCCCGACGTGCTCATGGACCTCACGTACATGTTCGAGTGGGACGAGCCGGGCCGTGACGTGGCCGTCGACGAGCTCGCGAAGACGCGCATTCGGCCCCTGGTCGAGGCGTGGAAGAAGCACCAGGCAGAAGAAGGGTGCACGTTGAGCGTCCTCCACGGGCCTCGCCAGTCTGCCGTCATTCACGGCCGGCTCGAGGCGCCGAGGCGGATCGTCCGCTATTCCGGCGCTGCGGCTTCCATCCTACGGGCCTGCGGCGCCCATCGACCTCAGGCGAAGCTCCTGGAGGCTCTCGCCCAGGGAGACTCCGAGCTTCCTTGGGAGTCCGAGGAGGAGAGCCTCGATCAGGGCAACTACGACTTCTTCCTCGACCGCTGGCGGAAGGCGGGAGTACCGCTGGAGGAGGCCGGGCTCGCGGGCCCCCACGCCGCGATCGTCGAGTCCCTGGTGGGCGAGGGGCTCCTGATGCGCGAAGAAGGGCGGATACTGACTCTCGCCGTCAATTGCTTCCGGAGCGTCCACCGCGAGATCCTCGCCCGCGATTCGATGACGTTCTTTGCCTATCTGACGGCTCCCTCGACGGGCCCTGCCGCGGTCGCCGCGAAGGTGCCCGGCGTCGCCACGGAGGCTGCCACTCTCGCCCCCGCGACGGCGCCGGGCGATCTCATTCCGGCAGCATCGCTGATCAGGGCCCGCGCGACCATCACGGGCCGAGACCGCCCGCCCTGGTACTACCGGCAGAACGGGTTTTCCAGCCTTGCCGCCATGTCCGACGCCCATGCCCAGGTCGCCCGCGCAGCGCATGCCCTTCTCTCGGGGAGGCGAGCGCGCGTCATCGATCTCGGGTGTGGCAACGGCGCGCTGCTCGCGCGGCTCTGCGAGGAGAACCCCGGGACAATCGCTTACGGCGTCGATCGAGACCCCGGGAAGATCGAGCGTGCGCGAGAGATCCATGGGAATTACCCCGAGAACTTCGTGGCCGGATCGGCCTTCGACTTTTCGGGATGGTGGCCGGCAGACTGGGACTTCGACGTGATGATCCTCTGTCCCGGCCGCTTCCTCGAGGCGCCCGCTGCTGAGGCGGAGGCGCTCCGCCGCCGGATCGCCGAGAAGGTCGATCGGGTCCTCCTGTACGCCTATTCGGACTGGCTCGCGTCGTATGGAAGCGTCGAGGCGATCGCTCACCTCACCGGCTTCGAGATCCTGGACAGCTCTCCGGACAAGGCCGTCCGGGTGGGGCGCCCGCGATGAAGTTTACGATCCCCGGTTTCCCCGAAGAAGTCTCGGAGGCCGTCGAGCTGCCCGATTTCGCCGAGCTCTTGACCTATCCGATGTTCCTCCGGGCAACGCCGGAGACCGTTCGAAGCCACGGCACGGACTGGCAGAGGATGCTCCTGGAGCTCACTCCGTTCCGTCATGAGCATCCCTACCAGAGCGTCACGACCGGAGTTCACATCCAGGCGCCCGGCTACCGTACCCTCGTGGGCCCGACCCTCGCAAGCCAGGGCCCGCACCACGGCTGGCACATCGATGGCTCCGCTGCCGGCGACCATCTGACCGGCGCGGAGCGCGTGTATCTGATGGAATCTCCGTGTACGAGTCTCACCCAGTTCAACGAGCTCCCCATCGAGATCGACGTCGATCCCGCGGTCCTCGAGGATCGCAGCCGGCTCATTCGCCATATCACCGAGAACGCGTCCTCCCTCGGAATCCGGGGGCGCGCCATCCCACCCGCTCGCATCGTCACGTTCACCAACCATTTGCACAGGGCCGTCGTCCCTCGCCGGATGGAGTTCCGATTCTTCTGGCGAGCCAGGGAGTCTCACAAGGATGCACCGCTGCCGGTGCCCCAGTCCATACGCGACGACGTCTGCGCATGGGACATCGCGGACGCGCGCTACGTGGTGCAGATCAAGATCGGCGCTGGCACGTTGAAGGTCTCCTTTCCCGACCCATCTCGGGGAAGCTCTCTCGAGTCTGCGCAGTACAACGAGGTATTCTGAGCGATCCCCTCTTCCCTGCAGCGGCTCCCGACGTCCAGAAGGCCACGGCCCGCCGATTCCTGGAGTCCATTCGTACGATTGGCCTCCGGTTTGCCGGACAGGAAGAGCTCCTCTCGATGGCGTTGTCGCGGATCGAGCGCGGAGAGATCGGCGCCGGCCACGCCGTTCTGCTCGCCATCGCGGTCGCCGATTGTTGCCTCTTCGACGAGATGCGTCCCACCTTCGACGAGGGCTATCCCTGGTCGGACGGGGCTGCTCCCTATCACCGTTTCTTTGCCTACGAAAGCTTCGTCCCCGCCCGCGTGGCCAGCGCCCTGACCGAGCGCCACCCCGGCTACGAGCACGTCCTCATCGGAGCGCCGGAGCAGGTGCTCGCGCTCGCCCAGGGCTCGGACGGAGCCGGAATGCTCACTGCCGATCTGGCCTATTGGGTGAACAGCTCGAAGCCGCTCCCTCCGTGCTCCGTCCCCCGACAAGCGCTGTACGCCTCGCTCCTCGCCTGTGGGGTGGACTCCTTCGAGGGGCCCAGTCGAGCTCCCCCGCAGCCGCCGGGGCGAGGCGCCATGCCCCGCCACGTGAAGAAGAGCGCTCGACTGGCTCGCTGGCTCGCGGCAAGCCGCCCGGACGTCGACGCCGTGCTCGCGAGGACGGCGCGCCACTGGGGAGCCATGATGGCGGAGGGCGCCCCCGAAATCGCCGCGCCGGCCGTCCTCATGAGCAGCGGCTCCGCCGCGAACGAGAGCGTGGTCCTCTCCTTGTCCCGGATCGCCGCCGGGATCGCCTTCGTGGATCCAGGCTTTTACTTCGAGAACATCCGCTCCATCACCGACCGCTGCTTCACCGGCAGGGTCACGCAGGACATCGGTCTCGCCACGATCTTCTTCCTCAACCTCGAACCGATCACGTTCTGTCGTCCGATCGCCACCGGCGAGCGTCCCGAGAGCGCGCTCCCGCTCCTCGAAGCCATCTGCAAGCTCGCGGCGGCGGCGCCCGAGCGCGCTCATCACGTCGTCCTCGACGTGACGGCCTCTCCCACGATGAGCGTTCGCTCCACGCTCTCGACGTCGATCCCGCCCAACGTCGTCCTCTACAAGACCAGCAGCATCACGAAGCACCAGGACGGCTCTCGCAACTATACGTGCGGCGCGGTCGCCATCCAGACCGCCGACCCGGCACGGCGAGCCCTTCTGGAAGCCGATCTGCTCGACGCTCGCAGGGTTTCGGGGGGCGATATCCACTCGATCCACGCCTTGAACATCCCTCGCACGACGCGGCGGTCGATCGAAGACAAGCGCGACCGCATCTCGCGTCTCAATCGAGCTGTGTGCCACGCGCTCGACCCGGGAAGGCAAGGCAGGGTCGTCCCCTATACCTACCATAGCTTCCTCCTGCCCTCGCGCGAGGCCCTGCACCGGCTCGCCTCCGAGACTCTGGCCCTGGCGCTCGCCGGCGGCCTCCGCGCGAGACGCGCATTCGAGCTCCGGGCGGGCCCCTATCTCCACGAGCGGAGCCGGCTGCTCTCGGCGCGACTCCGAGAGATTGAATATGGTAACAGCTTCGGGCTGCCGCGCTCGCGCATCATCCACCAGGATTGTGCGGCTCTCGACGTGTGCGTGGGCCTCCGCATCTCGGTGTGTGTCTTCCGGCTCTGCCCCGGCTACGAGGCCGATGAAGACCACCTGATCGCGGAGGCGCGGCTCGTCCAGGAATACCTCGAAGAGAGCTTCGTGGAGCTCGCCGACATGGCCTCCGCCATCCGGCAGACTGCCATCCAGGACTGGGTGCTTCATGGCTGAGGCGTCGCCGGCTTCTCCCGAGGACGCGGCCCGTCGCTCGATCTACGCGCCGCCGCTGGGGATCGTCGCGGCCTGCGACGGGTCGCGCTCGGCCGCCTCGAGCTTGCTCTCGTGGATGGTCCCCGAGGCACGGCCGCTCCGCGAGGAGGCGCTCGCCGACTTCATGGGTCGGCTCGCGCCCCGGTACGAAGGTCCCATCCTGCTCTTCGACCTCTTCCGGATCGAGCAGACGCTTCGCCTCCTCTCCGAAACCCAGCGCCGACACCGCTGTCGTTTTCTCCTGCCCGTCAAGAGCTTCCCGCACCCTGTCATCGCGGCGCTCGCTTGCCGCCACCTCGCCGGGTTCGACGTCTCGAACCTGGCCGAATACCGCTCCCTCCCCGACGACCTTTCGGGGAAGATCGTCGCCCTCACCGGCCCCGTCCTGCAAACGGACCATCTCCCCGCCTACCTCGAGCGAGGAAACGATCTCCTGATCTTCATCGACTCTGCTCATCAGCTCGCACAGCTCGAGTCCGTCCGTACGCCCCTCCGATATGGCTTCCGCCTGGACAGCTCCGCTCTGCTACGAGACCTGCCCGAGGGGGCCCCTTCGAGGCTGCACCGCAGCCGTTTTGGTCTCTCGCCAGAGCCCGGCGCCCTGCTACCGCTCCTGTCGAGCTCCAGACATCGATTCGCTGGTTTCCACGTCCATCATGGTAGTGAACGGAACGACTCCGAGACCTACATGGCCATGGTCGAGGGGATCCTTGAGTTGCGCGCGGCCCTGGGCGTCAGGTTCGACTGCGTCGATTTCGGGGGAGGGCAGCAGCACCTCGATCTCGACAGCCTCGAGGGCTTGGCCGCGCAGGTCCGGGGGCGGATCGGCGCCGAAACGGAGCTCTTTTTCGAGCCAGGCCGCTTGATCACCCGGGAGGCCGGATACGCGGTCGGTCGTGTGGAGAACTGGAGAAGACGAGACGATGCCGTCGAGTACGTTCTCGACCTCTCCATGGATTGCCACCTTCGCTGGTCGGCGCCGACCCTCATCGTGCCCAGGCCGGCCAACCCCGAACGCCCGCTGCTCGCGCGCTTCTATGGCCCCACCTGCCATGAAGAGGATCACATCGGCCAGTTCGGTGTCTGGACGGCGCCGGGGGATCGTCCCCCGTTTCAGCACGGCGATCTCGTCCTCTTCGGCGGCATCAGCGGTTACTCCGCCTCCATTCGGACCTCCTTCAACGGGATCGAGCCCGCCAATGTCGTCTTTTTCTCCTGAGAATCTCCGTGTTGAGGTCGTTGTCGCCTGGATCCTCTCCATTTTGACGGCGGGCACATGAGCGTCGCCGAGCTGTTCCGCTACGTCCACCAGACCGATCCGGGCGATGTCGACAGGTCGGCGCTGGAAGCGAGGATTCTGGCGGCGTGCGACTTCTTGTCGCGGGACGTGGATATCGACCCGATCCGAAAGCATGACTTCGTGACATTCCTCGAGGCGCTCGAGGTCCACGAGGAGCTCTTCGGGGCGTTCTCGAATCACCGGGTCCCCCCGAAGGTTCAGGACGCCCTCGAGACACTCCAGCGAACGAGATCGCTGGCGCTTCAGGATGCGGACGAAAACGCGGGGTGGGGCATGGTCACGGCGCCCGCGCTGCTCCCCCGCTCGAGAGACGAGCTCCAGCGACTCTCGCGGGCCGAACGGATCGCGCTCCAGCGCTTTCTGGCATCGAGTAACCACCAGGAGATGGGGATTGTCTACGAGCGAATGATCCGCTCGGTGGGTATCGAGGACGGAGCGCACATCCTCAACGTGGGAGACGGCGTGGCGATCGAGGCGTCCTTTCTGGCGCGACTCGTTCGCTTCCTGGTCTCGAAAGGGGTGTCGCAGGCCCACCTCGTGAGCATCGACTTGAACGCCGCCATCGCTTCGCTCGATCTCCAGGCGAGGGTAGCCTTCGCGGGCTCGCGGCTTCGTTTCTCGTTTCACCAGATGGACGCCGGCAACCTGTCGTTCGATGATGGTTCTTTCGACACCGTCGTGGCCTCCTTCATGCTCGACGACTGTTCGGACAAGCCGGCGGTGCTGCGCGAGATGGCTCGTGTCACCCGATTGGGGGGGAGGGTTTGCCTGTCCGGACATCATCTCGACGCGAAGAATCCGGCCGACGACCTCGTCCACAACTACGCAGACCTGCATCGCTTCCACACCAGCCCCGCGGATCTCGAGACCTGCCGCGCTCACATGAAGCGCCTGTCGTTGTGCGAAATCGAGTCCGCTCAACTCCCGCATGCCTGGTGCTGCGTCTTCGAGAAGAGCCGCTGACAGGAACCTCGGCTGGCGCGCGTGACGTCGAGGACGGCCGCCGGCTCCTCGCCGGCCGCGGGCAACGCCTCGGCCTCGGCGAGCGCGGAGTCGTCGAGATATGCCTGCCCGACGAGCGGCCCCTCCCCTTCGGCCACGCGCCGGATGCGAATGACCTCGTCGAGGACGCGGCTGGCGCCGGCGCTGCCAATCGCGCCGTTTCATCCCGCTCGAGCCGCACGCCCGTGAGCCCTTCGTCAGTTCGGGAAGACCTGGCTGCACAGCGGGTTGCCCGGACAGCAGATGTCGAGGCCGGCGGCGCCGCCGACCTGGTCGGTGTGGATGCAGACGAAGGCGCCCTTGCTCGGGTAGTAGTAGGCCCAGAAGAAGCACATCTCGTCGTTCGCGGACTCCCCGAACTGGACGGTCTGCGCGCTCTTGTTGTCCCACTGGCAAGAGAGCCTGAAGCCGCTGCTCGCCTCGAGGGAGATCTCCGGGTCGATCTCGACCGTCTTGGGCTCTGCCCAGCTCCAGTCCGGGACGTAATAGATGATTTTTCCGGGGTCGGACTTGTCCTTGGAGAAGTTCACGGTGACGTTCGTGCCCCACTGGTGGGTGTGGCCGGTGACGGCGAAGAACTTCGCGTCTCCCACGATGTCCGGGATGAGCTGCCCGAGCGGCAGAAACACCGGCCCGAGCGTCGCCGTGGTCATGGGCGGGATGTTGATGTCCGGATTACCCAGGAACAGCATGCCAGCGTCGTGTTTGTAGTCCGCGTCGTCGATCGGGATGAAGTTGGCCGTGGCGCTGAGCTCGAGGTCGTTCGCGGTCGCGTTGACGTAATGGACCTCGAGGCGGATCATCTGGTTCGGATCGAGCGAGAAGGCGACGCCTTCTGGCAGCGTGAGAATGTCGTCGTGCTTCTGGGTGATCATGAGAGGAAGGCCCTTGTCGGGATTCAGGGTGTCGACGAAGGGCTGGCAGTCGTAGGGGGCGAGCTTCTCCTCGGTATCGCTGGTCTTGTAGACGATCAGGTGGTGGGAGCCCTGGCTCAGCACGTTATGGATCTGGTGCGCGCGCAGGGTCGCCAGGTTGCCGAGGCGGGCCTGGATGCACTGCGTGCTCTCGGTCCCTGACTTGGCGGTGATGGGGCCGAAGGTGAGGCTCTTGGTGCCCGGGACCGGCCCGCTGCCGCTGCTGCCGCCCCCGCTGCCGACAGTGGAGCCGTTGCCGTTGCCGCCGGCGTTGCTGCCGCCGTTGCTGCCGCCGAGGCCACCTGTGCCGGTGCCGGCGCCAGCCACCCCCGACTCGCTCGGGTTGCCGCCGCAGCCCGCGAGGGCCAGCGCCCCCAGAAGGAAGCCCAAGACAGACGACGACTTCATGGTTCCACGAGTACCACGGCGGACGCAGCGGCACCATACGCGCCGCGGTGGAGCCACGCTGTGGCAAAGGGACGAAGCGAGCCGGCGCGAGCGATCAGCGTCTCGAAGAGAGGAGGCATTGACAATGATCGGCCGAGTCGAAAGCGCAAGGAAGCACGGAACGAGGCATCTCCGGCGGCGGCCGCGCGGCCGGGGACGCCGCTACCGGGAGACGGGCGGGCCTGCCGGGATGGGCGACGGGGTATGACGCCAAGGTCAGGGGTTCCCCCGCGTTCTTTTTCCTTGTAGAGCCGACGTCATCAGGCTCGTCGTCGAGCGACCCCGTCGCTACCTCCTCCCCGCTCGCGCTGCATCTTCGCCCAGTTGCGCGCATTGCCGGCCCCGCTTCGCCGTGCGCCGCGGCGGCGCGCGGGCTCGGCCCCACGGACGCGAGCCTCACGGTGCACTGACCATGCTCGGTCGCCGACGCACGCGCCTTCCGGCTCGAACCGTGGTACCCAGTGGGTGAGGCTTTATGGTGACTTGGGTTCGAGACTTGGTTCGCGTGTGGCTCTTGCTCTTTGTGGTCGGCAGCGTCGGATGCACCTGCGCCCCGGGCGAAATCCCCGAGCCCGACACCACCACCGACACCGCCACCACCAGCACCGACGACTTGCCCTGCGGCATCGACTGCAAGAGCATCGCGACCCCGCAGTGCACGCAGGCGGTGTGCAACCTCGGGCAAGAGATCGGTCCGCTCGACACGTGCGTCGTGGTCCCGTTGCCAGCGGGAGCCGGGTGCGACGACGGTCAGTTCTGCACCATCGGCGACGCCTGCAACGGCAGCGGCACCTGTGGCGGCGGGAGCGAGAACGAATGTGGTCTCGGCTCCTCCCCGTGCGTGGCCGTCGTCTGCTACGAGGAATCGAAGTCGTGCGACGTCACGCCGGTGAACGACGGCACCGCATGCACCCCCACGGACCTCTGCGAGGTCGACGGCGTGTGTCAGCTCGGTGAGTGCTATGGCGAGCCCAAGGACTGCACGTTCTCACCGCTGAACGAGTGCAACAAGGTGACCTGCGAGCCGGCCACGGGCAATTGCACGGGGGTCCCCGACGCCGACAAGGACGACGCGCCGTGCGTGCTCACCGGCGACCTCTGCATCACGAACCGGACGTGCAAGTCCGGGCAATGCGGCGGCGGCACCCCCATAGATTGCTCCGGGCTGGACGTCGGGTGCCAGGTCGGCGCGTGCGACCCCGATACCGGCATCTGTGACCCCAAGCCCGCGCCGGTCGGTACCGTCTGCACGGAGGGCCTCAACGAATGCGATGCCGGCGCGTGCGACGTGAAAGGCACGTGCGTCGCCTCGCCTGCGCCCAATGGCGTCGCGTGCAACGACCACAACGCCTGCACGATGACCGACAAGTGTACGACCGGCGCTTGCGGCGGCTCGCCGGTCGGCGATTGCGTGCTCTACCTCAACGAGGGCTTCGAAGTCTGCCCGAACGGCTGGACCTTCGGCGGCGGTGAGTGGGAATGCGGCACGCCGGAGAACGTGGGTCCGCTCGAGGCCCACACCGGCGAAGGTGTCATCGCCACGCAGATCGACGGCGTCTACCACGTCAGCCAGATCTACAGCGTCGCGGTCGCCAATTCGCCGCCCATCGACCTGACCGAGGCCATCAACCCGGTGGTCAGCTTCTGGGCGTGGGACCACACCGAGGGCGGCTCCTACGACGGCTGGAACCTGAGGGTCAGCACCAACAACGGGCAGAGCTTCTCGGTGGTCCAGAGCGTGACCCCGCCCTACCCCTTGACCATCGCCAACCAACCGGCGTGGGGCGGCAATCACTCGGCGAAAGGGTGGCAGAGCTACTCGGCGGATCTCACCGCCTACGCCGGGCAGACGATCCTCCTGCGCTTCTCCTTCCACAGCGACGGCGCGACCGTCTTCCCGGGTGTCTACGTCGACGACGTCGTCGTCGCCGAACCGCAGCAGAGCCCGCTCTTCATCACCACCACCTCGCCGCTTCTGGACGCCTATCAGAAGACGACCTGGTCGACACAGATGGTCAGGACCGGCGGCTCGAGCAACGCGGTGTGGACCATCACGCCCGGCGGCGTGAACACGAGCTGGCTCGTCATCGATCCGGCGACGGGCGTGCTCAGCGGCACGCCGCAGGCGGCGGACGTGGGGCCCGTGACCATCAGCGTGCACGTCGAGGAGTCGGGGTGGCCTTTGAATTACGCGGACGCGACGTTCACCTTCAACGTCCACAAGGCCGTGTACTACACCAGCTTCGAGGGCGCGTGCCCGGACAACTGGACGCTGACCGGCGACTGGCAGTGTGGTGTCCCCACGAACGTGGGCCCCGCGACTGCCTACGTGGGGCCGCAGTGCCTCGGCACGCAGCTCGCCGGCCTCTACAGCAACGACCAGACGTGGGCGAGCACGACCGCCACGTCGCCCGACATCGACCTCACCGGCGCGGTGAGCCCGAAGCTCGCGTTCCGGATGTGGGTCGACACCGAGGGCTCGGACTACGACGGCGTCAACCTGCAGATCAGCACCGACGGCGGGATGACCTACGCGAACCCCGACAGCCTCGTGCCGCCGCCCCCGCTGACGATCGAGGGCAGGCCCGCGTGGGGTGGCCAGCAGTCCGCGCTCGGCTGGCAGCTCATCGAAGCGGACCTCTCGAGCTACGCCGGCCAGACCATCCGTCTGCGCTTCAGTTGCCAGAGCGATGCCTCCCTGAACTTCGCGGCGTCTACGTCGACCACTTCCTTATCGACTGAGGAGCCTTCCATGAGCCGCCGTACGAACCTCCACCGGTCCATTTTCGTGACACTCCTCCTGAGCTCCGTCGCTGCCTCGTGGTGGGGCTGCGCCGAGGCCACCGAGCAGCCGACGGGGAGCGGCGCGAGCGAGAGCACGTCCTCCGGCAGCGGCGGCACGGCCGGTGGCGGCGGAATCGGCGGCGACTTCGATGGTGGCGGCGGCCTCGACGACGCCGGCTCCTGCACCTCCATCAGCGCAGCCGCCGAGCGCGTCCGCCTCGACATCAGCGTCCTCATCGACAGGTCGGAGAGCATGGCAGGGCCGAAGTGGCTGGGGGCCACCACCGCCTTGAAGAAGTTCTTCAACGACCCGGCATCGGCCAAGATCGGTGTCGGACTGAGCTTCTCCCCGAACGACAAGAACCTGGAAGATCCCTGCATCCCCGAGGACTACCAGGTCCTCGGCGTGCCCATCGACGTGCTGCCGGGCAATGCCTTTGCATTGACGAATGCCATCCCCTCCAACGCCAAGGGGGGTAGCTCACCGACGTATGGCTCGCTCAAGGGGGTGCTCCAGCACGCCACCGCCCACCAGGACGCGCACCCGAAGCGCAAGGTCATCGTCGTCCTCGCCATCGACAGCGGCCCCAACTCGTGTGGGCCGGTCGGCATCGACGATCTCGCGGCCCTGGCCAAGAGCGCCCGCAACTACAATGGTGTCCTCACCTACGTCATCGGCGTCGAAGGCGCGGACATCCCGATCATCGACAAGATCGCGGCGGCGGGCGGGACCGGGAAGACCTACGACATCACCAACGACATCAACGAATTCTCCGCGAAGATGGAGGAGATCCGCGGCGCGGCGCTCGGCTGCGAGTTCGACATCCCGCCGCCGCCGAACGGCAAAGATCTGGACCCGGACCAGGTGAACTTCTCCTATACGCCCCAGGGCGTCGGCACGCCCAAGATCGTTCTCCGCGCCAAGGACGCCGCCGACTGCGGCGGCGACCCTGGTTGGTATTACGACAACAACAACGCCCCCACGAAGATCATCCTCTGCCCCGCCTCTTGCGCCACGGTGCAGGCCGACGCCACCGCGAAGATCTCCGTGCTCTTCGGCTGCAGTTCTCAGCTCAAATGAGTCACGATGGCCTCCTTCGGGTCCGCCGCAGAACAGCGCGACACCCGCGAGAGCTCTGAAGTCAGCATCACCT
>Ga0163144_10005731_pt1 | contig 27597 bp, 21 predicted proteins | sample OliLak19BULKMAT1_FD_123175 | JGI IMG/M metagenome (GOLD analysis project Ga0163144, IMG submission 123175) | Freshwater microbial mat bacterial communities from Lake Vanda, McMurdo Dry Valleys, Antarctica - Oligotrophic Lake LV.19.BULKMAT1 | ecosystem: Environmental > Aquatic > Freshwater >... | reverse complement strand
GCGCCGCCGGCGAAGTTCTTGCGCGGGCCATCGACGTAATGACCTTGCCCGCGCGGGCCCTCCGGCGCGCGCACGTAGCTGGCGTCCTTGCTCGCGTAGACCGCTGACAGACGCGCGCGGTCCACTGCCGGCAGGAAGAATTGCGTGTCGGTCATGCCGAGAGGCGTCGTGATGCGCGTGCGCAGGTATTCATCGAGCGGCATCCCAGACACCTTCTCCACGATGCAGCCGAGGATGTCGGTGTTGTAGCCATACACCCATTTCTCGCCGGGCTGCGCCACAAACGGCAACGTCCCCAGCCGCTCCATGGTCGTGCAGACGGGCTCGTCCTTGTCGGCGGTGTACCAGCCGGCGCCGGCCGCAGGCCCCAGACCTTTTGCCTTGTAGAGATCAGCGACCATTGCCTCGGTGCCATATGAAATGCCGGCCGTGTGCGTCAGCAAGTCACGGATGGTGATGGGCCGCTTCGCCGGCTCGGTGGTTACCTTGGTGCCTTTCTTTCCGGTGGCGACGGTGGTCTTGGCGAAGGTCGGGATGAATTCGCCCGCGCGCCGTCCGAGCGACAGACGGCCCTCTTCGATCAGTTGCATGATCGCAACGCTGGTCAGGGCCTTGGTCTGCGAGGCAATCCGGAAAATGGTGTCGGTGGTCATCCGGCGCCCGGTTTCCTTGTCAGCCCAGCCAAAGGCTTTCTCGTAGACGGGCTTGCCGTCCTGCAGCACGAGCGCGACCACGCCGGCGACCCGGTTGTCGTCGACGTAGCGCTGCAGTCCGCGATCGATGACCGCGACGCCCCGTCGCGACAAACCCTCAGGTTTGTCGGTCTGAGTCTGCAGCGAGGCCGGTGCGGGCAGGAGCACCAGCGCCGCCAGGACGACCGTTGCGATGCGGGTTCTTAACATGTCAATTACCTCTGCGATTCACGCTGGTTGACTACGGCAACCGCATCATCCCGGCAATCGCGCATTCCTCCGCCACCTTGAGGTAGCGGCGCACGCTTGGCGACGATCTCGCTGAAGCGGCGCGCTGAGTCGACGTAGGTCTGAAAGCGTTCCTTCGAATGCGGAAAGTTGAACGCGGTGCCGCCCCAGGCGGCGGCGACAGTTGTCGAACACCTTGACGGCGTCGGCTTCCACGTCGACTTGGCGGGCGGGCCGGTTGGGGCTGGCCGAGCAGGTGGAGCAGGTGGGGCGGATGAAGTTGGTGGGGTGGCTGCGACGGGTCGGGCAGGTTCGGGTTGGCACAAGCGGTCGAACAGGCCGATGTGATCCTGGCCGGCGGCGGCGCGTGCCGCCGCGACGTGCGACGCCACGGTTCCCGACGGTGACTGCGCGAAGAGTGGCACCAGCGCCAAAGTGCAGGCTACTCCGAACGCCGCGAGTGATCTGAAGGCCATCGTCTTCATGCCGTCCTCCTTGGGTGTGATTCCCCGGCGCCGGTCTGGTAGGAGGAGTTACTTCTTAAGTTCTGCCAGGACCGCCTCGATCATTTTCTTGGCATCGCCGAACAGCATCTGCGTGTTGTCCTTGTAGAACAGCGGATTGTCGACGCCGGCGTAGCCGCTGGCCATGCCGCGCTTCATCACGATGCAGGTCTTGGCCTTCCATACTTCCAGGATCGGCATGCCGAAAATCGGGCTCGACGGATCATCGAGCGCGCCGGGATTGACGATGTCGTTGGCGCCGCACACAATTACGACGTCGGTCTCGGGGAAGTCGCCGTTGATCTCTTCCATCTCGAGGACGATGTCGTACGGCACCTTCGCCTCGGCCAGCAACACGTTCATGTGGCCGGGCAGGCGGCCGGCCACCGGGTGGATGGCAAACCGAACGGTGGCACCCTTGTCGCGAAGAATTTTCGTGACCTCGTACATCGGGTGCTGCGCCTGGGCCACGGCCATGCCGTAACCGGGCACGATCACCACGCTCTTGGCCTCGCGCAACAGCTCCGCGGTCTCTTCGGCGGTGATGCTCTTCACCTCGCCGGCGGGCTGCGCGCCCGCGGCCGGGGCCTTGCCCTCTTCGGCGCCGAAGCCGCCCAGGATGACAATCACGAACGAGCGGTTCATGGCGTGACACATGATGTAGCTCAGGATCGCGCCGCTCGATCCCACCAGCGCGCCGGTGATAATCAGCAAGTCGTTCTCGAGCATGAAGCCCGCCGCGGCCGCCGCCCAGCCCGAGTAGCTGTTGAGCATTGACACCACCACGGGCATATCAGCGCCGCCGATCGCCATCACCAGGTGAATGCCAAGGAGTGACGCCATCACGGTCGCGATAATCAGTGGCTGCAGTGCCGCGCCGTGCTCGGCGCTGACGAACTGGAACCCGAGAAACACGCAGGCGAGCAGGGCCACCAGGTTCAGGAGGTGCCGACCCGGCAACAGCAGCGGCCGGCTGCCGATCAGCCCCTGCAGCTTGCCGAACGCGATGATCGACCCGGTGAACGTCACCGCGCCGACGAACACGCCGACAAACGTTTCCACCGCATGGATGGTGGCTTCAACGCCCACGAGCGAGTGATCGACAGCGAGTGTGCCGCCGAACCCGACCAGCACCGCCGCGAGGCCGACAAAGCTGTGGAGCATGGCCACCAGCTGCGGCATGTTGGTCATCTCGACCCGCGCCGCCATCGCCGCGCCAATCGCGCCGCCCACGGCGAGCGCGCCGATCAGCACGCCGTAGTTACCGGCATGCGGGCCAAAGGCGGTGACGCCGACGGCCAGCGCCATGCCGAGAATGCCGAACAGGTTGCCGCGGCGAGCGGATTCCTGCTTCGACAACCCGCCGAGGCTCTGGATGAAGAGCAGGCCTGCGGCGAGGTAGGCGATGGTGACGAGCGTGTCAGGCAAGGTAATCATCGGCGGAACATCCGCAGCATTCGATGCGTCACCATGAAGCCGCCCACGATGTTGATGGTGGCGAGAAGAATGGCCGTGGCGCCGACCAGCACGACCGGCGAGGTCAGCGGTCCGTTCAACTGGAGCATGCCGCCCAGCACGATAATGCCGCTAATCGCGTTGGTCACGCTCATCAACGGCGTGTGCAGCGCCGGTGTGACGTTCCACACCACCTGCCAGCCGACGATGACGGCGAGCGCAAAGACGGTGAGGTGCGACAGGAAGGCCGGTGGCGCCACCATGCCCAGGGCGACCAACGCCACCGCGGCAATCAACGCGAAGACCGGTCCGGCCGCGCCACCCGTGGCCGGAACCTTCGCGGCCATCGCCGCAGCCGGCGGAGCGATGACCTTCGGCTCTGGCGGCAACACCACCGGCGGGCGAGCCGGCGGCGGCCACAGCAGTTCGCCGTCACGCAGCACCAGCGCGCCACGCACCACTTCATCGGCGAGATCCAGGTGGAAGTGACTGGCGCCGCCGAGATCCGAGAGCAGGTGGGTCAGGTTGTTGCCGAACAGGAAGCTCGCTGTCGGCGCCAGGCGGCTCGGCAGGTCGGTGTAGCCGAGAATGTGGACGCCGTATTTCTGCACCACGTTGCCGGGGTCGGTGAGCGCGCAGTTGCCGCCGTTCTCGGCCGCCAGGTCGACGATGACCGAGCCCTTCTTCATCCCCTTCACCATCTCCTCGGTGATCAGGATCGGCGCCGGGCGATTGGGAATCAACGCCGTCGTGATGATGATGTCGACATCCCTGGCCTGGGCGGCAAACATCTCCATCTCGGCCTTGATGAAGGCGGGGCTCATTTCCTTGGCGTATCCACCCGTGCCCTCGCCATCTTCATGCACGTTGAGTTCGATGAACTCCGCGCCCATGCTCTTGACTTGCTCTTTCACCGTCGGCCGCGTGTCGAAGGCGCGGACGATGGCGCCCATGCCGCGCGCGGCACCGATGGCGGCGAGTCCGGCCACGCCGGCACCGATGACCAGCACCTTGGCGGGCGGCACGCGGCCGGCCGCCGTCATCTGGCCCGTGAAGAAGCGCCCGTAGAAGCTGGCCGCTTCAACGACCGCGCGGTAGCCGGCGATGTTGGCCATCGACGACAGCGCATCCATCTTCTGCGCGCGCGAGATGCGTGGAATCTGGTCCACCGCGATCGCAGTGGCCTTGCGCGCCGCCAGCCGATCGATGATGTCCTTGTTCTTGCCCGGATACAGGAAACAGATAAGGATGCCGCCCTCGCGGATGAGTTCGGCTTCGTGCACCCCCATGGCCGGATGCGCGGCGGGTGGCTGCACCTTCAGGATGATGTCGCCGGCCTGCCAGATCTCGCGCGTGCCGGTGATGACCTCGGCGCCGGCGGCCGCATAGTCGTCATCGCCGAACGACGCCGCTGCGCCGGCGTCGTGTTCGACCGCGACGCTGAAGCCCAGCTTGACGAGTTTGGCGACGTTTTCAGGGGTGACCGCGACCCGGCGTTCTCCGGGGCGGCATTCTTTCGGGACGGCAAGCTTCATCTGTGCGGGATTATATAGGCACTAACAGGAGATTAAGAGGATCTCCTGTTGTCTTCTGATCTCGCTACGCCAGTTTCAACCGGAACTCCCGCTGCAGCAAGACGAGGTTGAGCGCCATCTGGAGCGTCGTCGACACCACCGTCAGCCACCAGATCCAGGTGAGCGTGAACTCGGGCCGGCGCGACAGGACAATCGCCGGGATGATGGTGACGGCCATTCGCAGGAACGACGTCGCGAGCGACGGCAGCGTATTGCCCATGCCCTGGAACATGCTGGCCGACACAAAGGTGATGCCCGAGGCCACGAAGTTGATGGTGACGATGTGCAGGTAGTCCACGCCCACGTGGATCACCTCGGGATCGGAGCTGAAGAAGCGGATCAGCACCGGCGCCGCCAGGTAGATGACGCTGCTGAGCGCCAACATGGTGATGGCCGCGATCGACGCCGCGGTCTTGAAGACCTCACGCACGCGCGCCCCCTGCCGGGCGCCGAAGTTCTGCCCGGCCATCGGCGCCACGGCAAAGCCGAGCGCCATGACCGGTAGAAATGCCGACTGGACAATCCGGAAGCCGACGCCGAAGCCGGCCTGGGCCGCCGCGCCGAACCGGCGGCTGATCGCGTAGACGACGACCATGTACACGCCCATCAAGCCGAACTCAACTCCGGCCGGCAGGCCAATCTTCAGCAGCTGGCCCCAGACCTGGAACTTGGGCCTCCAGTCGGGCAGGTGAAAGCGCAGGTACGCGTCGCGATCCAGGAAGTAGAACGAGATCCAGATCACGCCGACCACGATGGCAATAAACGTGGCGATGGCCGCGCCACTCACGCCCAGCGCCGGGAACGGACCCCAGCCGAAGATCAAGATTGGCGCCAGCACAATATTGATGATCACTGTGCCGGTCTGCACGATCATCCCCGGCTTGAAGTTACCCGTGCCACGCAACGCCGCGCCCATGGCAACGATGGCGAACTGCAGCGCCATGGCGGGAATGAACCACAGCAGGTATTCCTCGGTCAGCGTCTGCATGGTCGCGTCGGCGCTGAGCGCGGCCGCGTACGAGGTGCGAAACACCATCGCGACGGCGAGAAAGATTACACCCGCGACCATCGATAACACCTGTGACTGGTTGAACAGGTAGGTGGCCTGGGCGTGCTCCTTGCGTCCGGCCGCGTGCGACACCACGGTGGTGGTGCCGACGCCGAGCATCTGCGAGATGGCCAGCACCACGAACGACAGGTTGGCGCTGATGCCCACCGCCGCGACCGCATCGGTGCCGAGCCGGCCCACCCAGAAGAGATCGACCAGCACGTAGAGCGCCTGGAAGACCATGCTGACCAGCATGAAGCTGGTGGTCTTGAGGAGGTGCCCGGTGAGGGAGCCGGTGGTGAGGTCCTGCACGGTCGCAGGGATTATATTCGGTCAATCCGCACGGCGATCGGCTCCCGGGCCACCACTTGGAACTGCTTCAGGATCGCGTGCTGCCGGAAGGTGAAGATCCGTTCGAGATCGCGCTTCACCATGACCCCGTGCATCAGCGCGCCGCCGATCGGGGAGTAGAGCACGGTGTCGTCGACCATGGTGCCGCCATCGACGGCGGCAAAGGTGTGCGTGTGGTGCCAGCGCCAATAGGGGCCCCATAACTGCTCATCGACAAACCTCGCCGGCGGCGACCAGTCGCTGATGCGCGTGCGCCACGGCACCGGCAGGCCGCGCACGATGATGAGGTAGTCGATGATCGCGCCAGGCTGCATCGCGATCGGCTGCGGCGTCCGGATGCGGAAACTGAGCCACGGCGGCGTCAGCGTCTGCAAGTTGCCGGCATCGGCGAAGAACGCAAACGTCTGGTCGAGCGGCCGCGCCACGAACAGCCGGGTGTTGAGCCTATACTGGGCCATCGTTGCTAAGACGCCTGTGCAGGGAATGACGGTGCGCGAGGTGAACGCCTGATTCGCGACATTCGGACGGTGCTGGGCTGGTTGGACCGCCGTGAGCGCCGGCCGTGGCTGGCACTCTTACCGCTGGTGACACTTGGCGCCCTCGTGGAGGCGACCGGCGCGCTCGCCACCTTCGGTCTGCTCCGCCTGGTCGTTGAACCCGAGCTGGTGCGCACGGCTCCGGTCGTCTCGCAGATTTGGCGGGCCTGGCCGGTGGATGACCCGCGCGCGGTGGTGGCGGCGCTCGCGCTCGGCGTCGGCGTGTTCTACGTGCTGCGCGCCGCGTTTCTGTCGTGGGTGGAGTGGGTCCGCCAGGGCGTCGTTGTCACCTCATCTGCCGCCGCCGCCGAACGCCTGCTGGCGCGGTATCTCGCCGCTGATTACCTGTTTCATGTCAGGCGCCGGTCAGCGTCGCTGATTCAGCCCATGACGCGCGCCTCCGACATCGCGTTCGAGTTGGTGGCCGGGTCGACGGTCAACATCGTGGCCGAGGTCGTCACGATTGTGGCGCTGGCCGTGGTGTTGCTGTTGTCGGCGCCGCCGATCACCCTGATCGCGGTGGTGATTGTCCTGGCGGTGTTGGCCGGGCCAATTGTGATGACACGTCGCAGTTGGGAGCGGATCGGCGAGAGCGAGCGGGCCCTGTTGCAGCAGCAACTGCACGTCTTGCAGCAGAGTCTCGGCGCCATCAAGGACGTGAAGGTGTCGGGCCGTCAGCCGTTTTTCGAGGAGCAGTTTCGCCACCTCAAGCGCGACCTGTCACGGGTCAAGCAGCGCCGCTCGTGGGCGGCGAGTGCCGCGCGACATGGGGTCGAGGCCACCCTGGTGTTGTGCATGCTGCTGGTCGTGTTCCTGGTCATGCGTGACAGTGCGTCGGGGGGCAACACCGTTTCGGTCCTCGCCTTGTTCGCCTACACCGGCTTCCGCGTCATTCCCTCGGCCAACCGCATCATGCTCAACGTCGGTTTCCTTCGCGAAGCCCACCCGTGGGTCGCGAGCATGGCCGAAGACATGCGGACGCTGCGGGCACCGGTGGTCACGCCGTTCTCACCGCAGCCGCCGCTCATGATCGAGGCGATCGCGTGCGACCAGGTGTCGTTCCGCTATGACGAGGAGGGCCCGCTGGCGCTCGACCGGATTTCCCTGACGATTCGCCGCGGAGAATCCATTGGCATCGTCGGCGCCACCGGCGCCGGCAAAAGTACGCTCGTCGATGTGCTGCTCGGCCTGCTGCCGCCGACGTCGGGTCGGGTCTTGATCGACGGCGTGCCGCTCGACGGTCACGAACGGGCGTGGCAGCGGCAGATTGGGTATGTCTCGCAGGATGCGTATCTGCTGGACGACTCGCTCAGGCGCAACATCGCGTTCGGCATCCCCGATGGCGCCATCGACGAAGCGCGCCTGGCGGCGGCGGTCACCCTGGCGCGCCTCGACGAAGTGGTCGCGGCGTTGCCGCACCAGCTCGAGACCGTGATTGGCGAAGACGGCGTACGCCTGTCAGGCGGACAACGCCAGCGCGTCGCTATCGCGCGCGCGTTGTACCACGATCCACCGGTCCTGTTCTTCGACGAGGCGACCGCGGCGCTCGACAACCAGACCGAGCGCGAGGTCACCGAGGCGATTGCCGCCGTGCGTGGCACCCGGACGGTGATTGCCGTCGCCCATCGCCTCTCAACCGTGAAGGCGTGCGACCACTTGATCTACTTGAAGGATGGCCGCGTCGCCGCGGTCGGCTCGTACGATCAGTTGCTCGCCGATCCCGGGTTTCGTCAGCTCACCTGACGCTAGCCCGTGAAGGCGTTCACAATCTCGCGGACTTCGCGGACGAAGCGGTCGGTCGAGAACTGTGGCTCGTGCCGCCGGAGCCGCGCGCGCAGCAGATCGCGAAGCGCCGCATCGCGGGACAGCGCGCTCGCGCGCGCCACGGCCTCGTCTTCGTTGACCCACAACAACTCCGACGCACCATCGACGACCTCGATTGACCCGCCGCTGCGGTGGGCGAGTACGAGGCAGCCCGCTCGGACCATCTCCGCTGTCGCCATGCCGAAATGCTCGCCCTCCATGGCGTGAACGCCGTACCGGCATCGGCCCATCAGCGCGTTGAGCTCGGGTCGCGAGAGATCTTCCCGAAACTCGATCCAGTTGCCGAAGCGCGCGGCGGCCTGCTTGAGGCGATGCGCGTACCCGGCGTCAACGACCGAGCCAACGACGATGAGGCGCGCGTCGGGAATGGCGTGCGCGCGCAGGCGCTGGACGATCGACATCACCGTCTCGATGTGCTTGGACGGATGGAACCGTCCGACACACAGAAAGGCGTTTGCTCGAGAGGTCCACGGCTCACCGCGTCCCGTGTCGACGACGGGCGGGTAGAGCACTCGCATTGCTCCCGCGCCCGCCAATCTCGTGGCCGTCCAGCGCGAGTTGGCCAGCGTCAGATTGCGCGCGGCCAGCGACCACGGAACTCCCATCCACCAGTCGCAAAAACGGAAGTACAGCGAGACGAGGGCAGCAAGCGGAGTGGGCCGGGGAGTGCCTTCGGGATAGTTGACGTACTGAATCCCGGGCTTCTCGAATGCCCCAAAATCATCGGTGGTGATCAGCAGGTCGTAGCCTGAATTGAGCTGCCGGGCCTGGCGAAGCAGTGCGGCCCTGCGCAGCCGATGCAGGCGGTCGTTGGAGATCAACGCCAGCCACCGCCACGGGCGCGGTACCACGTGGCGGATGACGCCTTTGGGAATGGCCGTGCCATAAAACGCGTTTGTTTCTTGTGGCGACCACGCACTGAGTGTCAGGGTGTCGACATCGTGCCTCCCGGCCAGGGCATGCAGCATCCACGCGCCGACGGCGTTGCCTCCGCCGGGAGGCGCCAGTGTCCGCTGAATCAGGAGCACGCGCATCTTAAGGCTCGAACGAGCTCACGATCTCCCGGACCTCGCGAACGAAGCGATCGGTGGAGAGGTGTTGCGACCGCAACGCCAGCCGTTGACGGAGCTGTTCCTGGGCGGCCGGATCGGCGAGCACCGCATTGATCTTCCTGACGGCGTCCTCGTCTGAGTCGAACACCAGCGCCGGATCGTCGCCGACGATCTCCTTCTGTCCGCCGCCGTCAGGCACCCAGACAATTGCGCCGGCGCGCACCAGTTCAGCGGGCGCCATTCCGAAGTGTTCTTCGCGCATGCCATGCAACCCATAGCGGTGCGACCCCATCAGGCCGCCTAGTTCGTCGCGCGTCACGTTCTGGCGAAACAGGATCCAGTCGCCATAAGACCGCGCGAGTGTTTGCAAATTCGTGAAGTACCGCGCTGTGTGTCGATCCGGAGTGCCGACGATCGTCAATCGGAGATCCGGTGCGGTGTCCCTCACGCGCGTCAGGATGCGCATGACGCGCTCGTAGTCCTTCTCCGGAGAGATCCGCCCAACGGCCAGGAAATGCGGCGACCGTTCCGCCCAAGACAAGCCCGGTCCGGGATCGGCCACCGGTGGGTAAAGCGTGCGCGGGTTCCCACCGAGGAAAGCCCTTACGCGAGTGCCAGTCCAATCAGAGTTGACCAGCGTCAGGTTGGTCTTCATGCGATCGACCGAGAACCCGGCGAGGCGATCGGTCAGCGCATAGTAGGCCGCGAGCGCTGCCCGGGGGCGATGATACCAGCGCAGATCCGCCGCGGGCCGCGGACGTAAGTACGAGGGGTAGTTGATGTACTGGATGCCACGCCGCCCGTGATCGGTCTCGTTGTACAGACCGAAGATGACGTCGAAGCCGGCACTGACCCTGCGGGTATACCGCATGAGCAGCGACGACCTCGCGAGCGCGGCGGGGACCGGCAAGTGATCCGTGACGAACCGCCATGGCGCCGGCACGACCAGGTGGTCGAACTCGCTGTGCTGAAGGCGGGTGCCGAAGAACCGGTTGATCGGTTCCACTTCGACGGGGTGCCAGGACAGCACCGTGACGCGGTGCTCATGCACGAGCGCTTGCAGCACCCACGAGGCCAGGCCGTTGCTGCCGCCGGGAGGCTGCAGCGATGGCTGCACCAGCAGCACGCGCTTCATGGTGTCTGTGCCGTCGATAGCGCGAGCACCGACAGCACCGCGGTGACACCATAGAGAATCAGCACGGTGCGCCGCGGGGACCAACCAAGCGCGAGCAAACGGTGATGGATGTGTTGACGATCGGGTGCCACTAGTTGCCGCAGCGCCGTCGAGAGGGACGCAGGCCCGCTGGCGGGCCGCGCCAGGCCGCGGCGAACGATGGTGGTCGCGATGTCGGCGAGTGGCAGCGCGAAGATCAACAGCGGCACACCGGTGGCAAGCGCCGTGGCGCCCTTCTGCCAGCCGGCAATGGCGGTCGTCGCCAACAGAAAGCCAAATAGCAGGCTGCCACTGTCGCCCAGGAAGATCGATGCCGGCGCGAAATTGAAGAACAGGAAGCCGACGGCTGCGCCGGCCAGCGTGGCCAGCAACATCGCTTCAGCCGCGTGGCCGCGCCCGATCAGGATGAGTCCGCACGCCGCGGCGGCGAGCGCCGCGACGCCCGCGGCCAGTCCATCGAGGCCATCGATCAAGTTGAAGGCATTCGTCAGCCCGACGATCCACGCCGCCGTGATCGGCCAGGCCAGCCAGCCGAGTTCCCAGGTCATGCCGAGCAGGGTGACGCGCTCGATCAGCATGCCCGCCGTCATGACCAGCACGGCGGCCGCGACCTGGACGACGACCTTCGTGGCCGGGCCGACGCCGCGCACATCATCCAGAAGTCCGATCCCGAAGATCATGGCACCGGCGGCGGCCAACGGCTGCAGCGCCGGCCAGATTGCCGGGCCGAAATCCCGCGGCCCCCACAGGCGGACGAGTATCATCGCCAGGACCATGGCGGTGACCACCGCCACGCCGCCCAGCCTCGGCACCGATTGGGGATGAACCTTCCGGCCTCCCGGGGCGTCTACCAGTCCGAGACGAATCGAGCCTCGCGAGACCAGCGGGGTCACGAGCAGGACCAGGACCGCGCTACTGAGGCTGAGCAGCAGGTAAACCGTCACATGCGAACCGCCGTTATCGTACTCGGAGATTTAGGCCGCAGCCCGCGAATGCAGTATCACGCGGTCTCGCTGGCCGACGCCGGGCACGAGGTCGATCTCATTGGACTCGAGGGCGCGCCACCAATACCGGCGGTGGCAGGTCACGCCCGCATCACCTGTCATCGCCTGCCCGATGGCGCGTTCCAGGGCCGCGCGACGGGCGGTCTCAATCGATTTGTCGCGGGCTCGCTCGCGCGGGCGGTTGGACAGGCCTGGTATCTCTTAAGGCTGTTGATGCGCTTGCCGAAGGCAGATGTGCTGCTGGTGCAGAATCCACCGGCCGTGCCGACGCTGGCGGTGGCCTGGCTGGTCGCGCGATGGCGCGGCTCTCGGCTCGTCATTGATTGGCACAACCTGTCGCACACGGTGGCCGCCATTCGCCTGGGTGAATCGCATCGCGCGGTCAAGGCGTTGGCCCGCAGCGAACGCCGCTGGGCGAAGCGAGCGGATGGTCACCTCGCAGTGTCGCAGGCGCTCGCCACCTGGTTGTCGAGCCACTACGGCATCACCGCCGCCGTCGTCTACGATCGTCCCGTCGCGGCGTTCAGTCGCACCATGCCGTCTGCCGCGGCGCCGATGTGGACGAAGCTGGTGGCTGACGCCAGGCTCACTGCCGACCGCTTGCCGCTCGTCGTCTGCCCGACCAGTTGGACACCGGATGAGGATTTCGACCTGCTGCTCGAGGCCCTGGAGCGCGCCGACCGCTCGCTCCCGCCGGTTCCTTCTCTCGCCGTCATACTCACGGGCCGCGGCGCCCTGCGTGTGGCATTCGAGGCACGGCTGGCACGGCGCTCCTTCTCGGCCATCGCCGTCAGGACTCTTTGGCTCGAGCCAGACGACTATCCGGTGGTGATCGGAATGGCCGACCTCGGTCTCTGCCTGCATCAATCTTCGTCCGGGCTGGATGTGCCGATGAAGGTCGCCGATTTCCGCGGCGCGGGCGTGCCGGTGGCGGCGTTTGACTACGCGCCGGTGCTGGGTGAAGTGCTGACGAACGGCCGCGAGGGCATGACCTTTCGCGATCCGGGAGAGTTGGCCAACATCCTGGTCAGCGTGGCCACGCAGGCCGCTGATCCCGCGTTGGCGCTGAACCGATCGAGGGCGTGGTTGTTCGAGAATCCCGCCGAGCGCTGGGACACGCAGTGGCAGGCCGCGGCCCTGCCGGTGATACAAGCAAGCTAATCGCCGGCCCCAAGCCCCCAAGCCCCCAAGCCTCAAGCCCCCAAACCCCCAAACCCCCAAGCCATTAAGATAGAGCCGCCCCTATGCTGCCCATCACCGAGATTGCCGCCCGCCTTGGTCTGTCCGACGACCTGCTCGAACCCTATGGTCGCGCCATCGCCAAGATTCGCCTCGACGTGCTCGACCGCTTTCCGAAGCGCCGGGGAAAACTCATCCTGGTCACGGCCATCACCCCAACCACCAGCGGTGAGGGCAAGACGGTCAACACCATCGGCATCACGCAGGGACTGGTGAAGCTGGGACACCACGCGGTGGCGGCGTTACGTGAGCCGTCACTCGGACCGGTGTTCGGCATGAAGGGCGGCGCCACTGGCGGCGGCCAGGCCTCGCTGGCACCGCTCGACAAGATCAACCTGCACTTCACCGGCGACTTTCACGCCATTACCGCGGCGCACAATCTGCTCGCTGCGCTGCTCGACACGCACCTGCACTTCGGCAACGACCTGCGGATCAACCCGCAGGAGATTTTGTGGCCGCGCTGCATGGACATGAACGACCGCGCGCTGCGCCGCATTGCCACCGGCCTGGGCGGACGCGAGAGCGGGCCCGCACGCGAGACCGGATTCGTGATTACCGCGGCCTCGGAGATCATGGCCATTCTGGCGTTGTCGGAGGGACGTGCCGACCTCCGCCAGCGCCTGTCGCGCATCGTCGTGGGCTTCGACTACGACGGCGCACCGGTCACCGCGGCCGACCTCAAGGCGGTCGGGCCGATGATGGTGTTGCTGAACGACGCGGTCTTGCCGAACCTGGTGCAGACCACCGAGGGCGCGCCGGCCATTGTGCATTGCGGGCCATTCGCCAACATCGCCCACGGCACCAGCAGCGTGCTGGCGCAGCGCATCGGCCTGCACCTCGCCGACTACGTCGTCAACGAAACCGGGTTTGCCGCGGATCTCGGGGCCGAGAAGTTCTTCGACCTGGTGATGCCGATCTGTGGACATGTGCCCGCCGCGGTAGCGGTGATCGTGACGCTCAAGGCGCTGCGCGCGCAGGGCGGCGCGCCCGACGGTCCGCTCGAACCGGGTTTCCCCAACCTCGCGCGGCATCTCGACAACCTGAAGCGCTGGGGCGTGCCGGCGGTGATCGCCCTGAATCGGTTCGCCGGCGATACGGATGCCGATCTCGAGCAGGTGATGAGCTATTGCCGATCGATTGGCGCCGAGGTGGCGCTGGCCGAGGGATACACCAAGGGCGGGGATGGCATGACGGCGTTGGCCCAGAAGCTCGTGACCGCGGCCGCGTCTTCGGATCCGGCCGCCGTGAAACCAATTTACTCCGCGGCACAAACGCTTGAAGAGAAGATCACGGCCGTCGCGACACAAGTGTACGGCGCTGCGCGGGTGTCGTTCAAGCCGGCGGCGAAGGCCCGGCTCGCGAAGTTCGCCGCGCTCGGCTATGGCACACTGCCCGTGTGCATCGCCAAGACGCAGTACTCGTTTACCGACGACCCCAAGCAGATGGGCGCCCCATCCGGATGGACGCTGAACGTCGGCGACGTCACGCTGTCGGCCGGCGCCGGCTTCGTCGTCGCCATTGCCGGCAGCATGATGCTGATGCCCGGACTCGGCAAAGTACCTCAGGCCCAGAAGCTCGACGTCGACGATCAGGGAGCCGTGATCGGCATGGATTACTGAGGTGTCGCGCCGGATGTCGATCTTCCGAGCCGTCGTTCGTCAGTAGGGCAGGAGGACAGATTCAATGCCCAAGTTCGTCATGCTGCTGCACGATTCCGGAACCTTTCCGCCGGACCTCAGCCCCGAGCAAATCCAGGCGATCATCGAGCGCTACGTAAGCTGGAAACAGAAGGTCACCAACGGCCGCCAGGTGGAGGGCCACAAGCTGACCGACGGCACCGGCCGCGTGATGCGCGGCGGCGGCGCGCCGAAGGTGACCGATGGTCCGTATGCCGAGTCTCGGGAAGTGATTGGCGGCATCTTCATCATCGAGGCGGCCAGCTACGAAGAAATGGTCGAGCTCAGCAAGGACTGCCCGCACCTGGACTTCGGCACCATCGAAATCCGCGAAGTCGACCCGACGTAACCGGGTAACCGGGCCTGGCACCTTAACATCGGTTTCTGTTGTAGTTTCTGCCACCGTGGCGAGCGACTCGATCGCAATTGTTGACCATCTGTTCCGCCGTCAAGCGGGGCAGATGGTCGCCAGGCTGACCCGGACACTCGGGTCGCGCCACCTCGCTCTTGCGGAAGACGCCGTGCAGGACGCGCTGATCAACGCGCTCCAGCAATGGCCGTTCTGCGGTGTCCCCGACCAACCTGAAGCGTGGTTGTATCTTGTGGCGAAGAACCGCGCGCTCGATCGCCTGCGCCATTTGAAGATGGCTGCCGGCAAGGAGCCGGCGCTGGCGCGCGAGCACGCGGGTCGGCACCCACCCAGCGCGGACGCGCTGCTGCGCGACGAGTTGCCGCCGGTGGACGACGATCAACTCGGTTTGCTGTTCCTGATCTGCCATCCCGCCGTGGCCGCGGAGGCGCGGGTCGCCATGGCGCTCAAGCTCGCCGGTGGTTTCAGCGTCGGTGAAATCGGGCGCGCGTTTCTCGCCCAGGAGAGCGCGATTGCGCAGCGGCTGGTTCGCGCCAAGCGAGTGCTTCGCGATCAGGATGTCGACTTCGGCATGCCGGCTCCCGCCGACCTGGCGCCGCGGCTCGACTCCGTGCTCGATTCGCTGTACTTGATCTTCAACGAAGGCTACGCGGCCACCTCTGGTGATTCACTGATCCGCGACGATGTCGCCGGCGAGGCGATTCGGCTGGCGTCGCTGGTGTCGTCGCATCCCGCCACCGGCTCACCCAAGGCCTGGGCGCTGCTGGCGCTCATGCTGTTGCACGCCGCGCGGTTCCCGGCTCGGGTTGACGCCGGGGGCACGTTGTTCCTGTTGCGCGATCAGCATCGGTCGGCGTGGGATCGGGAGGCGATCGCCGCCGGCTTGCGTGCGCTCGATCGCGCCGCGTCGGGCCCTCAGGTGAGCGCGTTCCATCTCGAGGCCGGCATTGCCGCCTGCCACGCCGTCGCGCCTTCCTGGGACGATACGGATTGGCCGCAAATCCTCGAGCTCTACGATGAACTGCTCACCCTCACGGCCTCGCCAGTCGTGGCGATGAATCGCGCCATCGCGGTCTCGCGCATTGAGGGACCTCTCGCCGGCCTTGCGGTCCTTGCCGCTATGGCCGGACGCGACACGCTGGATCGCTATCCCTTGCTGCCGGCCGTCGAGGCCGAACTCTGGCGAGAGGCCGGCGACGTGGTGCGGGCCGCGGCTTGCTACCAGTCGGCGCTCACCCTGGCGCGTTCGGCCCCCGAGCAACGGTGGCTGACCGCCCGGCTGACGCATCTCGTATAATCGTCCGGCCACCGATTAGGCGCAGATTAAACACAGAAAAGAACCGAGCCCCGTGGAGTACCTGATTAAGCAGTACGCGCTCGAGCCCGGCGCGTTGGAGATCCAGTACATCGAGGAGTATTTCGGCGAGTATCCGCGCCGAAAGACGGCCGCGGAGATCATCGAACGGCTGCACGATCGCGAATCGCTGATCCTGATGGCGGAAGCGCCGCTCCCCGATGACCCCTCGGGCGCGCTGGTGCCGGTGTCCTACAAGATCGTCCACGAGATCCGGCATGACGAGACGGTGCCGAAGCTTCGCGATCTGGTTGATCGGCTGACCGGTCCGGTCTCGTTCAACGGCCGCCGCATCTTGTATTCGTGGATTGGCGGCACTCGCCGCGACTGGCGCGGTCAGGGTCACTTTCGCGCGCTGACCGAAGAGACCGAAGTGTGGGCGCTCGCCGCGGGCTTCGAGGAAGTCGTCGTCAAGACCAAGAACCGCTACTACGACATGCGCGCCGTGCTGGCACAGTTGCATTTCAATGTCGTCAAGCACGAGCCCAACACGGCCGACAGCGCGGAGTCGAAGGTCTACTTGAGCAAGCTGTTGCCGGCCGAATTAGCCCGGCGCCACCGCAGCGTTCGCACCGTCGTCTACTCCGAGTAGCGGCGGCAACGAATCGCGCCACCCCGCCTATACTGCTTGTCGTGAAACCGCCGATCACGGCCAACCTCACCTGGCAGGGGGGCCTCCGCTTCGCGGCCCGCACCGGCACCACGGAAATCATGCTTGATAGCGAGAGCAGCGCCGGGCCCTCGCCGGTGCAGGCGGTCGCCATGGCGCTGGCGGGCTGCATGGCGATTGACGTCGCCGACATCGTGACCAAGGGACGTCATCCCTTCACCGCCCTCGAAGCCACCATCGTTGGGCAGCGCCGCGAGGATCCGCCGAGTCACTTCGTCAGCTTCACCCTGCACTTCATCATCACCGGCGCCGTGCCGGGCCAGGCCATGGAGCGGGCAATCCAGTTGTCGCGGGACAAGTACTGTTCGGTGTGGCACTCGTTGCGCCAGGACCTTCAGTTCGACACGTCGTTCGAGGTTCGGTCCTGATCGCAGCCGATCGCAAGATCTACCTGGACTGGCTGCGAGGTGTCGCCGTGATCGTGATGGTCATGGCGCACGTCACCGACGCGTGGACTCGCGAGACCGATCGCCATGGTGTCCCGTACATGGTGACGGTGTTTGTCGCCGGCCTGGCGGCGCCGCTGTTCCTGTTCCTGGCCGGGCTGTCGCTGTCGATGGCGGCCGCCATGCGCGCGGCGTCCATCGGCCACGTCGATGCGGCGCGCCTGGCGCTGACCCGTGGCGCCCAGGTCCTGGCGCTGGCGTTCCTGTTCCGGCTGCAATCGCAGGTGCTGGGGTGGGGCGCGTTCAGCAACTTTCTGAAGGTCGACATTCTCAACATCATGGGCCTGGCGATGATGGCCGCCGCGCTGCTCTGGCGCGCGTCCGAGTCGCGCATCGTCCGTGTTGGACTGTTCGCAGTGGCCACGATCGTGGTCACCATGGGGACGCCGCTGATTCGAGAAGCGGGCAGTCTCGCGATCCTGCCTGATGCGGTCGAGGCGTACCTCCGGCCGCTGCCGGGCCGCACGAACTTCGCGCTGTTTCCCTGGGCGGGCTTTCTGCTTGCGGGTGGGATTGCCGGCGAGTTGATCGACGCCGCCCGCACCCGTTCGCAAGAGATCCGGTTGCAGTGGTCGTTGTTGGCCGGCGGCATGGCGGGCATTGGCCTTGGCTATGCCGCGTCGTTCCAGCCGTCGCTTTATCCCGTGGCGAATTTCTGGACCAGCTCGCCGACGTTCTTCTTCATTCGCCTGGGAATCTGCATCGCCATGGTGCCCATCTCACGTGCGATCGATCTGTTCCACATGTTCATGCGCACGAGTTACCCGGGCATCTTCTCGTTCGATACCCCGGGCCGGGTCACCGCGACGCTGGGCCGATCGTCGCTGTTCGTCTACTGGATTCACGTCGAGATGGTCTACGGCGTGCTGGGCCGCCCGTTTCGCCGCAGCCTCCCGCTTGATGCGGCGCTGGTAGCGACCATCGTCCTGTGCCTGATGCTCTACGCCATCGTCCAAACGAAGAACCGCATCATGACCGGCGTCAAGCTCACCGGCCCGCTCCGCGTCTTCGCCCCGATCTTGAAGTGATCCCGTCGCTCAGTGCCCCCCGTCAAGCAGTGTCGCCCCGTCAAGCGGTGCCCTCCCGGCAAGGAGTGCCCGCCCGTCCGGTAAGCGGAGCGTCAGAACGCGAATGCGGTAGTCTGTGTGGCTAATCAGGGTCGAACGGGAACCGCGTATCGCGGCCCGGAATGCCTTCGATGGGTGTAAATAATTGTAATGGTGTCTGACACCGACAGGGGCTTTCGATGAAGATTTTGCTGACCACCGCACTGCTGATGTTGCTGTCTCTGCCGGCCTTTGCACAGGAAGCCCGCCGGCGTTGGGAAATGGAGCGCCAGATTCGGCTCGACAAATTCGAGCAGGTGTTGCCACGCGCGATGCGCGACAACGGCATCGACATGTGGATTGTCGCCGCCAAGGAGAATCACTACGACCCGCTGTGGAAGGACCTGGGCCGCGGCTACATCACGGGCATCGGCTATTACGTCTTCACCGACCGCGGTGGCGATCGCATTGAGCGGGCGGCGCTTGGGCCGAGTGGCTACCTGCTGGCGGAATCCGGCGCCTACGACACCATCGCACCCGCCGCGACACTTGCGGACTACGTCAAGAGTCGCGATCCCAAGACGATCGGCCTGAACATGTCAGAGCAGATTGGCCCTGCCGACGGCCTCTCAGTGACGATGCTCGCTCACTTGAAGAAGACGCTGGGCGAGCCGTACGCGGCGCGCTTCGTGACCGCGGAGAAGCTGGTAGCGGACTACCGGTCGCATCGCGTCGCAGCCGAGATCGTGGCCTTTGGCGAAGCCGCCGGCATCGCCATCCAATTGACCGAGCGCGCGCTCTCGAACGAGGTCATCACACCAGGCAAGACGACGCTCGAAGACGTGGCGTGGTGGCTGCAGGATCGCCTGCTCGACCGCGCGTTGGGCTCGGAGTTCGACATGCCTTCGGTCTACGTCACCGGTCCCGCGGGTATTGTCGCCACCTCGTCGACTCGCATCATCCAGCCCGGCGACGTGATGATGATCGACTGGGGCGTCCAGTTGATGAATTTCGGGACCGACGTGAAGCGCGTCGCCTATGTCCTCAAGCCGGGTGAGACCGCGCCGCCCAAGAGCATCCAGGCGGCCTTCGACAAAGCCCTCGCGGTTCGCGCTGTCGTGAAGAAAGCCATCAAGGTGGGCGTGCGCGCTGACGAGACCATGAAACGCATGGATGCCGCGCTACAAGCCGCCGGCTTCGGCGTCATCGAGTTCAACCGCCCGAACCAGGACGACAAGACCGATGTGACCTACGGATTTCATCCGGTTGGCAACACCGGCCACGACATTGGGCCGTCGCTGACCACCTGGCAGCCGTTCCAGAGCACCTTCGTCATGCACGCGCAGCACATGTTCTCGTTCGAGTACTTTGCCTACTCGCCGATCGCCGAGTGGGGCGGCGCGAAGTTGCGGATTCCAATCGAGGACGATGCGATTCTGACGGATGCGGGCATTCAGTTCCTGCATCCCGCGAACTACCGGCTGCTCGTGATCAAGTAACGGCTAACGGTCGGCGTATTTCGCCAGGTCGCGGCGTTTCTTGTCGAGCTTCGGGACGACCGCGTCTTCCGGTGCCTGGTACGTCACCATGCGGCGCTTGCGCTCAAAGGCGCCGGTGCGAGGATCGAAACCGCACCGTTCGACACAGTACTCCACCGACACCATTCGAGTCGGCTCGTCGTAGCGCAGGGTCAGGGCCATGATGCTGTCCCACGCCTTGCCGCGCGGCTTCTCCGGGTTGCGCTTGACCAACGTGATCAATTCCAGGATCGTTGTCGGATAAGTGCGACTGAAACTGCGCGTTGCCGATCGGCGGCCCAGCAGCCTGGTTAAGTCGTTCACTTTCTTCTGCAAGGGTAAGTTGCCGACCACTTCAACGACGAAGTCGGCCTGCGGTAGCGGGACCGGCTGTTGCCCGTCCGGTTGAAGCTCCATGCGCGGCCGCGAGCCAGCGATGTCGGCCTTGAAGACGTCAACGAACGCGGGCGCCGGTGGCGGGGTCTGGACGGGCATCGGAAAACTCACTGTCGTGGGTGGCGTTCAGCGTAACGCAGATTGCGACAGCATTCCGAATGCTGTGGTGACCGCCACGCGTGCGTGACGCATAATCGAGCTCGATGCTCGAGATCCTGTTGTGGTGGCTGCTGGCGGCGTTCGTGTTTGTGGTCGCCGTCAGCATCGTCGGCTACGTCGTCGCACGCTGGCTGTTCATTCGCGCGGCGGAACGGCTGGCGCGTGAAGTCGATCGGCGGGTAGGCGCGGCCGCGGCGCGAACTTTCACGCACCTGGCCAACTACGCCGAGGCCACCGGCATTCCGCTGGACGAGGCGAACCGTTTCTTCGGTGCCCACATCGATCGCCTGGCCCGGCTCATGGACAGTGCCATCACGCTTCCCATCCTCGGCAAGGTGGGTCTTGATGCCGCGCTCGGCCTGGTGCCGGTCGTCGGTGACCTCGCGGGCACGGCCGTATCACTGGCCTTGATCGCTCGCATGCTTCGTTACGGTCCGCCGGCCGCGCTGGTCTCGAAAATGCTGTCTAACGTGGTCGTCGACCTCGTGCTCGGATCGATTCCTTTCGTGGGCTTCCTGGCCGACACCTGGTTCAAGTCCAACGATCGCAATGCCGCGCTGATGCGCGCGTTCCTCGACGCACGCGGCTGACCGCCATGGTCGAGATCTCTACTGTTGCCGTGACGCGGCCGTGGCCGGCTTCGCGTCGGCGGCAGGCGCCGGCATGTCGTTCCAGAACAGCAACCCGTTGAACACCATGCCGTGTTCCCCGAACGTCTGCCAGCGATAGATCGGGTTGTTCGCAAACATGATCACGCGGCCCTTGCCTGACGCCGCATCCACGATCATCGGCCGGTTGCGGGTCTGATCCGGGTTACGCATCAAGCCGCTGAGGACACCGGCTTCACCGCCGGTAAACCGCGCGATCACTTGCGGCCGATCTGGTGATGCCCCGGCGAACTGTTCGAATCCCGCAGGCGGACCCGCCTGCAGCAGCGGACCACCGGCGTAGCGCACCGGCAGCGTCTTCTGCGAGTAGCCAAACATCAGCGGATGGTTCGGCAGCAGGATCTCGCTGTTCACATACGGGCCAGGCGCGTAAAACCCCGGCGCGGGGCCCTGCGCATCGACGCCCTTGGCGAGACCGAACTCCGCGGGGAAGTAGCTGGCGACGCCAAGCGTCATCAGCACGCCACCTTCATCGACAAACTTCTGGAGCTCGGCCGCGCCGGCCAGGCCCATGCCGCCGCGCACATCGTCAGTCTCCGCGTAGAAGCCCATCGACTTGAACTGGTCGCTCTTCTTGTAGGGGAGCGGCTTCGACAGCTTGGGCTGCTCGTAGACGATCGACTTGCCGTTGCTGGTCTGGTGCGGCATCACGATGACGTCGTACTTGGCGCGCAGGTTCGCGCCGGCCTGGACGTGATCCTTGTGGATCAGGTCGAACGGAATGCCCCATCGGTCAAAAGCCAGGCGCACCCAGCCCACCTTCTCGGTATTGGCCCAAGTCGTGTACATCGCGATGCGTGGCAGATCGATATCGACCGTCGGCACATCCGTCGGGCCGGATTGCAGGGCGACGGCCGACAGGCCCAGGGCTTCGATCTCCTTGCGTGCCCGGTCGGAGCCGGGAATCAGGAACGAGCCCGCAGGAAATTCGTCGTTGCCGACCTTGAACGCGGCCTGCGACGCCTTGATCGGCGTATCTTTCAGGCGATAGCGCAGCGTGATCAAGTTGAGCGAGCCGTTGTGGCGAACGAGGTAGGTCGGGTTGGTGGAGCCGATCGCGCCGTTGTGATCGGCCAGCACACCGAGCGTGGTGACGTCAGCCGTCAGCAGCGAGGCCGGCGCCTCGAGAATCGACTTGTCCTCAATCGTCTTCACGTCGATGTTGTTCGCCATGCCCATGGTCCACGCGCTGTCGTCATACGTCGTCAGCGACGGATCGGGATAGTTCTGCTTCTCGAGCAGCGTCTTGGCCAACGGGCCGTATGGCTGGTTCAGCTTGACGAGGTACGAACCGGCGGGGAAGGTGCCGTCCTTGACCTTGATCTCCGCAGTGGCGCGATGCACCTCGATGGCCTGGCGGCGGATCAGGTTGATGACGCGGTCCACTTGCGTCTGATCGCGCTGGCCGCCGGCGATCACGAACGCGTGCGGCGGTTTGTCGGCGCCGCGCTTCATCGCGTTCGCGGATTTCTTGTAGTAGTTCTCCACGACCATGGTCGGGAACTTCGAGGTTAACTCGAGTGCCGTCAGGACACCGGTCTCGGCGTAGTTGATCGAATTGCGAATCGACCAATCCACTTCACCGGCCGGCGCCGGCATGGGCCGGAACCACTGCCGCGTCGTCTGGCCGCCCGAGAGACGTGCCTTCTTGGTGTTGGCGCCGCCCTGGTTGAAGATCTCGTACATCCGCAGCATCCCGTTGTGATTGGCAGCGGCGAAGCCGAGGTAACCCGGCGACCACATGTCCACGAAGCCGAAATGCCACACGCCCGGCATGCCGTAGCCGGTCAGCTTGTTAACCTCGTAGTTCGCGAAGAACGGCAGCTCCGAGTACAGGATGGGATCGAAGTTCGCGTTCTGGGGCGGCTGGCCGCTGAAGGTATAGAGCAGCGTCTGCGCCTCGTGGAGGTCGTGCCAGATCGGCGGCACCCAGTTGAGGTACCACGTGAGGTGCGCGCGCAGCGAGTCGACACCGTAATTGATGTCGCGGTTGTTATCGTGGAAGACGTACTTGCCCCAATAGGGAGGGCCGCCGTAGTTCTCGCCGCCGTCGTACAGCTCGTCCACCTTATAGGCGTAGTACCAGTCCACGTAGCGATCGCGTCCGTCGACATCGGTCGCGCCGGTGATGCTGACGATGACGTTGTCGCGAATCTGTTTGAGGTAGGGTTCTTCGCTCACCGCCAGGCGGTAGGCCAGTTCCATCACGGCTTCGGGTGGGTTGGTCTCGCCACTGTGGAGGCCGGCGCTGATGTGGTAGTGCGGCTTGGTGGTGGCAATCAGCTGCTGCACCTGGACATCGGTCAAGCCGCGGGGGTCGGCCAGCTTGCGCGTGTTCTGGCGGTTCGTCTCGAGGTTCTTGATGTTGGCCTCTGACGAGACGTACACCACCATGATGTCGCGGCCCTCCTCGGTCTTGGCGACCACCTCGGTCTTGAAGCGTCCCGGCAGCGCTTTCTCGAGCGCCTTGAAGTAGCGCTGCTGATCAGCGACGTAGGTCAGCTTCTTCTCGGTGCCGATGTGATAGCCGAGGATGTCCTTCGGTGTCGGGACGCCCGCCTTCTTGGGCAGGTGGTCGACCAACGGTGAGAGGAACTCCGGCTTGGTCGTCGCCTTCTTCACAAACTCGGCAAAATCAGCGTCGTTCTCAGTGGTGGCCGCCGGTTTCGCCGACCCGCTTTGAGCCGATGCGACCGGTTCCACGACCGAAAGTGCCCAAATCGTCAAGGCGAAGAGGAAGAGAAGGCCAAATAATGCTTTTCTGTGACGGAGGGCGATCATTTTTTTAAACCCTTCAGATTCAGTGGCTTACAGAGAATATAGAGGCGGTTACAGGGCCGGATCGCCCTCGAAATTGGGCAAAAGCCATTGAGCGGGCGCGGGCGCGATTATAGAATCTGCCTCTTTAGGACAGATTCTTATGATCAGCGTAGCCGCTATCCGGATGCAGCAGTTCGGCGTGCAATTCTATCAAGCCTCCCTGACGGCGAGCGATATCGACAAGCTCGTGCGTTTCGAGGTGTTGAGCTATCAGGATCAGGGCCAGGCGGGCGTGCGCGGCAAGAAAAAGGGCGTGCAGTCCAAGATCAACTGGGACCTCCTCGAACGCCGAATCGCCTCGAATGAGAAGGCATACCAGCGCCAGATCATTCGCAAGAAGATCGACGAACTCGTTGAGTACTACGAGCAGTGCCGGCAAGCCCGCGACTTGCCCTCGATTCCAGGCGCCGTGATCATCTCGTGCGACGAGAAGCTGAGCTTCGAAGCCGTGGAGAGTGGCTCGTCTGTCGGCCGCCTCAAGGTCCCCGAACGCGAGGGCATTCTGCGCGCCATTGATGGTCAGCACCGGCTGCTGGCTCTGCACGCCGACATCGGCCGGTTTGGCGACGAGCCCTTTACCGTGCCGGCGATCATCTTCGATCGGGTCCCCGAGGACCACATCGTCCAGATGTTCGTGACGATTAACGCCAAGCACACCCGCCTGAACGCGTCGCACCTCGTGTCGCTGTCCGGCCGCCAGCTCTATCGCGACGAGTCCCTGGCCGCTGCGCACGACGTCGTGCGGGCGCTCAACGATCGCGACGAATCGCCGCTGTTTGGCGAGATCAAGCTGCTCGGCGTGGGCAAGGGCCGCGTCGGTCAGGCGCCGCTGGCCCAGGAACTGAAGAAGCTGTTCTCAGACGAGGCCGCGCTGGGCGGTGCCCGGAAGAGCGCCGAGTTCCGCGAAGAATCGAAGAAGTTCTTCGTGAACTACCTCAAGCAGATTGCCAGCATCTTCGAATCGGCGTGGAACGGCCGGAAGTACAGCATCAAGTCGGCCACCGCGCTACGCGCGTTCATCCGGGTCGCGCCCGACGTGATCCAGAAGATCGATCAGCAGCACGCCGACCGGACCGACTTCCGCGCCATTGGCCGCGTGATTTCGCCGTGGGGCCGCCGCATCGGCGCGCTCCGCTTCGAGACCGATGGCGCCTGGAAGCGCCAGGGCACCACGGTCGACAACCTCACCAAGGAACTGCGGCTCGCCCTGCAGTACCCGGAGGGTGCGGCAGGGTAGCCACTCGTGCCAGGAAGGCGGAACTTCAGTTTCGCCTTCCTGACACAATTGTCGGCGCGTCCACAGACTTGTGGGCGCCGTGCCAAGGTCCATAGCAAATACTGCGAAAAATGGGCCAGAAATGCACGGCACAGACTTTGGATTAGTGATGGCTGTCGCCAGTCTGTTTACTACGGCACGAGTGCCGTAGTAGCTGGGGGGAGCCAGGTTGGCGGCAACTTTTGGGCGGCGGTTCCAGCAATGGAATCGCCGCCCTTAGTCATTTGTGGCCCCATTTCCGCTACACTCCCACCTCAACCAAGGGCAAGAGCGTAACCGGCTCGACAGATTTGTAATCCGGCCATTGAGGCCGTCTAGTAGTTTCGAGCCAAACAGGCCTGAATTCGCTCGGCATCGACCTTGATATGTCATGTGTAGTCAGTTCGTGAGCATTGTTGAACCATCAAAGTGCTCCCGGCAGACCGCTCAGATGTTACGTTACGAAGATCGTCCGGTCTAAGTCGGAAAGGCTTGTTCGAGGTCTCTATGGGCATGCGATCCACCACGTTGCCGGAACAGATCGGTCGCTTCAAGGTTGAAGCGGTCTTGGGACGCGGAGGTATGGGCGAGGTCTACAAGGCCTTCGACCCGACCCTCCAACGCACCGTGGCGGTCAAGACCGTCCGGCCCGACATTGACCGCCCCGAATACCTCGACCGCCTCATGCGCGAGGCCCAGGCCTGCGCGCGGCTGTCGCATCCCAACATCGTCACCGTCTACGAGGCCGGGCAGATCGACGGCATTGTCTACATTGCGATGGAGTACCTGCAAGGCGAGAACCTCTCGCAAGTGCTCGAGCGCAAGGACCTGTCGTTCGAAGCCAAGATCCGGATCCTGCAGCAGGTGCTCGAGGCGCTGCACCATGCCCACGGTCTTGACGTGGTGCACCGCGATATCAAGCCGAGCAACATCCACATCCAGTCGGACCCGCCTTCGCGGCCGGAGGCCGCTTCGGCGAGGTCTCGCCGTAGCTCGTCTGATTCAGCGCGAGCGGAGGCGGACGGGTCGGTCAAGCTGGTCGACTTCGGCCTCGCGCGCATGCTGCAGGCCGACACGCTGACCGCGTCGGGCAACGTCCTCGGCACCCCGCACTACGCCTCTCCTGAACAACTGAAGGGCGAGTCGATCGATCGGCGCACCGACATCTATTCCACGGGCGTCATGGCCTACGAGATGTTGTCGGGCCGGCGTCCCTTCGAGCCTGACAACAGCAGCATCTCGTCCGTCATCCTGAAGGTCATTCAGGAGACCCCGGCGCCGATGAATACCGACATGAGCCGCCTGCTCCCGGAGATTGAGCGCATCGTCTCGCGTGCCATGGCCAAGGCTCCGGCCGATCGGTTTCAGTCGGCCGACGAGATGCGCGGCGCGTTGGTTGACTTTCTCGAACAATCGCGGGCGCAGATCACCTTGATCGAATCGCATGGTGGATCGACGGTGGTCGTCAGACCCGCCCAGGCCATCCCGGAGATGCCGCTCTCAGCTGCGGTTCCAGGGGCCGGGTCGGGTAAGTGGTGGTGGGTGGGCGGCGCGGCCGCGGCCGCAGTGCTCGTCGCCGTGTTGATTGGCTGGCCGGCCTCGAATGTCGAGAGTGCGGCGGCCCTGTCGAATCCCCCGCCTGCGCCGGAGGCGGCTCGAACGGCCGCAACCGTGATGCCCGCCCCAGAGTTGGCGAAGGTGGTTACACCCACGCCCGCTGACACGGTCAGGCCGAACGCACCTGCCGCGGTTCCCGCCCCGCCCGCGACGGCGAAGGAGTTGTTTGCCAGCAGCACCGGTACTTCTTCTGCGGGTTTGCGCTACCGGTTGATCAGGCAACTTACCGACGGCACCGAGGTGGATGTCGACAGCGCCACCACGTTTCACTCAGGCGACAAGCTGAAGCTGTCGTTCGAGTCGAACATCGCCGGCTATCTCTACGTCGCCATGCAGGGGTCGAGTGGTAATTGGGCGGTCCTGTTCCCGAGCGCCCAGATTAACAGTGGCCGCAACCAGATCGCGCCACTCGAGGAATACGACGTGCCGTCAGATGACGGATGGTTCCAGTTCGACGAAAACGTCGGCACCGAAAACCTGTTCGTCTTCCTCAGTCGCGAGCCGCTCAGTCAGCTACCGGGCTTCACGCGTCCGGTGACGAAGGCGGAAACCCTGACCGCCTCAGTGGTCAAGGAGTTGCAGCAGAGCGTTCGTTCGCGCGACCTGGTCTTCACGAAGGACAGCTCGAGCGGCGGCAAGCCCGGCGTCAAGCAGGCCACCTACGTGGTCAACCGCACGGAGGTCGGCAAGGCGGTCACCACGACCATCTCGTTGAGCCACCAATGATCCGGCTGCTCTTCATCCTGCTGGCGTCGGTCTCGCTGAGCGCGCAAGCTCAGGCCCCCCGTGACTTGATCCTCGTGCCGGCCAAGCCCGCGCCGATTCGCGATGGCGTGCCCCGCGGCTATGCGGTGATCGTCGGTGTCGCGCAGTACCAGAACCTCGACGCCTCGAAGCAGCTGCAGTTTCCAGAGAGCGACGCT
>Ga0163144_10005730_pt1 | contig 27599 bp, 24 predicted proteins | sample OliLak19BULKMAT1_FD_123175 | JGI IMG/M metagenome (GOLD analysis project Ga0163144, IMG submission 123175) | Freshwater microbial mat bacterial communities from Lake Vanda, McMurdo Dry Valleys, Antarctica - Oligotrophic Lake LV.19.BULKMAT1 | ecosystem: Environmental > Aquatic > Freshwater >... | reverse complement strand
TGGCGTGTCCATCAGCGACCAGGCTGCGGTGCCTCGTCGGCATGTGGTGGAGAGTGTCACGGAGAAATCCATCGCGCTTTCCCCGGATTCTTCAAGCAATGATGATGAGGGCTGGCTGCATGTTTCTTGTCCGCGATGCCATGGGGAACTGGAGATTCACGAGGACCAACTGGGTATGAGTGGCACTTGTCTGTGGTGCGAGACTCCCATCGAAGCAATCCGCTCGGCGGATGGTTCAGTGGTCGCCCGCGAGAGGGAGATCAAGGAGGAGTCCTCCGCAGCCGAAGTCGGCTTCGTCCAATCGGAAGCGGAAGTCGGCTTCGTTCAATTGGAAGCCGAAGTCGGCTTCGTCCAATCGGAGGCGGAAGTCGGCTTCGTTCAGGGGGAGTTCCCCTTTTCTGCTGCTCCCGTTGATGACAGCGTCTCTCTCAATCCCTGGGCAGCGGGATTCGCCGCATGGCCGGCACCGGCGGAGTCAGAGGTGCTGATGGAATCCCCCGAAGAGTCTCCCGCTGTCGTGGCTCCCCTTGAAGGCCCAGTTTCCGGATCGGTCCCCCAAGCTGCTGCTTTTCCGGTCGCCGAAGTTCCGGTCACCTCCGGGAGTATTTGGGGGGCGGCCTTTGCGGAGACACTTTCCGTTCCGGTTGCCGAACTTGGTCCCGACGGGGCGAACGTGGCTCTCGAAAATATTTTTTCCGCCGTGCTTGAGGACTTGCCGCCGACGTTGGCGCTTGAGGAGTCTGCCACCGAGACGGGATTTGGAGGATTTTTGCAGCTTCCGGCCGAACCTGCGGCAGTGCGACCCTCGGAGCCGGTGACTCTCCCGGTTCAGGATCGCGGAACCCTTGATTTCGGGCAAGTCCCCGCAGCGATGACGACCGAGCAAAGCATCTTCGGCAGATTCGCCGAAACAGCGGCAGAGCCTCCAACGTCAGCTCCATCCTTGCCTCATCCTCAATCGAAAGAAATTGCAGCGACCCCTCCGGGCTTGGGAGATGCGGCGATCCCCGACCCGGTGGTCAACTCCGCTTCTGTCGCTTTCTCCTCAGGGGAAGCGCAATTGGGACCGGTCGTGTCGCCGAAGCCAAAGGCCAAATCACACCTAATGCGGACCGCGTTGTTGGTCATCGTATTTGGCTTTGTTTGCGGCATCGCTTTGGCCTCATTTGTGCTTCCTACGGAGGAGTATGTGGAACGTGCCCGAATCTTCCTGGACAATTTCATGGCTCCTCAGCTGCGTGGGCCTGCGGCGGAAGGCCTCGCTCAAGGCGGAGCAGCGCCGGTCTCGTCTAACTCCGTGGCACCCGCAGCGTCGCCCGCAGCGTCGCCCGCACCTGGAGCCGCCGCACCGGGAACTGAAGCTCTCGCCGGTCCGCCTCAAGCAGCCGAGCCGGTCCCGCCTGTGGCTGCGCCGTGAGCTTGGTGAGTAGCACTAGGCCGGAGTTTCTCCTGATTCCCCTTTGATCGCAGATGACACTTCTCATTGACGCCGTGATTTCCCAACCTGTTGGATCCGATCCGACGAAACTCGTGCGTTTGACCTGCCCGGCTTGTTTCGGACGGTTGCAAACTCGCGCCTCGCTCGTGGGCAAAACCGGACATTGCGTGCATTGCCGGACTTCATTGAGGGCGGAGCCGGATGGTTCGGGAGGGGTCCTGGCGGTGGCCATCAATGGAAACGATTCTCCTCTCCTGCGCGATCCAGAGTCAGCCACAGGCAGTTTGGTGAGCCGTTTGTCCAAGGATGATGCCGGTCTCCCTCAACTTCCGGATGCCGGGACTCAGACCACCTTCGCTTCATCCGCCAAGATCCCCTCGCAGTGGGGATTTCCTGATTGCACGGATTCGGAGGATTTGCCGATGGAGTTTGCTCCACGGGGTTTTGCCGAGGCGCTTTTCGGGCAGGAATCGAGCCTCAACGGGCAAAATACGGAAGCCGCGCAGCCGTAAGTTCGATGGCGTCCTCGGCTTCGAGGAGTTCACCGATCGGGTCCCACTTGGCGGAAAGAAATCCGTCGCGTGCGCTCGACGGGATGGTCACGGGGATCTCCCGGCCTTCCCCGTAGGTCACGACGCAGCGCTCCACGTCCACGGTGATCGGGGTCGTCGGGTCGGCTTCGATGGCCGCAGTGACTTGCTCAATGTCCGCAGCCGAAGCGAGGGCGCAAGGCATGCCGAGAGTGGCGCAATTACCGAAGAAAATTTCCGCGAAGCTTTGCGCCACCACCGCTCGGAAGCCGGCTTTATAAAGCGCTTGAGGTGCGTGCTCACGTGAGCTTCCGCAGCCGAAATTGATCCCCGAAAAGAAGATGCCGGCACCGGCAAACTTCGCGTCATTGAGCGGATGCGCCTTTTTGCTGCCGTCGGCGTGATGGCGAACGTCGTAAAAAAGATATTCCCCGAGGCCGTCAAAGGTGACACACTTCATGAACCGCGCCGGGATGATGCGGTCGGTGTCAATATCGGAACCGGGAACAGTAACACCAGTTCCGGAGACGGCGGTAATCGTAGGGAGAGCCATGGGGAATGGAATAAACAGCATATCGGGGTCTCGGCAAGCGGCACCTCAGGAGAAAGTCGAGGGCGGCTCGGTCACGATCCCTGGGATGGCAACAAAGATACATAGCTCTTCATGAATCGCTCCTTGCCAGGCATTTTGGGAATCTCATTCGTTGTGGCGGTCTTGGCCTCGCCAAGACCGGGCTTCGCCCAGGTGATCGAACGCCCCGTCGAAGGCGATTCTGCCGCGCCACCGCCAGCGGCGTTGATCTACCAGGGCTCACGGAAGATGCGCGATCTCGGGGAGGGGCGATTGGTGGTCGTGCCGGTATCATTTGAGGATTCTTCTGCGCGGCCCGTCTCGATCCTGCCCGCGTTGGATTCCCCGGCGCTGCGCCTGGCGATCGCCGCCCGCTCTCAGGAGAACGGGGGTTCGGTGCAAATTCCCCCGCCTGTGTTCCCCCCAGACCCCGTTGTCCCCAATGAGAGCGAAGTCGGGGAGCTGGACGCTCCGGTCGTCGCGCCGCCGCTCCTACCTGTGCTGCGGATCCATCCGTTGCGTTGGAGAGAGCCCTGGTATGTCTGGCCCTATGCTCCGGTGTTCGGCCCGTCGGGCTATTATCCGCCCGCCTGGATCGCCTGTCATGACCGCTTTCGGAGAAGCTGGCGGAGCGATCTAGATCGGTATTGGTGAGACGCGGGAGTGGAATGGGAAGCGGGCCCGTTCTGCGAATCAGTAAAGGATCTGGAGCAAATCCACCTCGAAGATCAGGGTTTCATTCGGGCCGATTTTAGGAGGGGCTCCTTTGGCACCGTAGGCCAGTTGCGGGGGAACGGTGAAACGGTATTTGGCTCCCTCCTGCATCAATGGAATACCCTCCCGCCAGCCGGGTATGACCTGATTCAACCCGAACTCGGCGGGTTGGCCACGTTGCACGCTGCTGTCGAAGACGGTGCCGTTCAACAAGGTGCCGTGGTAGTGGACTTTGACACGGTTGAAAGCGGTTGGTCGCGCGCCGGTGCCGGCCCGCAGGACTTCGTATTGCAGCCCGGAGTAGGTGGTCTGTTTGCTGCCCACCGGGGGAGAGCCCGCCGCGCCGGGTGCGAGCGATGAGACGGCCCCTGGCACGACGCTACCGGTAGGAGGCGCAGTCGCCGCTCCCGACGCAGCCGGGGTGACCGTGGCGGACCCGGTGGCGGCGGCATCTTTGGTCTTGCAGGAAATGAGGCTGGCGCCCGGCAAGGCCAGCAGCATACCGAGGAGCGGCAGGGGAATTGTTTTCACAAGCGGAGCATGGCAGAGGGCAGGGCGATCCGAAAGGAGATTCTTTTGTTGCGAGGGGCACATCTTTTCAGGGGAAATAAATTTTTTTGCATCACGACAAACCTCGGTCCGTCCTTATCCCATCGCAGACATCCAACCACAGTCGGCGAACCAATCAAACAACCACAAACCACAACACAACAACATGAAATCCACCCTCGCCCTCATCGCTCTCGCCGCCGCCCTCTTCGTCGGTACTGCGGAGTCCGCCCATGCCGACAGCTACCGCAGCAACAACTACGGCAAGTGCGAAACTCCCCGCTATCAGCCCGCCTACTGCAAGCCCTACAAGGTGAGCACCTGCGAGATCAAGCGCAGCAAAGTGTGCCGCACCGGTTACGATCACTGCGGCAAGCCCTACACCTACCATGTGACCGTGGTGACCTACCGGGACAGCTACTCCGACGGGTCCTACAAAACCTGGACTCGCACGCTCTCGTGATCCATCCGGGGTTTCAGCCCTGCGATCAACAGTAACCAAAGAAACAAGGAAGCGTCTCTAACCGGAGACGCTTTTTTGCGTGGTCGAAGAACCTTCGGACGAAGTCCGGAATCGACGTTAAAAGGCTGACGCCCCGTAAATGGATGCGCGACCTCGGATACAAAGTAAGGTTTCCGATCACGGATGCCGATCAACGTAAAGCGCTTTCCGGGTTGTCCAGCACCGACTTGTTGATTGCGCGTCAGTTCCTGCGGAGTCGGACATGTAATACACCGAGCCAACTACAGAGCAAGAGGAAGCCAGCGCTTGAAATCCACGATCCATATTGGCCGAAACGGAACAACATTTCAACAGTTCGCTCCGCTGAGTCAGAATAGCCGAGTTGAACCTCAGGATTCGTAATCCAGCGGTCAAACATCCGATTCGCACGAAAAAGATAGAGGCCACAACAGAGGAAGCCTGAGCCGAGGACGAAAGAGACAACTACAGCAGCAAGATTGAGTATCTTCAGCGAGCCTCGCATGTTCTTGTTCACCAATTTTCAGACTCAATAGGGTATGATGAGACACCCAACAGGGTGTGTTCTCACCCCTGTCTGATCACAATCTCGACGCGGCGGTTGAGTGCCTCCTGCTCGGCGTCGCCGGTGAAGGGGACGAGGGGGCGCGACTTGCCGAGACCGATGACCTTGATGTTTCCCGCGTCGATTCGAAGCCGCTCGACGAGCCAGTCACGCACGGCGGTGGCCCGCTTGAGGCTGAGATCATTGTTGAAATCGTCGCCGCCAATGCTGTCGGTGTGCCCTTCGATGAGAAAGCTGGCTTTGGGATTGGTCTGCACGACGAAGGCCAGCTTCATCATGCTGAGACGGGCTTCTTCCTTGAGGGCGAACTCGTTGAAGCCGAACAAAATGTCCGTGGGCAGGGCGATCTTCTCATCGCCGATGGCGGTGCCTCCGCCGACGCCGCCCCGACTGACGAGATCGTCGAGGCTGGTGTAGCCCTTGATGACCTCCGCCGCGCCGGTCCCGAGGGATCGAGTCGCGGCATCGCGGAAGAACTGGTCGGTATCGACGCCGGTGTCGTCGTCGGTATTTTGACTGAGCTCAAGGACGGGTTGGTTGTCGGCGACTGCGGCGGAGCTGTCGATCAGTTTGCTCCTCATCGCATCGAGGTCTTTCGAGAGCATCTCGGCGGCGGAAATATTGAGATCATTGGCCGCGATCTCAAGAGCCTGGCCGGGAGCTTTGGGTGCCTCGAGGGAGAAGATCTGGGGCGTCTCGATCGGAGACATGCGAATCACTTCGTCCTTGGCTTGCTCAAGGAGATCGAACTCGTCGAGGTCATTGGTGAGGTCGAGGTCGCTCTTCTTTTCCGGGATGGGAGCGCTCTCGGCCGGAATGGCCGGCTCGGCAAGGATTTCGTTGAGTTTGCTCTGATCGATCACGAGTTGTTCGCGTCGGGGGCGCCAGACGATCTCATCTTCGGAGACTGATCCACTGAGACGCCCGCGCTCGATCGTGGCGAGCATGTAGTAGAGGGCGATGTGGATGCAGAGCGAGATGAACAGGGCCAAAAGCACCCACCACCCGAGATTGCGGGATTCCACTTTGAAGACGGAGCGGTCAGGGCCGGTTGGATGCCAGTCGTAGGTGTTTGCCATGGCGGGTGCGTAAGGGATGCTACCCCATCTCATACGTTTCAGCAAAGAAACATCATAGGGGCGGGGGCAGGTTCCTGTGCGGAACTTCCGGCGGGATCGCAAAAGGGTTTCCGATTCCTTTTGTCGAAACCTCCGTCTTTGCCAGCCCCCGGGTGAGCAGCGCTGCAATCAGGACCAATACCGCGCTGGTCCAGAGGCAGGCCGAAAGTCCGCCGACGAGATACATCACCCCGGAAAGCAGGGTCCCGAGCAAACGACCGCCGGCATTGGCCATGTAGTAAAAGCCGACGTTGAGGGCCACCTGATCCGAGTCGGAGAAGGCGAGGATCAGGTAGGAGTGGATGGAGGAGTTCAGGGCGAAGAGGAAACCAAAGAGACTCAGTCCCGCGAGCACGGCGATGGAAAGATACCAATCGAATTGCACCGCGAGGGCAATGGCGAACGTCACGGCCGCCAGCGCGATCCCCCAGATCAGAGCGGCTCGGGAGATGGTCTGGTCGGCGTTGGCCTTCGTCGCATCTCCGCGTGAGATAAAGCGCGGGGCGAGGGCCTGGACCATTCCGTAGGCGATCACCCAAGCGGAGAGAAAGGCTCCGGTTTGGGAGAAATTCCACGCGAGCGTCTCGGTCAAAAAGATGGGCAAACCGACCACGAACCAGGCATCCCGCGAGCCGAAGAGGAAAAATCGCGCCAGGGAAAGTCGGTTGATCGCGGGCGACTTGGAGAACAGGGAACCAACCTTCGGCTTCGCTTTGGATTTCCCGAGATCACCCCGCAGCAAGATCAGCGACATCACCAAAATTACGAACAGGACCCCTGCCATGACCCAAAGGGAAGGCGCAAAGCCCAGGGTAGTGAGGAGGAGTCCTCCGAGGAAAAACCCCGCCCCTTTGAGGGCGTTTTTGGAGCCAGTCAGGGCGGCAACGAGGGTGAATAGGAGTCGCTTCGAGGAGTCGTTCGTTTCCTCCGCAGTGGGCACGAGGAGTTTAACCGCACTTTTCGAACTCATCTTGGTGAGGTCCTTGGCGATTCCGGAGAGGGCTTGCGAGGTCATCACGTAGGCAACCGAAAGTCCCAGCGCCCAACCCGGATCGAGCAAGGCGAGCATACTCAGGGCGATGACCTGGAGGAAGAGACCCGCCCATAGGGTGAACTTGAGTCCGATGCGAGCCGCGAGCCATCCTCCGAAGAGATTCGTCAAAATGCCGCAGGCCTCGTAAAGCAGAAACAGAAAGGCCAACTGGATCGCATCGTAGCCGAGGGTGTGAAAGTGCAACAGCACCAGCATCGGGAGCGCGCCGTCACTGGGGGGGAAGCCCCAGTAGGCGGCCGTCACGAGGGCGTAGGCCCGTTTGTTCATGACTCGTGAGGGGAGGGGAGGGGAGGGGACTTATCGCGGAGAGATCGAGCGGGCGACCATCCGGGTCAGCTCCATCAGGCGATTGGCGTAGCCCCACTCGTTGTCATACCAGACGAGGAGCTTCGCCATCGTTCCGTCGATGATCATGGTGGACAGGGCATCGACGATCCCGGATCGGGGATCGTTGGTGTAATCGGCCGAGACAAGTGGCCGAGTTTCAAATCCGAGGATGCCTTGGAGCGTGCCGTGGGAGGCCGTCTCCAGCGCGGCATTCACTTCCTCGCGGGTGACCGAGCGGTTCAACTCGAACACGCAGTCCGTCAGCGAGGCATTGAGAAGGGGAACCCGGATGGCCACGCCGTTGAGCTTTCCTTGCAGCTCGGGATAAATCATCGTGATCGCCGTGGCCGACCCGGTGGACGTAGGGATCAGTGAGTTCAGCGCGGACCGGGCGCGGCGGAAATCTTTGTGCGGCGCATCGACCACCACTTGCGTGTTGGTGACATCGTGAATCGTGGTGATCACTCCGTGGGTGATGCCGAAGCTCTCGTGGATGACCTTCACCACCGGGGCGAGGCAATTGGTCGTGCAGGAAGCCGCTGTCACGATGTCATGAACCGCTGGATCGTAGAGGTGATCGTTGCACCCCATCACCACATTGAGCGCCCCGTCCTTGACCGGCGCCGCCACCACCACCTTCTGGGCACCGTTCTCAAAGTGGGGAGCCAGAGTATCGGGATCGCGGAATTTTCCCGAGCTGTCGATCACAAGATCAACGCCTAAATCCTTCCAGGGAATTTCGGCTGGTTTGGAAAACGACGTAACTCCCACCGAACGTCCCTCGATCGAGAAGCCCTCCTTTGTGCTTGTGATCGAGCGGTCCCAGCGCCCGTGCACACTGTCGAACTCCAACAAGTGCGCCGCGAGTTCCGCCCCCCCGTGTGGTTCGTTGACATGCACGATTTCGATTTCTTCCGCGCCCCATCCGGCCCGAAAGCCGAGACGCCCCACCCGGCCGAAGCCATTGATTCCAATACGTATGCTCATAAATCGATTCAAGAATTCGCCGTCCCGCAGGTTCGTGCTCCCGGCTTGGGCAAACAGAGTTCGGGACGCCCCTGACAGCAGTCATCCATCAGAAAGGACATCAACTGGCGGACGCGTTCCTGCTGGATCCGATAGGTGATGGTCCGTCCTGATTTTTCGGAGGCGATCAGCCCGGCCTGAGAAAGTTCCTTGAGGTGAAAGGACAGGGTCGGCTTGGGCACATCGAGACGACGGGCGAGGTCCCCCGCGTTGATCCCTTCGCAGCCCTCCCGGATGAGCGCCCGAAAGACCCGCAGCCGCGCAGGCTGGGCGATGGCGGAAAGGGTCTCACAGGCTTCCAATAGTTTCATAATTCCAAAATTATAAAATCATAAAACGCATAACTGTCAAACCTGCGTTTCGCGGAGTAAGGTGACCAATTTGACACTTTGGACCCTTGCGGATGGAGTGTCAGCACGAAGGTCCGGATCGCATTTCCCCACTGGTAATTTCCCCGGTCGTGGCTACCGTCCGGCTTCTTTCTCTAAAATCCCTGACCTGTTTCTGACCATGGCCGCACCCCAAAACGCGATCTCCCCGACCCGCGACGAAAATTTCCCCGAGTGGTATCAGCAGGTCGTGAAGGCCGCTGACCTGGCCGAGAACTCCGAAGTGCGCGGCTGCATGGTCATCAAGCCGTGGGGATACGGACTGTGGGAACGCATGCAGCAGCAGCTTGATCGCTGGTTCAAAGCGACCGGTCACAAGAATGCCTATTTCCCACTGCTCATTCCAGTCAGTTATTTGGAAAAAGAGGCGGCTCACGTGGAAGGCTTCGCGACCGAGTGCGCCGTGGTGACCCATCACCGGCTCGAATTAATCGATGGCAAAATGGTCCCCGCCGGTCTGCTGACGGAGCCCTATGTGATCCGACCCACCTCGGAGACCATCATTGGGGCCGCCTTTGCTCGTTGGGTACAGAGTTACCGTGACCTCCCGCTCCTGATCAACCAGTGGGCCAACGTGATGCGTTGGGAGATGCGTCCTCGCCTGTTCCTGCGCACGGCGGAGTTCCTTTGGCAAGAGGGGCACACCGCTCACGAAACATCCGCAGAGGCGATGGAGGAAACCACCAAGATGCACGAGGTCTATGAGCGCTTCCTGACCGACCACCTCGCCGTTCCCGTCATCGCCGGGGAAAAAACCGAAGCCGAGCGTTTCCCTGGTGCGCTCAATACCTTCACCGTCGAAGCCATGGTGCAGGACCGCAAAGCCATCCAGGCCGGAACCTCGCACTTCCTCGGTCAGAATTTCTCCAAAGCCGCCGGCATCGAATTTGAAGGACGCGAGGGCAAACGCGAGTTCGCCTGGACGACCAGCTGGGGCGTCAGCACGCGCATGATCGGCACGCTCCTGATGGCCCACTCGGACGACGATGGCTTCGTGCTTCCGCCTCGGATGGCTCCGACCCAAATCATGATTCTGCCCGTCATGCCCAAGCCGGAACACGCGGAGCCCGTGCTGGCCGCCTGCGAGGCCCTTGCGAAGGCCTTGCAAGCCGAGTCCTTCCACGGCGATCCGCTGCTGGTGGAAATCGACAAGCGCGACCTCGGTGGTGGCGTCAAGAACTGGGAGTGGATCAAAAAGGGCGTTCCGGTGCGCCTGGAGATTGGTCCCCGCGATTTGGAGAGCGGCACCGTGGCGATGGCTCGGCGTGATCTTTCCCCGAAGGACAAAAAGTTCCTCCCCACCGCCGAGCTGGTCTCCGGTATGGTCGCCACGTTGCAGGAGATCCAGGACGGACTTCTCGCCCGCGCCCTTGCCTTCCGCGAGAAGCACACCGTGGAAATCAAAACGATGGAAGCATTCCGCGCCTTTTTCACACCCAAGAATTCCGATCAGCCCGAGATCCACGGCGGCTTTGCCCTCGTCCATTGGGCCGGAGGGGCTGAGGAAGAGGATGCTCTGCAAAAAGAGCTTAAAGTCACCGTCCGCTGCGTTCCGAAAGACGCCACGCTGCGTGGCAAGGCTGGCAGGTGCATCCTGACCGGGAAAGCGGCCGAAGGAAGGGTGATTTTTGCGAAGAGTTATTGAGCGCCGGCCGCTTCTCCTCAAGCAAACGATTCTCTCCGCCTTCCAAAACTCGGCTTTCGGTGATTGTGACGCACCACAGTTACACGGATGGAATCGGCAAAAACACGAAATAGGAAGCGGCATGGATAGCGGTAGAGATCGCTCCGTCGCCGACCACTTCCCTCCAGACTGCCCGGATCCGCTCATCCTTTCCTGCGTCGATCTACCGACGGGAACAGCAGCGCGCCCTCCGCAACAGACCCCTTGCGGTTGACGACTGCATCGTCAACGGCAAGCCCGCCCTCGAATGGGCTTGTCCGCTGCGGCTTTCCATGTTTGGTTCATTCTCTGGAATATCACCCTCCTTTCGGACGAAAGCTTCTTGTCTGAAAACCGCCCCTTGAAAATCCGTTGAGACATCCCGAATCCCACCGCACCCACCGCATCGGTTGGCTCCGCGCCGCAGTGCTCGGGGCGAATGACGGGATCGTCTCGACTGCTAGCCTGATCGTCGGGGTGGCCGCAGCCGACGCCGACCGCAACGGCATCCTCGTCGCCGGACTGGCCGGTCTCGTGGCGGGCGCCATGTCGATGGCGGCCGGCGAGTATGTGTCGGTCAGTTCGCAATCCGACACGGAGAATGCGGACCTCGACCGCGAGCGCGGGGAACTCGCCGACGACGACGGTCGCGAACACGCTGAACTCGCCGCCATTTACGTTTCGCGGGGACTCAACGAGACCCTCGCCGATGAAGTCGCCACCCAATTGATGGCGAAGGACGCCCTCGCCGCCCATGCCCGCGACGAACTGGGTATCTCCGACACGCTCAGCGCTCGTCCGGTGCAGGCGGCTTTCGCATCGGCCGGGACCTTTGCCGTTGGCGCCGCCCTGCCGCTGGTCCTTGTGTTTTTCGTCCCCGTGGCGAGCCTCGTTTGGACCGTGTCCCTCAGCTCCCTGTTTTTCCTCGCCCTGCTCGGGGCCTTCGCGGCGCGCGCCGGCGGTTCACCCGTGGGCGCATCGGTCATCCGCGTCACCTTTTGGGGAGCGATGGCGATGGCGTTGACCGCCGGCGTCGGAGCCTTGTTTGGGGCGACGCTTTAGGTGGCCTCGAAAACCCCGGATCCATGTCCGCCGTGAGCTACGGTCAGTGAGGCGGGATGACTGTCAGGAAATCGATGAGTGAGGAAATCGATGAGTGAGGAAATCGTTCTCCGCGTCGCGAGGCTCGCAGGAAGCGGAGAAGTAGTCACCTCCGACTCGGCGCAGCGGCAACAATCACTCCATCCAGTGCAAATGCTATGTCCCCGATCACCGCGTGCGAGAGGCGGGCATCGACAGTTTCTTCACCGCCACCGGCAGATCGTGTTTCACCTCAGCCTTGACCTGCGCGGTCGATCCCCTATCTTCGGGCGCAACCTTTCATCCCCTACCTTACCAACATTATGGCACTCTCTGTCGGCACCACCGCTCCTGACTTTTCCCTCACCACTCTTGGCGCTTCCGGCCCGGAAATCGTAACTCTCAAGGAGCAGCTCGGCGAGGGCAGCATCCTGCTTCTCTTCGTCCCGATGGCCTTCACCGGGGTTTGCACGCAGGAGTTCTGCTCGGTCACCAGTGAGTTGGCCGAATATGCGGATCTCGGAGCCAAGGTGTATGGCATCAGCGGTGACAACCCGTTTGCCCAGCAAAATTGGAAGGAGAAAGAAGGCATCAGCCTCACCCTCCTGAGTGACTACGAACACACCGTGGCGAAGAGTTACGATGTCGCCTACGACAGCTTCCTACCCGCGAAAAACCTTTTCATGGGTGGCGTGCCAAAGCGTTCGGCGTTCATCGTCGATTCCGCAGGAGTCATCCAATACTCCGAGAGCAGCGACAGCCCCGGGGACCTGCCGAATTTTGAGGCGATCAAGGCAAAGCTTGCCGAGCTCAAGTAGGTCGGCCTGGCGCAAAGCATTCGCACCTGGGGGACGAATTGTCTGGCGGGACCTGCCCGCCTTGGCCCACAGTCGCGTCTATGCGGATTCCATTGCTCCCTCTTCTGGTCCTTTGTCTCGGCGGGCTCCTCCATGCCGAGACGAAGCCCAACGTCCTTTTCATCTGTGTCGATGACCTGAAGCCCACCTTAGGGTGCTACGGAGACTCCTTTGCGAAGACTCCCCAGATCGACCGACTCGCGGCCCGCAGCCTGCTTTTTGAATCGGCCTACTGCAATCAGGCAGTCTGCTCTCCTTCGAGGAACTCCCTGATGCTGGGTCTGCGTCCTCAAACCTTGGGGATCTATGATCTCCCGACCAATTTCCGGGTTTCCGTTCCCGAAGCCGTCACCCTCGCCCAGCATTTCCAGGCCAGTGGCTACCGCACCGAGGCGATGGGCAAAATTTTTCATCGCGGTCATGGCAATGATGAAGACAAGGCCTCCTGGACAGTGCCCCACTGGTCGCCTTCCGCGAAAACGTATGCCCTGCCCGAGAGCCTGCAGAATCAGGTAAAAAGCAAAAACGGCCCTCGTGGCCCCGCCTTCGAGAGCGCTCCGGTCGAAGACGACTTCTACGCGGATGGACAAATCGCCCGCGAAGCGGTGGCCCGTCTCGAAGCTGCTGCGCAAAAGCCCGAAGAGCCATTTTTCATCGGGGTGGGCTTCATGCGCCCCCATTTGCCGTTTGTGGCACCGCAGCGCTATTGGGATCTCTATCCGGAAGATGAGGTTCCCATGCCTGCGGTCACCTCCGCTCCCGAAGGCGCTCCCGAATACGCCGGGCAATACGGCGGCGAGCTGCGCCAATACCGCGATGTTCCCGAAAGCCGCGACCTCGGGGACACCTATACCCGTCAGCTCATCCACGGATACTATGCCGCGACCAGCTACATGGACGCCCAGCTTGGTCTGGTGCTCGACGCCCTCGACCGGACCGGACTAGCCGAATCAACGATCATCGTATTCTGGGGCGACCACGGTTGGCATCTGGGGGATCACCAGTTTTGGTGCAAACACACCAACTATGAGCAGGCCGCCCATATCCCCTTCCTGATGTCGGTTCCAGGCAAAGCAGCTGGAAAGCGCACGGCAGCGCTGATCGAGACCGTCGATATCTACCCCAGTTTGTGCGAGGTCGCCGGATTGCCTGCCCGCGAAAGTCTTGACGGAGTCAGCTTCGCGCCACTGTTCGATGACCCGGCCCAGTCCGCCCGTGAGAGCATCATCCACGTCTATCCGCGCAACAATCTTCTCGGACGTGCCATTCGGACGGAGCGCTATCGCATGGTCGAGTGGAAGGAAATCGGGGCCGATCCCTCCACTGCGGAGTTTGAATTATATGACTACGAAGCCGATCCACTTGAGACCCGCAATCTCGCGGGTGATCAGCCTGAGACACTGGCCCAGCTCCAAGCGATCCTTGCCACTCATCCCGAAGCCCGTCCGCAGGTGAACAAGGCAAAAACAGCAGGCCCCGCGACTGCCACGAAACCACCTCAGGACCGTTCCGCTGCCTTCCGCAAGCGCGATGCAGACAAAGACGGCAAACTCACGAAAGAGGAATTTTTTCTCAATCAGCCTGACCCGGAAGCAGCGCCGCCCCGCTTTCCCATTTTTGACGCGAATCGCGATGGTTTCCTCAGCGAAGAGGAGTATGTGAAGTCCGGCAAGGTGAAGTGAGGGCGTCCTGTTTCAGGAATTCACAAGAGGCGGATCGCCGGGCCTCTCCTCCGCAATCTCCAAGCGATCCACCCGGTAGTAGCGGTGGACCTGACGGGTGTGGCACCACGCCAGCAGGAAAACTTCACGGTGTGGGATCCGGCCGCCGGGCGAATGTTGCGGCCCCGATTCCGGCGGCCGGGTCGCGACGAGGACCGGAGTAACCATGCGGCGGCGGCCCGGATCGCTCCCGCCGTGATACACCAGCTCGAGCGGTCGGGTCGCCCGAGCAGCCTCTCTCAGGAATCGGAGGAGCGGATCGTCCGTTTCACCGAGTGGATGAAGAGGACGCCCCTGCCAGGCTTCCAGCCAGGGGGCCAGTTCCGGTCCGGGAACCGGGAGTGATTCCGCAGGCGCAGCGGTGCCTCCGGGAACAAGCTTCCAGCCGAGGAGGCCCGCGAGGAATAGGATAAATTCATTTCGTGTCATCTCCCATGATACTCCCGGGGGAGGGACAACGACGGGGGGACTGGAGAAAGATGGACAAAAAAAACTTGGGCGGACATCATGAGCCGCCCGATCACGCGCTCCTTCGTAGCTCTCCTTAGTTGACTCCCCCCGCTCTCTCGTGTCCCGTCTGTTGATGTCTGATCCTTCTCCGAAGCGGGTTCCCTGGCTCCGCTACTTTGCCGTTGCCCTCGAAACGGTCTACGATGCGGTGCATCGCCTCCTCGCGAGAATCACCGGTCGTCTCGGCAAACCGATGACTGCTGAGATCTATCATGTGATCGAGCATCGGCACGGCATCGCCATCCGCGGGCGCGTTTTGCTCACCCCGCAGTGGCGACGTCCCCGGGCCAAAGATTCGGCCCTGGTCAACCTCATCCAGATGCTGAAGCGTTGGGCCACCCCGGAGCGACCATTCTCCCTGGTAAGGGTCAGCGCCGGAGGCCGGGCCATCGAACAAAGGGCGGATCGCGAGGCCTACTTTGACATCCTCCTGCCGCTATCGGAGGCTCTTCACGATGAGATTCTGATCGAACTACCGGAGTCGGAGATTTCCGAACCAGCCCACCATGGGATCCGCCGCCCCGGCCCCGGTGCGAAGTGCCTGATCATCAGCGACGTGGACGACACTGTGCTGGTTACCCATGTGGCAAAAGTCTTCACCATGCTGGCGACAACGTTTTTCGGCAACGCGCTGACCCGTCAGCTCTTCCCCGGAGCAAGCCATCTCTATCGAGCCATCCGCAGAGGTCCCGATGCGGAACATGACCACAAGAATCCCCTCGTCTATGTGACGAGTTCTCCCTGGAATTTGCACGGGCTGCTCCATCTGATTTTCAAAGAGAACGGCTTGCCTTCGGGAGCGTTTTTCATGACTGACTGGGGATTGGAACCGGATCAGTGGTTCCGCAAAAGCCATCGCGAACACAAAATCGAGTCGATCAACGAGGCCCTCACCTGGTATCCGGAGCTGCCGGTCATACTCCTCGGCGACAGCAGCCAATACGACACATCCGCTTACATTCAAGTCGCCCTCGCCCATCCGGGCCGCATCGCCCAAATCCTCATTCGAGATGTCACCGGACCCGGACGACTGGAGCGCTTCAATGGAGACATTGAGAAGCTCAAAGACTCCGGGACCCGGTTCGGCTTCTTTGCGGAGTCAGACGAAGCCGCCCTTCTCCTCCAGGAAGCCGGTTGGATCTGTCAGGCGCAGGTGGACAACGTGTCCGAAGCTGTGGAATTCGGTCATCGGTCCCTCTTCCAAATCCTCAGCGACGCCCACCAGGATGCGAATGGGTGACGTGGACCGAATTCCCAGTGGATCAACCGTCGGGGCGGAGACGTAACCCACCAAAAATGGAACAAAGCAGTTTGGTCGGTGGCGACAATGCGGTGGTGGGTCGGTTTGGCTGCTCTGAGAAGGTATGAGCGACAAGATCACCCTGATCTTTCCCCATCAACTCTTCGCCGCTTCTCCGGCAGTGGCTCTGGGAAGGGCCATCCATCTTGTAGAGGACACCCTCTTCTTCGGGGACCGCGAGGCAGGACCGGGCCGCTTTCATCGACAGAAGTTGATCCTGCATCGCGCATCGATGCGGGAATATGCGGATCGTCTGCGGCGGGAAGGCCATGAGGTGAGCTACCACAACTACGATCCTGAGCAATCTATCGGGAAACGCTTGGCCAGTCTCCAGGCGACCCGACCCTTTGCCCAAATCATCGTGGCGGATCCAGTGGATTTTCTGCTGGAACAGAGACTCCGTCGTTTCGCGGCCAGCAGCGGAGTTGAACTCGAAGTTCTGCCCACGCCCCTTTTCCTGACACCGAACGACTGGGCTGACGCTCATTTTCAAACTCGCAAGAAACCCTTCATGGCGGCATTTTACGAGGCCCAACGCAAACGCCTCGGAGTGCTCCTCGAACCTGACGGCACCCCCACTGGAGGCCGCTGGAGTTTCGATGAGGAAAACCGGAAGCCCATGCCGAAAAAGGGGCTGGCGATTCCCGGCGAGTGGGCGCCCGCTTCCACCGGTGCCGTCGCCGAAGCACGGCAATACGTGGCGGAGCATTTTCCCGATTCTGTTGGCCTCGACCAGCCCTTCGGCTATCCAGTGAACCACGCCGACGCGGACCGTTGGCTGGGAGAATTCCTTCAGCTTCGGCTCGCGCTCTTTGGTCCTTACGAAGACGCCTTGTCGGAGCGGGAAGCAATCCTGTTCCACAGCCGTCTCACGCCGATGTTGAATATCGGTCTGCTCACTCCCGCGCAGGTGGTCGAGGCCACGCTCGCGCATGCAGCCGCACATGAGATTCCCTTAGCCTCTCTCGAGGGCTTTCTCCGCCAGATTATCGGTTGGCGCGAGTTTATCTACCAGATGTATCGGCGCCATGGCGTGGAGATGCGCCGGGGAAATCATTTCCGCCACGAAGGATCCCTGCCGGAGGGCTTTTGGACGGGCGAAACCGGAGTGATGCCGGTGGACCTGGTCATCCGCCGGGTGCTCGCCACGGGGTATTGTCATCACATCGAGCGGCTGATGGTCTTGGGAAATTTTATGCTTTTGGGGGGCTACGCGCCGACCGCCGTCTATGATTGGTTCATGGAAATGTTCATTGATGCCTACGACTGGGTCATGGTGCCGAATGTCTATGGAATGAGCCAATTCGCTGACGGCGGGATTTTTGCCACCAAGCCTTACCTGTCAGGTGCGAACTATCTTCGAAAGATGTCCGACTATTCCAAAGGTGCCTGGGAGGAGACCTGGGACGGCCTATTCTGGACGTTTATTGATCGGCATTCCGCTTTTTTTGCGAAGCAACACCGTCTGGGCATGTTGGTGCGGACTTGGGAAGTCATGGACCCGGCGAAACGAAGGCGGCTGCAGGAGAGTGCCGCTCGCTGGACTGAGGGTGAGAATCGACCGACCGGACTTGAATGACGCAGATCGAAGGAGTTTCAGGACTGCCGCAAGGCGTTGTCGAAAGAGGCGGCCAGGTCCTTTAGCGAATACGGCTTCGGCAAACTCCCGAGAAACTCTTTCCCGTGAACCCTCGCAGCGGGATCACTCCCGAAGTATCCGCTCGTGGCGATGAGCCTGGCATCCGGGTCCAGGCGACGCAACTCTCTCGCGACTTCGTCGCCGTGCAATCCGCCGGGAAGGGTCATATCGAGCAGCACGAGATCGATGGACTCGGCAGTGTCGAGCGCCTGACGATAGAGACGGATGGCCTCCGTCCCATCGGCGGCCTGCACCGTGGTGTAGCCGAGGTGCTGAACGAGTCCACAAGTGGCTCGGGCGATATCCGGTTGATCTTCGACCACGAGGACTCGTCCCGTGCGCGGACGTTCCGCAGACGGAACCAAGAACGAGACGTGATGACTTGCTTTCGATGACGACGCGGTAGGCTCCTCCGTCAGCGCCTTATCCGTCGAGGGAAGAAAAATCAGGAATTCCGTGCCGACTCCCTCTTGCGAAGCCGCCCTGATTCTCCCGCCGTGGGCTTCGACGATGGATCTGCACCAAGCCAAGCCGATGCCACTGCCCCCGGATTTGGTGCTAAAGTCCGCGTCGAACACCCGTTCCAACTGGTGCTCGGGAATGCCATGGCCGCGGTCGCGCACGGAGACGACACTATACCGACCGGCCGGCACCTCGAAGGCATTGTCGTGACTGAGTTCCGCATTGCCCGTATTGAGATGGAGCGTGCCACCATTCGGCATAGCCTGGCAGGCGTTGATCACGAGATTGTGAAGGACTTGATAAATTTGATCGGGACTGCCCTCGACCGGTCTCAAGCCTTCGGTGAGGGAAAGTTGGCAGCGAATCCGCGAACCGGCGGAGCAGAGATGCGAAACCCGGCGCACCAGCGGATGGAAGGAAAATACTTCATGGTTCGGTGAGACTCCCCGGCTATACGACATCATCTGCCGAGCGAGGCTTTCGGCATCGTGCAACGCGTGGTCGGCTCCAACAAGGTAACCCTCGGATCGACTGCCCGGGATGGTGGCGATCCGAGCCAACTCGAGGTTCGACTTAATTGCCTGGAGGGCATTCTTGAAGTCATGGGCCACGCCTGCGGCCGTCAAGCTGAGAGCCACATCAGTCGGCGGGGTAATGGCGGGTGCGGGTGCGGGGGCGGGGGCGGCTGGAATGGCTCCCACAACTGGGGCGGGACCAACCAACCGGCTCGGACCGACGTCCTGCTTCAGGCCATACTGTGACTTTTGCCCCGGGTGCTGCATCGGGCTCGCATAGCTCGACAACGGTTTCAAAGGAGTTGGCGCAGCGTCCCGGATCGGAAGATTTCCGAGCGGCGGCGGTGGCATAACTGGTTCAGGCGAACGAGGCGCTATCACCGGAACAGGCTGGCTGGCTTCAGAAAGCCGTCGATCTGCACTGTTGACCTCACCGATCGTAAGAGTGAAGAAATCGCCTGCGGAATGGTTTCTTCCGGTCGGGCGGATGGTCCAATGGACCTTTTGGCGAACTCCGCCATTGCGGATGAGCACCCGATCCATCCAGCAGTGGGTCGAACGCTGCGAGATCGATGGAAGCTTCTGGATGAGCCGAGGGAGATCCTCCCGATCATAAATCAGCCCAAGCGGCGATCCGACGAGGCTGGATTGGTCATACCCGGAGAGCACGCAGGCCGCCTCGTTCACAAAGACAATGCGGGGACCTACCGGGGTGATCGCATCGGCCTCTACCACGACGATCCCGACTTCTGAACCGTGAGTTCCTCCGATGCGCAAGCCTGCTTGGCATTGGACCGTGGCTGCGGGACTCATGGTGAAGAAGAAACTACAAAAGCTCTATTTTTATTTAACAAACATTAAGAATCGTGCAAGCAATATTCGAGATTGACGCAAAAAAAGCCCGGGAGAAACTCCCAGGCTCTTCTTGTGCGGTTTTGGTTTCGGGACGGGACCGTTCTTCTCAGGTAAAGAGTTCGAGCAGGGGTTTGCCTTCGCTGTGGATCTCGTTCGTTGTCGGATTGAGCTTGTGACCGGCGATGAGGAAGGGACGGCCTGACGGTGCATAGACGACTTTCTCAAGATCCAAGCCCATCGCGTGCGCGATGGTGGCATTGAAGTCCATTGGCGCGACCGGATTCTCCTTGACCGCGATTCCTTTTTCGTCCGACGATCCATAGACTTGTCCACCAACGATGCCGCCTCCGGCGAACATGGTCGAGAAGACCCGGGGATGGTGGTCACGGCCGCCGTTGACGTTGATCACCGGAGTCCTTCCGAACTCGGTGCCGACGCAGATGAGGGTTTTCTCGAAGAGGCCTTCCGCCTTGAGGTCATCGATCAAAGAACCGAGCGCCATGTCGAGGCTTCCGCCGGTGCCTTGGATTGCATTCCAAAGGTCGTTGTGCATGTCCCAGCCGCCGGAGACGACTTCCACGAAGCGAACGCCAGAGGAGACGAGGCGTTTCGCAAGCATGGCTCCCTTGCCGACGCGGGAGTCACCGTAGCGCTGTACCTTCTTCTCGTAGTCGGTCTCTTTGGAGAGGTCGAAGGTCTCAAGGTCCTTGCTCTGCATGAGCTTGAGGGTCTCATCGTAGAACTGGGTGTAGGCGGTCACCTCGTCGGTTTTGAACTTGCGACGGAAGCCTTCATCGAAAGTGTTCATCAGGTCGAGGCGCTTCTCGAAGAGATCATCGCCAACGCCCGTAAAAGGCTTCGCGTCCTGGATTCCTTTGTCAGGATCACCGATCGGCAGTGGAGCAAGCGCGGGGCCGAAGAAACCAGCTCCAGGATGCTCGCCTCCCCCACCGATTACAACGGAGTCAGGAAGGGTGTCATGCTTTTTGCCGAGCAAGGTTTGCGCCCAAGGGCCCATCGAGGGGTGGATGATGGTGGAGAGCGGCGCATAGCTGGTATGCATGTAGTAGGACCCACCGCGGTGGTCACCGGTCTTCTGGGTCATGGAGCGAACCACGGCGATGTCGTTGAAGCGAGCGGCCAACTGGGGCATGAACTCCGCGAGTTCAACTCCCGCGACTCCAGTGGAGATCCCTTTGGTCTTCCCGCCGGTTTCCGTGCCGGGCTTGGGATCGAAGGTCTCCAAGTGAGTCATTCCACCTCCCATGTAGAAGAAGATACAATGCTCGGCCTTGCCTCCACCATTGGCGGCAGCGTAGGCGCTATTTCCTACTGCTCCGAGAGGGAGGATGCTTACGCCGAGGGCGGTTTTCGCGGTGCGGGCGACGAACTGGCGTCGGCTGAGTTCATCGAGGCTATCGAATGGGCTTTTCATGATATTACAGGGTTAGGTCTAAGAGTAAAGAGGGTTAGGTCGGGGACTGAATAAGGTTCCTCCTTCGCCAGGGCTTCGGAGGAAGGATACGATGGACTATTGGATGAAGAGAAACTCACGGGTATTCACCAGCGCCCAGATGACGTTGCCGATGGCTTGGGCTTCGGCCATTTCTTTTTCTTTATCACTCATGTCGCGGTCGGTTTTGGCACGCATCCCGGACTGGGCAGCGGTTTTCTCTTCTGCTGAAGGATACCGTCCCAGCACGCTGAGGAAGATTTTATCAATCTTGTCGCGCTTGGATCCCTCGCCGTTGGCGATATCCCGAATGAGATAGGCTTCGGGGTTGGTCAACACAGCATTGGTGATCTTTCCATTCAGGAGAGTCATGGCTTGGGGCGACGAACCTGTGGTGAACTGGTTCTCGATGAGTTGCTTGTCGGACTGGCCGAAGGTGCGGAGGAAGTGGCTCGCCGGCATGGGCTGGCGCAGTTCCGAAGCCCGGAACATTTCCTCGCCGCCGACAAAGTCGTCGCGGGTAACTTCATACTGGCCGTTCTTTTTGAGTTGGCTCGCCTCTTGGAAGCGTTTTTTGTAGGCCATGATCTCGTCGGCCGTTTTCAGGCTGGCGGTATCGACGTTCATGACATCGCGATACTCATCCCAACCCAAGCGGACCACGGAATCGGGATCGGGAGTGGTCAGGGTGACGAGCGAATCCCAGATCTGCTCGGCGCTCATGCGGCGAAGGATCGGCCCGGGGAAGTGGTAGGTGCCCTTGTCGATCTGAGTCAGCGTCGGTGAAAGAGTCTCAGCCTCACGCTGGTAGGCGGCGGTGTTGTAAAGAACCCGGAAGAAATCTTTCCCACTGTAGTCGAGGTCTTTCATCATCGATTCCAAGAACACGAGCAACTCGTAGTTCTGGGCCTGTCCATCAAGGTGACCGGGGATGTTATAGACCGGCTCGATTTGGGCGAGACCAAAGGCGATCTTCCAGAATCGGTTCACCGTGTTGATGGTGAAGCGTGGATTGTCCGGGGAGACAACCCACTCGGCGAAGGCCTGGCGGGGAGACTCGAACTCGGAGACGTTCATCTTCGTTCCAAAGTAGGTGGCAGGTTGCACCGGGTCGTTTGGCGAAGCGTCGTCGTAGTGATAGTCGTGGGGCAATTTAACATCGTTCGAGCCGTCGTCGCCGAGGACGGTGCGGTTGGTGCCGAGCCATTGCTGGAGCTGATTGTCTTCGGTCTCCCGCTCACGTAGTTTACCGGCGTCTTTGAGGAGTTTGCTCATCCGGGTCACTTCGGAGCGGTAATCGGCCCCACCCATCATCATGGAGCTGTTGCCGCGAGCACTGGTCTCGGTCTCACCGAAGAAGGCGGCCATTTGGAAAAATTCCTTCTGGGCTACCTCTTCAAAGGGATGGTCGTGGCACTGGGCGCAGGTAATCTCGGTCCCCATGAAAATGGTGAAGGTATTCGACAGATTGCAAAGCCGCATTCCGGAATCGGAAATAATGTAACCACCGGCGGGAGCTTCCCAGAGTTTCCCGGAAGCTGTCAACATCTCGCGAACCATCTCGTCGAATGGCTTGTCTTCGCGGATGCTGTTTTTCACATACTCGATATAAGGATCGGCTTTGAGATCTCCGTTGCCCATCATGATCACGCCCTCGCGAATGCGGAGGAGGTCGGAGTAGTAATTATACATGCGCATCACGTAGGCCTCGGAATCGAGCAGCTTGTCGATCAGAAGAGCCCGCTTGTTTGGAGCGCGATCACCGAGAAATGCCTCTGCCTCGGCGAAGGTCGGAATCCGTCCGGCGGCGTCGAGATAGATGCGGCGGAGGAACTGCTCGTCGGTGCTCGGACCATTCGGCGCGCACATGAGCATCTCGCGCTCAATCTCAGACTTACGCTTCGCCTTCTCCTCGGGTTTGAGGGATGTATTGCCGGGCAGGGCGGTAAGCTCGTCGCGCAGACCGTAGTAGCTCTCCTTCAGTTTACTCAGGACGAGCTTGTCGATCTCACCGGCGAGGGCGGCGGGATCGGTCGGCAGGTTACCCATCACGAAGAGTCGGTCCGCCTCGCTGAGCTTGGCGACGGGATAGTCAATCACAGTGCCATCGGCGAGTTTCAACTTGGCCGAGGCGGTCGAACCGGCCCCGGCGGTCCCGACGAACTCGGCGCTGACGGTTTTCCCGTCGGCGGAGGTCCAGGTGCGGGCCTCAGCCTTCAACGAAGCCGATGGCCAAACAAGACTAAAGCCGAGAGCGGCGACGAAAGCGACAAGATGCGGGATTTTCATAAATTGGGGTTGAGTCGGAAAACGAACTGATCGCATAAGGAAATAACAAGTGGAGGATGGTTTGTTACAAAAAAATATAATCAATCCGGGCGATAATGAAAATAAAATAACAAGGCCACGAAGGCCCGCTCTCACCACGCATTCTCCAAGCCGCGAGCCTCCGCCGCCAGTCTTTGCAGTTCTGTCGTCGTGATCGCCTCGCCGTAGATCACCAGATCATCGATCCATCCTTGCAGTCCGCCGGGCGAAGCGGCTCCAAAAACCAGAGCCTGAGCCGGGGGGAAATGCACTTGCCCGGGAATGATCCCGCTGATCGTCTCAAGCTGACCATCGACAAAAAGCTGGAGGTGCGAGGCCATCGCGGCATTGTCCCCGCCGACAAAGCGGAAGGCGAGATGGTGCCAATTCCCATCCGTGATGTCGGTCCCGCCGGTCTGGGAAGCCCCTCCTACTTGCAAAGTCAGCGCCCCCGGAGCGCCATGCTCCGAGGCCATCCCGGAGCCAAAGCGACAGAGTGCCCCGGCGGAGAGGGCACCTTGCTTGCACGAAAACAGCCGCATTTCCCGGCCACCTCCCGCCACCGGATCAGGGCGCAACTTGCACCAGAAAGCCAAGGTGTGAGCCTGACTCAAATCGATCAGGCTTCCGAGCGGGATGGTGAGGGACTCGCCCGCCTGAAAAACAAGTCCGCCGCCAGTCTTGCCAGCAGTCCGTTTCGGAGATTGAGCGAATCCACTCTCATGAAGCAGGGATAGTTCCCGGTAACGATCCTGCCCGGAGTTCTCAAGAATCGCCCCACCGGATTCGTCGAAGTCGTATCGCAGGATCGGCTCGGCTGAAGGCACCGCGCTCGCTTGGAGCGAAAATCCATCACCGCCGTATGGAATCACCTGCAAAGGGCTGCGGGTGCGGTTGTCGGCATGGACCGCATTGCCCTCCCGCACCAGAGTCGATGTGGTATTGCCACTGCTGCGACTCGCGGCCACGAGGCCTTCCATAACGTGTAATTCCGAGTCCCCTCCCTCTGCGACGGCGACCCCGAAACGCGTTCCCAAATCCACCGCAGTCAGGCTCGGGGTATTCACGGTAAACCCATGCGCCGACGGCGGAACTTCTCCGACCAGGCGACCTTGGTGAAGGTAGAGTCGATTGCTCGACTCCAGCCGGAAGCGGGCCGGGCCCTCGATCAGCGCCGTCGCACCGGAGTTAAAGGAAAGCAGAGCCCGCCCCTCTCCCAGAGAAAATTCCCCGGTCGGCATCCACCCATCCACGTGCATCCCATCAAGCCCCTCCCCGCTCCATCGGGGTGTCGCACTCCCAGAGTCACCCGGCACGAATCGTGCCACAAACGGACGGGCGGCGCTCCGGGCCCCTGCATTAAAATCGACGCTTTGCAGAAAAAACATCAGCCCGATCGAAGCCGCCGCCGAGACCGCGCCGGCGATCACCAGATCCGGCCAGCACAGCAAACGTTTTCCCTCGCGCTCCACCACGATCTCGGTGAGGACCGACTTGGCGAAGCTCCGGGTATCGCCCGCACCCTCGGAACGCAGGTGGGCCAGAACCCCGCGACGGAACGTTTCTTCGGAACATTGCGACCCGTATGCGACCTCTCGCGCCGCAGCAGTCCCGCTCGCTCCGAGCATCACCCGGAGCGCCGCGTCCATCCGCAACTGTTGGAGAAACGTGCCCCGCAACTCGGCGTCGCGCAACAGAGCCGTGTCCACCTGACGGCGATCTGCATCGTCAAGTTCTCCCGCGAGATAGGCTTCGAGGAAAGAGGCGTCCATGGGTCACGCAGGCGAAAGAGCCTCTTCCACTTTGGCTTCGATGCAGCGCCGCAGCGCGGTGCGCACCCTGCAGAGATTGGTGCGAACCCAAGTTTCGCTTTGGCCGAAGGTCATGGCCATGTCGCGGGAGGACTCCGAACGGGAGTATTTGTGCTCCAGCAGGCGACGCTGTTCCGAAGGGAGAGTGGCGAGGCAATCCTCCAAATACTCGATCAACGGTGATTCGAGATTCACCTCGCTGCCGGCGGCCGACTCCATGAGATGATGCTCCAAAAGCTTGTCCTGATTCTTGGAAAATCGATGATGCCGCAGCGTCTCTTTGCGCACCAGATTGTAAGCAATCGCCCGAAGCCACTTCCCAAAATCCGTCCCGACCTCAAACTCGCTGATGTGGCGATAGGCGAAGACGAAAGCTTCATGGGAAATTTCGTCGATGAGATGCGGTATCGGCAACTTCATCGCCACAAAGGCCCGCAAGCGCGAACTGTGGAGCGCGAGCAAAGCCTCGAACGCCTCAAGACTCCCGGTCTGCACCGAAGAAATCAGAGCAGTCTCGTCATCGAATGGCTGGGTGAACGCTTCCACGCCCAGGTATAACCGATCCCGCCACTTCTGTGACATGGAATGTTCTCTCAACCGTGCAGGAATGGATTGCGATAATCAGACGGTGGAAAGATTTTAAATTTTTCCACTAAGATGTTTCATTAACCAAACGTTGTTGTATCTTACACGAGAGATTTCAACTCTCTTAAAAAACACACATCTATGAAAAACATTATCGTCATCGCCGTCTTCGCCGCCGCTTCCCTCACCTTGGGTGCTTGCAAAAGCCGCAAGGCTTGCTGCGCTACCCCAGCGGCTCCGGTTTATTACAGCAAGTAATTGCTGCATCGAAAAAAGGGGGCGTCCACACCGGATGCCCCCTTTTTTGTGCCCTGATCACTCGCCGGCCAAGTTCGCCGCGACGTCCCCCATCCTGGCATAAAGCTCGATTCCGGAGTTCGATTGCCCGGCCAAATCGGGCATCGGGATGATCCGTCCGGGGAGAAACAGGGTCATCACCATAGACCCGCCGAAGCGGAAATAACCTTTCTCCTGCCCCTTGGTCACGGCGGTCTCCGGGGGACTCGTCGCGACGATGCTTCCCACATTGGTAGCCCCAATCTCAAGAAAAAGGCAATCGCCCAAACGGGGGTCGCGCACCTGAGTGAGGCGACGTTTGTTCTGCCAAAGCACCTCCAAGTTTCGGGCCAGCACCAGCGGATTGACCGAGTAAAGCAGTCCGCCGATGTCCCGCGGCGTTCCGGCGAAGCCCTCCCAGGGAAAATGGAAGCGATGGTAATCGGTCGGACAAAGGCGTGATATCAGCGCGGATCCCGAGGCAAATCGTTCCGCGAGCGCGGCATCGCCCAACAGGGTCGCCAGATCGAAGCGCTGCCCTTTGGCCCAGAGGAACTGCTCAGCGGAGAGGTCGGAAATGAAAAGGTGACGTCCATCGGCAGGGAAGATAATTTGGTTGGTCCCTTCGGCGATGGGCCGGGCCTCGGGTCGGAGTTGGCGGTAGAAGAACTGATTGAAGGTGCGGAAGCTCTCGACTGGTTCCCGAAACTCGCTGACATCCACCGCAAAACGCTCGATGAAAGGTCCGATCTCCCTCGCCGATCCGGCCGAGTCCGCCCAGCGCCCGTAAAGGCGGGAAAAGAGGCGACGTTTGATGAACAGCTCCAGGCAAAGCCTCCCCGCGCGGGTCTCGTAGGCCCAGCGCAGAGGCTTCTCTCCGTAGATGTCCTCGCGGCGCAAGGCCCCGGAGTATCGGTCGAAATAAAGTGGCTCTTGCGTTTGCTGCACCGTTGAGAGATAGACGCGGGGCGCGGGGGCGGCAACGGTCTTTTGCCTGCTTCCGGGTTCCGGCTAGATGAAACTACTCCTCACCAACGACGATGGCATTGATGCCGAAGGCCTCGCCGCACTCGAAGCAGCGGTGGCTGACTTGGCCACGGAACTCTGGGTCGTTGCGCCGCAGGTGGAGAATTCCCAGGTCGGACACCGGGTCACCACCCGCGAGGCCTTGCGCTACGAGCAGCTCGGCGAGCGACGCTTCGCCGTGGACGGGACGCCGGCGGACTGCGTGCGAGTGGCCCTCCGGCACCTCATGCCCGAACCGCCCGACTGGACCTTTTCGGGGATCAATCAAGGCGGCAATCTCGGCAGGCATGACTTCGTGATCTCAGGAACGATCGCGGCGGTGCGGGAAGCGCGTTTTCTGGGAGTTCCAGGGGTGGCGGTGTCCCACTATCTGCACAGCGGGCGGGCGGTCGATTGGTCCGCCGCCGCCCGCCGGACCGGCCTGGCGCTGCGTGCCGTGCTAGCCGACTCCCTGGGAAAAGAGGAATTCTGGTGCATCAACCTGCCCCACCCGCCGAGTGATGCCCCTGAACCACGTTTGGTCGTTTGCGATCAGGAAACCCAGGCGCTCCAGGTCGGTTTCGAGCAAGTGAGTGAGGGTGTCTTGCGGTATCTGGGTAGCTACTGGGACCGCCCCCGCCACCCCGATCGAGACGTGGCAGTGTGTTTTGGGGGTGACATCGCCCTCTCCCGGGTGTCGATCTGAGCACATGAAAGCACAAGGGAGATTAAACGCTCCGGGATTTCTGTCATAGTGGAGACTCCCCCTTTCATGAAGCAACGAGAACCATTCAGACC
>Ga0163144_10005726_pt1 | contig 27606 bp, 25 predicted proteins | sample OliLak19BULKMAT1_FD_123175 | JGI IMG/M metagenome (GOLD analysis project Ga0163144, IMG submission 123175) | Freshwater microbial mat bacterial communities from Lake Vanda, McMurdo Dry Valleys, Antarctica - Oligotrophic Lake LV.19.BULKMAT1 | ecosystem: Environmental > Aquatic > Freshwater >... | reverse complement strand
CGTTTTCAGGGAAACGGCGCGCGGCAAATTCGGTATCTGGAACTCTCTCCCCGCCGCCCGCCATTCCGGCGGCGGCACCCTTTCCTACGTGGACGGCCACGTCGAATTCAGGAAGTGGAAGGACCCCCAGACTCTGGTCCCCGTTCAGCGGCAGTTCCGTCCAGTCACCACCCAGGCAGACAACGAAGACCGCAAGTGGCTACTTCCCCGCCTTTACCAGAACCCGTAACCACCGCCTTTCGCCATGAGAAAGCATCGGCATTTCGGCTTCGCCCTCGTTGAACTGCTCGTCGTGATCGCGATCATAACTATCCTTGCAGCGATCCTTCTCCCCGTCCTCGCCAGGGCGAAGTCCAAAGGCCAGACGACCGTCTGCATGAAAAACCTCAAGCAGCTCACCATTGCCTTCCACCACGCGGCGAATCTGGGCGCGCAGGGGTTGGAGATCCGGCGGCGGCGCATCGGCCCGGGTTCCGGCCACCGTTGCCAATGATATCAGCAAGGAGGCGAGGAAGGAGGACAGCCGGGCGGACGCGCACGTTTTCACGGGAGCAGTTTGGTTTGTTTGAGCAATGGAGTGAGTGCTTCGGCGTAGCGGGTGTAGCCCGCTTTGTTGGGATGGAGCAGGTCGGGGAACTCCGCCTTCTTCGCGTTGCCCGCTTCGTCGGCGAAGATCGACCAGGCGTCGCACCGGACGAACGAAGAGTCGGATTTGATGAGATCATCCACGAGCATGTTCAGCCTGGTGATGATCTCGCGTGGCCGCTTCTTCGACGGATCGCTGGGCATGACCGACGCGACGACGACCGGCATGGCCGGGTTGGATTTCTTCAACGAAGCCAGAATCAGCTTCACGTTGCCGGCGATCGTCTCGGCGTCGGCGCCCTCCTCGATGTCGTTGGTGCCGATCAGGAGCACGACGCCCTTGGGCTGGAGGTCGAGCACGTCTTCCTTGAGCCGGAGAATCACGCCGCGTGTCGTATCGCCGCTGATGCCGCGGTTGGCGACTTTCATGCCGGGAAAACTGTTGCCCATGTTGTCGCCCCAGCCCTGCGTGATCGAATCGCCGAGGAACACGACCGCGCCCTTGTCCTGTTCGAGGCGCTTCGACCAGGCGATGCGTTTCTGCCGCCACAGGCTCTTGAACCAGTCGTAGCGGCGGATCGGCCCGGCTCCGGGAATCCCGTCGTCCGTGTCCGGAATTTTGGCGATGGCGGGCATCGGCGGAACCGTGGCCTTCACGACGAACGAGTCGGCAGCGCCGCGCTTCTGCGAGAACATCCATGGAAGTAACTCGGGTTCGGCGTAGGCCGCGTCCCACGAATTGTGGCCGAGGCCCCAATACTCGAAATACTTCGGCTGGCCTCCCGCCGCGCGGAGAGCAGCGACCATGTTACGGGAGCGAATCGTCTTCACCGTCGTGTCGTCATCCGAATGAAAGACCCAGAGCGGGACCTTCGCGGCCTTGGTGGCCACGGCCTCGTCTCCGCCTCCACACACCGGGGCTCCGGCGGCGAAGCGGTTCGGAAAGCGTGTGACGAGATCCCACGTTCCGTATCCGCCCATGCTCAGCCCGGTGACGTAGACGCGGTCGGTGTCGATCGGCAGTTCCTTCTCCAGCGAGTCGAGCAGGGCAATGACGAGCTGCATGGATTCACTCGGCTTCTCCGGCTGCGTTCCCTTGTCCGCGCCCCACGGCATGTCGACCCACTGCTTGTTCGGCGGACATTGCGGAGCCAGGACGTAGGCGGGGAACTTCAGCTGATTGTCATGGTCGAGGTAGAGCTTGGTCCCGTTTTTGAGTTGGGCCGTGTTGTTGGTGCCCCGTTCGCCGGCGCCGTGTAGGAAGAGCACGAGCGGAAGCTTGCCCGATCGGCTCCCCGTCGGCTTGAGGAGTTGGTAGGGCAGTGTCCCGCCGTTGCCGCCTGTGAATACATGGGGCTCGAAGGTTCCGTCCGCAGCCAACAGCGAAGCTGCCAGCGAGAACAGGGCGATCAACGACGGGAATATCTTCATGGGATGGTCTCTGGGATCTGGTCGATCACTGCGCGCCTTTGACCCGCATCTGCAGCGTGTAGGCGCTCTTGCTGGCGGTGATGAACAGGACGTTCCGTTCAGTGCCGCCGAAGGTGACGTTGGCCGTCCAAGATTCCTTCACTTCGATCTGCTCCACCTTCTTGCCTGTCTTGTCGTAGATGCTGACACCCCGGCCCGTCAGATAGACGTTGCCCTCGGCGTCGAGGGTCATCCCGTCGGAACCCTGTTCGCAGAAGAGCTTCTTGTCCGAGAGCGAACCATCCTTCTGGACCGCGAACGAGTAGGTCTTGCCGGCGCCGATGTCGGCGACGAAAAGGGTCTTTCCGTCAGGTGTTCCGACGATGCCGTTGGGTTGTTTCAAGTCTGTCGCGACGGGTTTCACTTCCTTGTGGTCGGCCGACACGAAGTAGACGTGCTGGCCGGCCTGCTGCATCTTCGGATCACGCTTCCAGTAGTCGCGTTTGTAGAGCGGGTCGGTGAAGTAGAGCGCGCCATCGGGCCGGATCCAGAGGTCGTTCGGTCCGTTGAGCAATTTGCCGCCGAAGTCCTTCACAAGGATGGTCGCCATTTTCTCGGGACTGATGGACCAGAGTTCGTTCTTCTCGTCGGCGCACGCAATGAGGTTGCCCTCGCGGTCAAAATACATGCCGTTGGCGCGGCCGGCGGGCTTGAGCCAGTCGGTAAGCGCGCCGGTTTTCGCATCCCATTTGACGATGCGGTCGTTGGGCTGGTCGGTGAAGTAAACGTTGCCGACGGAGTCCGTGGCCGGACCCTCGGTGAATTTGAAGTCGGCCGGCAGCCTCTCAAGTTTGGCACCGGCGGCGATCAGGCTTTGTTGGGCGCACAGCGTGTCGGCGGCAAAGGAAAGTCCGGCACCGACAAGGGCGGAAAGAAGGGAACGTGTTTTCATCGGCGGCAAATATCGGGTGGATCGCGGTCAGCGCAACCGGCCGTGCGACGAACGTCAATCTCCAAGGCAACCCAAGTGGATCAAACAGCAAGCTGGTCGTAAGCCAATCGACAAGTGCTTGGCCGGCGGTCACCGGTTCCGTCAGCCTGTCTCCGTGGCGAACGAAACTCCCGACACCCATTTCAAAGGCTGGGCCAAACCCGGACCGATCCCTCCGGGTCACGCTCTCGGCATCACCGCGGGTGAAGGAGAGACGCTCGATGCGATCAGCGGGCACTTCCGCTTGTTCCAGCTCAAGGACGGCCATCGCTTTTCCACCGACGACATCCTCACGGCCTGGTATGGGACGTCGTGGTGTCCAACGGCCCGGAACTGTCTGGATCTCGGAAGTGGTATCGGGACCGTGGGATCGATCTGCGCTTGGCGACTACCCGGCGCGCGGATTGTCACCGTGGAGGCGCAAGCCATGAGCGTCGCGCTTGCGAAACGGTCCGCAGAGTTCAATGGGATCGCCGATCGCTACGAGATCCGGACGGGTGATTTCCGGGATGCCGGCGTCCTTGGGCCCGAAGAACAGTTCGACCTGATCACCGGCAGCCCGCCGTATTTCCCGCCGGGGACCGGCGTGGAGAGCGAACATCCGCAGAAACTGGCCTGCCGCTTTGAGCTGCGTGGAACCGTCGCCGACTACTGCTCGACGGCGGCCAAGCATCTTGTGGCCGGCGGTTTCTTCGCCTGCGTGTTCCCGACGGAGCGAGCCCAGCTTGAACGCGTCGTGCAGGGCGCGGCCGATGCCGGCCTGATCATCGTTCGCCGGCGGCCGGTCGTTTTTCGCAAAGGCGACCCACCGCTCATCGCCCTGTTCGGGATGATGCGGACCTCCGATCTGCCGGACTGGTTCCGCGGTCAGTCCTGGGCGGAACCCGACCTGATCATCCGTCGCAAGGACGGCAGCATTGACCCTGAATACTCGGCCGTGAAGTTGGCCATAGGGTTTCCGCCCTGAGCCGGCAAGTTTCCCTTGGAGGCTGGCGACCAGTGCGGCTATCTAACCGCTCATGTTCTCCCGTTTGAAGGCTGCCATCTCTGCTCGAAACCGCATCGGCCCGGCTCTGTTCGCACTTGTAGCCTGTTGCCTTGTTACGACTGGGTGCATGTCATCCGGCAAGGCTTTGCCGCAGGCCAAACGGATCTTGTTTCTCGGCGACAGCATCACCCATGCGGGTCAATACGTGGACTTCGTCGAGGCCGCGTTGATCACCGCGCATCCCGACCGCGTCTTCGAGATCATCAATTGCGGCCTCCCGAGCGAAACCGTCTCGGGACTCTCCGAGCCCGGCCACGCCGGTGGGCAGTTTCCCCGGCCGGATCTGCACGAGCGTCTCGACCGCGTCCTTTCCAGGGTAAAACCGGACCTCGTGGTCATCTGCTACGGAATGAATGACGGAATCTACATGCCGCTTTCCGAGGCGCGCTTTGCGGCTTTCCGGAACGGCATGACCAGGCTGCACGACAAGGCTGTCGCATCCGGCGCGCGCGTCATCCATCTCACGCCGGCGCTGTTCGACGTCGAACCGATCCGGGGGCGAACCGACAAGAGCGGCGAATCCGGGAAGACCTTCGCGGACTATGACGTTGTCCTGGAACGCTACGGCCAATGGCTGCTTGAACAGAGGAAACAGAACGGATGGGTCGTGCTCGATGTGCACGGTGCGATGAAGTCCGCCGTCGCCGCCGGGCGGGTGGCCGATCCCAAGTTCACTTTTTCAGGCGACGGTGTTCACCCGAACGAAGCGGGGCACAAAGTCATGGCGCAGCCGATCCTTGATCTCTGGAAGGTGCGGGCGAAGGCCGGGGAGACGAACGGGGTTGGGGGAGACGTTCTGAAACTCGTGCGCACCAAACAACGACTCCTGCGAGACGCATGGCTCAGGGAAACCGGCCATCAACGTCCCGGCTTGCCCAAGGGTTTGCCGCTAGCCGAAGCCCAGCAGAAGGCGGCGGTCGAGGATGGGAAAGCCCGCGCTCTCGCGAGGATCTCGGCCGCCGCCAGGTAGGTGGCAATCTTTAGGCTGATCAGCGGGTAACACCGCACTGCTTCACAAACCACGCTGGTTTCAGCGCAGCCATGGGGCTGCGGAGCTGGTCGAGTTCCTCGGCCGGGCCGTGGAATTCGAGGCGCGCGAGGTCCGAGACCTTCAGCATCTCGTCGAGAATGGCGCTGACGTTTTCGAGATGGGCCAAGACGCCGGCTGCTCCAACGTAGCCTTCGCGGCAGAAGACTTCGTCGCCATTGAGCGTGAACTCGTAGAAGAGGCACGCTGCCTCGGGTTGGGTCTTGGCCACAAACCTCGGGAGGAGCGCGTAGGCGGCGTCCATCTTACCGGGGTGGACTTTGAAGTAGGGATGAATCGTGACGACGTTTTTAGGGTAGTTCATGGTAGAATGGTGGCGCGTTGCGGCCGGTCAGTTGAGGAGGTTCTCACGGAAGAAGAGGATCTGGCTGAGGAACTGGAAGTCGGCGTTCTTCTTTTTGGCGAAGCCGTGGCCTTCGTCCTTGGCCATGAGATACCAGACCTTGCCGCCCTGGTCGCGGATGGCCTTCACCATCTGCTCGGCTTCGGTGACTGGAACACGGGGGTCGTTCTTCCCCTGCACGACGAAGAGCGGCTTCTTGATCTTGGCCGAATTGAGGGCAGGGGAGATCGCTTCCAGATGTTTGGCCATGGCGGGATCACGGTCGTCGCCATACTCCACGCGGCGCAGGTCGCGGCGGTAGTCCTGGGTGTTCTTCAGGAAAGTGAGGAAGTTCGAGATGCCGACAATGTCGACGCCGCAACGGAGCTGGGCGTTGAAGTGGACCATCGACGCGAGGACCATGTAACCGCCGTAGCTGCCGCCCATGACCGCGACGCGTTCGCTGTCGAGGCCCGCGTCCTTGCCGATCCATTCGATGAAGGCGCCGATGTCCTTCACGGAGTCTTCGCGTTTGAAGCCGTTGTCGAGCGTGAGAAAGGTCTTCCCGTAGCCGGCGGAGCCCCGGACATTCGGGACGAGGAAGGCGATGCCGAGTTCGTTGATGTAGTAGTTGTTTCTCGCGAGAAAGGCCGGACGCGACTGGGATTCCGGACCGCCGTGGATGTTGAAAAGAACCGGGCGCTTACCCGGGAACTTCTTGGGATCGGGCCGATAAAGGAAGGCCGAGATCGGGAGGCCGTCGAAGCTCTTGATCTTTACCAGCTCCGGTTCGTGGAAGGCTTCGGTCTTGAGTCCGCCGCTTTCGCTCTCGGTCCAGCGTTCGAGTTTTTTCTCCTTCAAATTATAGGAGTAGACGTCGCTTGGGGATTTGGCGGAGGACAACGTGAAGGCGAGGTCCTTGCCATTCTCATGAAACCTGACGCCGCCCATCACCCCCAGCGGCAGCTTGGGTCCGGCGATCGGGGAGTTGCTCCTGGCCGCGCGCAAATGCAGCCGGCTCGCGCCGTCTTCGTTGGTGACGAAGGCGATGATCTTTCCGTCGGGCGACAGGTCGAAGTTTTCCACATCCCACGGAATGTCCTTGGTAAGGACGGTTTCACCGCCGGTGCCGATGTCGAGGCGCACAAGGCGGCGGAATTCCGAGCCGTGATCGGAGGCGGCGTAGACCGCCTTACCGTCCCGGCTGAAGCGGGCATCGGAATAGGCGACGGGATCGCCGCTTCGTGCGGTGAAGGGGGTTTTAGCGCCAGTCTTAACATCGACGAACCACAGCTGGCTTTCGTTGATCGAGAGGTATTCCGTGACGAGAAGCTTGGACTCGTCGGGAGACCAGTCCGACACGCTCCAGCCCCCTCCTTCGACCCGCAGGACCAGCCGGTCGGTCTTGGGATTGGCCGGATCCATGATGTAGATGTCGGTGTCCTTCCCGGTCCGGCGGGTCGATGAATACGCCATCCACTTGCCGGAGTCGCTCCAGGTGCCGCCGGTGTTGCGGGATTTCCCGTCGGTCAACAACGAGATGCGGCCGTCGGCCACGTCGTAGCGGTAGAGCTGGTAGAATTCGCCGCCGCCCTTGTCCTGCGAGAAGACGATGAACTCGCCGGTCTTCGGCCGAAAGCTGCCGCCGCCGACGGGTTCCGGGAGAAAGGTGAGCTGCCTCCGAGCGCCGCCGGGAGTCTTGACGAGGTGAAGCTGGGTGGCGTCAGCAAAGCGGGTGGAAATCAGGAGCTGCCGCTCTTTGGGATGCCAGCTGTTGAATGCGGCGGCCCGAAACTCCAAGTAGCGTCCGACATCGGCCCGGAGTTCCGGGGTGTGGGCGGGGATGCCTTCGACGGCGAGGTTGTCAGGCACTTGGGCTAGGGCGGACGAGGCGGCGAGCATGAAGGAAAGGGCGACGGACTTCGGCGTCATGGGCGGGACTGTTTCGCGAGAGCGACGATTCTGCAAGCGGCGGGGTGCTCAGAAGGCTGCATCCTTCTCGCTCTCGTTCTCGACCTCGAGTGGGAGAACGAGAACGAGAACGAGAACGAGAAGGGGAAGGAACTACTGGAACAGCTTGAAGAAGCCCCGCGAGCGGAATGGCGCGAGCGGATCGTTGAGCAGGCGCTTCATCTTGTCGCTGCGCTCGAGGTCTACCTGCGCCAGAATACCGATGCTGTGGGCCCCACGCCCGTCAGTGCGGATGGCTTCGAAGCCGTAGTTGTAGGAGACATAGACGCGGACAAAGTCGGACTTGGTCCGGTAGCCCAGCGCACCTCCCACTCCGGCGTGGAAGGTCCCCGGCTGATCCAGTCCCCGGACATACCCAATGGAGCCGACGCTGCCATGGGCGGTGAGCGAGAAGCCTGTGTCGCCACCGAGCGGCAGGCTGTAAGAGCCGTTGATCAAGACGTATTGGCGGGCGCTGAGTTCCTGGAAGAAATAGCCCGGCAGGTTGAGCGGATCCTCCGAAACGAAAGGCAGCAGTCCACCGAGGCGAAAGGCGCTGAGCCGGTCCGCGTCGATGCTGGTGCCGAGATTCAGCCCAAGAGTGATGTATTGGTCCATCTGCGGGAACGTGTAGATGAACTGGGCCCGTGCGGTGAAGAGATGTGTCTGGGCGCTGAGGTCGCGGTCGCCGGCGTAGCCGAATGGATCCGAGTCGGTGCGGAATTCACCGTCGTAGAACACGGCCAGCTCCAGCGCGACGTCGGGGGCGATGACGGGTTCTCGCCCGCCGAGACGGAAGCCGGTGCGGATGTTGAAGGAAGTGCGGTCGGCCGGGACGGCGAATGCCGCCGGGGTGTGGTCGGTGGATTCGTAGAACGATTGATGCACCGCCATCCGACCGATGCCGAAGAGCGGCACCAATTTGCCGGGGTTGAACAGATGGTAGACCGAGGCGGAGACCTCGACGCTGTGACCGTCGAAGCTTTCCTCCTTCAAGAATTTTCCCTGGCGGATCTCTGAATAGCTGTCGCCGTAGCCGCCCCCCGACAGGCCGAAGCCGACATCCGTATTCTGGCCGAGCAGGCTCTTGAAGCCGACCTCGGTGTCGATGAAGACGGGCGCGACGGCCAGCCGGAGCGTCATGTTCGTCCTGAGCCATCCGGGCTTGTTGTGGTAGTAGAAGGCGTAGGCCGAGATCGGCGACGCGCCCTGCAGGGCCTGGTTGTAGCCGATCTGGATCAGTTCCCGGGATGTCGGATCAATCTGCGCCCAGCCAGTCGTCCCACAGAGCAGGGAACCGGAGAAGGCGAGGATCGTGGTCTTTATGGCGGACGTTCCGTTCACGGAGTAAGCATCAGGACAGCCATGGGCGGAGCAAGAGGGAACTGGGTTCGGATGATTGGCTTGGAGCCGCGCGATGCCTGTGCCCAACTTCGCTTGTGCGACAAACCCTCGGCTACGTTTCCATGATCGTCCGTGACTACGACGAAGCCATCCGGTGGTTCACCGAGACGCTGTCGTTCCGACTCGTGGAGAACACCGATCTCGTTGGCAAACGCTGGGTGCTGGTAGCACCACCTGGCAAGAATGAGACGCGATTACTGCTCGCGCAGGCCAAGAACGAGCGTGAGCGGGCCGGCATCGGCCAGCAGGGCTTCGGCCGGGTCTGGCTCTTCCTCCACACGGACGACTTTGTCGGTGACCATGCGGCGCTGTTGGCCAAGGGCGTCCGGTTTCTAGAAGCGCCGCGCCACGAGAGTTACGGGACGGTTGCCGTCTTCGAGGATCTCTACGGGAACAAGTGGGATCTGCTGCAGCTCATCGCCGCTTGAATTCGGTGGTCGGCGGTTGCGCGGTGCCGGCACCGCCGCCAAACTGCCGCACATGAAAGTTAAGAAGCTGCTGCATACCCGTTATCGGCTCAACGACCTCGAGAAGTCGGTCCAATTCTACACCGATGTCCTCGGCCTGGAAGTCGTCCGGAAGCATGAATCACCGCGCGGTTCCAAACTCGTGTTCCTCAAGACTCCCGGCAGCGAGGAACTGATCGAGCTCTGCTATTTCCCGAACAGCGGCCCGGTGCTGGTCCAGGCCGACCTGACCCATCTGGCCTTCGAGGTCGACAGCCTTGAAACCTTCGGTGCGCACTTGGCGAACCTCGGCCTCAAGTATTCGGACGGACCCACCATGAAGCCCGACGGCGAAAGCGGTTTCGCGTTCATCGATGCTCCGGAAGGCTACGAGATCGAGCTCATCCAGCGTCCCAAGACCGACAGCAAGACGGAGTCCTACTGAACCGTGGCTGCGAGGAAGTATGATCTGGTGATGACGCACGGCCTCGATACGGACGGGGCCTTCCTCCATCGTGTCCAGGAGCGTTGCGCCGCCGCCGGCCTCGAGTTCTTCCTCATCGAACCGCTCTGGGCGAATGCCTTCTTCACCGCGCTGGATACGGGAGCGGTTCTGGCGCGCACGTTGATCAATCTCCACAGCGAACACCACGATCCGAAGGACATCTTCTCGCGGCTGGTCGACCGCGCCGAAGCGTTGGGCATTCGCATGATCGATCCGCCGTCGGTGGCGCGCGCGTGCTTCGACAAGGCGGCCATGCACCACCGGTTGATCGCCGCCGGCATCCATGTGCCTCCGACGATCCTTCTGCCGATGGACGCCGCGGCCAAGTGGACACTGACCCGTGAGGACTCCTCGTTGCTCGGTTCGCCATTCGTGGTGAAACCCAGCCTCGGCTACGGCCGGAAAGGTGTCGTGTTGGACGCCATGGACGCCGGCGACGTGGCGCGATCAATTGCCGCTTGGCCTGATCGCTGCCTGTTGCTCCAGAGACGGATCATTCCCCGGATGCTGGGTGATCAGCCGGCTTATTTCAGGGTTTACTACATCTTTGGGCGGATCTGGTGCTGCTGGTGGAATTGTTTCAATGATCTATACCGGGAAGTGTCGTCCGAGGAATTGGCGACGCTCCGGCTGTCTCCGCTTCGCGAGATCACACTGGAGATCGCCCGTCTGACCGGGATGGGAATGTTTTCCACGGAGATCACGTTGAGCGATGCCGGGCAGTTCGTGGTCATCGACTACGTGAACGATCAGATCCACCTCCTCACCCAGTCCAGCAATCCCGCCATCGGCGTTCCGGACGCGGTGGTGCTTGGGATCGCGGATACGCTGGTGGATGTGGTGCTGGGCAAGCCGGCAGTTCCCATGGCCGAGGAGGATGCGGCGTGATCTGGAACGCGGGAAAAAGGGAATGGCGGTTTCCGCGGGCGACGCTATTGATGGGAATCCTCAACGTGACGCCGGATTCCTTCTCGGACGGTGGCCGGTTCCTCGATCCGGACAAGGCGACCGCGCAGGCCTTGGCGATGGTGGATGACGGAGCGGATATCATCGATGTAGGCGGAGAATCGACACGACCGGACGCGCCGATCGTGGGTGAAGCCGAGGAACTTCGCCGCGTGATTCCGGTCATCAAGGCGATGCGACTTAGGTCTTCCATCGCGATCTCGATCGATACGATGAAACCCTCTGTCGCCCGCGCCGCGTTGGAGGCGGGTGCGGACATCGTCAACGATGTGGCCGCCATCGCGGCCGATCCCGCGATGACGCGCCTCATCGCCGAGACCCGCGCCGGCTATGTCGCGATGCACATGCGGGGCGACCCGCGGACGATGCAGGCGAATCCAGCCTACAAGGATGTTGTCGGTGAAGTTGGCGCGTTTTTCGGGAGCTGCCTCGAACGCCTACAAAAGGCCGGCGTTGCGATGGAACAGGTTGTTTTCGATCCGGGAATCGGCTTCGGAAAACGGCTCGAACACAATTTGGCGTTGCTGTCGCGCATGGAGGCACTTAGGAACTGGAAGCGTCCTTTGCTTGTCGGCGTCTCGCGCAAATCATTTCTCGGGCAGATCACGGGAGCGGAAGCGGCGGACCGGCTTGCGGCAGGGTTGGCGGCGACTTGCATGGCAGTCGAACGCGGGGCGGTGATCGTGAGGACGCACGACGTGGCGGCGACGCGTCACGCATTGCAGGTGACGGAAGCGATTCTAAGGGCTCAAAAAAGCTGATGGGAATTTCATGGACCAGCGTGGTTCGCGCCGGCGTGGAGGTAACGATCCTCGCCGTGGCGATCTACTATGCCCTGAACCTCATTCGTCGGACCCGTGGCGCCCCTGTGGTCTACGGCCTTGCCGCGGTGCTTTTGGGCATGACGGTTTTGGCCGCCGTATTGCGGCTCGAAGTCCTCTGGTGGCTGCTCAAGACGTTCTTCGCCTTCGGCGCGATCGCGATTCTCGTCCTCTTCCAACCGGAGCTTCGGCGAATACTCGCCCGGCTTGGAACTTCCACTCTGTTCAATCCTGTCCAGGAACAGCGGGAGAACATCGAAGTGGTCATCCAGACGGTGGAGCGTTTGGCCGACGTGAAGATCGGTGCGCTCATCGCGATCGAGCAGACGGAGAACCTGGAAGACGTCGTGGGTTCGGGAATCCCGGTCAACTGCGAGGCGACGTCGGAGATGCTGGAAACGATCTTCTTTCCGAACAACGCCATCCACGATGGCGGCGTTCTCCTGCGCGGTGACCGCATTGCGAAGGCGGCGTGCATTTTCCCGCTGACCCAGCGGTCGGATCTCAATCCATCCCTGGGCACGCGCCATCGTGCGGCCATCGGCTTGAGCGAGGAGACGGATGCGATCGTAGTGGTCGTGTCGGAGGAAACGGGATCGATCTCCTACGCGTATGACGGCCAGCTGACCCGTGGAGTGACCGTCGAACAGCTGCGGGCTTTCCTGACTTCGGTCGTGCTTCGCAAGGCTCCAGAACGGGCGGGAAGCGGCTTTCTGAAGGGGCTCTTCAGCCCGGCGGCGAAACGCGAAATGAAAGGGGGCCGGAATGTCTGAGTCCAATTCGCTGTTCCACAATTCGTCGCTCAAGCTGTTCTCCATCCTGTCGGCGATCCTGATATGGGTGGCAATCCAGAGCGACATCACCGGAGGCCGGCTGACGGGGGTTTTCCTCGATACGGGCGAACAGGAATCGTCCATGCTTGTGGAGCTGCACGTTCTGCGGTCTTCCGCCAATGTTGAGCCTGTCCTGATAGCCACTAACCGCGTGGCAGTCCGGATCCACGGCGAGTTGCGCCGGATGAGCGGCTTTCGCAACGACGCGGTGCGAGCCTACATCGACCTCACTGGCGGGATCGCCGGAACCGCCACGAATTGTCCCGTCCGCGTCGACATCCCCGACGGAGTTGCCCTTCGCAGTGTCGTTCCCGAAACTATTGGGGTAACTCGTCTCGTCCGTTGAACTTTTCTCCATGAGCCAGCCCAAACGCATCTTCGGCACCGATGGTGTCCGCGGCACCGCCAACATCGAACCCGTCACGGCGGAAACCGCCCTCAAGCTCGGCAAGGCGGCGGCCCACGTTTTCAAGACAATGCAGACCGAGTCGCGTGGTCGCGGAAAACACAAGATCGTCATCGGCAAGGACACCCGCCTTTCCGGCTACATGCTCGAGAACGCCATCTCCGCGGGAGTGCTTTCCATGGGTGTCGACGTTCTCTTCATCGGGCCGCTTCCCACGCCCGGAGTGGCCTATGTGACGCGTAGCCTCCGGGCCGACGCGGGCATCGTCATCACGGCGTCCCACAACCCGTATGACGACAATGGCATCAAGTTCTTCCGCGCCGACGGCTACAAGCTGGACGACACGGTCGAGGGCCAGATCGAGGAGCTCGTCTTCTCCGGCACCGTCGATTCGCTCCGGCCCAGCGCCAGCGAGATCGGCAAGGCCGTCCGCATCGACGATGCGCTTGGTCGCTACATCGAGTATGCCAAGACGTCGTTTCCGCGTGGCCTGACGCTCGAAGGCCTGCGAATCGTGGTCGATTGCGGCAACGGTGCGGCCTACAAGGCGACTCCCTGCGTCCTGCGCGAGCTGGGCGCCGACGTGTTCGTCTACGGCAACACCCCCGACGGCCGGAACATCAACCGGGAGTGCGGGTCCATGCATCCCGAGATGATGTGCGCGAAAGTCCGCGAACACGGGGCGCACCTGGGCATCGCGCATGACGGCGACGCCGACCGGGTCATTCTCTGCGACGAGCTTGGCCAACTGACGGACGGCGACGACATCATGACCATCACCGCGCTCGGCATGATCGCGGCCGGGACTTTGAAGGACAAAACGCTCGTCTCCACCGTCATGAGCAACGCGGGTGTCGACGTGGCCATCAATAAGGCCGGTGGCCGCGTTCTCCGCACGCCCGTTGGTGACAAGAACGTCATCGACGAGATGCTGAAGGGTGGCTTCAACTTCGGTGGAGAACAGAGCGGCCACATTATCTTCGGTGACTACGCCACGACCGGTGATGGCCTGGTTGCGGCGATGCAGATCCTCGGCCAGATGGTTCAAAGCCAGAAGAAGCTCTCGGAGCTTTCCCGCTGTTGGACGCGGTATCCCCAGCTGGTCACCAACGTCCGTGTCCGTGAGAAGCGGCCTTTCGAGGAACTCGACAACGTCTTGGCTCTTGTGAAGAAGGCGGAGGACGCCGTGAAACCTGCCGGTGGCCGCGTGCTTTTGCGCTACTCCGGCACCGAGCCCAAGGCCCGACTCCTGATCGAAGGTCCGGACCAGCGCGTCCTCGAAAGCTGGAGCGCCCAGATCATTGGCGCCATCAAGGCGCAGGTCGGGGCATGAGCCCGTGGGCTATTTCACTGTTGCTGCTTGGCTTCGCGGTTCTGGTTTGGAGAATTGTTGGAAACATGGCCCCGACCGGGGCCGTAGTTGAGATCAGGATACGAGCGGGAAAATGCCGCCTGTCACGGGGAACCCTTCGTCCAGGAATGATCACCGATGTCGGTGAGATTATCACGGAAGGCCGCGTGTTAGCCGGCGCGGTTTGGGTGACCAAGGACGGGCGGCTTCACTTCAGCCCATCCATCCCGGCGGAATTTCACCAACGCCTCCGGAATGTTCTGCTGAACAGCTAGGCTACTTGCGGCCGGCGGATCGGGCGTCCCGCGGACTGGTCTTGAACCTCTTCAAGAACCACCGCGAGAAATGCGCCGCGGAACTGAAGCCCAGTTCCACGCTGATGGCTTTAAGAGGCTTTTCCGAGTCGGTCACCAGGGAATGTGCGGCCTTGGCCCGGCGTTCCTCGAATCGTTCCTTGGGCGATTTGCCGAGCTGAGTGATGAAGAGCCTCCGGAGGTGCGGCACACTCATGGCGGCGTGGCCGGCGATCGCACTTTCCCGGAATGGCTGGCTGAAAGGATGGCGTTCCACCTTCTGCACCGCGTCGGCGAAACGGCCTTTGGGCAGTTCCGGCCAGGTTGGTTCATGATCCGATGCCTGCATGGCTTCCGTATAGGCCTTGAGCCAGTCCATGAACGCCGCCTGAAGCTCCCAGTGCTGGGGCAGGGTGGCCATGCGGAGGAATAGCTGGTTGCCCGCGTCGGCAAACTCCCGCTCGATGATCGCTACGACCCGGTTGGCGTTCTTCTCCAGCGCTGGCTCCAGCCGGGCCGCGATGACCAGTCCTGGTCCGTGGTCAAACAGACTTCTTCCACCCGGGCCCTGGAGAAGGAAAGAGACGGATATGATTCGCGCGTCCGGTGAGAACTTTTGGTGGCGCGGCCCAAACGGAGGGAACATCCATTGGCCGGCCTTGGCAGTGATCTCACTGTGGTCGGTTCGGCAACTGCAAGTTCCCTTCAGGAGCAGCCAGCCGAAAAGGAATTGGCTGACCGTGTGCTTGTCCACACCGTTCGGATGGACGGGGCCGCGATAGCTCCATAGGAGCTCGGCGTGGGTGCTCGACCACTGCTGGATGCGGGCGGTAACGGTCCTCAATGGCATGAGCAATAAGTGCAACTATCCAGACAAGGCGATCAAGGATTACTTGTTGTCTCTTCGTGCTTCGGGACGCCTAATATCAGGGAATGAAAGCCCGCTTGATCCTCGCGTTGGCTGCGCTCTTGTCTGTTGCCGTCCAGGCGGCGGAACCGACGCCGCAGCAGGCCGAGCATTTTGAGAAAAAGGTGCGCCCGCTGCTTTCGGAAAAGTGCTTCAAGTGCCACAGCCACGACGGCGGCAAGATTAAGGGAGCGCTTGTCTTGGATTCCATCTCGGGCTTCTTGCAGGGAGGAGATTCCGGGAATCCTGCCATTGTCCCCGGCAAGCCGGACCACGGCGAGATGATGGCCCGGATCCTTTCGACTGATGAGGAGGAACAGATGCCGCCCAAGGGCGAGCGCCTGACGAAGGACCAGATCGCCGTCCTGGTGGAATGGATCAAACAGGGAGCGCCTTGGCCTGGCGCGACGGGCAGTGGCTTGGCTAAACGGGCTAAAGGAAAGCTCACCGACGAGGATCGGCAATGGTGGTCGTTCCAACCGCTAAAGCATGTGGTGCCGCGCAAAGTCTCGGATGGAGGCTGGGCACGGACCGATGTCGACCGGTTCATCTTCCAGAAGCTCGCCGACAACAAACTTCAGCCAAACCGCGAGGCGACCCGCAGCGTCCAGATCCGCCGGCTGTATTTCGACCTCTGGGGAATGCCGCCGTCGCCGAAGGAAGTGGACGAGTTCGTCGCCGACAAATCCACCGATGCTTACGACAAACTTGTCGACCGGCTCCTGGCCAGTCCCCGCTACGGCGAACGATGGGCGCGACACTGGCTTGATCTCGTCCGCTATGCCGATTCCGACGGCTACCGCGTCGATGATTTCCGGCCGCACTCCTGGCGATACCGTGACTACGTCGTCCGGTCGCTAAATGCCGACAAGCCCTACGACCGCTTCATCAAAGAACAGCTCGCGGGTGACGAACTGTTCCCCGGTGAGCCCGACGCCCTCGTCGCCACGGGTTACCTCAGGCATTGGATCTACGAATACAACAACCGGGATGCGGTTGGGCAGTGGTCCACGATCCTGAACGACATCACGGACACCACAGGCGATGTCTTCTTCGGGCTCGGGCTCCAGTGTGCCCGCTGCCACGACCACAAGTTCGATCCTATTCTGCAAAAGGATTACTACCGCCTGCAGGCCTTCTTCTCGGGCATCATCCCGCGTGAGGATATGCCCGCTGCCACGGCTAACGAGCGCGCCGACTACGCTGTCAAGTTTGCGGCATGGGAGACGCTGACGGCTGACATACGGGACGAGATCGAGAAGATCGAAGGGCCCTACAAGGTCAAAGCCGCCGCAGCGGCGATCAAAATTTTCCCGGAGGACATCCAGGCCCTGATCCACAAACCGAAAGCGGATCGGACAACCTACGAGCATCAGGTCGCCGAGCTGGCCTACCGGCAGGTCGACTACGAATACAACCGGCTCGCGACCAAGATGAAGTCCGAGGACAAGGAGAAGGTCGCCGCGTTGCGCAAGAAGCTGATCGCTTTCGACAAATCCAAGCCGGCGCCGCTTCCGGTGGTATACAGCGTCAGCGATGTCGGTCCCAAGGCCGCGCCCGTGACGATCCCTCGCAAGGGCGACGAAGTGATTGAACCCGGCTATCTCACCCTGCTCTTCGAAGGACCGGCGAACATCAAGCCCGTTCCGACCGCTCCCCAATCCTCAGGCCGCCGCTCCGAGTTGGCCCGGTGGTTGACCGAGCCGGAGAATCCCTTGAGCGCGCGCGTCATGGTGAACCGCGTCTGGCAATACCACTTCGGCAAAGGTCTCGTCGCGACCAGCAGCGATTTTGGCCGGCTTGGAGAAAAGCCGACTCATCCCGAACTGCTCGACTGGATGGCTCGGCGTTTCGTTGCCGACGGCTGGAGCTTCAAGAAGCTCCACCGCGTCATCCTGACCTCGGCAGTTTACCGGCAGTCATCGTCGGCTACTGAGGATCCACGGGAACCGGCAAACTCAAAGGAAGCGATCGCCGCCTCGGAGAACTGGAAGCGTGCCATCCTTGCCGATCCGGAAAACCGCCTCCTGTGGCGCTCCAACGTCCGCCGCCTGGATGCCGAACAGATCCGGGACGCGCTCTTGTCCGCAACCGGTGAACTGAAACTCGATGCCGTCGGTGCCGCCGTGGACGGATCGCGGTTCAACCGTTCAATCTACACCAAGGTCCTCCGCAACACGCGCGATCCGCTGCTCGATGTCTTCGATGCCCCGCAGAACTTCTCCAGCACATCGTCGCGTGACACCACAACGACCCCGGTGCAATCGCTTCTGCTCATCAACAGCCAGTTCATGCTGCTCCGGTCGAAAGCGATGGCCGACCGGATCGACAAGGAATCGAACGGCGACGAGAACCGCGCCATCGAACAGGCCTATTGGTTGGTCTACGGCCGAAAGCCAAACGATGAAGAACGCAAAGGGTCGGCGGAGTTCCTGTTCACGCAGCGCAAACAGGTGAATCCGGAACTCGCGAACTCGGCCAGCGCGGAGTTTCTCACCGAGAAGATCCCGTATCGCGACGGCAAGGCGGCCGTGATGATGCCGAAATCCTCCCAGCAGATGTTGGCGGTCGATCTGAAGAGCGCCGCCCCCGAAGGAGATTTCACTGTCGAGGCATTCGTCTACCTGCGTTCCATCCCCGACGACGCGACGCTCAGAACCATTGCCGGACGTTGGTCCGGCGACCACATGGAACCCGGCTGGGCATTCGGCGTTACCGGCAAACAATCCCAGCGCAAGCCGCAGACATTGGCCATGCTGTTGTGCGGTAAAAATCCGAAGGATCGAACGACCTACGAACCGGTTTTCTCCGAGGTGACCATCCGCATGGACAAACCCTACTACGTCGCAGCGGCCGTCCATTTCAAAGATCCGGCTGGTCCCAGCGTGACATTCTACACCAAAGACCTTTCGAACGACGACGAACCGATGCTCACGACCCGGGTTGGGCACTGGGTCGTCGGTGGTGTGGAAGGGACGGGCGCGCTGACCATCGGCGGGCGTGGCGGTAAGGCCCATCTGTGGGACGGCATGATCGACGATGTCCGGTTCTCGAAAACGGCGCTGCCGCCGGAGCAGTTGCTCCTCATCTCCGAAGCCTTGACCGAACGAACCGTGGGTTTCTGGCAATTCGAGGCCAAACCCAGCTATTTCCGCGACTCCACCGGGCACGGCAACGACATCCGTTCGCTTGCCTCGGCCGGGGACAAGGATTCCGATCCGCGCACGTTGGCCCTGGGCGACCTCTGCCATGTGCTGCTCAACTCGAACGAATTCCTCTACGTCGAATGAAACTATCCCGCCATTGGAAGATAGTCGCCGGGCTCGTCGCAGGCGCAGTCTTGCAGGGGGCTCTGCTGCTGCCTGCTTTGGCGAGGACGAACTGCGGTCGAAACTCCGCAAGCTTGAACCGGTGCTCCTCTTTGGGCGCGTCTCTTCGTCTTTGGTTCGCCGACCATCCCGACGGTTTCGATGCAACGAAGCACGGGTGGGCGGAGTTGGAGATTGAACCAAGTCGGTTTACCGGCTGGGGATCGGCCCCTGAAAACTATCTGCTGAAGAAAAAAATCGCTTCGTTTCCCGGCGGGTCAGGGATTGTCGCCGTCTGCAACCTTGAGTTCGCCAACGTCCCTCAGCCGACGATCTGGAACGGTTACCGCCGGACTCCCGGCCATGCTGCGCTTTTCGCCGATGGAACGACCAAGGTCATCTCGGCCGCCGAGTTTGCCGCCTTGGATTTTAAACAGTTTGTCCTGCTCACTTCTTTGAAGGGCTTCGAAACGAAGACAGCCCAAGCCCAACCACCACGCGAATAGGTGCCACCCATGAACCCATTTCTTCCCCACAAGTTCGGCTGCCAGAACGTGGACCCTGTCTTCAACCGCCGCCAGTTCCTCAACCAGGCCGGCATGGGTTTCGGTTCGCTGGCATTGAGCTACTTGCTCGGCGGCGGCACCGCAGCCGCGGCCGAGGGCAGCAAGTTTGTTTCGCCGTTGCTGCCGAAGAAGCCGCACATCGCGCCCAAGGCCAAGAGCGTCATCTTCCTTTTCATGGAAGGCGGTCCGAGCCATCTCGACACCTTCGATCCCAAGCCGCTGCTCAACCAACTCGCCGGCAAACCCATTCCGCCCAGTTTTGGCAAGGTCATCACCGCGATGGGCGAGTTCCATTCGCCCATTCTCGAATCCAAGCGTGCATGGAAGCAGCACGGCAAAAGCGGTCTGTGGGTTTCGGACTGGCTGCCCGAGACCGCGACGATGGCCGACGACCTCGCCGTCATCCGTTCCTGCTGGGCCGAAGGCATCAACCACTCCTCCGGCGTCTGCCAGATGAACACCGGTTCCATCCTGGCTGGACGTCCCTCGCTCGGAAGTTGGGTCAGTTACGGCCTCGGGACCGTGAACCAGAACCTTCCGGCGTTTGTCGTCATGCAGGACAACGCCACATCTGTCGTCAACGGCCCGCGCAACTGGGGAGCCGGCTTCATGCCGGCCGTCTACCAGGGCGTGCGCATGCAAGGCGGGTCCGAGCCGATCCCAAACCTCAACACGCCCGAAGGCATCACTGATTCGCAGCAGCGGAGCAAACTCGACTTTCTGGGAAGGATGAATCGTCGCTACGCCGACCAACATCCCGAGCAGACTGAACTCGAGGCGCGCATCGCCAGTTACGAACTCGCCTTCCGCATGCAGGCCGAAGCGCCCGAGGCCGTCGATCTGACGAAGGAAACCGAAGCCACCAAGAAGCTCTACGGCATGGATGACAAGGAGACCGCGACGTTCGGTCGCATGTGCCTGCTCTCGCGTCGCATGGTCGAGCGCGGGGTTCGGTTCGTGCAGCTCTACCATGGCGCCGGCAGCAAGTGGGACTCGCACGACAACATCGAGAAGAACCACGGCAGCCTCTGCCGCTCGATGGACCTGCCCGTGGCGGGATTGCTGAAGGATCTCAAGTCACGCGGCCTGCTTGATGAGACGCTGGTCGTCTGGGGTGGCGAGTTCGGCCGCACGCCGATGTCCGAGAAGGGCAACGGCCGCGACCACAACCCGACGGGCTTCACCATGTGGATGGCGGGCGGCGGAGTGAAGGGCGGGCAGGCGATCGGCGAGACCGATGATCTCGGTCTGCGCGCGGTGAAGGACCGGCTCCATGTCCATGACCTCCACGCGACCATGCTGTGGCTGATGGGCCTGGACAACATGGAGCTCGTCTACAAATACAAGGGGCGTCCAGAGAGGCCTACGCTCAACGAGGGCGAGGCGTTCAAGGCGGTTTCAAGAACGGCATAGGACGCGTTTTCCACGAAGGACGAAAAGAGCACTGCCTCGTCAGCGGGAGTCTTGGCCATTGTCTCTGCTCCGCTTCGTGCTCTTGGTGCGCTTCGCGGATGAACATCATTGGCAGCCGCCAACGACACGAAGAAGTGCGGACGGATCCGCAAAAGAAACTCCCCAAGCCTTCGGTCGAAGACTTGGGGAGCGTTGACGAACGGAGTGGCTTAGGCCGGGATTTCCCAACCCTTGCGATAATTGCGCTTCACGAGGTGCGCAACGTCGATGTTCTTGGCCTTCATCTTCGGGCCATCCCATTCGAGCTTCTTGCCGGCGCGCATCGAGACGCAACCAAGCAGGATGATCTCGGTGAGGTAGGCCGCGATCTCGAAGTTCGAGTAGGCGGGGCTGCCGCCCTTGCAGGCTTCGATCCATTCCACGTAATGGCCGGGCGACTTCGGATAGTTCTCCGGGATGGCTTTGACTGCGGGATGGTTTTCGGCGGCGAGCATTTCCTTCTCGTCGTTGAGACGGAGGTTGAAGGTCGCGCCGTAGTCGTCGGCGGCGAAGAGACGGCCCTTGTCGCCGATGAGGAGGCAGCCGGAGCCGGGGAGCACGCCCTTGAACTTGGGCATCGCGACGATGTCGGCGGTGATGTCCTTGCTCGGGCGGAAAGTTTCCGGCGCGTCAGGCTTGCCGTCATACCAGGTGAAGGAGCAGGGGACGAGGCCTTCGCGTTTGGGGAACTCGAAGCGGATCTGCGAACTCAGCGGCCATGAGTCGGAGTTGATGCCCGTGTTCTTGGCCTCGACGGAGGAAGGATACCCGAGCTTGAGCGCTCGGAACGGCATGTTGACCGTGTGGCAGGCCATGTCGCCGAGAGCGCCGGTGCCGAAGTCCTGGATGCCGCGCCACGCGAAGGTGTGATAGGCCTTGTCGACGAACGGCCGCATGGGAGCCGGCCCGACCCAGACATCCCAATCCAGATTGCTTGGAACCACCGATTCAGTGGTGGGGCGCGCCTGGCCTTGGGGCCAGATCGGGCGGTTGCTCCAGACGTGGAGCTCGCGGACCTGGCCGATGAGGCCCTTCTGGATGACTTCCACGGCGCGGCGAAGTCCCGGTCCTGCGCTGCCCTGGTTGCCCATCTGGGTGGCGATCTTGTTCTCCTTGGCCAGACGTCGGAGCAGGCGGGCTTCCCAGACGGAATGGGTCAGCGGCTTCTGGACGAAGGCGTGTTTGCCCATGCGCATGGCCATGGCGGCCGCAGATGCGTGGTGGTGGTCGGGGGTCGCGACGATGACGGCGTCGAAGCTCTTGCCCATTTCGGAGAAGAGTTTCCGGTAGTCCTGGAACTTCCGTGCGCCGGTGTATTTCTCGCCGCGCTTGTTCAGGGTGCCCATGTCGACGTCGCAGAGCGCGACGATGTTTCCGCCGGCCTTGGCCGCTTCGTCGGTATCGCTGGAGCCCTTGCCGCCGGCGCCGATGACGGCGATGTCGACCTTGCTGTTGAGGTTTGCGCCGCGCAGGAACGCCGGGGCGCTCATGGAGGCGAGGCTTGTCGCGAGGATCGATTGGCGGAGGAACCGCCGCCGATTCAGCATCGCGTTCGTGACGGGTAGGATGGTTGGGAGATCGTGAGGATGGTTCATGGTGGAGTTGGTTGGACGCGGGAAGCGGGGGGACCTTCGAACGAATTTTGCCGGGTGAACAGGCAAAATTGCTTGGAAGTCGACCGCGCGACCAAAGCTTCTTGAGAGGGCGTCGAGGACAAGAATCCGACAGTTCCTGGCAATCAGGCGGTAGCGCGATCCGACAAGTGGTGCATCGTAGCGACCATGTATTACGTCGATCGCAGCACAGGAGAACTGGTGTTTGAGTTCGCCCGCGCGGCCGCCCGGCGAGTGACCTTGGTGGCTGGACTGGGCGGAAAGACCCTTATCCGACAGCCCATGGAAAAACTCGCCAAGGTGTGGCGGGCACGGGTGAAGCTCCCGTCAGGCTGGTGCCTGTATGCGTTCGAGGTCGATGGCCGTATCCAGCCGGACAAGGCGGTTGGCCAGTTGCGGACCGACGACGGACTGCGATGCAGCTTGGCCGTGGTGCCGGCCGTTATGAGAACCTTCCTCCAACGCCGCGCGGGCTGATGGTTCGTTGCGGTCCCGCCACGGTCCCGCTCAGGCGAGATACGGGATCGTCAACGGTCCCTGCGGCAGCACGGCGACCCGGGCATCCAGCCCCAATTTTGGCGCAAGCCCCCGTGGAAGCACGCCGCGAGGGGTTCCGACGGCAGGGTTCTGTTTAAGAGTCGCACCTCCTCCCACCGCAGGATCAGCGTTTGGAGTGGTGCTGACCGTTGCTCGGGCTGGCGAACCCAACCTCGCCAGAAGTTCGTCCGGCGTCGCGACGTTCCAGAGCTTGGTGGACTACAGGACTCTCATCCCACAGCCGTGCGCTGCGGGCTAACTACGACCTTGCCTCCAGTGGAGGGAATCGGGGTGGAAGACACTCGTCGGGCATCCGTCATCCGCCCGCGCCGCATCTTCCCGGTTGAAAGCCTTACCCCCGGTGGACCACCTTCGTTCGCATGAAATGGATCGTCGGTCCGCTTGTCCTTATAACGCTGGCTCTGGTCGGCTGCGACCAGCCTTCGACTCCCGTTGTGAGTCCTGCGGTGGTTGCCCAAGGAATTCCCACGCGGGCTCAAGCCCGTCTCCAGACGATCAAACTCTTCATCGGGAGCAAGGAGGTTACGGCGGAACTCGCGATCACCGGCGAGCAGGTCCAGACCGGCATGATGTTCCGGACGAACATGGCGCCCGACGACGGGATGCTCTTCATCTTCGGCCAGCCGCATCAGGCCTCGTTCTGGATGAAGAACACCTACGTCCCCCTGACCACCGCCTACGTCGATCCAGAAGGGGTCATCCGCGAAATCCACGACTTCCATCCGACGAATGAAGTCTCGGTCGTCGCCGGCATTCCAGATGTCCAATACGTGCTCGAAATGAACCGCGATTGGTTCAAGTCGAACAACATCCCCGTCGGCACCCGCATCGCGACGGAGAAGGGCAGCCTGCGGGACACGTTCTTCCGCCAGAAAGCCAAGTGAGCGGAATGAAGATCGCCCTAGCTCAGATCAACACCATCGTCGGCGACCTCACGGGCAATGAGGCCAAGATCCTCGCCGCCTACGATCGGGCCGTCGCCGCCAAGTGCGACCTCGTGCTGTCACCAGAACTTGCTATCACGGGCTACCCGCCTCGCGACCTGCTGCAGAAGAAACATTTCGTCGCGCAGAACTTGGAGGTGCTCCAACGCATGGCTGCGAAGACCGGCGCGACCGGTCTCGTGGTCGGGTTTGTCGGCGATCATCGGGCGGAACCCGGCCGGGACCTGACAAACTCCGTCGCCTTGCTGCGCCATGGAAAGATCGCCGCCATCCGCCACAAGACGCTGCTTCCGACCTACGACGTTTTCGACGAGGACCGCTACTTCGAACCTGCGGCGGAGAACACACCCGTCGACTTCGACGGCCACAAACTTGGCCTGACCATTTGCGAGGATGTCTGGAACGACGAAGACTTCTGGCCCGACCGGCTCTATCGCCGCAACCCGCCGATGGACCTCGTCGCTGCCGGTGCGGACATCTTGCTGAACATCTCCGCCTCGCCGTGGCACCTGGGCAAGGAGACGACTCGCTTTGAGATGCTCCGCAGCCTGGCGCTGAAGTCGAAACGTCCCGTCGTCTACTGCAACCTCGTCGGCGGAAACGACGAATTGATCTTCGACGGCGGCAGCCTCGTCTTCAACGCCGCCGGTGAACTCGTCGCCCAGGGCAAGTCCTTCGAGGAAGACTTCCTGATCGTCGATCTACCCGCCGCCACTTCTCCGGCATCCGGCATCCGGCATCCGGCATCCGAGGAAACACTCTACTACGCCCTCGTCCTCGGCCTGCGCGACTACCTGCACAAGTGCGGCTTCAAGTCCGCCGTGCTCGGACTCAGCGGCGGCATCGATTCCGCCCTCGTCGCCGTGCTGGCCGTGGCCGCGCTGGGCAAGGAGAACGTCCGGGGCATCTCGCTGCCGTCGGAGTTCAGCTCGCAGGGCAGCTTGGACGACGCCCGCATCCTCGCGGAAAACCTCGGCATCCGTTATGACGTCATCGCCATCCAGCCTCCGTTCGCCGCCGTGCGTGGGCAGTTGGGCGAAGTCTTCGCCGGACTGAAGGAAGACACCACCGAGGAAAACATCCAGGCCCGCCTGCGTGGCGTGACCCTCATGGCGCTCTCGAACAAGTTCGGCTCGCTCCTGCTCACCACCGGCAACAAGTCCGAGTTGGCCGTCGGCTACTGCACCCTCTACGGCGACATGTGCGGCGGACTCGCCGTCCTCAGCGACGTGCCCAAGACGATGGTCTATCGCCTCTCCCGCTGGATCAATCGCGAGCGCGAGATCATCCCCGCCGCGTCCATCACCAAGCCTCCCAGCGCGGAACTCCGGCCCGACCAGAAGGACCAGGATTCGCTGCCCGAGTATGACGTGCTCGACGCCATCCTGGAGGAATACGTCGTCCGCCACCGTTCGCTGGCGGAGATCCTGAAGCTGGGTTTCGACGAAGCCGCCGTCCGCAAAGTCATCCGCCTGATCGACGGCAACGAATACAAACGCCGCCAAGCCGCGCCCGGTTTGAAGGTGACGACCAAAGCCTTCGGCGTCGGCCGCCGCATGCCCATCGCCCAGCGGTTCAGAGAGGGTTGATGGCAGGCGGCCGCTTGCTTCAAGACATGTTGCGTCGGTAGCTTCAACCCATGCCGATCCGTTCGCGTTCCGAAGCGCTGTTTGTCGAGTCGTTGAAATACATTCCCGGCGGGGTGAACTCGCCCGTGCGGGCCTTTCGCGCCGTGGGCGGCACACCGTTCTTCGTCGATCGCGCCAAGGGTTCGCGCATCTGGGACGTTGATGGCAACGAGCTGATCGACTACGTGGGCACGTGGGGGCCGGCCATCCTCGGCCACGCGGCGGAACCAATCATCTCGGCCGTCAAGGCATCGGCGGAATACGGCACCAGCTTCGGTATCCCCAATCCATTCGAGCCCGCCATGGCCAAGGCCGTCTGTGCGGCCGTGCCCAGCGTGCAGAAGGTCCGCATGTGCAGCTCCGGCACGGAGGCCTGCATGTCGGCCATCCGGTTGGCGCGCGGTTTCACCAAACGCGACAAAATCATCAAGTTCGACGGCTGCTACCACGGCCACGGCGACTCACTGCTGGTGAAGGCGGGTTCGGGCGCGTTGACCTTCGGCCATCCCGACAGCGCGGGCGTCCCCGCCGACTTTGCCAAACACACTCTTGTTCTTCCGTTCAACGACGAGGAGGCGGCCAAGGCGGCCTTCGCGGCACATGGCCAGGAGATCGCCGCATTGATTGTGGAAGGCGTTCCGGCCAACGCCGGCCTCTATCTGCCCAAGCCCGGCTTCTACGAGCTTCTGACCAAACTGTGCCGCGAGAACGGCACGGTCTTCATCTTCGACGAGGTGATGACGGGCTTCCGGCTTTCGCTCGGCGGCGCGCAGAAACTGTTCGGGCTCACGCCGGACCTGAGCTGCTTCGGCAAGATCATTGGCGGCGGCTTGCCGGTGGGAGCCTTTGGTGGCCGCGCCGACATCATGGACTACTTGGCCCCGCTCGGGCCGGTCTACCAAGCCGGCACGTTGAGCGGAAACCCTCTGGCCATGGCGGCAGGATTGGCGGCGCTCAAGGAGCTTTCCTCGACCGACGGCTACACGAAGTTGGAACAGCTCGGCCTCCAGCTCGAAGCAGGCATGAAGGACGCGGCCAAGTCCGCCGGAGTGGCCGTGGAATGGAAGCGCATCGGCTCGATGTTCTGCGGCTACTTCACCGACCAGCCGGTCCACAATCTGGCCGACGCGATGAAATCGGATCGGCAGAAGTTCGCGAAGTTCTTCCACGGAATGCTGGATGCGGGCGTCTACTTCGCGCCCTCGCAATTCGAGGCGGGCTTCATCTCGATCGCGCATACGCCACAGGACATCGATGCGACCGTCGCGACGGCGGCCAAAGTTCTGAAAGATCTCTGACGTCCGCATGAAACGCAGCCGCAAATTCTTCGTCGCAGCGGCTGCACTGTTGTTGCTGTTGATGGCCTTCCGATTGGCCGATCCATCGTCCGAGCCCTCCTACCTCGGCAAGCCGATCACCTACTGGATCGAGCCGTGGCAGCACCACAACATGGAGTCGGAGGCCCGCGTGAAGGCGGCGTTCGTCGCGATGGACGACAACGCGATACGCTGGCTTGTCCGGGCGCTGGATTGGAAACCTTCGTCGTTTCGACGAACCGCCAATCAGACGCTTCGTCGGTTCGACATTGTCTGGTCCGACGAACCGGACCGGCGTGAGCGCGCGGCCATGGCGCTTGGAGAGATTGGAGCCCGCGCCGTCTGGGCAATCCCTCCGCTTGAGAATCTCCGCACCAATGCGGTTCAGCCCCGGGCCGCGGCCTCGCGACACGCCTGCACCGCCGCTCTGATCCTGATTCGACAGGAGCCCATTCCGATGGCGGTGGAGCGCATGTTGCGGGATGCGGATCCGGCGGCGTTCGGGGACCTGGCGATGACCCTGGCATTCCTCGGTAGGGCGGCGGTGGAGGCGGTTCCCATGATGTCGGCAGCGCTTGATGCGACCAATCCGCCGGCAGTGAGGGCCAATGCCGCAATGGCCCTTGGATCGATCCGCTCCAGTCCCGCGATCTGCGTTCCTGCGCTGGCCGGCGCGCTCGCGACACTGGAGCAGCCAGTGCAGGAACAGGTGCTCTCGACTCTTTCAGCCTTCGGAGAACAAGCGCGTGGGGCTTCGCCGCAAGTGGTGCTCCTCATGTCCGGAGCCAACCGCTGGGTCGCGGCTCGCGCCAGCAATACGCTCGCCGTGATTGATCCCGAGACGGCAAAGCGTTACGGCATAGCGCAACAGGAACCCTGAATGCGTATACTTGCCATCGACCACGGAACCGTCCGCATGGGCGTCGCCATCAGCG
>Ga0163144_10005725_pt1 | contig 27609 bp, 20 predicted proteins | sample OliLak19BULKMAT1_FD_123175 | JGI IMG/M metagenome (GOLD analysis project Ga0163144, IMG submission 123175) | Freshwater microbial mat bacterial communities from Lake Vanda, McMurdo Dry Valleys, Antarctica - Oligotrophic Lake LV.19.BULKMAT1 | ecosystem: Environmental > Aquatic > Freshwater >... | reverse complement strand
TTGGAAAATTTTATAATGACCAGGTAGAGGTAAAATCAGGGCTGGAGCCAACCAGCAAAGTAATTACCAGGGGTTATCAGGACCTGATTGAAGGAGAAAACCTGACGGTTCAAAACAATTAAAAATTTATCACGGGAAGCCTTGTTATGAAAGATCTCATTAAAGAATTTAAACCCAGCAGCTGGTCTATTGATAATAAAACCAGCGTTTATATACTGACGATTATCATCACCCTGACCGGAATATTTTCTTATATCGGTTTACCCAAAGAACAATTCCCGGAAGTCGCTTTTCCCCAGATTCTGGTCAACACGGTATACCCCGGAACGACGCCGACAGATATGGAAAACCTGGTGGCCAAACCTATCGAAAAACAATTAAAAGGGATATCCGGCATCAAAAAAATCAGGAGTAGTTCCCTTCAGGATTTTAGTTTGGTGGTGGCTGAGTTTGACACGGATGTGGATGTTGCAGAAGCCAAATTAAAGGTAAAAGATGCCGTCGACCGTGCCAGGCCGGACCTTCCCAATGACCTTCCACAGGACCCTTCGGTCATTGATATCGATATTTCCAGTATGCCGATTATGAATATTCACGTTTCGGGTGATTATGACCTGGACCGGCTTAAAAAGTTTGCTGAACGGATTCAGGATGAAGTGGAAAGTTTTTCAGAAGTAACACGGGTTGATCTGGTCGGTGCCCTGACCCGGGAAATACAGATCAATGTGGACATGTATAAAATGACCGCGGCTAATGTGACCATGCGGGACATTGAATCATCGGTGGCCATGGAAAACATGACCATATCCGGTGGCCAGCTCAATATGGGCCAGGTCAAAAGGGCGATCAACGTAGTAGGAGAATACCGGGATTCCCGCCAACTCGGCGATATCATTATACGCGGTGGTACCGGTGCGGTAGTCTACCTCAAAGATATCGCTGAAGTAAAAGATACTTTTAAAGAGCAGGAAAGTTATGCCCGGTTAAATAAGAAGAATGTATTGTCCCTGAATGTGATCAAGCGTAGCGGGGAAAACCTGATCAGCACTTCTGACAAAATCAAAGCCGCCTGTGAAGAACTGAAAGTCAATGAATTCCCATCAGATCTGGTCGTAAACATAACCGGGGACATGAGCCTTAAAACCAAGTCCGGTTTAAAGGAGTTGATTAATACTATTGTAATCGGATTTTTACTGGTCACCCTGATCCTGATGTTTTTTATGGGTACGACTAATGCTGTCTTTGTCGCGATGTCCGTGCCTTTGTCCATGTTTGTGGCATTTATGATCATGCCTACTTATGGGTTTTCATTAAATGTGATCGTCTTATTTGGGTTTTTGCTGGCTTTGGGGATCGTGGTGGATGATGCGATCGTGGTCATTGAGAATACTCACCGGATTTTTGACAATGGCAAGGTACCCATAAAAAAAGCCGCCAAATTGGCGGCCGGGGAAGTGTTTCTTCCTGTATTATCCGGTACCCTGACCTCCCTGGCCCCATTTATTCCATTGGCATTCTGGCCAGGATTGATTGGTAATTTTATGTTTGGCCTTCCGATTACCCTGATCACAACGTTATTGGCCTCTCTTTTTGTGGCCTATATTATCAACCCGGTATTTGCAGTAGATTTTATGCATCCCCACCATGAAAATGAAAAGGCCCCGGTTTTTACTAAAAACTTCAAGATTACCCTTATTGTTTTTGGAATGATAATCCTGTTGTCTCATCTCGGACACAATATGTTTTGGCGCAATCTTACCTTATGTATATTTTTATTTTACCTGCTTAATAAATTTGTCCTTGACCGCATCATCCGTGCTTTCCAGGCTTCAGTTTGGCCCAGGGTACAAAATGGTTATGCTTCAATGCTGCATTTTGTTTTAAAAGGTTATCGCCCAATTGGATTGTTGTTTTTCACCATATTCTTGTTGATTGTCACGCTATTTGTAGCTATTCGGTTTATTCCCGGCGTCCGGTTATTTCCGGAATCAGACCCCAATTTTGTATATACCTACATTGCCCTGCCTGTCGGTACCGATCAGGCTTATACGGATGAAGTCACGTCCCTGGTGGAGGATAGGATAATAAGGGTAGTCGGGGACAATAATCCCATTGTTGAGTCCGTAATCTCCAACGTGGCCATCGGCGCAGGTGATCCTTCTAACTTTGAACAACAGACCAGCCCCCACCTGGGTAAAGTCACCGTGGCTTTTGTAGAATTTGAAAAAAGACATGGTAAGTCTACCGCTGAATACCTGACTAAAATCCGCGAAGCAGTCAAAGGAATTGCCGGGGCAGAGATCATTGTTGAAAAAGAAAGCAGTGGCCCACCGGCAGGCAAACCCATCAGTATTGAAATTACCGGTGACGAATTTGATGACCTCAATTTCACCGCTAAAAACCTGAAACATTATCTGGATTCCCTGCAAATAGATGGGGTTGAAGAATTAAAATCCGATTTATCCATCAGTAATCCCCAGTTAAAAATCACGGTAGACCGTCAGCGCGCCAACCGGGAAGGTATATCTACTGCCCAAATCGGCAGTGACTTGAGAAGTGCTGTTTTCGGTAAAGAAATCTCCAAACTCCGGGATGGTGAAGACCAACATCCCATTCAGCTTCGTTTTCAGGAAGATCAAAGAAATAACATCAATTTACTGCTCAATCAAAGTATTACCTATCGCGATATGAATATGGGTGGCCAGATGCGTCAGGTGCCTATGGCTGCCATGACCAAAATGGAATATGGAAACACGGTAGGTTCGGTAAAAAGAAAAAACCTGAAACGATTGGTTACGATTTCATCCAACGTGCTGAATGGGTACAACCCCAATGAGGTTTTGGCCAATGTGCAGGCTGCCGCAGCCAAATTCCAGGCTCCGCATGGAGTGACTATTGGCTTTGCCGGCGAACAGGAAGAACAGGCTGAAGCCATGGGGTTCCTGGGACGGTCATTGTTGATATCCCTGGGACTGATCTTTTTAATCCTGGTCACCCAGTTTAATTCATTCAGTAAACCGCTTATTATATTGATTGAGATCCCATTTAGTATTATCGGAGTCCTGCTGGGTTTTACGATGTTGAAAATGGAGTTTTCTATAATCATGACCGGTATCGGCATAGTTGCCCTGGCCGGCGTAGTCGTGCGCAATGGGATCCTCCTGGTGGAATTCGCAGAGATGATGATGAAACAGGGTTATTCTGTTCGGGAGGCCGCGGTTGAAGCAGGTCGGACCAGAATGACCCCGGTCTTTCTGACAGCGATGGCCACCGTACTAGGTCTTATACCATTGGCCATTGGATTCAATATTGATTTTGTTACGCTGTTCAGTGAATGGCGCCCCAATATTTACCTGGGTGGCGACAATGTAGCTTTTTGGGGTCCTTTGAGTTGGACGATGATATTCGGATTAGGTTTTGCCACCTTATTAACCTTAATTCTGGTGCCTGCCTTGATGGTCATCGCCTCCCGCGGCAAAGCCAAATTGGGTTTGCAATCGTATGAAGAAAAAGCACTCGCTGAGGCCAGAGAAGAATCACAAAGCTGATGGCCAACGCTTTCGACTGATTCTTGTTGTATATAAAATCGTCGGTAAGTTGTATTTTGTTCGCTATGTCTGGGCCTTGGCTTTTTAATCATTAAACCTCTATTCCGGATGAATTATGAAATCAAAAAAACTTTCCGTTTTCCGTAAATCGTATACTAAACACAGCCTGTTGGAATCCGCGGTTGAACTTAATCCATATGCTCAATTTACACTTTGGTTTAAAGAGAATTTAAAAACGAACACCGCAGAACCCAATGCTATGGTGCTGGCTACTGCAGATAAGGAGGGTAGACCTTCCTCTCGTATCGTTTTACTGAAAGAATTTGGCCAGCTCTTCGGGTTCAGGTTTTTTACCAATTATCATAGCCGCAAAGCTGAAGAACTCAAAGTCAATCCCCGCGCTTCTTTATTATTTTATTGGCCTGAGTTGGAAAGACAAGTAAGGTTGGAAGGAAAAGTAAAAAAGCTCAGCCGTTCCCTTTCTGACGAATATTTTCAATCCAGGCCGAGAGGCTCCCAGCTAGGGGCATGGACCTCGGAACAAAGTAAAGAAATACCAAACCGACAATTCCTGGATGAAGTAAATTTACAATTGAACCAATATTTTAAACCCAATAAATCCATTCCTTTGCCTCCATTTTGGGGCGGCTTTAGCCTGATACCGGATTATTTCGAATTTTGGCAAGGAAGGGAAGATCGACTACACGATCGTATCATTTACCGTGCTCATCGAAAAAAATGGGTGATCGGCCGCTTGGCTCCCTGATTGGATAAGCAGATACTAGGAAGTTCGGAGGGAAATTATATTTTTGTAGTTTAACCATCAAATTAGAATAAAATGAAACAACGCTCTCTCAAAATGCCCGTGTTGGCTGTTCTTTTCGCCATTCCTTTTTTCTGTGAATTTAGTTTTCAGCCAAAAGACACCTGGGTCTGGCCCACAGAACCTAAGAATTTAAAAGTATTGCCAAAAGGAACCGGAGGAGATAACCTCAAAGCCATTATGCAAGGCTGGAATAAAGCTTTAGGTGTAAAATGTAACCATTGCCATGTAAGCAAAGAAGGTGCCCCGTTCAGTCAGTGGGATTTTGTTTCCGATGCAAAGGGCGAAAAAAATATGGCAAGGGAAATGGTCAAAATGACGACGGATCTCAATAAAAAATACATGACCAAAAAATTCAAGACTGAAAGTATGATCAGTTGTGCCACCTGCCATAGGGGTGAAAAAGCACCGAGCATGTGAGAAGGCTGAAATGTTGAATTGTTGAATTGACTGACAATTCCACAATTCAACTCCTTGATAGTGCCTGACAATTCTACAATTCTACAATTCAACAATTCAACCTCTTTCTACCAGCTACTACCCCCTCCGCCGCCAAAACCGCCGCCGGAACTACCTCCTCCACTGAAACCTCCGCCTCCTCCGCTGGAAGCGGTCGCCGGATCATGGGTTACACTAAAAGCTGAAGTGATTTCTTTGGGTTGAAAATCCTGATCAAAATCTTCCATGGTGGACCGTTGTCCCATAGCCATCATACCATAATAACCATACCATACCGGGGCAAATTGTTGATAGGGTTTTACCTGTTTTACAAAGGACTTATCCAGTTTTAAAGCCACTGCATAAGGGTATACTTTGTCAAAATATAAGGGATCACTTTCCATGATATTCTTATATTGTTCGCCGCGTTCATTATTAAGAAAGGCGTAAAAACCTTTCAATTGATGATGAAAGAATTTTCCTTTTTCGGATAATACTTTGGATTGGTTGGCGAGTACAATCATAACAATCAATCCGATCAGAAATAATACACCGGCCAGCCAGTATCCAAGGATGAAAGAAAACACAGCCATCGGAATCAATCCAACGAGAATAATCCAGATGCGCCAGGAATTAAACCAATATCTGTATTTTTCGTCATAGAGTTGCATGCCGATAATTTCATTTCTGATCATCGACTTTACTTTTTGATGTGTACCCGAGAATTGATAACGGAGGTTGGATAAACTCACCGTGTATCGGTGGTTAAACAAATCCTGAAAAAGCACGTATTCATAGGCAGGCCTATCCTGGTCGAGGTCTTTTAATTTAATCAGGTAGGTGTCCTTGTTTTGAGGGTTATACTCCATCCGAATAAACCCATCCGCAGCCCAATAGGGCAACAATGAAATCACATCCCGGTCATGGACTACCTGGTCATAAAATGCTCCAACCTCTGCGGGATTCAGATCTTGTGGGGGATATGGTTGCGGTTCAATAACCTTGGGGTAGCTAATCCCTCTCAATTTGTTCCAAAACCCCACCAATAAGGAGAATAATATAGCTGGAACCAGGGCAAGGGGCCACTGGGTCTTAAGTTCCCTTACCGTTTTTTGCATAGAGGTTATTTGAAGGTCGAAGGCATTTTCAGGATTGATGTAACCAGAAGGTAATCGTAAGGCAACCGTTAAACCTTCACCGGGATTAAAACCCGCAATTGAAGTTCCTGAAATATGCCTGCCAGATTGTTCGATATAGGCGCTATCCTGTTTTGACCCGGTACGACCGGTGAAAACTTTAAGATCCTGGTAAGCAAGTGGCGTATCGTCAGGAAGTTCTATATCAAATTTTACTTGTTCAATCGACGCTGTCCATTCATTGCCGGTAATGTTCCAATAAAACTCATCATAGTCCCCGGCATGAATAAAAGGACCTTTTACCCGGTAGTTGATAAGGTAGTCCTGGTTTCCCTCCAGGTATTTTTCAGGGTGACCGATCCGGATTGACTTTTGATTATTCTGATCGCTGACTTTAAAATCCCAACTTTCGACGATGACCCGGTCTATTTTTGTCTTGTAGGATTTGCCCTGATAAGAATATTTGAAAGGTATGTTTCGGATAATACCTCTTTTTTTCTCCGTGAATTCAACCCGAATATGCTCCTCCACATCAATAAACCCATCCTTATCAATTTTGATTTTTACATCAAATGACCGGATTTCAAAACCCTGGGCTCCCAAGTGTAAACCCATCAGCAAACTGACGATAATAAAGAGTGATTTTAGCATATCCTTTTTAACGAAGTGGGGAATCAGCTAGTTCCAGGAAAGGAACAGGTAACGCCTGGATTCAGGCAAAATAAGGATCAATTAAACTCAAAAAAGCATAGATAGTCATGCTAATAAATACTTTGGTAGATAAAATCCTGTACTGGGTCTAATCCTATATCAAAAAAGGAAGAGACAAAGGGGAATGAACGCTTAACAATAATTCTCAAACGCCATTTTCAAATTGGCGGCAACGATATCAGCACTCCTTCCTTCAATCTGGTACCGTTCAATCATGTGAACGAGTTCACCATTTTTAAACAGCGCAATAGACGGAGAGGATGGGGGGTAAGGAGCTAAAAATTCCCGCGCTTTTGCGGTAGCTTCCCTATCCACTCCAGCAAATACGGTGTATAATTTATCAGGAGTTTTGTCTGAAAGCAAAGCTAATCGTACGCCTGGCCTGGCGTGGGCTGCAGCACAGCCACAAACACTATTGACCATCAGCAACATGGTGCCTGATTTGTCATTTAGGGCCTGATTGACTTCCTGCTCGTCGGTCAACGGCTCAAACCCGGACGACAGGAGTTCATTTTCCATCGGTTTTACCAGTTCTATTGGGTACATGTATCTTTTTTTTCTATTTAAACGGATGAAAAGTAAAATAGTTTAGTTTACAAAAATAAGCATAAGTCTTCAAGGCAGGGAATTTAGTTTTGGTTTAATCACCACCCGATCCCATAGTCATCCCCATGGTTACTTGCCCCTCCCCACATACTGCCATGTTCCCAATCAAAATAGATCGCGGTAATAGGCCCGGAAGTACGCGGGTTAAATTCAAGGACATATCCTTTCTTAATCAATGCTTTACGAACAACATCCGGGGTGCTCGTCCTGATCAGGAGTTTGCCAGGAATTTTTTCATGTTTGCCAAAAGCGCTTTTCATCTGGTAACTATTGAAATTGGCTGCCTCGACGGCCTGCTGGACATTCATACCAAACTCGGTCATATTAAGAAAAAATTGTAACAGGTTCTGATCCTGAGAGTCGCCTCCCTGTACCCCAAAAGCCATCAGGGGTTTTCCATCCTTCATGGCAATAGTCGGGGTTAAAGTCACCCTGGGCCGCTGACCCGGTGCCACCACATTGAATGGGCATTCATTGACATTCAATACAAACGATTGCATCCTCTGGCTGAGACCAACACCTGTATTTCCGGCTATGCAGGTGGGCATCCATCCTCCGCTGGGCACGACACTCACTACCCATCCGCTGGAATCGGCAGCCGTCACTGAAGTGGTCCCGGCATAAAAATCCTTCATAAACTGATCCATGGATGAAGGTAAACGGGAGCTTGATTTTTTCATTTTTTCAATGATATCGAGATATGGATTGGTCTTTCCTTCAAAGGGATACGGATCCCCGGGCAGCACATGTTCATTGTTTTTTGATGTATCGATGAGTTTCAACCTTTGTTTGGCATATTCTTTAGAAAGCAAGCCTATGATGGGTTCTACTGGTGGAACATAAGGATCACCGTAATAAAAGTCGCGGTCGGCGTAAACAAAATTCATAACCTGGTAAAGGGTATGGATGTATTCGACTGAGTTGTATTTCATTTTTTTAAGGTCAAGCCCTTCCAGCATGTTTAAAGCCTGTAACATCACTGGTCCTTGTTGCCATTCCCTTAATTTATAGACCTCTATCCCCTTGTAGTTGGTAGAAAGTGGTTTTTCAATGAGGACTTTCCAATTGGCCAGGTCTTCAGTGGTTATCAACCCACCCTGCTCCTTGGTTCCCCGAACAAATTCTTCAGCAATATCCCCCCTATAAAACCGATCATAAGCGGCCATGATTGCCTCTTTGCGGTTTTTACCTGCTGCCAATGCTGCCTGTTCACTTTCGATTAATTTTTTCAAGGTGGCCAATAAGTCCGGTTGTGAAAAAATTTCACCGGCTTGAGGTACTTTGCCGTTTTTAAAAAATACCTTTTTTGAATATGGCCAGGTCAATAACTCAACTTCATTCCGTTGCATTTGCCGATGTACATCCTCATCCATAGGATAACCTTCCGCTAATTGCATCGTCGGTGCCAGGACTTCTTTGAGACTTTTGGTGCCATAATTGGCCAACATAACCAGGATACCACCAGGGGTTCCCGGCGTCACTGCAGCCAGGGGGCCGGTAGCCGGAGGATACTCATATCCCTTGCTTTTATAAAATTCAGGAGTCGCTCCGGTCGGGGCTACACCGAGGGCATTGATCCCGACCACTTCTTTAGTCAGTGGATTATAAATTAATGCCTGAGTTTCTCCGCCCCAACTCAGGACATCGAACATCGTACACGTCGCAGCGATCATGGCACAGGCCGCATCTACTGCGTTTCCACCCTGTTGGAATATCGTAGCTCCTGCCGTTGCTGCAAGTGGTTTTCCAGTGATTGCCAGCCAGTGTTTTGCATGTAATACTGGTTTTTGGGTGCGCATGGTTTGATTGTTTTCCTGCGCATGGACCATACCCAAGAAGAATCCAATCAACAAAATGCTAAACAAGCGTTTTTTCATACTTAAAATTACTAATTGGATAAGGAAATTGCAATTATTATGTGTCCAAATGGGTCCTAATACCCGTTTTTTTCGAGAGCACTTACCCTTATATTTGTTTACATGAACACCAAATGTATTGAATGCGGCGACAAGATCATGGGCCGTACCGATAAGAAATTCTGTACCGATCAATGCCGGAGTGCATTTAACAATCGCCTTAACAGCGACAGCAACAACATTATGCGGAATATTAACAACACCTTGCGTAAAAACCGCAGAATTTTGCTGGATGCCAACCCGGAAGGAAAAGGAAAAATCTCCAGAGGCCAATTGGTCAAAAGGGGATTTAAATTCGAATATTTTACCAACCTTTACCACACCAAAAATGGTCATACCTATTATTTTTGTTATGACCAGGGTTACCTGCCATTGGAACACGATTATTACGCGTTGGTTAAACGGAAGGAATATATTGATTGATCTGGACTTTTTAAAAATATACAATTGCGGTTAATTACTCTTTTATTGATCTGGATCTGTTATTGTCCAGTTAATAGTCAGACACCCACCTGGTCTGAATCCATCGCGAAAATCATTTATAAAAACTGTACTTCCTGTCACAGAAGCGGCGGATCTGGTCCGTTTTCCATGATGTCGTATGGACAGGCCTTTAATAACAGGAACAGCATAAAATTCGCCGTCAGCCAAAAAAACATGCCGCCGTGGCCCCCGGATGTATCCTACAGCAAACTGGCCCATGTCAGAGCTCTAGCTCAGGAGGACATTGACGCCATTGTTAAGTGGGTAGATGGTGGAGGACCTTCCGGTAATTTGAGCAAAGCACCGCCGGCGCCGGAATACGATAACCTGGGTTTTATCAAAAATCCCCAATTAGTGATGAACACCCCCAATTATACTTTACCGACCAATGTCGATGAATACCGGTGTTTTCCCGACAGCAGCCGGTTGACCAAAGACATGTGGCTTACCGGACTGGAATGTATTCCAGGCAACCCGGAGATTGTACACCATATTTTAATTTTCAGGGATGGGGGTACAAAAAGTTTTCAATTGGATAGCCGGGAGGCGGGACCAGGCTACTTATGTTTTGGAGGAGCCGGTACGAGTGATGCAGCATTGATCGGAGCCTGGGTGCCGGGATCGCAGCCTTTTGTATTGCCCAAAGGATTTGGTATAAAAATTCCGGCCCGAAGCAATATCATCATCCAGGTGCATTATCCCGGAGGAGCCAAAGGAAAATCCGACCAGACCCTCATCAAATTGCAACTGACCGATCAGCCATTGAGGGAAACGTATCTGATACCTATACTCAATCATGAGATCAGCATGACCAACGGGCCTTTAAAAATCCCGGCCAATACCATCAAAACATTTAATCAGCGGTTTTTTGTCCCCTTAAATTTTTCCGTAATTGGTGTAGCTCCACATATGCATCTGATCGGAACCTCTATAAAAACCTGGGCGGTTGGGCCCGACCAAAAAGAAATTCCACTGATCAACATACCACATTGGGATTTTCATTGGCAGGGTATCTACCAATTTGAAAAAATAATTAAAATTCCAGCGGGGTCTATGTTGTTGTCAGAAGCTACCTATGATAATACGAGCGCCAATCATCACAATCCCAATTTCCCGCCTAAGGAGGTAAAAGTGGGTGAAGCTACCACGGATGAGATGATGCTCACCTATTTCCTATTTACGCTTTACCAGCCGGGAGATGAAACCATCATAATAGATTCCAGTAAAGCCCTAACCTCACCTGTTGCTGAGGCAATCCCGTCAACTAGGCCAGTATTGATAGTCCCAAACCCGGTGTCCAATGCCAATTCGAAATTATTATTTAAGACTACCTTGAAGGAAAACGTCAGCATGAACATTTATGACCTGGTCGGGCGTTTGATCCAACATATTCCCCTGGAAGATCTGAATCCGGGTTCACACGACATTGAATTAAATACTGCCGGTTTGGTTTCAGGCACTTACATCGTCCGGCTAAAAGGCTCGGACTGGCAATCGATAAAGAAGTGGATGGTGATCCGGGAATAACAAATCACCAGTACTTCACCCAAATTTTAAACTAATTTAGAGGGGTGAAAATTGATCTCAGGGAGCTGATTGCACATGGCCTCATCGATGAAGGCACGGCTCAACGAATTCAACAATTTTATAAAAATAAATCCAGGGATTCGGGATCTTCCAGATTTATGTTGATCCTCTCCCTGATTGGTATTGTATTGGTTGGCCTGGGGCTGATCCTGATCGTGGCTTACAATTGGGACCAGTTTTCAAAATGGGTAAAAATCGGGATTTCATTTATACCCCTTCTTTTTTCGCAGGCCCTGGGCGTTTTTGTTTTAAGAAAAAAATCCAATGAATCCCTATGGGCAGAATCAGTTGCACTATCCATACTTTTTTCAGTCGGTATAGCCATTTCGCTGCTCTCCCAGATTTATAACATAGAGGCTGAAATTTCCGGTTTTATAAAATGGTGGATTATACTGACCATGGCCATACCATTTATTTTTGATTCCAGGTCAGTTTCCCTGGCTCTATGGGTGGGTATCGGATGGTACCTGACCAGTATATCCTGGAATATGGATCAAGCCTATGATTTTTTTCCGCTGGTTATTATCCTTGTGCTGATGGTATGGTATGTTCTGCAATGGAGAAAAGGGATGCAACATCATTTATTGATTTTGCATCATTGGACCATTCCTATCGTTCTGACCATATTTTTATTTTTTAATTCATCCCTTCTTTGTGAGCGTTTTGTGGTGGTGGCTTGCCTGATCACTTTTATAGGATTTGGTGCATTGGCTTTTGGCCCTTTTTCGGAGCAGAAGTTTTTGTCCAATGGATACAGGACTGCCCAATTTCTTGGAATCTGGATTACAGGTATGTTGATGACCTTTGACTTTTTTTGGACGGATTCAATAGCGGGTAACATCCTGGTTTGTCTTACTTCCGGCAATCCCTTACTGCCTGCCATTTTTTTAATCGCACTGGGATTGCTAATATGGTACCACTTCAAACAACGCATCCCGCCGGAACCAGACCACATGATCTGGCTGGGGTTGGCTTTGATTTTGGTTTTATTTATCGGAGAAATCCACCCTGCTACGGGGCAGTTTTTATCCAACTTATTTATTTTGGCTGCCGCCGCCAAATTAATATATGATGGAGTGACCGGTGAAAATTTAATTGTGGTCAACCTGGGCCTGTTGGCCTTGACGGTTTGGATTTTAGCCTGGTTTTTTGGCCATGATTTTTCGTTTATCTGGAAAGGGTTATTGTTTATTGCATTAGGGCTTTTGTGTTTCGGAATCAACTGGATGATCATTAAAAAACAAAAAAGAATATGAAATCCGGATGGAAATGGATCTTATTTACCGGAGTAGTTTTATTCCAATGGTATATGTTGGGATCCTGGATATACAGGGAAGAACGGACGATTTCCAGCGGTGTATTTATTAAAATCCCCTGTCAGCAGGTTGATCCCAAGGACCCATTCCGGGGTACCTATTTCAACATTAATCCTATTCCTGCCCAATTTGAATATACAGACAGTCTTCGATTTACCAGGGGTCAGACCGTTTGGATTAATTACGAAAAGGATTCCGGAGATGTTTATACATTTTATTCTGTGCAACCAGATTCAGAAACTCCTGAAATGCCGGTGTATATTCAATCGCAGATAAAATTTACCTTCCCGGTTTATCCGGATTCTGTTTATTCAGCCACCCTGGAATATCCATTTTCCAATTTATACGTCAATGAAAAGGCAGCACCGGATCTGCTCGAACAATACAACAAAGCGTTGTCCGACACCACTATAAAAGTATATGCCGGTTTGCATGTATTGAACGGGAAGGCCTCATTGGAAGGCTTGTGGATCGGCAACCGCAGACTGGAGTAACTGGTAACTCATCCTTTCACTAGCCGATCATAGCTTGATTTTGAATCTTACCTTATAAAGCTCAATAGACTCCAGGATAATCTTTAAGGCTGTTTCCTTATCCTGAAACCGCTTAGCAGTGACTTTTTTATTTTCTAATATTTTGTAGGTATCAAAAAAATGGATGATCTCCCTTTCGAGGTATTCCGGTATAGCGCCAATGTCCTCTATATGATTGACACTGGGGTCAGTAGTAGGTACAGCAATGATTTTATCGTCGGGTATACCCTGGTCGATCATACTCATCACCCCAATCACTTTCACCTCCACCAGGCAATGCGGAGTGATCTCTACCTGGGACAATACCAATACGTCCAAAGGATCACCGTCTTCATGGAGTGTTTGGGGAAGGAATCCGTAATTGGTGGGATAGGATACGGAGGAATGCAATACGCGGTCGAGTTTTAATAACCCGGAAGGTTTATCGATTTCATATTTGGCCCGGCTCCTTCGGGATATTTCAATGAAGGCCCAGCAAACTTCAGGAGACTGATCTCCCAGAGGAACTTCATGCCATGGATGCAATATCATTAGAATATATTTTTTTATAAAAAGACATTTAACTTTCCAATAACCGAGCAATGGCATAGGCTGCCGCTGCTGCCATAGCGCCGATAGTCATCACCTTGAGTGCACCTGAAAATGGAGGAATACCGGTAATCTTACTTTTAAAATAACCGAATACAAAAAGGCAAACTAATGTGGCTACTGCTGAATATTTCAGGGCTGTACCACTATCATCGATAAAAAAGTAAGGACTCAGGGGTATGATGCCGCCGGCGATATAAGACAGCCCTATATTGAGTGCACTCTTGGTGGCCCGACGAGGATCGGGAGGCTCCAATCCCAATTCATATTTCATCATAAAACTCACCCACCGGTCCTTATCCCTGGAAATTTCTTCTGTAGCCTGGGTTTGCAAAGTTTCACTTAGCCCCAGACCTGCAAAAAACTCTTTGGTTTCGGCGATTTCCCTGTGATGCTGATGCTCAATTTCCGCATATTCCCTCTTGACCTCACTTTTATAATGGTCCTGAGCTGTACGCCCGGCCAGGTAACCACCCAGGCCCATAGCTATAGAGCCCGCAGCAACTTCTGCAATGCCAGCGATGATGATAATTTTACTGGAGTCCACCGCTCCGCTCAGGCCGGCAGCCAGTGCAAACGGTACAGTCAGTCCGTCACTCATTCCAATTACAACATCGGTCAGGGTCTGAGAACTTTTAAGATGGGCCTCTATATGTTCGTGATGCAGGTGGGTATCCAAGCTGCAAATGTATCAATTCACGCTAAGATCAAATAATCGTTTGATTTAGTATATATGAATAATTTAATTTTTCTCCTCCTCAGGAATTACTATAAATCAAATCCTTAATAGCTTCTTTAAAGCCGGGAAATCGAAATGTAAATCCTTCCTGAATCGCCTTGACCGGCATGACCCATTGAGAACCATATATACTTTCGGCCAGTTCTCCAACGACCAGTCGCATGGCCAATTGAGGTACCGGGATTTTAACACTAAAAGGCCCCCGGAGTTCGGCCAGAATATTGGCAAACTCCTTTTGTGTAACCGGTCCCGGGGAGGCGGCATTATAGATGCCTTTGGCCCCGTCCGAAGAGATTAACCAACAGAACAATTCAGCCAGGTCACCTATATGTATCCAAGAATAAATCTGGCGGCCGGATCCAAAAACAGGAGCAAGACCCAATCTTGAAGGCAGCAGGAATCTTTTTAAAATTCCATCCTCAGTGCTGAGGACCAATCCTATACGTATTATTGCCTGTCGGACCTCCTTTTTAAGCGCCCCCGTCGCCTCTTCCCAATCCCGGCACAGGTCGACTAAAAAACCAGGTTTACCGCTCGCACTGGATTCATTTAAAATTTCACCGGGACGATGCCCATAAATACCGATTCCTGAAACCGATATAAATACTTTGGGGGGATTGGTCAACGCGTTTATTTCCTCGACGATAAACCGGGTGGTATCGATCCGGCTTTGATATATCCTGGTTTTGACAGCCGGTGTCCATCTGTGATTCGCAATTGACTCTCCGCTGAGTTGGATCAGCCCATATATCCCATTCAAAGCACCTGGGTCCAGGTATCGTTTCAACGGATCCCATAGAAACTGTTCGTAATCGGTGGACCCGCTTTTCTTCCGGGTAATCAATCTGACCTGATAACCTTTGTCCATCAAGGTTTTGGCGATAGCCTTACCCAATAAACCCGACCCTCCGCAAATGGCAATTATTTTCATCTTTGATTTCGACTTGAATTAAATAACTTTATTTGAACAATTTTATTTACAATTCGTTTACCACATGCCAATCCTTTATAAATTTTGTTGGTTCCTCCCCTTTATTTGCCTGGCCACCGCTCATTGCAAAAAAGAAACTGTGAAATTGACCACAGAATCTCTGACCGTGCGCATCAACCGTGAGCCTGATATTCTTAACCCGGTGTTGTCCAATTCGGCCGTTGCTTCAGCCATTCAAAATTTATTGTTCCTGCCCTTAATGGATTTTGATCCCTATACGCAGGAAATCAAACCGGTATTAACTTCCGGTCCAACCACCATACTTCATCAGGGCAACAATACCGGTTATAAAATCAAGCTCAGGGAAGAAGCCCGGTGGGATGATGGTTCACCGGTGACCGTCGACGATGTAGTATTCAGTTTAAAAGCTATCCTTAATCCATTTGTTCCCACCAATGGCAAAAGGGGGGTGATTTATCCCATCGACAGTATTGAAACCTTTTCCAATCCCACGGAGTTGATTTTCTGGACGGACGACAATTATTTTCTGGACGAACAATCATTTACCAATAATTTCATCTTGCAGGAATCCCGGTTTGATTCCTCATTCCAATTAAAAAAATTAAGCTGGAGCGCTTTAAAAGCGTTGAATACAGAGGACACAGCCTCCTTAGTAAGCCGGATAGCTCAGGCTTTTGCCCTTCAGTTTACGAATCCCGCTCTAGGAAGGGAAGGATTGTCCGGGTGCGGGCCTTACCGGATAGAACAATGGGTAAGCAATCAATACCTCAAACTTAAAAGGAAGGAGCCCTGGTGGGGGTTATCCGTCACGGATTCCATAGTCAATTTTTCTGCCTACCCAGCTGAAATCACCTATCGGATTATTGCCGAGGAAGCCAATGCCATCAACGCATTAAAAGAAGGATTGCTGGATCTGGTGGCCACGGATATCAACCCGGCAAACTTTAAGGCCATGCGTGAAGACAGTACCCTGATCCGGAAAGTAAATTTTATTACCGGACCCCCTATCCGTTTTGTCTATCTTTCTCTGAACAACCGAAGTCCCTTGTTGCTTCAAGCAGAAACCAGAAGGGCTCTGGCCCAGCTCATGGATCTGGATCAATTACAGAAAAACCTTTTCCAGGGATTTGCTCAACGCATCACAGCTCCATTTCAACCGGCCAAAATATATTATGATCATGATCTGCCGCTGATTCCATTTGACATTGAAAAAGCGAAGGCCAATCTTTCATTGGCCGGATGGATGGACACTAATCACAATGGAACTCTGGATAAAAAAATAAATAACCGGATTACCGAACTTCAACTCCGGTTGATGGTAACCCCGGGAGGACTTGGGCAACAGATAGCCATCCACTTGCAGGAGCAGTCTTTAAAGGCCGGCATCCGGATAGAGATCATACCGAAACCCATCCATCTTTTACTGGAGAGTGTGAGAAATCATGATTTTGAAATTGCAGCCTTGTCCGACAGTCAGTACCCCGGGCCGGATGACCCCTACAGCTACTGGCATACGGAGAGCTATACTTCAGATGGACAGAATTTTACCGGATTCGGCTCTCCGCAAACCGACAGCATCATCGATCAAATACGTCATAGTGAACCGGGAGAACGCCGAACTTCTCTTTATAAATCGCTGCAAAAAGAAATATACGACCAGCAGGCAGCAGTGTTTTTATTCGCCCCTCAGAACCTTATTGCACTCAGCAAAAAATGGAATGGCCGCGCAGCTTCCGTACGACCGGGGTATTTTGTAAATGATTTTAAGCCAGTGGGTCAATAAGGGTACTGACTCACTCACCACATCAGTGAGATGCCAACGCGTGCAGAGAACTGGTTTAAGTTAGTTGTAGGATATAGACTTTGAATATGATCGGTATTCAAATACAAGTTAAATGCAGCCAGGCGGAGGGCGGCGTGCAGCCCAATATTGAAACGCCCTGAAGCATTATAACTGCCCTGGCTACCCAGGCTCAGCTGTTCAAACAATTGATAATTTACTCCGGCCATAACCTGCCACCAACGCCGATCCAAATAATAATTTATTGCTGAACCCAGGTTCCATTTATTTAAAAAATAATATTGAAACTCAGCCAGAATATTGGATCGAAGCTGGCTGCGGTACTGGCTAACCATCTTGTCTACGGACACTAATTTTCTCAAAGTATCCCCAATTGAATTAAAAACATTTGGATCAAGAGTAAGCAGGTTTGGCACTGAAATACCGGAATAGTTAATCGTACCCTTACGGGAAAATAAAGTACCGTCTTTCCACCGTATGCTACCTATATCTTTCCATTGTAAAGCCAACAAAACTTCCGGACTTTGATAGGCTATACCAATAGACCCTGAAAACCCAGGGTGCCTGCCCAAAATGTTTAAATCTGTAAACGGGATAAATTGTATGCTGTCCAGGTTAATTTCGTTTACCAGGTTAGCGGAATAAACTTTCCAATCTTCCCGGGATGTAATACTCAGCGGGTCCCTGATATCCAGTTCCAGTTGGTTGACCTCGGTATGTAACTCCTGCAGGCCACTTAAATATCGAAGCGACCCTCCTATGGATACCCGATTAAACAAATATCCAAGTTGAATTCCAAATCCGTTGAATATTTCATTTTTCACGTCAATTTCTAAGTCGAGAGGTTGTTCCTTTGCTAAAGGTTGTTTTTGCAGATAACCATAATTTCCAAACGCAAGTATTCCTGCCAGGTCCCGGTTGAACCCGATTAAAGAATTTCCTTCTAATTCATGGGATATACCCAGCTGAAATCGGTTAAATTTTTTTCCAATAAAAAAAGAACGCAACCTCCACGACACGCCCACCTGATAGGTTTCCTGTCCCAGACCTTCCCATCCATCGGCAAGAGAAATTTTTCTGGATCCATCCTTTTGGGAAACCAGCCAATCCCCTTTACCGGCTTGAAGGTCAAGAATCCCGCTTCCTTCGGGTAACCCAATGATAGTGTTTTTACTGAATGGAATAGCCGGGTTTCGGCCAAGGAAAACCTGGTCCCTGCTCATCATATGTATACCTAAATCCTGGGCTACCAAACCTGGTCTTTCGATCTGATTCAAAAAAAATAAACAAAGGATATAAATAGTTTGCCGCCAGGTCTGGAAAACCTGCGGATTGGGTATGTTTTGAATTAAATCAACAGTCACAGCCCTATTGTTTTCCCTAGACCGGAGCATCATTATTTTGATTTAAGTTTACCGATAAATCCTAACCTAAAGTTCATTTTACTAGAATTCAAAATCTGTACCTGCGGTTGCTCTGAAGGAGAATTAAAATGAATCCGTACGCGTATTGTCTTGGTTTTAGACCAGGCGGATATTTTATGCGCCGGTACAGCTATATCCAGGGTATGGAGGGTGGAGGAAATGACCGAACCTTGTGGATTGGTACTGGCGCTTTTAAAGATTTCCGTTGCAGTTGTAAAAAGTGTATCGATCAAAATTCCAGACTGATCCAACAGGAAGATCTGGGCTTTAGCAGTCAGGGGCAGGCCATTGTCGGTTTCGATCCTTAAAAAACCTTCCTTAAGTTCATTCAATTTTTCAGCGTTGACCTGGAACACCCGTTCTGCAGGATAATCGGTGATTTTACCGCTCAACGGTAAATCAACCGTTACATTGATTGCAAAAGCGCTGCTTTCCATAATAAAGTATGAAGAATCGGGAATCAGAGCCGGATTAGATAAAGCATCAATATCATAGATTATCCGTTTAGCCTGTGCATTAAAAATTTCGCGAACGTTTGAATTGGAGGATGTAAAAACAAAACGGGTGGTTTTAGCCTGGCCTTGTTCGGGCAGGCTTGGATAATTGAAATACATACCGGCGTCGAGCAGCGTGCTGGTGAATTGGCGTAGGGAACCATCAGCGGTCTGGACTGCAAATTCATTGACCAGCGCTTTTGCTGGAAATCCAAAAGAATTCGTAACCGTCATGGTAATCTGTGGGTCATTGATATATAATCCTCCCTGGACAAAACCATCATACAAGTCAAATTCTATACTGTCTTTTCGCAGATCGTAAATATTTTGACCGATAAAACCTTCGATATATTTAAAATCGATCTGATCGTATATAAAAAACACAGAGGACATAGGAATTGATTGTTGTGCTGCCGTCAAGGCCTGATAATGAAGGCCTATTTTATTATTTACCGGACGGAGTACGATATTGTCCAGGGGGAAACGTGTTGTCAATCCTACAGTAGGCGTCTGGCCGAGGAATGGAATATTTATGTGGTGATTCAGGATGTGACTGTTGACACTCATTTCCGGCACCCAGATCCGCAGGTTGATATCCTGTGCATGCTGGTGACTATAAGAAAACCAATAATTGCCATTGGCCAGAATGGCTTGATGAACGATCATATTGTTGACGACCGGTAAGGTCACCTCATAAAACGTATCTAACAACGGAATAGGCAGGATGCCCGGAATAGGGAAAAAAATATCCTTTTTAGTTTTCTGCAATAGTTCCCCGGAATAATGAATACTCAGCAGACCATTATTCAACACCCTGATTTCGCCAAAGGTGACCGATTGGTTTAACAAGTCCTGGGCGTCGATCTGGCCGTTGATCAATGGGATTGCCCATTCACCTTCATCCTGATCCAGTAGGAAGTCATCCCATGAGCAACCACCTGAAACCAGGATTATCCACAATATTAATTTAAGGGTTGGATTCAGGTCGAAGTAGGTCGACTTCCTGACCCAACGAAGGCACAGTGACCTGGGAAAATCCATTATCCATAAGGTGGTTTTTCCAAACCGGTAATACTCTTTCATCTCCATGCACTAAAAAAGTTTTTTGCACTGAGGGCAATTGATTTTTAATAAAATTCAGCATCTCCTGTTGATCGCCATGCGCTGAAAAGCTATCCATGATTTCTATCTTAGCCCGGACGGTCCTGACCTCTCCAAATAACTTGATCTCCTGAGCACCATTCCTCAACATCCCTCCGGGTGTATTAGGGGTACAGTACCCGACAATCAATACCGCGTTTTTTGGGTCTTCAATGTTGTTGGCCAGGTGGTGCCTGACCCGGCCGGCATTGGCCATACCGGAGGCACTGATAATAATACAGGGCTCATCATGTTCATTCAGGGATTTCGATTCTTCCACCGTTTTGACATAGTTCAGTCCATTAAACCCGAAAGGGTTCTTATCAAAGAGCATATATTCATGCAGGTCGTGGTCAAAACATTCCGGATGGGTTTGAAATACATTTGTTGCATTGACAGCTAATGGACTGTCTACATAAACCTGGACCGGAGGTAGCAGGTTTCTGTTAGCCGCTCTATCCAGCATATATACGATTTCCTGGGTGCGTCCAACACTGAAAGCAGGTATGATCAGTTTTCCTTTTTTCTTTACGCAGGTCTCTGTGATGATCTGAAGAAAATGTTGTTCTTCTGCTGGTGCTTGTTCATGCAATCGGTCGCCATAAGTGGATTCACAAATCAGGTAATCCACCGGCAGCATAGGTTCCGGATCCTTTAAAATAGGCCTTTCCGGTCGCCCAATATCTGCGGTAAACCCCAGCATAATAATACCCTTACCTTCCTGGATACGCAGGGTGACACTGGCGCTGCCGAGGATGTGGCCGGCATCGCGGTATAAAACTTCCACCCGGTCGTGTATCCTGAACCAGCGGTTATAGTTAAATGTGACGAAGTTTTTCATTGACCGGCCAGCGTCTTTAATGGTATACAACGGGGGCACCGGTTTGGAGGCCGAATTTCCGAATTTTGCATTTTTTTTATTCTCAAATTCGGCGTCGTTTTCCTGGATTTTTGCACTATCCATCAGCATAATTGCTGCCAGGTCCCGGGTAGCCGGGGTGGAATAAATATTACCTTCAAATCCATCCTTGGTCAGTTTCGGAATTCTCCCGCAATGATCAATATGCGCATGCGATAATATAACAGCGCCTATTTCTGCCGGTTTAAAAAACCATTGCCGGTTCAATTCATCATTATTTTCTCCCTGAAACATGCCGCAATCCAATAAGATTTTGAACCCATCTTCCAGGATCACCATGTGACAGGAACCAGTAACCTCTTTAGCTGCTCCGCAAAACCGAATCTTCATACAATTGTTTTAATTTAATGCGATAAAGATACTTTATATTGCCTGCAGCCCAAAGTGTGATGAAATATAGACTCCATAACAGCAAATTGAACCTCCAATGGTTGGCATGGCTGGCTTTATTATTGATTCAATGTAATAACTCCAGACCACCTCATCCTTTATTGGTAGAAGGATGGAATCACGCCAATTTGCAAAACAGCCCGGGTTACGCTCTTTTAATTAAACTTAAGGACTCTGTATTAATAGAAGAATGTGTCGGTGTGGAAGACCTGATTACAAACAAACCCATAACCAAAAACAGTATATTTAATACCGGCTCCATCTCCAAAACTTTTGTGGCGTATGCTATCCTGCAGTTGGCAAAGGACGGCAAACTGAGCCTCCAGGATAGTCTGATCCGATATTTTCCGAATTTTAAAAACCAGGATATTGGCAAGAAGGTCAGGATATATCATTTGCTGACACACAGTTCCGGGTTACCTGACATCCGGCCGGTACAGCGGGATAGTATTTTCTTTTTGACAGCAGATGATGCACAAAACTGGGCCCCCATCCTGGAGAATGACAGTTTGAATTTTGAACCCGGCACCCGCTATCAATATTCCAATCCCGCTTTTAATGCCCTCGCCCTGATCATACAACAAGTCACCGGCCTCAAATGGCAGGATTATATAAAAACCAAAATTTTTACCCCCAGTCGGATGACCAACAGTACAATTACGGACGGACCTCATCCGGAACAAGGAGTATGCCACGCTTACCTTTCTTTACCTGATGGAAAATGGAAGGAGCAGGATTTTATGGAAGAACCCACTTTCAATGCATCAGGCAATGGCGGAGTCTGGAGCAGTGTGCATGAATTGTATTTATATGAAGCAGGTATAAAGAATATTTCTTTTTTTTCCCAAGAAGTCATGGACCTGGCCCGTAATATCTGGCCATTACCTCCATGGAAGGGTGAAACACCGTCGTCCATGGGTATGTCCTGGGTAATATCTAGCGTGGAAGGTCATACAATGTACTCGCACACGGGTTCACAAGGTGGCTTTACAGGCGATTTTGTCAGTATCCCGGATATCGGTTTTTTTTACACCATCTTGTCCAATACCCCAGTCCAAATCGAGGCTACGCGCAACAAAGTTTTGGAATACGCCAGGAAACAAGGTTGGATTAACCAATCCGGCAATAATTAAGCAAAGTCACTAAAGTCAGAACTACCCTTTTGGGTGAGTAAAGAACGGAAACCAATTCCTTACTTTATTTTAAATTTTATACCAAATGCGGCTCATACTGATGGTTTTTTGTTTTATACCTTTTTTCATAAAAGGCCAACAATTTGAGTTGAAGGTTACTGGTGGTTATGGAGGAGGATTTTATCGCGCAGGGGATACTGTACATATTTGGGCCCGGGAAGAAAAACTGACTGAAACTTTCAGGACCTGGACCGGTGATACCACCTACCTGGGAGATCCCGGAGAATGGCATACCCGCTTACTTATGCCCGCAAAAAATATTTCTGTGGCTGCTAATTTTATAAACCTGCCTGCCGGGGCTAAATTGACTTTTGAAAAAATGAAAGGGCGTGATACCATCAAGCCGGTTCAATATTATTTTCCTGCAAAAGATAATAAGATGAAAGCCCTGGTTTGGATATTTCACGGTTCCGGGGGCTCCGTAAATGAATTTACAGGTCAGGTAGAAGGTGTATCTATAATCAAAACACTAATAGCCAATGATTATGCAGTAGCCATAAGTGAATGCGATGAATCCACTTTTCACAAAGATTTTAATAATCATGGAAATACGAGATGGGAATATCCAATTGTCAATAATATGAACCGGGACATGCAGAATCATGCTCAGTTCAGGGATACATTTATTGCCAGAGGTTATATGGACGCTAAATTGCCCCAGATGGGTCTTGGATTTTCCGCAGGAGGTTCTTTTGCCATATCCAATGGTTTTTTAATGAAGTTTGTTAAAGGAATAACCTTTTGTGCTCCCGGGCTAAACTTTATAGGTGACCAATCGACCATGCCCACCCAATGGTTTATGAGCTTGCTGGATAATCATCCCGACGTCGGTAAAGAAGGCAATGATACCGCCATTATCCATTTTAATAAGCTTAGGAGCCGAGGCGTTTGTGCAGGGTATAATATGCTATTGCCTTCCCCCTGTTATCCGGAATATTTCAGACGAATCCCCGGTGTGGATTCCATCAAATCGTCTATCCTGTTTAATGAACTAAAATCGATGACTGCCCTCAATGCTCAAAACTTTTTTCGATTAAATCCGGATCTCATCAAATTAGTTGTAATTGCCAATCCGGTTAAATACCCGACGTTGATTTCTCTCACTCCTGATCAGGAGAAGGAAATGGATTTTCTTATTCTGGTTCTAAATGCCGGTCATCACCAACATTCACATTTTAATGCTAAACTCATACGGTTTCTTGATTCCGACTGCACTCCGGTTTCCACGCCTTATATCAATGCCCCCATATATCCGCCCTTTAAATTATATCCTAATCCGGCAAGAGATAGAATAAAGATCACGATGCCAATCTTACCGGATCAAAACTTCCAGGCAAAAGTATATGATATATCCGGCCGGTGTGTACAGGTAGCTTTTATAACCTCCCACCGCAATGATAACCTTCAACTGAACTTATCATCCCTAAATCCCGGGGTATATTCCATAACCTTGTATGGAGATCGGGGGTATTTTCATGTCTCCAAACTGAATTTGTTGTATTGATAAAGGTTGAATTATAATCAGCAACCCATTTTATCAAAGAAAATTATTTGTCAAATAGCATATAGGCAATCCCCAGCGTTACAATTATATTGAACAATTGTGCGATCAGAAAAGCATACAAAGGTTTTTTACCCTGAAGCTTAAATAAATCCGAAAATTTCGTTTCCAACCCTATGCTGGTAAAAGCCAGCGCAAACCAAAGACCCTGAAGGAATTTAAGCCCGCCTTTAACGGAGTCCATGGTATCGGTGGTGACAAAAAAAGAAAATAAAATTGACGCAGCCAGGAATCCCAATACAAATTTTGGAAACCGTTCCCATATGACCCCCAGAGTGGGTTTAGAATCCTTGTCCGTTGAAGAATGATTATTTGAATAGGTCCAATATATCGAAATGGCAAATGCAGCCAGTCCCAGTAAGACATTTTGGGAAAATTTGACTATGGTACTGATCTTTAAAGCTGTTTCCCCGACCAGGGATCCCGAAGCAATAACTGCCCCCGTGGTATCGATCGTACCCCCTAACCATGCTCCCGTAACTTCTTCTGAGAGGCCAAGAAAGCGGGCTGCCAGAGGTAAAAAAATAATCATCGGTATGGCGGTAATCAATACAACTGAAATGACGTAAGACAATTTTTTAGGGTCTCCTTTGATCGCTCCGGAACTGGCTATAGCTGCGGATACTCCGCAAATCGATACGGCACTGGAAATCATGATTGCCAGCTCTTCATCGACCTTTAATTTTTTACAAACCCAATAAGCAAAATACCATACACTGATCACTACCAATACAGCCTGTACTAGTCCCAGGGATCCCGCTTTAAGTATATCGGAAAAAATTACACTGGTACCTAAGAGGACTAAACCGATTTTTACAAATAGTTCAGTAGATAAGGTTGTTTTGAGCCATTCAGGAACTTTAAAAAAATTACTGATGATCAGTCCAATTCCAAGGCTGAAAATCACTGCCTCCAGATTCCAATTTTTGACCACCGCATTTCCTGCTAATATTAAAGCAAATGTGGTCAATCCAAAAACTACCGGAAATCCTTTTATTGTATTCAGAAAGTTTTTATCCAGCATCCAGGTGCCTGCAAGTACGATGGCGTACACACCGGCGAAAAGTAAAGCCAGACTGCTTAAATTTCCTAAGGTGAGCACGGAACCAAATAATTCTGCCGATGACTTCCAGGCCAAAGACGGGGAAGGAAGTTTCATTCCTGCTAAGGTCAATACAATGATCAGGAAGCCAAGGAATACGGCGGTCCAATCTTCGGTCCAACTAATAAAATGTTTATTTTCTGCTTTGGCCATACAGGTTTTAAGAAAGGAGGTGAGTATAACTTCGACCTCATAGTGGGTAATATACAATCATCTGAATAAAAAACAGCAGGCGGACAGCCCATTTAGAACAACTTATTCCCAATTAAATGGAAACTGCAAAGGATACCTTCGAAATCCAAACCTATACTTGCCCCCGGGCTTTATCCTGTGTTCAGAACATGCCTATCCGGATTTAACCGGATTGGGACAATGATTTATGCCCTGTTTACAGAAGGCATAATATCAGTCAATTCAGAAATTTTTACGCTTCGTTTCATGGCAATGCTTTTACGAGCAGCAATACCGATAAGGCAGGACATAGCTCCATCCCGTGTGCCCGCCATGATTTTGTACGGGTTTTCGTTTTTAGGGTTATTAAAAATCAGGTCATGCATCCGGCGGTCACCTCCTCCATGTCCTCCCTTATATTTAGGTATATAGATGGTTTCCCCTTGCCGGGAAAAATTATCCATGACAAAGATCTCATCGAATGATTCCGGTTTTTCATCTTTGTTTTGGGTCATTTCCGCACTGTGCCGGTTGGCCTGGTCTACATCCGCTTTTTGAAAAGGTATATCCTCCCAGCTGTCAATTCGGCCATTAAAACCATTAAAGGCCAGCTTCCATCCTTCATAGGGGGAATAGGTCGTCAGGGAATAATTTACCGTAACGCCATTCGCATAGATAATCTGGGCCGACATTTTGTCCCAGATATCGATTTCATTTCGGAATACACAACTGTCCCTGAAATACCCATCGTGGTGTTCGTTTTTCACATACAGATTGACGTACTTCTGGTTTTTGTTGATATCGGTATAAAACTTACATTCTTTGGTATAGCTGCAATCCCTGCAAGTCTTTCCACGGAATGCATTATTTTTTCCATAATGGTCCAGTTTGCCGAAAGCCATGACTTCAACCGGATCGGAATCCAGCCACCAGTTGAGTAAATCAAAATGATGAGTGGCTTTATGCACCCAGAGGGAACCGCCGTTTTTAATAAAACCATGCCAGCGCCTGAAATAATCCGCGCCGTGGTACACATTAAGGTACCAGTGGAAGTCCACGGAGGTGATTTTTCCAACCCGTTGGTTGGTAAGGAGTTCTTTAATCCTGGTGACATGGGGGTTGTGCCGATAATTAAAACCTACGGTCACTTTTTTCCCTGATTTTTTTTCAGCATCCAGGATCTGCTGACATTTGACCTCATCGGTGGTCATGGGTTTTTCGGTGATTACATCGGCGCCATACTGAAGGGCTTTTACGATGAATTCATGGTGTGTGGCATCTACGGTGGTGACGATGACCGTATCCGGTTTTTTTTCTCTCATCATCTCGTCAAAATCGATATAGGTCCTGCAATCGGCCCCGATATAGGATTTGGCGTATTCAAGCCGGCCGGGATTGATATCGCACAAGCCCACAAATTCGACCAGGTCTTTGTAATTTTCGAGTAGGGCCTTTCCCCAAAATCCGGTGCCCCGGTCTCCGGTTCCCACCAGTGCCAGCCTTTTCTTCGCAATGGGTTTGACATACGCATCGGCCATAGGCTTGATCATGATTCCGCCGGCGGCGACGGCGGATTGTTGGATAAAATCTCTTCTGTTGATATCCATGGTAGTCTTTTTATGATTATCCTTGAAAATATTCAATTTTTTTTACACCTCAGTAATAAAAAACCGGCCATTTAAATTAAAAAGGCCGGTATGGTCAAACTAATATTGTAAATGAACCTTAATAACCCGGATTCTGGGGAAAACTGGCATTTCCACCTTCTACGCGGTCAATTTGAATTTGAGGTATAGGTCGGTACGTATGGATATCCTTGATCCCATCTTTCCCCTCCAGATTGTATTTTTTAACCCGTTCTATCAGGTTTCCCCAACGTTTCAGGTCAAACCAACGGTGCATTTCACCCAACAGTTCACGAGCCCGTTCATCATAAATCAAGTTCATATTGACCTGGGCTGCGGTAATCGACATTTCGTTCTGTTTTCCCGGAAAAGCTGCCCTTTGCCTGACTGCATTGATAAAAGGAACGGCATCT